>ERZ857629.155-NODE-155-length-106692-cov-9.562722_pt1 | contig 106692 bp, 95 predicted proteins | sample MGYA00519700_ERZ857629 | MGnify/ENA primary metagenome ERZ857629 (study PRJEB31778, sample SAMEA3449351) | human gut metagenome | biome: human gut; feature: human-associated habitat; material: faeces | place: United Kingdom | collected 2010/2012 ... | reverse complement strand
CAAGTAAGATTTTCCAGCATGCCTCAATCCAACAAACACATAATTAAGTCCGTCCGCAAGTTCCACCTTACGTGGAATGAGTTCTATTTGTGATACGTATGCTTGATATTCAGAGATAAGCAATTTTATTAAATCTTTTGTCATGTCCTTTTCGTGCTAATACTAAAAACTGTTGCAAAGATACATGTTTTATCGTTTATGAAAGATATAATCGATATAAAATTATCGTCTATATAAGACAAAACACGCAAAAAAGCTTTTATTTGGAGGATTTCTTTAAGCCAAAAGTCATGTGGAAAATTATAGGATGTAATATTAATTTTTCATTTGATGAAGCGAAAATGATTTGCAATAATGCCGTAAATATCATGGTCGGGAAAAGAGAACAGTTAGTGCAATTTGTTGGCTTAATGAATAGCCAACTTTTTGATTGGTATTTAAAATTAACGACAGAAGCAGAAGTGCAAGGAGGTGGCATACAATTGTATGTGACCACTTTGGAAAAAACTTTGGTAAAACTTGATTTTTGTAATGAGTTTACGTCTGTTATTGATGAACGAATACGGGGAATCATAGATGATGACACTCTAAATTCAGCTGTTTTCAATGTATACAAATTAACAGAAACTGAGCGAAAATACATTTCCGAATGTAAACAAGTTACAAGAACATGATTTTGCATAAGGTGCAGCTATTAAAATCGATAGCTGCACCGTTATTACTTGATATATTAAGAGTTAAGTTATTGAATTTCAACAAAACCAATTATTTCACATTCTTCTTTGGTAAGCCCATATAGTTCAAAAAGCCGTTTGTCAATCTGAATGGCTTTTTCTCTTTTATATTCATTTTGAATCTCTGTGATTAATGACTGAAACTTTATATTTTCTTCATCACTTATTTCCAAAACTGGGATTTTATCAAAGAATATCTTCCGAAGTTCTCTTGTGCCACCTTGAAGTTCTGGAAATTTATCAAGGAAGCAAAATTTGAAAATCGAGGAATTCAAAAATGCTGTCAAATATGCTATATGCTTTCCCGTAATCATAAATGATTTGTCATTTTGCAGAAAGTTCTTTTCGTCAAAATAGAAAGGAATGTATTTGGTCATATTAGGATACATGATTTTTGGCTTAAAGAAATCCTCCCAATACTTAGCACCCCATCTTTGCATGGCATACCATTCATATCTGATACCAGTTTCTGCTTTATTACGTTTAGAAAGAGGCTCTTTATATTCCAACATATGTTGATATACAGCTGGATATTGTTCTTGAAACGCAGTTTCTGCTTTTTCCGATGCTCCTATAATTGACTCGTCAAATTGCAGTGGAAAATGCCATGGAATATATATCAACCACAAGTTTGCCCAGTTATACCCATACCTTTTGATGTCCCTGCCTCGCAGAATCGCTCCTTTTCCCCTCACACAAAAGCTCTAAATGCTCCGAACCGTCGAGTTTTTTGCTCGTATAACGAGATAATAATGCGTTTCGAGGTGGAAGATAAGCGGGCATACTCATTAATATATATAATGTCTGCTTTCGGGTGTCTGTATGTGCATGGCGATACTCGGATTTGTACGAAAAATCAAGGAGAAATTGAATGTTTGTTGCGTTTACCGGGGCAAATGTGTTTGCTGCGGTAAAAAATTTGCTCGTCATATTTGTATCGTGGAGTGTATGCCGGGTAATGGCGTGTGATGTCTTTTTGCCGGGAGGGAGTGTCGTTTTTGTTCGGCGGGCAGGATGTTGTTTTTCAGCCGGAAATATCAAAAACATGACGGATGTCGTGTGGTTTATGGCAAAAGGAAACGTTTAACACATGGTATGTGCAAAAACACGGGAGGCAACGCTGTGTTTTTTAATGATTATTATTACCTTTGCAACCGCTAAAAACTAGTTTTCACAATTAATAAATAATTAATATACTTTACAATGAACTTCACCATGCTTGTAACGGCTGCCCTTACGGGGTTGTTGTTCGTGCCTTTGGTTGTTACGATAGCAGTGCTTATCGCTCCGAGGTCGTACAATGCCCAGAAGGAAGAGCCTTACGAATGCGGTATTCCCACACGCGGAAGGACGTGGATGCAATTTCGTATAGGTTATTATCTTTACGCCATCCTTTTCCTGATGTTTGATGTAGAAACGATGTTTCTCTTTCCGTGGGCGGTAGTGCTCCGCACTCTCGGAGGAGTGGGAATAGTCAGCGTATTGTTTTTCTTGTTCATCTTAGTGTTAGGCTTGGCTTACGCCTGGCGGAAAGGAGCGTTGGAATGGAAATAAAAAAACGTGCCAAAATCAAGTCTGTGCCTTACAAGGATTTCAAGGACAACGAGACTTACGAGAAATTAGTTGCGGAACTTAACGCCGGCGGCGTTAATGTTTTGGTTAAACCGTTGGACGACCTTATAGACTGGGGACGCAGTAATTCTTTGTGGCCTTTGACTTTTGCCACAAGTTGTTGCGGTATCGAGTTTATGGCTGTGTGCGCCGCTCGTTACGACATTGCCCGCTTTGGCTTTGAGGTAACGCGCAACAGTCCGCGTCAGGCCGATGTTATTCTTGTGTGCGGCACCATCACAACCAAGATGGCACCTGTGTTGAAGCGTCTCTACGATGAAATGGCCGATCCGAAATATGTTGTTGCCATTGGCGGCTGCTCTATTTCCGGTGGTCCTTTTACTAAGAGCTATCATGTGGTGCAGGGTGTGGACCAGGTGATTCCCGTTGACGTTTATGTTCCGGGATGTCCGCCGCGCCCCGAAAGTTTCCTCTACGGAATGATGCAATTGCAGCGCATCGTGAAAGTTGAGAATTTCTTCGGAACAACCAACCGCAAACAAAAAAGACCTAAGGAGGATAAGGCATGAAACTTGACATAAGAACTGTAGAGCCTTCACAGCTGAAGGCTGAACTTCTTCGCTTGCGTGATGTGGAGAAAATGGACTTTCTCGAGAATCTCATAGGTATGGACTGGGGAGAAGAGGGTGGTCTCGGCGTGGTTTACATGCTTTATTCCACATCTACCGGAAAACGCGAAAATCTGCGCTGTTCCACAACTGACCGCGTGAATCCTGTGATTCCCACGGCGAGCGATCTTTGGGACATTGCCAATATTTATGAGCGTGAGGTGTATGATTTCTACGGGATAATCTTTGCAGGACATCCCGACATGCGCCGCATTTATTTGCGTGAAGATTGGGTGGGATACCCCATGCGTAAGGATGACGACCCGATAAAGGAGAATCCTTTCGATGCCCAACATATGACCAACGAACCACTTGCCGATACCACAAAGGAATATGAGCTTCTGCCCGACGGAACTTTGAAGGTTAAGGAAAATGTGATTTTTGATGACGACGATTATGTGGTGAACATCGGTCCGCAGCATCCTTCCACTCATGGTGTGCTGCATTTCCGTGTGGCTTTGGACGGTGAACTTATAAAGAGAATTGACCCCGTGCTCGGGTATATTCATCGCGGTGTGGAGAAACTCAACGAGTCTATGACTTATCCTCAGACTCTTGCGCTCACAGATCGTCTTGATTATATTTCTGCACAGCAGAGTCGCCACGCTCTTTGCGCCTGCATAGAGCAGGCTATGGGCGTTGAAGTGAGCGATCGCGTAAAAGTTATTCGTACCATAATGGACGAACTTCAGCGTATCGACTCCCACTTGCTGTTCTTTGGCTGTCTTTGCCAGGACTTGGGTGCGACCACGGCATTCCTTTACGCTTTCCGTGATCGCGAGAAGATTCTCGACATTTTCGAGGAAACTTGCGGCGGACGCCTTATCATAAACTACAATATGATTGGCGGCGTGCAGTATGACCTGCATCCCAATTTCCAGAAACGTGTGAAAGATTTCATTGTTCTGATGCGTAAGAACATTCAGGAATACTATGATATTTTTGCTGACAATGTGATTGCCCATAATCGTCTTGACGGAGTGGGAACTCTCACGAAAGAGCAGGTTATATCTTATGGTTGCACCGGAGGTAGCGGACGCGCTGCAGGTTGGCACAACGATGTGCGCAAACTTGAACCTTATGGAGCTTACGACCGTGTGAATTTCAATGAAATTGTGCTTGAAGACGGCGACAGTTATGCACGTCTCATAGTGCGTTTGCGTGAAATTCTCGAGAGTCTTTCAATCATTGAGCAACTTATAGACAATATTCCGGAAGGAAACTATCGCGAAAAGATGAAACCCATTATAAAAGTGCCGGAGGGTACATATTATAATGCTGTGGAGGCTTCGCGCGGACGCTTCGGTGTGTTCCTTGAGAGCCACGGCGACAAGTCTCCTTATCGTTTGCACTATCGTGCCACAGGACTTCCGTTGGTGGCTATAATGGACGAGGCTTGCCGTGGAGAGAAAATCGCCGACCTCATTTCAATTGGCGGAACACTCGACTATGTGGTGCCCGACATCGATCGCTAACATGTTAAACCATACAAAACGGATATGTTTGACTTTAGTATAATAACAAATTGGTTTGACGGACTCTTGCGTTCGGTGCTTCCCGCATGGGGAGCAATCCTTGTGGAGTGCGTTGCCGTGGCGTTGATAGTAATTACTCTCTACGCCCTATTTGCGATATTCCTTATCTATTTTGAACGCAAAATATGTGCATTCTTCCAATGCCGTATCGGACCTAATCGTGTTGGTAAATGGGGACTTTTGCAGGTGTTCTCTGATGTGTTCAAAATGCTTACAAAGGAAATTATTTTCTTGAAGAACACTGACCGCGTGGCTTATATGATAGCTCCGGTTATGGTGATTCTTGCTTCGTTCCTCACATTCTCCTGCATTCCCTGGAACAAGGGTGCTCAGGTGCTCGACTTTAATGTGGGTGTATTCTTCTTCCTCGCAGCTTCTTCGCTCGGAATAGTTGGTATTCTTCTTGCCGGAATAGGTAGTAGAAACAAGTATTCTCTAATCGGTGCAATGCGTGCCGGAGCTCAGATAATAAGCTACGAACTCTCTATCGGCATGACAATGCTTACGATGATAGCTCTCACCGGAACAATGCAATTCTCAGGGATTGTGGAAGGACAGGCTGACTGCTGGAATATTGTGAAAGGTCATGTACCTGCAGTAATCGCTTTCATTATATATTTGATAGCAGGTAATGCAGAGTGTAATCGTGGTCCTTTTGATCAGCCGGAGGCTGAGAGCGAATTGACAGCTGGTTATCACACAGAGTACTCGGGTATGAACTTCGGTTTCTACTATTTGGCAGAATACCTAAACCTCTTTATTTGTGCCTGCATTGCTGCCACCATTTTCCTTGGCGGCTGGATGCCTTTGCATATAGGTGTAGAAGGTTTTGATGGTGTCATGGACATGATTCCCGGTGCGGTTTGGTTTGTTGCCAAAGCCGTGTTCGTTACATTCCTTCTGATGTGGGAACGCTGGACTTTCCCGCGTCTGCGTATCGATCAGTTGCTTAATCTTGAGTGGAAATATCTTATTCCCATTTCAATGGCAAATCTCGTACTCATGGCGTTGATATCTCAGTTCGGACTTCATTTTTAATTTCAATAACGATTTAAGATGATGCAAAAAAGAAGTTATATAGGTGGTATATTTTGGGGCGTAAAGACTCTCTGCGTAGGTTTGAAGACCACAATGAGAGAACTTTTTACCAAAAAAATAACGGAACAATATCCTGAGAACCGCAATGAACTCAAGATGTTTGACCGTTTTCGCGGTAGTCTCACCATGCCACATAATGAAAACAACGAACATAAGTGCGTGGCATGCCACCTTTGTGAGATGGCTTGTCCCAATGGTTCGATACAAGTAATTCATGAAATGGTTGAAACTCCCGACGGAAAGAAAAAACGTGTTCTCAAGGAGTACAACTATAATCTCGGTTGCTGCATGTTCTGTATGCTATGCGTAAACGCCTGCCCGCACGATGCAATTACTTTTGATCAAAGTTTCGAGAATGCAGTGTTCGATCGCAGCAAACTAATAATGCGTTTGAATCATGAAGGCAGCAAGGTAATGGAAAAAACTGCGCCTGCTCGTCCTGCAGCTGCAGTTAAACCGGCAGTACAACCTGTCGAAAATAATCAGCAACCCGCTGCCAACAGCTAAAACAATAAAGATTATGAATGCTGAATCAATAATATTTTACATTCTTGCCTTTGCGATACTCGCTTTCTCCGTTCTCACGGTTACAACAAAGCGTATTATCCGCTCGGCAATGTTCCTGTTCTTTACCCTTTTGGGTACTGCGGGATTGTATTTCCTTTTGGGGTACACATTCCTCGGCTCTGTTCAGATGATGGTTTACGCCGGCGGTATCGTGGTGCTGTTTGTATTTTCGATATTGCTTACAAGTGCAAACAATGAGAAACTCGAGCAATTCAAACTCGGAAAATTGTTTGCGGCAGCCGTAACAAGTCTTCTTGGAGCTGTAATTGTACTTTTCATAATCATTACTCATAATTTCAAAGGCGCGATAACCAACCTTGTGCCCGATGAAAATACAACGTCAATTGCTACTATCGGACAAAACATGCTCTCGTTCGACAAATACGGTTACGTATTACCTTTCGAGGCTGTAAGTATTTTGCTTTTGGCGTGCATCGTGGGCGGATTGGTAATAGCACGTAAAAGATAATAAGGAGGATTAAAATGGTACACTTGGAATATTTTCTCATTCTTTCTGCCATAATGCTTTTTATAGGTATTTACGGCTTTCTTACAAGACGTAGTACACTGGCGGTGCTTATTTCGGTGGAGCTCATGCTCAATGCTTCCGATATTAACTTTGCCGTGTTCAATCGTTTACTCTATCCCGCAGGGCATGAAGGCTATTTCTTTGCCCTCTTCTCCATAGCCATATCGGCTGCAGAAACTGCCGTTGCCATTGCAATTATGATTGCTATCTATCGTAACGTTCGCAGCATACAGCTCAATCATATTAAAACCTTGAAATGGTAGTAACTAATTTGAAAGCATATTAATATTCCCATGGATTACTCATATACATTCTTAATTTTATTACTGCCGTTTCTGTCGTTTTTGTTCCTAGGACTGCTTGGCAAATTCTTGAGTCACCGCACAGCCGGACTTATAGGAACATTGACTCTCACTGTGGTCGCTGCTCTCTGCTACTATACGGCATATCAGTTTTTCACAACTCCGCGTACTCCCGAAGGACTTTATCAAACAGTTACCGCGTTCAATTTCCCGTGGTTGCCGTTCTTTGTTAATGGTCTCACATTTGACATAGGTTTCTTGATAGATCCCATTTCGGCGATGATGCTTGTTGTGGTGGGCACGGTTTCTCTTGCTGTTCATATATATTCTTTCGGATATATGCACGGCGAAAGAGGTTTCCAGCGTTTCTACGCATATTTGAGTCTGTTTACAATGTCAATGCTCGGACTTGTGGTTGCAACCAACATCTTCCAAATGTATTTGTTCTGGGAGCTTGTAGGTGTTTCTTCATATCTGCTCATAGGCTTTTACTATACTCAGCCCGCAGCTATTGCCGCTTCAAAGAAAGCGTTTATAGTTACACGTTTCGCTGATCTCGGCTTCCTTATCGGTATTCTTATCTACGGATACTATTGCCAAACATTCAGTTTTGATTTTGTTGGCAATGCCGACAAGATAGCAGCGGGAGCATTCATGCTTCCCTCGGCTCTCTTGCTGATGTTTGTTGGTGGTGCCGGTAAGAGTGCAATGTTCCCACTTCACATTTGGTTGCCCGATGCAATGGAAGGTCCTACGCCTGTCAGCGCATTGATTCACGCAGCCACGATGGTTGTTGCCGGTGTGTTCCAGGTGGCACGTATGTATCCGCTTTGGATAACTTATGCTCCCGAGGCTTTGCATATCGTGGCATACGTTGGCGCGTTCACAGCATTCTATGCTGCTGCCGTTGCTTGTGCCCAGTCGGACATTAAGCGTGTGCTCGCATTCTCTACAATTTCTCAGATTGCATTTATGATGGTTGCTCTCGGCGTTTGCACCGAATATGTAACAGGTCATGAACATCCTGGAAGCGTAGGTTATATGGCAGCTATGTTCCACCTCTTCACCCATGCAATGTTCAAGGCTTGCCTCTTCCTGTGCGCCGGTGCCATTATTCATGTGGTTCACAGCAACGAAATGTCGGCTATGGGCGGCATGCGCAAGTATATGCCTCTTACGCATATTACGTTCCTCATTTCTTGTCTTGCCATTTCGGGTATTCCTCCGTTCTCCGGCTTCTTCTCGAAAGACGAGATTCTTGCGGGATGCTTCGCATTCAGTCCTGTAATGGGTTGGATCATGACTGTGATTGCAGCAATGACTGCATTCTATATGTTCCGCCTTTACTATGGCATTTTCTGGGGCACGGAAAACAAAGAACTCCACGGTGAACTTCACATGCACGAGGCTTCCAAGGTAATGACATTCCCCTTGATATTCCTTGCTCTTGTTACCTGCGTTGCGGGATTCATTCCGTTCGGTCATTTAGTAAGTGCCGATGGAATGTCGTATGACATCCACCTCAACTGGACTGTGGCAGGCACAAGCATTGTCATTGCTGTGGCTTCCATTGCTCTTGCCACCTTTATATATAAAGGCGAAAAGCAACCGGTTGCCGTGGCTCTTGCTTCACGTTTCTCCTCGCTTCACAAATGGGCTTACCATCGTTTCTATATCGATGAAGTTTATCAGTTCGTAACCCATCGCATCATTTTTGCGTGCATATCAAAACCGTTCGCATGGTTTGACAAACACGTTGTCGATGGCATTCTCAACGGTCTCGCTTCCGGTTCTCATCGTGTGAGCTACCTCATTCGCGGATTCCAAAGCGGCGAGATACAGCAGTATGCTTACGTATTCCTCGTGGGTGCGTTGGTTCTCGTGTTGCTATTAATACTTTAACCCGATAAAACGTAAAAACAGATATGTTTCCATTACATTTATTTATAATAATACCGCTTCTGATGCTTCTTTTCCTTTGGCTTGCCAAGGGAGTGAATGCTGTGAGAGGTGTTATGGTTGCAGGAGCAAGCGCACTGCTTATAAGTTCTATCACTCTTGTGGTGATGTATCTCAATGCACGCCACGCAGGCGCAACCGAGGATATGCTCTTTACCATGGACTATACTTGGTTTGCCCCGCTTCATATAAACTACACTGTTGGTGTTGACGGCATTTCTGTGGCAATGCTTCTGCTGTCGTCCATCATTGTGTTTACCGGAACATTTGCTTCTTGGCGTCTCAAACCGCTCACCAAGGAATACTTCCTTTGGTTCACGCTTCTTTCTCTTGGAGTGTTCGGATTCTTTGTGTCGATTGACTTGTTCATGATGTTCATGTTCTATGAAATCGCGCTCATCCCCATGTACCTTCTCATTGGTTATTGGGGTACGGGACACAAGGAATATTCGGCAATGAAACTCACCCTTATGCTTATGGGTGCTTCCGCCCTTTTGATGTGCGGTATATTCGGAATCTTCTATGGCGCGGGCGGTCAGACCTTCAATGTTCTTGACCTTGCAAATCATACTAACGGAGCACACGCTATTCCTGTTGGTCAGCAGTACATATGGTTCCCCCTAACTTTTGTGGGATTCGGTGTGCTTGGTGCAATGTTCCCGTTCCACACATGGAGTCCCGACGGTCATGCTTCTGCGCCTACCGCAGTGTCCATGCTTCACGCCGGAGTGCTTATGAAACTCGGAGGCTACGGATGTTTCCGCATAGCAATGTTCCTCATGCCCGAGGCTGCACAGACTCTCGGCTGGATATTCCTGATTGTGATAGGCATCGGAGTCGTCTATGGCGCATTTTCCGCCTGTGTTCAAACCGACTTGAAGTACATAAATGCTTACTCTTCGGTTTCCCACTGCGGTCTTGTGCTTTTCGCCATACTCATGATTAACCGCACGGCTGCAACCGGTGCTGTGCTTCAGATGTTGTCTCACGGTTTGCTCACGGCATTGTTCTTTGCTTGCATCGGTATGATTTATCACCGTGCCCACACCCGCGATGTACGCGAATTGAGCGGACTCATCCGAATCATGCCTTTTATCTGTGTATGCTTTGTCATTGCAGGTCTTGGCAATCTCGGTCTCCCGGGATTCAGCGGCTTTGTTGCAGAAATGACAATCTTTGTGGGTTCATTCCAGCAAGCCGATACTCTTCACCGTGTTCTCACAATTCTTGCCACCACCAGCATTGTCATTACCGCCGTGTTCATCTTGCGTATGGTTGGTAAGGTAATGTATGGCGTTTGCACCAATGAGGCACACCTCAAGCTTCACGATGCGTCTTGGGACGAGAAAGTGGCAATCGCAACCCTTGTGGTTTGCATTGCAGGACTCGGTTTCGCTCCTCTTTGGATGAGCGATATGATTAGCAACAGCGTAGAGCCCATTGTGAACCACATCCAATCGGCTACCACGCAATTAACATCAGTAACATCACTATTGATTCCGTAAAGACATGGACTACACTCAATTTCTTTATATGCACGAGGAACTTGCCCTTTTGGCAGTCATTGTCATAATGTTTATCTACGACCTTGTGGCGTGCTCAGACCGCAAGGGTGGCAAACCGGTGCTCAATACAGCTGTTCCTGTTGTGCTTATGGCTGTTCTCACAGTTGTCAATGCCGTTCCCTGCGGAGGGGCTGCCGAAGCTTTCGGAGGAATGTATCAGTACACTCCTATGATGACAATAATGAAAACGGTGCTTAATATCGGTACTCTCATCGTGTTCCTTATGGCTCACTCCTATTTGCGTCGCGAAGAGAATCATGTGAAACAGGGAGAATTCTACATCCTCACCCTTTCCACATTGCTCGGTATGTATCTCATGATTTCCGCCGGACATTTCATTATGTTCTTTATTGGTTTGGAACTTGCTTCCGTGCCCATGACGGCTCTTGTGGCTTTCGACAAATGGCGTTCCACTTCTGCCGAGGCAGGTGCAAAATACATACTCGTGGCATTGTTCTCAAGTTCTCTTTTGCTCTATGGCATATCTATGATATACGGTGCCACAGGTACAATGTATTTCAACGACCTTGCAGGAAAGCTTGACGGAAGCATGCTCAACATTCTCGGACTCGTGTTCTTCTTCACGGGAATGGGCTTCAAGATTTCGCTCGTACCCTTCCACCTTTGGACTGCCGACGTTTATGAAGGTTCTCCCACGGTAATAACAAGCTACCTTAGTGTAATCTCCAAGGGAGCGGCGGGATTTGTGCTTCTCACCACGCTCGTGAAAGTTTTTGCCCCGATGATAAGCGATTGGCAGGAAATCCTGTTCTGGATAATAATTGTTTCAATTACCATTGCCAACCTCTTTGCACTTCGCCAGAACAACATCAAACGATTCATGGCGTTCTCCGCAATTTCGCAGGCAGGCTACCTCGTGCTCGGCGTAATTCCCGGCACTGCCCAGGGCATGACATCCTTGGTGTTCTACCTTCTTGTATACCTTGCAGCCAACCTCGGTGCATTTGCGGTTATCAATGCGGTGGAACAAAACAGCGGCAAGATATGTATAAGCGAATACAACGGTCTCTATAAGACAAACCCCAAGCTCTCGTTCCTCATGACCTTGTGCTTGTTCTCGCTTGCGGGAATACCGCCGTTCGCAGGCTTCTTCTCCAAGTTCTTTGTCTTCATGGCTGCGTTCCATTCCGGCTTCCATTTGCTGGTATTCATTGCTTTGGTCAATACGATAATCTCTCTTTACTACTATCTGATTATTGTAAAAGCAATGTACATCAATCCCAACGACAATCCGATTGAAACATTCCGCAGCGACAACTACACGCGAGTAGCGCTGTTGCTTTGCACTGCCGGTGTATTGCTTCTCGGCATCGCAAGCTGCGTTTACGGAACAATCGATTCCCTCAGCTACGGTATCGACATTCCCGCCATTGCTTCTGCATGCTGCGGAAAATAATACCGTAACCATATTAAAAATAAAATCCGGTGTCAAAAACGACATCGGATTTTTTTGTTTCATCTTAATAAGAATATTACAGACGCGGCAACGCCATAGCACCTTTTCTTCACAAACGTCCGAACCTCGTTAACACTTTACGTATTTCTTTGTCCCGTGAAATGGCGCGATTAATGTACATGGGATGACGAAATTTGTTCTTGTCGAAATCTCTGTAAAGGTAAGCATTCGAATCTTTCACGGCATTGAAAACCTTTTCTGCCATAGGGCGCAGCACAGGTCCTACACCTTCTTTCCCCCAGCCGAGATAAACCTTTCCCACCGCTTTTAAGCTTGCAATGTCTTCGTTGGAACAGAAAAGCAGAGGCGATTTGCAACTCCCGGCAACTTCCAAGGCTTGCTGCAAATTGGCATTGCGCAGATTAAACAGGTTATACAACAGAACAACACCGTTCAATTTCTTCTGCTCTCCCATATAAGAACCATCGAAAATCTTTTTAAGAAACCTCATGGTCGGGTCGGCGGAAAACTGCTTCCAACAATCATTCTTACCGGTTATGTCCGACAATGCAGCCAAAGTCCCGCAGTCTGAAACATCCACTACAGGTTTTGCACTTCCTGGGTTAACCAAAACGGCAGCACCGATCACATTCCAACCCTCGCCGAATTGCAGAACTGTGTTAAGACGAAAAGCAAATCCGTCATCAATTAAAAATCGGGCGTAAACATTCATGGTTTTATAATTACGGATTATGAAAAATCGTTTTGCGTTTATTGTACAACACAAATATAGAAAGATTTTGGATAAATGCAAAAAATATTCGGTAACAAGCCGAACTGTATTCATAGGCACATACCTTCAAGGGACACTTTCGGAAGTGTTACAAATCATCCCCCGAAGAAGCAAAAAAGAACATAAATAAATCGGTAATGATAGCAACAAAAATACCCCGCTGCGGCACATCGAAAAACACACAAGGCTTATCGCAAAAAATACAAGCCATATATTTTAAAATACAAGGCACTTATTTCAAAATATATGCCTTGTATTTTTCGCGTTTATAAATATCTGAAAAAGAATGTCTTTTGAAAACGGTTTTTTGAGGGTAAAAAGAGACTGTTTTCCCGGGATTAATTGAGACTGTACCGGGTGTGGAATAAGTTCTTCGGAGGCGGGGCGAACGTTTCGGGATATGGCGGATTTCTTCTTGCTGGCGGACAGCAAAATTCCAATAACGGGTGAATATGTATCGATGTTGAGCGGATATTTTCCAATGTGGGGCGGGGAAGAATGCGATGGCGGGGGCGCGGAATGGCTCTTACGAATATTCTTTTTATATTTGCATCATTGCATACGGCTTTAATTTTATATAATATCAAGTAAAATGATTTTTTTGTCAAGGAGTTTTTGTGGTCTTTTTCTGTTGGTTTGTGCCGCTATGGGTGCAGGGGCGCAGGGTGTGGGTTCGCTTGCCGGCGAAAAGCTGCCTGTTGTGCCTTATCCTGCTGAAATTGTTGCGGGTAACGAGGATTTCTGTGTTGCCGACAGACAGTGCGTAAACGTTTCCTCAAAGGAAGCGGAAGATGTTTTTGCGGTTTCCACGTTTACGAGTGATTTCAAGAATGTGAATTGGAACGTGAAAAACGGCAAGGGCAAATGTAAGGGTAATATCACCATTGCACGACCGGGAAACGACCGCAATGCCGATGAAATCATAAAGAATGCGGGGCTGAAGCCCGATGCCTCAAACAAGGAGGCTTATGTGTTGTTTGCCGACAGGGACGGTGTTGTCATTGAAGCTTATACGGCTGCGGGTGTGTTTTATGGCATTCAGACTCTCAGACAGCTTACCTATGAGGATGCGTCAGGAAATCTGAAGGTGAGAGCCGTGAAGATTTCCGATGCCCCGGCTTTGAAGTATCGCTGGTTAATGGACGATTGGAACAGGGGACCGATTCCCAATGTGGAATATGTGAAGAAGCAAATCCGTATTCTTTCAGAATATAAGATTAACGGCTACTGTATATACGGAGAGAATATCTTTGAATCGAAGAAGTATCCGCAGATTAACATGCGTGGGGCTGTGGTTACGCCTGAAGAGGTGAAGGAACTCGTGGAGTATGGCAAAAAATATCATGTGGAGCTTGTGCCGCAACAGGAGTGTCTTGGCCATATGCACTATACTTTGCGCGAGGGAGGCTTTGACGATATTGCGGAACGCCCGAGGGGACAGATTGTAAGCCCCGCAGTGGAACGGACTTATACATTTCTGAATGATTATCTGGGCGAGATTGTTCCGAGCTTCGAGAGTGATTTCGTGCATGTGGGTTGCGACGAGGCTTTTGAGCTTGGTCTCGGCAAGAGTAAGGATATGGTTCGCGAACTCGGGCTTGACGGAACGTTTTTCAAGCATTTGCAGCGCGTTTGCGGGCTTCCTGCCATTAAGGACAAGAAGGTTCTATTTTGGGCTGACGTGGCAGAGAACAAGAAAGACATTGATCTTTCGGTGCTTCCGGATAATGCGGTGGCTGTGGCTTGGGATTATCTGGCGCGTGGCAATTATGAGTATTATCTTCCGCAGATTGCGCGAAACAAAGTCCCGTTTTTTGTGGCTCCGGGTGCTTTTTGGGCTACGCGAATATTCCCGGATTTTAATTCTCACTTCGTCAATATCCGAAATTTCGTGAGAGACGGCAAAAAATATGGCGCGGAGGGCATGCTTTGCTGCAACTGGGACGACATGGGTGAAGACCTTTTCGACGTGGGATGGTATGGCGTGGCTTTCGGCGCGGCATGTGCGTGGCAAAAAGAGCAGGAGACTTCGATATACGACTATAAGAATGCGTTTGACTGGGCGTTTTATCGCAATCTTTACGGTCATGTCTTTTCGCAATCCATAGACAGTATTGCCGATGCGCAACGTCCGTTGGGCTCCATAGTACAGGTGGACTGGGCTTACAGTGTTCCTTTCGAAGAAGCGGGAGCGAGCTATCAGAATGCCATTCAGAATACGGGGCGAATGGAAGAATTGCGCAGCACCATAGCGAATAATTACGCGGCTCTGCGTAGGAGCAAATCTTTGGCGAGACATCACGCGAGCACTCTCGATGCCGTTTTGTTCGATGCCCGTCGTTTGGGATTTGTTTATGCCAAGGCTTCGCTCGCAGCGGGACTGTCGAAGCGTTATGACGATTTTTGCAACGACGATGACAACGGGCGTGCAATCAATACGGCTTTGTATGACATAATGATGCCTCAGTGCGGGCTTGTTGGTTCTTTGCGCGACTTCACAATGGAGCTTAAGGATTGGCATCACGACCTTTGGATGAATGAAAACCGTCCTTATCATTGGGACATTGTGGAAGCGCGTTACGATCACCTTTTGCAGGCGTGGGATGCGGAACAAAAACTAGTGCAGAAGCATATCGGCGCAAAAGCTCCGCGTGAGAAAGCGGGACTGATATTCGAAAAAATGAAACAGTAACCCGCACGGCGCAAAAAATAAAGTATATAATTGTTTGTGGTAAACTTAATTGTAAAAATATCTTGTTATATTTGCAAGACTTACAAAGCCTGAAAGCAATATCATTAATAAAATTATAACATGAAAAAGTCTTTGATTATTTGCGCATCGTTGCTTGTTGCCGTAAGTGCGGGCGCACAAAAAAACAGAAAGTTCGCGCCGCCTGTCATGGGCTGGAGCAGTTGGAACACTCTTGCATTGAACATTAACGAAAAGAATATTTGTGCAAACGCCGACGCACAAGTTTCCACAGGATTGAGAGACGCCGGATATGTTTACTGTAATATTGACGACGGATACATGGGTGGTCGCGACGCTCAGGGAAACATGACGAGCAATGACGAACTCTTTCCGAGGGGCATGAAATATGTTTCGGAATACATCCGCAAAAAGGGCTTGAAACCGGGTATATATAATGACGCTGCGGGCAATACCTGCGGTTCCGGCAATTTTAAGACTCCCAAGTTCGGACAAGGTGTGGGTTTCAACGGACATGAGGCTGCCGACTGCGACCTTTATTTCAATAAATGGGATTATGATTTCGTGAAAGTGGACTATTGCGGCGCAGCAGGTCTGGGATTGCAGGAAGAACCTACCTACACCGCAATCGGAAATGCCATTAAGGCGGAAAGCAAAAAGCTCGGTCGCAAGATTTCATACAACATCTGTCGTTGGGCATACCCCGGTGTTTGGTGCAAGGACGTTGCAGATTCTTGGAGAATCAGTGGAGATATTCAGGCAAACTGGCCTTCGTTCAAATATGTCATAGGCAAGAACAAATATCTTTCGGCTTATTGCGGCGACGGTCATTATAACGATATGGACATGCTTGAAATCGGTCAGGGTTTGCCTTTGAACGAGGAAGAGGTGCATATGGCTATTTGGTGTATCCAGAGTTCTCCGCTTCTTGTGGGTTGCGACATGACCAAGATACCTGCACAGTCGCTCGAACTCATGAAAAACAAAGAACTTATAGACATTAATCAGGATCCGCTCGGGCTTCAGGCATACATAGTTTACCAGAAGAACAACTCCATGATTTATGTTAAGGACATCAAGAAGCTTAACGGCAACACAAGAGCCGTTGCTCTTTTGAATCTCGGCGATGATCCGATCACAATAGACGTTCCTCTTGAAATCATAGACATGAGCGGTAAAGCCGTTACCCGTGATCTTATTCACCACACGGCTGGTCCTGTGCTCAATGGTAAAATTACCGAGACCATTCCGGCGCATAGCGTGAAAATGTGGACAGTTACGGGAAAACGTATCGAACGTACCGTTTACAATGCCGGTACTGCTTACATGCCAAACTTCAATGATCTTGGCGGCGATAAGCAGACGATTCGTTACTCGGACGATGAAAACGCTTCTTGCGGGGTTAAGGTTATGTTCCTTGGCGGAACACCGCAGAACGTAATGAAATGGACGAACGTTTATTCGGAGAAAGGCGGCACTTACGACATTACCGTGCGCTACGCATGCGGCGAAAACCGTTACCTGAAGATTGTTGTCAATGGCGGACAGCCTGTAATTTACAAGGACCTCAACACCGGCAGCTTCACAAAGTATGGCACGCTCACCGTTCGCGCTACGCTCAAGAAAGGAAACAACACCGTTACTCTCGGATGCGATAACGGTTACGCTCCCGACATTGACGGAATTACTTTGGCAAAGAGATAAAAGGATTTAATCCATACATTATATAATAAGGGCGGTATCGAAAGCGATGCCGCCCTTGTTTTTTACCTTGCAGTCTTTTTCTTTATTGTTTTCTCTGTTTTTCTTTCATCCACATACGGTAGAGTTCGAAAAACTCGGGTGCGCTGAGCAGCGTTATGCCAGGGTCGAGACGCTTTGACTCTTTTATTAATTGCCCGTACCAATGCGGGCTTTTCAATATGCACCGAAACCAGTGGAACGGTGTTTTCCGCGCGTGCACTCTCTCCACCAAAACTTGCGCCGCCTTGTTTCCGTCCTCATCGGTGAGGTCGTAGTCCGAACCAAGTACCGGCATGTTTTTGTGCAGCAGGTTGGTGGGTGTTTTTTGCGCCACAATACCGTTGTTGCTAAACGAAGAATAGGCATCCGGGGCGTAATCCTGCATGGCGGGTCCCGCAGAGCGATATTTGTTCCACCAATACGAGTCCACGTTTATGTTTCCGTTAACCACATAATTAATGTAGAACTGCGGCTTTCGGCGATTGACGATGCCTTGCAGGGTGCTCACAGTGTGGAGCCTGTCCCAGACATCGAGCACACTGATGCTGTCGTGATGATCTTCGTTCAGAAGCGGGCGCATGTCCATGTAAACTATGTCTTTTGCCCCTGCTTTTGCAAACACAGCCGCAGGAAGGAGGAAAATTGTGTGAATTAATAGTCTGATATGGTGGTTCATATAAAACAGTTCGGATTGTTTGGTTTACGCAAAGGTATATGATTTGCGATAAACGGGGAAAGAATTTGCGCAATACGCTCCGGAATGCTATGAAAAACCGAAAAATCCGCGTAATTTTCCCAAGGAGGAAAAATTACATGGCTTATCGCAAAAAATACAAGCCATGTATTTTAAAATACAAGGCACTTATTTTAAAATATGTGCCTTATATTTTTCGCTGTGATAAGTGTTTGATAAACAATAACTTATAAAAGTCTCTTAAAAAGGTATAACGGCTTGAATGTGAGGTGGTTGTGAAAAACCGTGTCCGCTCGCGGTTTTCTTGCTCGGAGAGTGGGAAAAAGACCGACCTGTAGGTATATGGTTTTTATCTGCTTTGCCTTGTGTGCTTACGCAACAAATCCATATATTTGCAGGAACACAGTGCGCCGTGTGTCTTTGCCTGCTTGTGCCGAGCGGTGTGCGCCGTGTTGCGCGGAAGCCGGATTGCGGCGTTAGCAACATGAATTTCATTAAAAAGTATGTCATGAAGAATCGTCTGGTATCAATAATTATGCTTTGGATTTTGGCGACCTGCGCGTGCCTTGCCGGAAAAAAGGCGCGTGTTGTGGTGGCTTACGTAACCTCGTGGACGGACATCATGCCCGACCCTTGGGCAATGACTCATATAAATTATGCCTTCGGAAAGGTGAACGAGACTTTCGACGGGGTGAACATAAGCAATCCCGGGAGGTTGAAAAAATTGTTGGAACTGAAAGCGGTGAACTCAAAATTGAAAATATTGCTGTCGGTAGGCGGATGGGGTGCGGGGCGTTTCAGCGAAATGGCGGCAGACGAGGCGTGCCGGAAAAAGTTCGCAGGGAATTGCCGGCGGTTGACCGAAGAATACGGGCTTGACGGCATAGACATAGACTGGGAATACCCCACGCAGAAAAGTGCCGGCATATCGTGCAGCCCCGAAGACACACAGAATTTCACACTACTTATGCGCGATCTCCGAAAGGTGTTGGGAAAGAAAAAACTCCTTACCTGTGCAACGATAGCAAGCGGAGAATACATAGATTTCGGGAACTGCATTAAATATATCGACTTTGTGAACGTGATGTCATACGACATGGCATCGCCGCCAAAGCACCATTCGCCCCTTTATGCCTCGGACATTTCGGGTTGGATGACTACCGATGCGGCGGTAAAGAAGCATCTCGAAAAAGGTGTGCCGCATGACAAACTCGTTGTGGGAATGCCTTTCTACGGCAGGGGACTGACACCGTACAAAGCCTATGTGCCGCGTCCGCAAGTGCTTACGGGAGTGGAGGAGAAGTGGAGTGCGGAATCGCAAGTGCCTTATATGACAGACAAGAAAGGAAACTTTGTGTTGGGATTCGAGAATGTGAAATCCGTAACCGCGAAGTGTCATTATATAATAGAGCATGATCTGCGCGGAGCCATGTATTGGGAGTATGCCGACGATTATGAGCAGGGAGATTTGCGCACCGCCGTGGCGCAATGTCTTTTGCCGAATGAACAACAAGGCACACGCGGCAAAAAAGAATCGCAATAATTTTTTCGGAAAACAGGTAAAGGTTTTGGTTTACGGCACTTTGCATGCATAAAAAGCCGTGCCGTCCGCCCGTTTATACATTCACAGACATTCAGACGGCTTCCGCCGGCGCGTATCTTTGCATCGTCAACGTTGATACGCAGCCGCATGACGCAAACAAAGCCTCTCACGGCGGGCGTGAAAAGAATAAAAACTAACCAAAACCAAAATTACCATGATTTACTACAACGTAATCAAACGCAAAAGCCCCAAAGACGGCACAGTGAAGTTTTATGCCTCGGCACAAAACGGTACATACATGAACCTGGAGCAGGTGGCAACAAACATAAGCCGCGAGTGTACCGTAACAGTCCATGACGTGAAAGCCGTGCTCTCTTCGCTTCAGGAACAAATCATTCTCGCGCTTCAGGACGGCAAGAGCGTAAGATTCGGAGACCTTGGGTCTTTCCACGCAACCGTCAGGTCGAAAGGAGCAGAGAACAAGAGCGATTTCAAAAAAGCCAATATTTCGCACGTAATGGTTCGCTTCGTGAAAAGCGCGGCTATGCGCTCGGCATTTGCCCTGACCAACAAGGACATAAAGCTTAGCTGTGCGGACGAAACGGAGAAATCCGGTTCGGGAAGCGGAGGCAGTCAGGTAGATCCCAATGCCTGAGCGAACAACAAACCCTTGAATTCTCGCCCGTCCGCATAAGGCGTGGCGTATGACAGAAAACCTTAAAGAACAAAAGCACATGAAAGAACAAACAATGAAAGTGATAGAAGTTGTAATAAAAGTTTTGAAAGCGATACTTGCTGCATTGACCGGCGCATTCGGTGCAAGTTCAAAATAGTAGTTGCTTGGAAAAACCAAATCCTGCGGGGAGAAAATTCACCCGCAGGATTTTTTGTTTGCAGAAGAAAGAGAGAAAGAAACGTGAGAAGCATTTGCACAAAAGACCTGTTGCGGCGGCTACATGCTTAAGAACAAGACGAAAAAACAATGAAGATATTAAAAAAGTTGCTCTAAATTTTTGCATATCACAAAAGTATGACTAATTTTGCAGCCGTGAATTTTGGCAAAGAGGCACAAAATGCTTCGTAAAGCCTGCAACGTAACGAATATAATAAACTAATAATAAATTAAAAACATGATTGTAGTACCCGTAAAAGAAGGCGAAAACATCGAAAGAGCTTTGAAAAAGTTCAAGCGTAAATTTGAAAAGACAGGCGTAGTGAAGGAATTGCGCAGCCGTCAGCAGTTTAACAAGCCTTCAGTAGTTCGTCGTTTGAAAAAAGAGCACGCTGTTTATGTACAAAAGCTCAACTGCGAGAAAGAAGACTGATTTTCTCACGCTTTCTTATACTAAAGAAATATAAGAAGAAATAAATTCCCGGAGATGCTTGCATTTTCGGGAATATTTGTCTAAATTCGTTGCGTAAACCAATTGCGTAACGAATTTATGTATATAAAGGAATTCTGCGATTATCTCAAGTATGAACGTAACTATTCCGCGCTAACGGTTGATAGCTACGAAAGGGATTTACAGCATGTCGGGGATTTCGTGCGCGGAATGCGCAATATTGATAACGACAAAGCGGTTGAGGATTCGTATATAGAGGAGAAAATAATACGCAGATGGATGGCTTCGATGCTTGAAGCCGGAAATACGGCGTCATCGGTGAACAGACGTTTGAGTTCGCTGCGCAGTTATTTCAAATTCCTCCTAAGAAAAGGATTGTGTGAAACCGATCCGACGTTGCGTATAGCCGGACCGAAAAAGGAAAAGGCACTGCCTTATTTCGTCAAAGAGAACGAAATGGAGCATTTGCTCGACGATGTGCCGTTTCCCGATACTTTTGAAGGAAACAGAAACCGTTTGATTTTGGAAATGTTCTATGACACGGGCATGCGTGTTTCGGAACTGGTATCACTTGACTGCAACGATATAGACATGCAGGGGAACAGAGTGAAAGTAACGGGAAAGAGAAACAAACAGCGTGTAATACCTTTGGCTCCGCTGCTTATGGAACGCATAAAAGTATATTTGCAGAAACGCAGTGAGGCGGCGAGCAATTCGGAGGCATTATATATAGATAAGAAAGGGAGACGTCTTACAGATTATAAGGTAAGGAAAATGGTGAGTGAAGAACTTTCACTCGTTACCACGATGAAAAAACGTTCCCCCCATGTGTTACGGCATTCGTTTGCTACGGCAATGTTAAACCATGGAGCGGATATAGAAGCCGTAAGAAGACTTTTGGGACACGAAAGTCTGGCAACAACCGAAATCTATACCCATACTTCAATGGAAGAACTCAAGAAAAATTATCAACTTGCCCATCCAAGGGCTTAAAAAGATATGATTATGGAAATAAAGGTAAAATCAATCCGTTTCGATGCCAACGAGAAACTTCATGAGTTTATAGAAAAGAAAGTTTCCAAGTTGTCCAAAGCAAGCGGCTCTGCGGGAACAGCAGAGGTAGTGTTGAAAGTGGTGAAGCCCGAAACTTCAAAAAACAAGTCCACGGGAGTTCGTCTGAGTTTACCGAACGGCGAACTTTTTGCCGAGAAAACTTGCGACACTTTTGAGGAAGGAGTGGACCTTTGTGTCGATGCTTTGCAGCGACAATTGGCAAAGTACAAGGAAAAACAACGCGGATATTAAAAAAAATGCTCCAAAAATTTTGCAGTTAGAATTTAATAAGTAACTTTGCAGCCGTTTCGGGGACAAAACAAAACCGGAATGGCTGCAATTTCGCAGAAACAACGTTTGCAGCGAAAATTTTAGGGCAAGTTCCAGAGTGGCCAAATGGGGCAGACTGTAAATCTGCTGGCTTACGCCTTCGGTGGTTCGAATCCATCTTTGCCCACCATTCTTTTTTTTATTTTTGCGGAAATAGCTCAGTTGATAGAGCACTAGCCTTCCAAGCTGGGGGTCGCGGGTTTGAGTCCCGTTTTCCGCTCTAATTGCTGTTATAGCTCAGTGGTAGAGCACTTCCTTGGTAAGGAAGAGGTCCCGAGTTCAAGTCTCGGTAACAGCTCTTCTGTTGTAGAACAAAAGTGGAGAATTTCACTAAAATAACAATTATAAAAGAATAAAGCTATGGCTAAAGAACAATTTGTGCGTACCAAGCCGCATGTTAATGTCGGTACGATTGGACATGTTGACCATGGAAAGACAACTTTGACGGCTGCCATCTCTAAAGTGCTTCATGAGCGCTTGGGTACAGGTGAAGACGTTAAATCGTTCGACCAGATTGACAATGCACCTGAAGAGAAAGAGCGTGGTATTACCATTAACTCTTCTCATATTGAATATGAAACTGCAAAACGCCACTACGCTCACGTTGACTGCCCGGGTCACGCCGACTATGTGAAGAACATGGTAACTGGTGCCGCTCAGATGGACGGTGCGATTATCGTAGTTGCTGCAACTGACGGTCCTATGCCTCAGACTCGCGAGCATATCCTTTTGGCTCGCCAGGTAAACGTTCCTCGTCTTGTTGTGTTCTTGAACAAGTGCGACCTTGTTGAAGATGAGGAAATGCTTGAACTCGTAGAAATGGAAATGCGTGAACTTCTCGCGCAGTATGACTACGAAGAGGATACTCCTATTATCCGTGGTTCTGCTCTTGGTGCACTTAACGGTGTTGCTAAGTGGGAGGATAAGGTTATGGAACTTATGGATGCTGTTGACAACTGGATTCAGGAACCCCAGCGTGAAGTTGACAAACCTTTCCTTATGCCTGTTGAGGATATCTTCTCTATTACCGGTCGTGGTACTGTTGCTACAGGTCGTATCGAAACCGGAAAGGTTAAGGTTGGTGATGAAGTTCAGATACTTGGTCTTGGTGAGGATAAGAAATCGGTTGTTACCGGTGTTGAAATGTTCCGTAAGATTCTTGACGAAGGTGAAGCTGGTGATAATGTTGGTCTTCTTCTCCGTGGTATCGATAAGAGCGAAATCAAGAGAGGTATGGTTATTACCCACCCGGGTGCAATCACTCCTCACTCAAAATTCAAGGCTTCTATCTATGTATTGAAGAAAGAAGAAGGTGGTCGTCATACTCCGTTCGGTAACAAGTATCGTCCTCAGTTCTATCTTCGTACAATGGACTGCACCGGTGAAATTACTCTTCCTGAGGGAACTGAAATGGTAATGCCGGGCGATAACGTAGAAATCTCTGTAGAGCTCATCTATCCGGTTGCTCTTAACGTAGGTCTTCGTTTCGCAATCCGTGAAGGTGGTCGTACTGTAGGTTCTGGTCAGATTACTCAGGTGTTTGACTAATCTCGAAACTGATAAAAATATTATTAAGGCTCTCGACTTTTGAGAGGTGGGAGTCTTAATTTACGGGAATAGCTCAGTTTGGTAGAGCACTGGTCTCCAAAACCAGGTGTCGGGAGTTCGAGTCTCTCTTCCCGTGCTAAAAAGAATAAAGTATATGTTGAAAAAAGCATTTGCATATTGCAAGGCTTCTTACGAGGAGCTTATGTATAAGACAACTTGGCCATCGGGTCGGGAACTGGGGCATAATGCAGTGGTTGTTTTGACAGCTTCCATAATCATTGCTATAGCAGTCTTTGCATTGGACCAGTGTTTTCAGTTCGTGATGGAAAATGTCTATCCGCATTAATCAACTGTATCTGTAATGGAAAATCATAAGATAACACCCGCAGAAATGAGGTGGTATGTGCTACGTGCGGTCAGTGGCAAAGAAGGGAAGGTGAAAGAATACATCGATCTCGGTATAAAAAACGGGCACTTCAATGGCAATGTATCGCAAGTTCTTATTCCTACAGAAAAGGTGGTTTATTCAAGTCCGAATGGGAAACGTACTGTGAAAGAACGCAATTCCATGCCGGGCTATGTGTTGGTAGAAGCCAAACTCGTGGGTGAGGTTGCGCAGGATTTGCGCTATACTCCTAACGTGTTGGGCTTTCTTGGCGGTATGGAACATCCGGTTCCTCTTCGCTCAAGTGAAGTGAACCGTATATTGGGAAGTATTGACGAGATGGAAACTGAGAGTCAGGAAATCTTGCCGCAGTTTGCAGTTGGAGACAGCGTGAAAGTAACCGAGGGACCGTTCAGTAACTTTGGAGGTGTTGTTGAGGAAATCAACAATGAGAAAAAGAAACTTACGGTATCTGTTAAGGTGTTTGGACGCAATACTCCTTTGGAATTGGGGTTCATGCAGGTGGAAAAGGAATAGTGTGATAGTGTTACGTGTCATGCGATTCCAAAAATAATCATTATTAAAACAAAACAAAATGGCAAAAGAAGTTGCTGGATTAATCAAATTACAGATTAAGGGCGGCGCTGCAAATCCATCTCCTCCCGTAGGACCTGCTTTGGGTTCAAAGGGAATAAATATCATGGACTTCTGCAAGCAGTTTAATGCCAGGACAAAGGAAAAGGCAGGCAAAGTTCTGCCTGTAGTCATTACTTACTTTTCGGATAAATCTTTTTCATTTGTAGTAAAGACTCCTCCTGCAGCTATTCAACTCTTGGAGGTAACCAAGAAAAAGAGTGGTTCAGCAGAGCCTAACCGTGTAAAGGTTGCTGAAGTAACGTGGGATCAGGTACGTGCTATTGCCGAAGACAAAATGAACGACTTGAACTGCTTTACTGTTGAGGCAGCAATGAAAATGGTAGCCGGCACAGCTCGCAGTATGGGCATAACCGTAAAAGGGGACTTCCCTAACAAATAACATAAAACTTCAATTAAGACATGAGTAAACTGACAAAAAATCAAAAGTCTGTAGCCGACAAAATTGAAGCAGGGAAGATTTATACACTCAATGAGGCATCTAAATTGGTAAAGGAAATCACCACTACCAAGTTTGATGCGTCTTTGGACATTGATGTACGTTTGGGTGTTGATCCCCGTAAGGCAAATCAGATGGTGCGTGGTGTTGTGTCCCTGCCTAATGGAACCGGTAAGACTGTTCGCGTACTTTGTCTTTGCACTCCCGATGTGGAGGATGCTGCAAAGGAAGCCGGTGCTGACTATGTTGGTCTTGATGAGTATCTCGAGAAGATCAAAGGTGGTTGGACTGACGTTGACGTGATTATTACTATGCCTTCCGTAATGGGTAAGCTCGGTCCCTTGGGTCGTGTTCTCGGTCCTCGTGGTTTGATGCCTAATCCTAAGAGTGGTACTGTAACAATGGACGTAGCCAAGGCTGTGCGTGAAGTAAAACAAGGTAAAATCGACTTTAAGGTTGATAAAGCCGGCATTGTTCATACTTCAATAGGAAAAGTATCATTCACGGCTGAGCAGATAGCACAGAACGCGAAAGAGTTCCTCAATACAATAATCAAACTTAAACCGGCTGCTGCAAAGGGAACTTATATAAAGAGTATCTTCTTGTCAAGCACCATGAGTCGTGGACTTCGTGTTGATCCCAAATCTATCGGAGTTGATGACAAAAACTAAATTTGAATTATGAAAAAGGAACAGAAAACAATAGTAATAGAGAATCTCGGTGCTCTCCTCAAGGAATACGCCAACTTCTACTTGGTTGACGTTACTGCGATGAATGCGGAAACCACAACGGCTCTCCGTCGCGAGTGTTTCAAACGCGAAATCAAAATGGTTGTCGTTAAGAATGCTCTGCTCCAGAAAGCTTTTGAGGCAAGCGAGATAGATTTTTCTCCTCTTTACGGAAGTTTGAAAGGAACAACAGCTCTTATGCTGTGCAATACTGCTAACGTTCCTGCAAAACTTATAAAGGAAAAAGGTAAAGACGGAATACCGGGACTTAAAGCAGCTTACGCAGAGCAGAGTTTCTACGTAGGTGCTGAAAACCTTGGCACTTTGGTGGCACTGAAGAGCAAGAACGAGGTTATTGCCGAAATTGTTGCTTTGTTGCAGTCGCCTGCAAAGAATGTCATCTCTGCGCTCCAGAGTGGTGGACAGACCATACATGGAGTATTAAAAACATTGGGCGAACGTCCCGAATAAACAATAGAATAAAAACAATAAAAAATAGAATTAAAAATGGCAGATATTAAAGCTATTGCTGAAGAATTGGTTAATTTGACAGTAAAAGAAGTAAACGAGTTAGCTCAGGTCCTCAAGGACGAGTACGGAATTGAGCCGGCTGCAGCAGCAGTTGCAGTGGCAGCAGGTCCCGCCGCAGGTGCTGAAGCTGCTGAGGAGAAAACCGCATTCGACGTTATTCTCAAGAGCGCAGGTAGCGCAAAACTTCAGGTTGTAAAGGCTGTTAAGGAAGCTTGCGGTCTCGGCTTGAAGGAAGCTAAGGACCTCGTTGATGCAGCTCCTTCAAAGTTGAAGGAAGGTGTTGCTAAGGAAGAAGCTGAGGCTCTCAAGAAAGCTGTAGAAGCTGCAGGAGCTGAAGTTGAGGTTAAGTAACTGATCCGACTCTGAAAATATAGTTAAGGATCCTCTGGTAGAGGGTTCTTAACTTTTTTGCGTATTAAAAATCATACTACAATTAAGATATAACGAATGTCCTCAAAAATTGTAAACCAGAGAGTAAACTTTGCTTCGGTGAAAGAACCGATGCCATTTCCTGACTTTCTTGACGTTCAAATAAAGTCATTCCGTGATTTCTTGCAACTTGATACTCCGCCGGAGCAACGCAAGAATGACGGGCTTTACAAAGTTTTTGCAGAGAACTTCCCTATTGCCGATACACGCAATAATTTCGTTTTGGAATTTCTCGACTATTCAATTGATTCGCCACGCTATTCGATTGAGGAGTGCCTTGAACGCGGATTGACATATCAGGTTCCCCTGAAGGCCAAACTGAAATTATATTGCACCGATCCCGGACACGAGGATTTTGACACGGTTGTGCAAAATGTATTCCTTGGTCCTATACCATATATGACAGATTACGGAACATTCGTTATCAATGGTGCGGAACGAGTGGTTGTGTCGCAGTTACACCGTTCACCGGGTGTGTTCTTTGGTTCAAGCATACATGCCAATGGAACACAGCTTTATTCTGCACGTATTATTCCTTTCAAGGGATCGTGGATTGAGTTTGCTACTGATATAAACAATGTAATGTACGCTTACATTGATCGTAAGAAAAAATTGCCGGTAACAACTCTTTTGCGTGCCATCGGTTTTGAAACCGATAAAGACATACTTGATATATTTAATCTTGCCGAAAATGTAAAAGTCAATAAAGCCAATCTGAAAAAATGTATCGGTCGTAAGATTGCTGCCAGAGTGCTAAAGAGCTGGGTAGAGGATTTTGTTGACGAAGATACGGGCGAGGTGGTTTCTATAGAACGTAATGAGGTAGTTATTGACCGTGAAAAGGAAATCACTGAAGAAAATATTCCAGAAATAATTGACAGCGGTGAGAAAACGATTCTCGTTCACAAGGAAGATTCTTCTGATAGTCTTGACTATTCTATAGTATTCAATACTCTAAAGAAAGATCCTTGTAACTCTGAAAAAGAGGCTGTACTATATATATATCGTCAACTTCGTAATGCAGACCCTGCGGATGATGCAAGCGCACGTGAGGTTATAAACGGTTTGTTCTTCTCTGACAAACGCTATGACCTTGATGAAGTAGGACGTTATAGGATAAATAAAAAACTTGGTTTGAATACAGACATGAGTGTACGTGTTCTTACCAAGGAAGATATAATAGAGATTATTAAATATCTCATTAGGTTGATAAACTCAAAGGCTACGGTAGATGACATCGACCATTTGAGCAACCGTCGTGTACGTACGGTAGGAGAGCAGTTGGCAAATCAGTTTGCCATTGGTCTCGCTCGTATGAGCCGTACAATTCGTGAGCGTATGAATGTACGCGATAACGAAGTCTTTACCCCGACAGACCTTATAAATACAAAGACAATATCGTCTGTGATAAATTCGTTCTTCGGAACCAATCCGCTTTCGCAGTTTATGGATCAAACCAATCCGCTTGCCGAAGTAACACACAAACGTCGTCTTTCGGCTCTTGGTCCCGGTGGTCTTTCTCGTGAGCGTGCAGGTTTTGAGGTACGAGACGTACACTATACCCACTACGGACGTCTTTGTCCTATCGAATCTCCTGAAGGTCCTAACATCGGACTTATTTCTTCTCTTTGTGTTTATGCAAAAATAGATAACCTCGGCTTCATAGAAACTCCGTACAGAATTGTAAAGGATTCCAAGGTAGATCTTAACAATGATCACATTGTATATCTTTCTGCAGAAGAGGAAGAGGAGAAGATTATCGGTCAGGGAAATGCTCCATTGAATGATGATGGAACGTTTATTCGCGATAAGGTAAAATGTCGTCGTGATGCAGATTATCCTGTTGTTCCGCCTTCAGAGGTGGATCTTATGGATGTGGCTCCGCAGCAGATAGCATCTATAGCTGCAGCACTTATTCCTTTCTTGGAGCATGATGATGCCCACCGTGCTCTCATGGGATCTAACATGATGCGCCAGGCTGTACCTTTGATTCATAACGAAGCTCCTATCGTAGGAACCGGCATTGAAAAACAAGTATGTGAAAACTCGCGTACAATGATTACGGCAGAGGGCGATGGCGTAGTTGATTATGTTGATGCTACTCATATAGATATTTTGTACGATCGTACAGAAGACGAAGAGTTCGTAAGCTTTGAACCGGCACTTAAAGTATATAAAATACCTAAGTTCCGTCGTACGAACCAAAATATGGTTGTAGACCTTCGCCCTATTTGTACGAAGGGACAACGTGTAAAGAAAGGCGATATTCTTACCGAAGGTTATGCTACAGAAAAAGGCGAACTTGCTTTAGGACGCAATCTTCTTGTTGCGTATATGCCGTGGAAAGGCTACAACTATGAGGATGCGATTGTTCTTAGTGAACGTTGTGTACGCGAAGATATTCTTACATCTGTTCATATAGACGAGTTCTCTCTTGAAGTTCGTGAAACAAAACGTGGAGTAGAGGAACTTACAAATGATATTCCTAATGTAAGCGAAGAAGCTACAAAGGATTTGGATGATAACGGAATAATTCGTATCGGAGCACGTGTGGAACCGGGCGATATTCTTATAGGAAAAATCACACCGAAAGGTGAAAGTGATCCTTCTCCAGAGGAAAAGCTTCTTCGTGCTATATTCGGCGATAAGGCCGGCGATGTAAAGGATGCTTCGTTGAAAGCAAATCCTTCGCTTAGTGGCGTGGTTATAGACCGCAAACTTTTCTCAAAGGCTATGAAGACACGTGCTTCAAAGGCTGCCGACAAGATAGAACTTGAGAAACTTGATAAGAAATTTGAGAATGAAACGAATGAATTGAAAGAAATTCTTATAGACAAACTTCTTACTCTTACCAAGGGTCTGACTTCACTCGGAGTAAAGGATAACACCGGAGTTGAACTGATTGCTCAGGGTGCGAAATTCAAGAAAGAAATTCTTGAAAACGTTGACTATACTGCAATTCAGTTGAGCAAATGGACTTCAGACGAAAGCAAGAACGAGCTTATTCAAAAACTTATATTGAACTACCTTAAGAAGTTTAATATAATGGACGCACAGCTAAAGCGCAACAAGTTTGCTATTACCATTGGTGATGAACTTCCTTCCGGTATTATTCAGATGGCTAAGGTTTATATAGCAAAGAAACGTAAGATAGGAGTTGGTGATAAGATGGCAGGACGACACGGTAATAAGGGTATTGTTTCCAAGATTGTTCGTCAGGAGGATATGCCGTTCCTTTCAGACGGTCGTCCTGTAGACATTGTCCTCAATCCTCTTGGTGTGCCTTCTCGTATGAACCTTGGGCAGATATTCGAAGCAATTCTTGGTGCTGCAGGTCGTCGTCTTGGAGTTAAGTTTAGTACTCCTATCTTTGACGGTGCGAAACTTGACGATTTGTGCGAGTGGACAGACAAGGCCGGACTGCCGCGTTATTGCTCCATGCAGCTGTATGATGGAGAAACCGGTGAACCTTTTGACCAAAAGGCAACGGTGGGTGTTACCTATATGCTTAAACTCGGTCATATGGTCGAAGATAAGATGCACGCACGTTCTATTGGTCCGTACTCTCTTATTACACAGCAACCGCTTGGTGGTAAAGCTCAGTTCGGTGGTCAGCGTTTTGGAGAAATGGAGGTTTGGGCACTTGAGGCCTTTGGTGCTTCGCATGTACTTCAAGAAATGCTTACAATTAAGAGTGATGATGTTGTTGGGCGTGCTAAGGCTTACGAGGCTATTGTCAAGGGTGATCCTATTGGCACTCCCGGTATACCCGAATCGCTCAATGTATTGCTCCACGAACTTCAAGGATTGGGTCTGAGCGTGTCGCTCGAATAATATAAAGAACTCTTTTTCAAATCATATACATATAAAACATGGCTTTCAAGAAAGAAAACAAGATAAAGAGTCAGTTTTCGAAGATTTCCATAGGTCTTGCTTCACCTGAAGAGATTTTGGAAAATTCGTTTGGCGAAGTGTTGAAACCGGAAACCATTAACTATCGCACATATAAGCCTGAACGTGATGGTCTTTTCTGCGAACGCATTTTTGGTCCTACCAAGGATTATGAGTGCCATTGCGGTAAGTATAAAGGCATACGTTACAAAGGTATTGTTTGCGACCGATGTGGTGTGGAAGTAACGGAGAAGAAAGTGCGCCGCGACCGTTGCGGTCATATTCAGCTCGTAGTTCCCGTAGCTCATATTTGGTATTTCCGCTCGCTTCCGAATAAGATTGGTTATCTTCTTGGTATTCCAACCAAGAAGCTTGACATGATAATATATTATGAGCGCTACGTTGTAATCCAACCGGGCGTTCTTGAAAAGAAGGACGAAGAAGACGAAGTTGGCGTTAAGAAGATGGATCTCCTCACAGAAGATGAATATCTTGATTTGCTTGACAAACTTCCAAAAGACAATCAATATCTTGATGATAGTGATCCAAATAAATTCATCGCCAAAATGGGTGGTGAGGCAATCTACGATCTCTTGAAAAACATAGATCTAGATTCTCTTTCCTATGAACTTCGTGATCGGGCAAATAATGATACTTCGCAGCAACGCAAGACTGAAGCTTTGAAACGTTTGCAGGTTGTAGAAGCTTTCCGCTCAAGTCGGGGACGCAATAAACCGGAGTGGATGGTTATGAACATCGTTCCTGTCATCCCGCCAGAACTTCGTCCTCTAGTACCACTTGACGGCGGACGTTTTGCAACATCCGACCTCAACGACCTTTATCGTCGTGTATTGATTCGCAACAACCGTTTGAAACGTCTAATAGAAATTAAGGCTCCCGAAGTCATTCTTCGTAACGAAAAGCGTATGCTTCAGGAAGCTGTTGACAGTCTGTTTGACAATTCGCGCAAGAGCAGTGCAGTGAAGAGTGAGTCGGCCCGTCCGCTCAAATCTCTTTCAGATGCTCTCAAAGGTAAACCTGGTCGTTTCCGTCAGAATCTTCTCGGTAAACGTGTAGATTATTCTGCGCGTTCTGTGATTGTTGTTGGTCCGGAACTCAAAATGGGTGAGTGTGGTCTCCCGAAACTTATGGCTGCAGAACTTTACAAACCATTCATCATACGCAAGCTTATAGAGCGTGGTATAGTGAAAACTGTGAAGAGTGCCAAGAAGATAATCGACCGCCATGATCCTATTATATGGGACATTCTCGAATATGTAATGAAGGGTCATCCTGTGCTTCTCAACCGTGCACCGACACTTCACCGTTTGAGTATTCAGGCTTTCCAGCCTAGACTTATCGAGGGCAAAGCTATTCAGTTGCATCCGCTTGCATGTACACCGTTTAATGCAGACTTCGACGGTGACCAGATGGCTGTACACTTGCCTTTGAGCAACGAAGCAGTTATCGAGGCGCAGGTACTCATGCTTCAGAGCCACAACATCCTTAATCCTGCCAATGGTGCACCTATCACAGTGCCTTCACAAGATATGGTTCTTGGTCTTTATTATATTACCAAGTTGCGTCCGGGTAGTAAAGGTGAAGGACTTACATTCTACGGTCCAGAAGAGGCTATCATTGCTTATAACGAAAAGCGTGTAGATGTGCATGCTCCCGTTAAAGTACTTGTCAATGACATCAACGAAGACGGAATTCCCGAAAAACATCTTGTGGAAACTTCTGTAGGACGTGTGATTGTAAACGAGATTATTCCAGAAGAGTGCGGCTTTATAAATAAGTTGATATCTAAGAAATCACTCCGCGATATTATCTCGCTTGTGATAAAGACCGTGGGTATGGCAAGGGCTTGTGAATTCCTTGACGGTATCAAGAACCTTGGTTATAAAATGGCATATCTTGCAGGTCTTTCGTTTAACCTCGATGATATTATCATTCCTGCTGAAAAGAAAGAAATTGTTGAGCGTGGTAACAACGAGGTTGATCAGATTACGAGTAACTATAATATGGGTTTCATTACCGACAACGAACGTTACAATCAGGTTATTGATGCTTGGACCCATGTTAACTCGGATTTGAAGAAAACTCTTATGGAGCAAATGTCAAGTGCCGACGGTGGTTTCAATGCAGTGTTCATGATGCTTGACTCCGGAGCCCGTGGTTCTGCCGACCAGATTGCACAGCTTGCAGGTATGCGTGGTCTTATGGCTAAACCTCAGAAAGCCGGTGCCGAAGGCGCACAGATTATAGAGAATCCTATTCTTTCAAACTTCAAAGAGGGTATGTCTGTGCTTGAGTACTTTATCTCTACTCACGGTGCCCGTAAAGGTCTTGCAGATACTGCTCTTAAAACTGCCGATGCTGGATATCTTACACGTCGTCTTGTTGATGTTTCTCATGATGTCATCATCACCGAAGAAGACTGCGGTACACTGCGCGGACTTGTTTGCACGGCACTAAAAGACGGCGACGAGGTTATTTCTTCTCTCTATGATCGTATTCTCGGACGTGTGTCTGTTCATGATATTTACAATCCCTCCACAGGTAAACTTATCGTATCAGCGGGAGAGGAAATCACCGAAGTTCTTGCGGACGAAATCGAAAAATCTCCGATAGAAAGCGTAGAGATTCGTTCGGTTCTCACCTGTGAAAGCAAACATGGTGTTTGTCAGAAGTGTTATGGTCGCAACCTTGCAACCGGTCGTATGGTTCAACTTGGCGAGGCTGTCGGTGTGATTGCTGCTCAGTCTATCGGTGAGCCGGGTACGCAGCTTACTCTTCGTACATTCCACGCCGGTGGTGTGGCTGCCAATGCTGCTGCCAATGCAACAATTACTTCCAAACATAAATCTCGTTTGGAATTCGATGAACTTCATACTATAGATATTACTCACGATGATGGTTCTACAGGAAAAGTTGTCGTTGGTCGTCTTGCCGAAGTTCGCTTTGTTGACGAGAACACCGGCATTGCAATCTCCACTCAGAACGTACCTTACGGTGCAGAACTTTTTGTAAACGAAGGCGATGTGGTAGAAAAGGGAACGCTTATAGCAAAATGGGATCCTTTCAATGCCGTAATCGTTACCGAGGTTGCCGGCAAGATAAAATTCGAGGATGTTATTGATACCGTAACATTCCGTGTTGAAACTGACGAGGCTACCGGACTTAGCGAGAAGATTATTATAGAATCCAAGGAAAAGATGCGCGTCCCTACTTGCCATATAGTTGATGAGAAAGGTGAAGTGCTTCGTTCCTACAACTTGCCTATCGGTGGTCACCTTACTGTAGAGGATGGCCAGAACGTTAAGGCAGGCGAGGTTCTTGTAAAAATTCCGCGTGCCACAAGTAAAGCCGGTGATATTACCGGTGGTCTGCCTCGTGTTACCGAACTTTTTGAGGCTCGCAATCCGTCGAATCCCGCAGTGGTTTCCGAAATTGATGGTGAAATCACCATGGGCGGCGTAAAACGTGGTAATCGTGAAATTATCGTTACTTCGAAAATCGGTGAAGTCAAGAAATACCTTGTACCTCTGTCAAAGCAGATTCTCGTACAGCAAAACGATTTTGTACGTGCAGGAACTCCGCTTTCCGACGGTTCTATTACTCCTGATGATATTCTTGCAATCAAAGGTCCTACCGCAGTGCAGGAATACATTGTTAATGAGGTTCAGGACGTTTACCGTTTGCAGGGTGTTAAGATTAACGACAAACACTTCGAGGTTATCGTTCGCCAGATGATGCGTAAGGTTCAGATTGTTGACCCGGGAGATACGATGTTCCTTGAAAAGGAAATAGTTGATAAGATAGACTTCTCCGAAGAGAATGATCGTATTTGGGGCAAGAAAGTAGTTACCGATGCTGGCGATAGTGAGAACATGAAGAAAGGTATGATCATCACGGTGCGCAAGTTGCGCGATGAAAACTCCATGCTCAAGCGTAAAGACCTTCGCCTTGTTGAGGCTCGTGATGCTATCGCAGCCACATCAACTCAGATACTTCAAGGCATCACCCGTGCAGCATTGCAGACAAAGAGTTTCATGTCGGCTGCCTCCTTCCAGGAAACAACCAAGGTGCTCAACGATGCTGCTATTCGTGGTAAAGTTGATCCGCTTGAGGGCATGAAGGAAAACGTTATTTGCGGACACCTCATTCCTGCCGGTACGGGTATGCGCCAGTTCAATAAGGTTGTTGTTGTTGACCGCGACGATTATGAGCAGGCAATGTATGACAAAAGAAATAAGCAGATTGATGAATTGGGAGAAGAAGGTATAGATGCTCCTACTCCGACAATCTAATCAGCTTATAAAATAAAAATAGAAATCGTCCTCGAAGTTATAAAGGCTTCGAGGACGATTTTATTTTTGCAAGAGCGGAATAATCAAAAATCGTGTTGGGGGCTTCTTGTTAAATGTGAGAGATACGCTTTTTATACGAACTTTTGGAGAATAACCACATTTTTCTTGCGCAAATGTTTTTGTTTGGTTTCGTAGAGAGACTGAAAATAACAATAAAATATTTGCAGAGTGTCAGTAGATGTTCTGAAATTTTGGTAGAGCAAGTGGAAAACGAAAAAATTACGACATCTTTGTCAAATGCCGTAATAGTCTTGTTTTCCTGTGAGACGATTGCTAAATAATAGAAGTGTATGTTTTTCTTCTGTATGATTTTTCTTTATGTCTTTTGTTTCTCATTTTATAGTTGTCTTTCTGATTTTGTTTGTATTCATAGGCTGTCGTATATTTGCGAATCAAAATAGTATCAGTCTGTTATCAAATAGATTTCACAGGTGTCGAAATTGATTTCCCAATTTCCTTCTTCGATACTTTCCCATTGGTATTTAGAACTCATTCGGCTCCACCATGCTTGAAACTTTGTTTTGGTTTCGCCAAGATCTTTTACGAGTTTCTCATATAATTCTGCATTGTCTACAGACAGAATTTTAGCCAATTCATTCAATCCGTTACGTCGTTCAAATAGTTGCTGAATCTCATTCTTTTCTTCTGTCGTAACCGTACCTACTAATTTCATTTTAGCCATAATAATTATTTAATTCTTGTTTTACATTTTCCCATATTTACAGATAGGACATGTTATTCAAAATCCTTTATTACTTCAAAAGGATCCAAGTAAGTTAACTCTTTAATAGTTTCGATGTCTGGCAAAAATGTACCATGACTACGAATGGAGTTGAGTAATTTCCGACTTGCGTTCCTTTCCAAATGTGCTATGACGCATTGCTCATGACTTGGCGTGTTTACCTCATAAGTTGTTTCCCTGTTAAGCCATATGCAGCGTTTACATTGATACGCACTGCAATTACGACATAATGGAGCATGGTCAAGTTTGTAAAGTTGAGGATTCTTAATACTCAAACCATTTTTCAAATCACCTATAGATATGCACTGAGTTCCAAAATCATCTTCTTCATTGGAAACATAAAATGCCGGACATATATAGAACTTTCCGTCTGGAGCCAATGTTATACTCGAATCTCCCGCGCCGCAATTGTTCATTTTAGTAAGCATCATTCTATCTGTCAGCAAATTTAATTGCACCGTTTTGCCAGAGATGTAAATATCCTCTATCCTTTTCGACAGTGTTAGGAGAGCTTCTGAATACTTTTCAAAACTATCGTCTGCAAAAGTCGTGAGGTCTGTGAAAACTATATTCAGTCGCTCTATATAATTCAGTATTGAGCAAACGTTATTGATGTGCAGAAAGAAACTTTTCTTGTCGGTTCGCAAAACGTACATAGTTTTTTTAGAAAGGTATTGCTTTGATATTCGGTGGGAGTGAAGGCGATTGCAGGAGAAGTCTTGGGGAAAGTCGTTTTATTTTCCTTTTGTTCCGTATTTGTTGTCAAACAATTTGCGAAATTTTCTCTTTTGACTGTTAAGGGAAGTCCTGTGAGGGCTTTTGGAAAAATAAAAACTCCCTGTTGTTTCGTAGTGAAGCAACAGGGAGTTTTGCTTTGTACTCGAAGCGGGACTTGAACCCGCACAGCCATCACTGGCCAAGGGATTTTAAGTCCCTCGTGTCTACCGATTCCACCATTCGAGCCCGATAGCGTTGCAAAGGTAACAATTTCCCGCCGCCTTACAAAGGCTTCCGCAAAAATAAATCGTGTTATAGTCGTATTGACTAATGGTAATAATACAATTCCGTGCAATGAATGCAACTCGAGTTCGTTATTTCTATATAAGTCAAACCATATAGAAGTATGAAGATTAAAACTTTTTTCAAGACTCTTTTTTGTGTTGGGTTGGTGTTGACTCTTGTTTTGTATCTTTTCCATTTATACGGCAACTATATAGAAAAAACTCAGAAGCCGGTTGCCGATTACACGCTCGACGGATATAGGGAAAAGATTAACTATAAGAGGTCGAATGTAATTCTTGTAACATATAAATCGAAACAATACGAATTGCATACGGGAGATAGGATATTTAACAAAATAAAGTCCGGAGATATTCCCCAATTATACTATTCTTCAAAAACTGATTATCTGTTTTTTGAAGGAGATTACCTTTCTGTAGGTTATGCTCAGGTCTCTTTGTTTTTCACTGTCTTCTTTACGGTTGCGGGTACTTTAATATGGAGAAAAGAGCTTGATGATGATATTCGCACAATGTAAAAGACACAGGGGGCAAACGGAACAATCTCATTCTTTTACGTCCTGTCCGGCAACTTGCTCACCAAGCAGACGGCTATAATTAATCCTAATGATTTTATGATATAAACAAAGAATTTTTTGAGTCTATAGAAAATCAGTAGAAGAAACAAGATGAAAAAGAAATATTATATTCTACAGAAAGAAACTTACAGCATATATCCCCAAGTTGACTGTTTGTCTGTATTACAGGCACAACAAATTAGTTCTTGGAAAATGTTTCAAGATGTAAAGCCTAAACTAAGTTTTCGTTTGAAAAATAAGGCGAAACTTACCGATGTGCTGAGTTCAACCGCAGGTCCGTTTACGGATTTTTTAGTCAACTCTAAAGTCAAGGAGATTTTTGACAGTTCGCATGTAATGCAGCATCAGTATTTTGAGACATCTGTAAAAACTGTCAATAAAGAATACGAGTATTATTGGTTACATTTATCACAGCCCAATCTTATAGATGCTTTAAGTTATGAAGAATCAGAATTCCGTCAAACCGAATGGGAATTTCTTAATAAAGGTTCGATAAACATAAAGTCGTATTCGCACTATACGGAACTAAAAGCCAAAGACAAAGAAGGGTCTTTTGGTGTGTCATTAGACAAAATAGCAATGACGGAAAAGTTTGACAGAACTTTGGATATGTTCTTTTTGCTTCCTTTCGATTTTAATATATATGTATCAGAGACTTTGAAAGATAAAATGGAAAGCTGCGGCATAAAAGGTATCTCGTTTCCAAGTTCTGTTATCTTTTAAGGCTAATTTATCATAAAAACATTCGTTCTGTCCGATAAAACGCTAATTTTGCAATGGTAAAGAACAGAATATAAAACGACATTATTATGAAGGTAGTGAATTTTAGGAATGGTGCAGCGAAGTTGTTGCTCGTGGTGTGCTTTGTGATGTGTGCCGGCAGTGTTTTTGCCCAACACCGTTATTTTTGCGAATTGAAATCGGTGGAGAATAATGCGTCGTCTTCCATGTATGTTATCTTTGATTTCGGTACGCGCAGCTCTTACAACCTGTTGGGTGTGGACAACGACAAGACTGTGGTGGACGAGAAAGGCAAGGAGATTAATTTCAATGGCATTGTGGACGCTGCCGATTACATGGCAGACAGAGGTTGGTCCTTTGTTCAGGCTTATTCCACCGTTGACGACGACCGTCAGGTGGCTCGTTGGATTTTCACCAAGCAGGCTGCAAGTTTCGAGGAGGCTAAGGCGGGCATAATGACGAAATACGATTATAAGCAGATGAAGAAGAAATAAGGTCTTCTTTATTTAACAATTGAAACCATGGTGTGTGCGCGGAATTTCTTGAGATTTTCCGTTGCTTTTTCTCCACAAAAAATGATGTGTTTTCGGATGTGCGGAAAAACATAAGCCATGTTGTAAAAAATACAAGGCACTTATTTTAAAATAAGTGCCTTGTATTTTAAAATATATGCCTTGTATTTTTGCTGAAAAATGGTACTTGATTTTCAATGACTTACGAACGGTGATTTTTATGGGGTTTTTGTGCTCCGAAACCGTGCTTTTTCTCCGTTTTTTTGAAACATTTTTCGATTCTTCCCTATAAAAATGCGGAGAAGAATATATTGGTGAGGCTTGTTTGGGGGACGAGATGTTAATTTGTCGGGTTAAAGTGTTAATTTTGCACCTTTGAAACTCTACGTCATGGCAACAAGGGCTTACACCAAATATCAACTTTTGCTGTTTCTCGGCATTCTCAGCACTTTCGGACCTTTTGTGATGGACATGTATCTGTCGGCATTTCCGATGATGGCGGAGCATTTCGGCGTACCTTCGCCAATGGTCCAACTGAGTCTCACTTCGTGTACTTTCGGTTTGGGAGCGGGGCAGCTGGTGTTTGGTACATTGAGCGACAGATTGGGTAGGAAGATGCCTTTGCTGCTTTCGCTTGTCATGTTTATGCTTTCCACATTTGGCTGTGTCTTTTCGCCCACAATCATGGTGTTTGTGGCGTGTCGCTTTGTGCAGGGACTTTCGGCGAGCGGGGGCATTGTGCTTTCGCGGTCCATTGCCGCCGATTTGTATGGCGGCAGAACGCTTGCCAACATGCTTGCCATAGTGGGCACGATTAATGGTGTGGCAACCGTAGCCTCTCCCGTGTGTGGCGGAATAATGACCGAGGATGCGGGGTGGAGAGGAATTTTCTGGTTTCTATTTGCTTTCGGGTTTGTGCTTACTGTTTGCACACTGAAGTTTAGCGAAACGCTGCCGAAAGAGCGGCGGCAAAATCTTGCGTTGCGCGATGTGGTGGGCAGATACGTCAAGGTCATCAGAAACCGGTCTTATATAGGGAGCGTGGCGCAGTATGTGCTGGCTTTGGTGCTTCTGTTCGTAAATCTTTCGTCTGCGCCGTTCATTGTTCAGCTCCATTATCATCTTTCACCCGCAGCATTCAGTTTGGTGTTTGCAGTAAATGCCGTGGCATTGGCTGTGTCTGCGGGAATGACTGCCAAGTTTCGCACAATGACCGGTGCATTGGGGCTTGCGTCAAAGGGGGCTTTGATGTTCTCGGTTCTGCTTGTGGCGGCGTTTGTGGTGGGCTGCGGTTTCTGGGTTTACGAATGTCTGATTTTCTGTATATATCTCATGATAGGCATATCCATTACGTCGTCTAACGTACTTGCCATGGACAGCGAAAGAGGCAATGCCGGCATTGCCTCAGCCATTCTTGGCGGAATGGCATACGTTGTGGGCGGAGTGGTAGCCCCGTTCGTGGGAATGGGAGGGGACATAATGATGAACACGGCTTTGCTGTTCACCGGGGTATCGCTTTGCTCGTATGTTCTGTGGCGGTTCACACTGCCGCGCTAAGGGAATGTAAAAGAGTGGGGACGGGCTTGCAAAAGCCTCAGAGAGCAAACATTGTGTGGAGTAAATGTTTGCCTGTTGCCGTTTTGAAAACGTTGCTTTCGAATGTCTTTACGGCGTTTTCATGCAAATGGGCTTCAAAAGCGTTTACAAGGAAATCGGCTTCGAGAAGAATCTGCCAATCAATGCCTTGTACGTTTTCGTAAGTGTGGTGGTGGGCTATAAGAAAACAAACCCTTTCGGTTTGTTCCGGCGTATATCCGCCGAGTTTTTCCATGAGTTTCCTTGCTTCGGGCGGTCCTTCAATCTCCTGATGCTTGCCGCTGCAATCGCCGTACTTCTTTTCGCTAACGTGAATGCCTATGTCGTGGAGAATAGCCGCTGTTTCGAGAATGAAGAGCGTTTTCGCGTCCACGTTTTCAGACACGGCAATCGCGGCTGCAAAATCATGCACTTTTATAAAGTGCTGTATGCGGGCGGTGTCGCCTGCATCGTATTCCGTCATGGCGGAAATCAATTTTGCATGCCTTATGTCCATAATCCTGTGCTTTTATACTGCAAAGAAGTGGCGGCTTGCGCGTAGCAGGTGGCGCACCGTGGAGATAAGCTCCTGTGTTTCCTGAAGAGTGTTGAGGTAAAGAATTTCTATACGCAGGTTGCCCTCTTCCGACTGCATTCTGATCATCTGGCGGTCGCGAAGCGCAGAAAGCGTGTGGCGTGCCTCGTTGGCTTTGACCATAAACAGGTCGGCTTTTTCGAAGTCGCGGTTGTATATCATGCGGCGCGCTTCGTCAATAGTCTCGAGTGCCACGTTTTCTACCGGTTCGAATTCGTCAATCAAGGCTTGCGGCAGCGGCGTGAAGTTGTTGTCGATATGTTCGAGACAGGGATCGGAAATACGTTTCAGGCAGTAAATGATTTGCGAAATGCTGTTGCTCCCGAGGTGGAACCATGTGTTCTTTTCCACAGCCGTCAGGTAGTCTATCTTTCGCATTCCTATAAGTTCCTTTCGCCTCATCTTTTTCCAAAGGCTCTTTTCCTGGTCAAGATCGTTTGCTGCGCGGTGCAGAGTCTTGTAATCGTTGTTCTTCAAACCGTTTATGATTTGCAGATAGTTGTTTCGCGCAAAGTCGAGAACCTCAACCTGATTGGTTTTGATGTGTTCTCCGAGTAGCTCTCTTATTTCGTCTTTGTCCGTAGCCTTGATAAGTTTGCGGAACACCTGATCTTTATTCTCGTTAGCCTCGCGCTTTTTGAAAACTCTGTTGTTGCGTATGATAATAAGTACTACGAGGGCTATGGCAATGACCATTGCCACGGGACCAACATAGAACATGAACAGCGACATGCAGAAGCAAAGAATGAATGCTGCCCCTGCCGTGATAAACCAACCGCCAATGACAGAAATCACACCGGTTATTCTGTAAACTGCAGTGTCTCTTCCCCATGCGCGGTCGGCTAACGAACTACCCATAGCCACCATAAACGCAACGTAAGTGGTTGAGAGCGGAAGTTGGAGCGATGTGCCGATGATTATGAGCAATCCTGCAAGCACAAGATTCACTGCCGCCCTGACCATGTCGAACGCCGCTCCGTCGGGAAGCACTGCGTCGTCGCTATCGAAGCGTTGGTTAACCCAGTTCTTTATCTTGTCGGGAACCCAACTGCTTACGGTGTTGGAAAAGTTCATTGCGCTGCGCACTGTGGAGCGTGCAATTTTTGACGAACTGAATATTTCTTCGCCTGCATCCTGACGCGACAGGCTGACGGAGGTATTTATTACCTTGCGTGCCTTTTTGGATGTAATTAATGCGAATACCATTATCGCGCCTGCGGCAATAAGGAAATAAATAGGCGTATGTGCGGTTTCGTGCAACCTGCTTACGCAAAATTGCGACGGGTCTCCCGCGCCGGCTTCGGTGTAATACTGATAAGAAGACAGGGCCGCGAGCGGAACTCCTATGAAATTTACGAGGTCATTGCCTGCAAATGCCATGGCAAGGGCGAAAGTTCCGAAAAGAACTATAACACGGAAAATATTAATCTTGAAAGCATCAAGAATCTGTGATATAATGGTAAACGCTATGAGGCATCCCCACAGAATAGTGCCCTTGTGCGTCTCGATAATGTCTCGTACCTCGGGAGTCATGAAGGATGATTTTCCGAATCCTGCAACAAGAAGGAAATACATAATGGCTGTAATGGAAATTCCACCGAATATGCCGACCGCCCAACGGCTTTTCTGACGATATTTGAACGTGAAAATCGTTCGCGTGAGCCACATGACCACAAGTCCGAACACGAAAGCAATAGCAACAGAAAGAAAGATGCCTAGAATAATGGACAACGCCTTGTCGGTGTTTATCAGGTTTGCGTAACTAAGCGCCGGGTCGTGCATTATCTTTACTATAGCCAATGCCGTGCTGCCTCCGAGAAGTTCGAAAACCATTGAAACCGTTGACGAAGTGGGCATGCCGAGCGTGTTAAAGATGTCCAGCAAAATTACATCGCTTACCCCTACGGCAAGAAATATGCAAATCACTTCGTTAAAGTAATAGTAGTCCGGGTTAAGTATTCCGTGCCGCGCAATGTCCATCATACCGTTTGATGTAATTGCTCCGGTGAAAATACCAACAGCCGCCACGGCAAAAACCAAAGGAAGCTTTGATGCTTTTGAACCTACGGCTGCGCTGAGAAAGTTACCTGCGTCGGTTGAAACGCCTGCCGTGAGGTCGTAACACGCCAACGAAAAAATAAAAATTATTACGCCAAAATATAGATATTCCATTGAGGAAGGTCTGGGATTTATGGACGCAAAGTTAAAAAAAAACCTTTATAAAAACAATGCTTACTAAGCGTTAAATCACGACTAACTGCCCTGCCCCGAAATAAAACGTTATATTTGCAATGTCTTATTGTGGATAATCGAAGTGAATAGCTGTAAAAATATGAACCGATTTTTGGAAATGAGTTTGGAATATGCTTCGCAACGTTCCTATTTGGATGATTTGTTTAGTGTGTATCCGACCATACCGAACGGGATACGCGAAATAAATAAATCGATATGGGAGAAAGTAGAAAGCGCATACAACGCCAAAGACAGCTTTGCGCTTGTAAACGCAATGTTGGAATTGGATTTGTTTCCCATAAAAGATAGCTATGTTGCGTATATGAAGAGGGATAAAAGCTCTGTGAAAAGAAATCCGAGGACTGTAAACCGTATTGCGAACCAAATAATGCAGATGGACTTGGGCGAATTGTATATGAAATGCTCACAGCCGAAAGAAACAAACCGACAGGTTGGTCCGATGTTCAAGAAATGGGTGGAAACAGGGGTTCTTGGCTTTCCTTTGAAAGGAGTAGATGCATTTGCAAACAACAATGAAGACGCTATAATGGTGGCTTCGGATGCAGAGATGAAGCTGTTTGCAGAAAAGAGCCTTGGTTACAATCGCAACAAAGGACTTGACTTCCTCGCTCGTATAAATGGTAAGTACGTGATAGGAGAGGCTAAGTTCCTAACGGATTTCGGCGGACATCAGGATGCTCAGTTTGATGATGCCATGGGAACATTGAATTGCGAGGTCAATGCTGTGAAAGTTGCGATACTTGATGGCGTTCCTTATATAAAGAGTCGAAACAAAATGCACAAGATGATTACCGGTAAATATAAAGATTTGAATATAATGAGTGCCTTGGTGCTGCCAACGTTTCTAAATACTCTCTGAAGCAATGAATTTTCTGATAAAGGGCGACAATATTGATGTGCTGAAATATTTGGCAGAAGAGCGTGGCTTTGCGGGAAAGATAGATTTGATATACACCGACCCGCCGTTTGCCACGAATTGTAGTTTTACTATAACCGATGGCAGGGCTGCAACGATAAGTAATTCGTCAAAAGGAAGCGTTGCTTATTCCGACAGATTGCTCGGCTTGGAGTTTGTGGAGTATATACGCCGTCGTGTGATACTTATGCGTGAACTTCTTTCCGACAAGGGGTCGATTTATCTTCATACGGATTACAAGATAGGGCATTATTTGAAAGTGATGATGGACGAAGTTTTCGGTATGGAGAATTTTAGAAACGACATAACAAGGGTAAAGTGTAATCCGAAGAACTTTAATCGTATTGGTTTCGGAAATGAAAAGGACATGATATTGTTTTATACAAAATCATCCGGTCCCATTTGGCATGAACCCAGAGAACCGTATTCGGAAAAGGACATGGAAACGTTGTTCAGAAAGACTGATAAAAACGGAAGACGGTACACCACCGTTCCCATTCATGCTCCCGGCGAGGCGCAAAAGCCCAAAATGTTCAAAGGGATGCTTCCGCCTTCGGGCAGACATTGGAGAACGGATGTGGAAACGCTTGAACAGTGGGACAGAGAGGGACTTATAGAATGGTCATCCAAAGGAAATCCGCGAAAGATTGTATATGCCGACGCGCGCGACGGTAAAAGGGTTCAGGATATATGGAGCAAATACAAAGATCCCCAATATCCCGTGTATCCTACAGAGAAAAACGAGGGTTTTATCGACCTTATTGTCAAAACTTCTTCGAATCCTGGAAGCATAGTGCTGGATCCTTTTTGCGGTTCTGGAACAACGCTTGAAGTGGCAGAGAATAACGGACGAAGTTGGATAGGCATTGACAAATCGGAATTGGCTATAGACGTAACCAAAAAGCGTATGCGAATGAACGAAGGCGGCTTGTTTGAAAGTGAGTCGGCGTTCGTTGATTTCTCAAAGGGGGAATCTATCGTTTAGTCGGCATTGGTTTGGGAATGATATAAACACGTCTCTCCCCTTTTGCCTTGTGTGGCGAAAGGGGAGAGACGTGTTTTATGGCGTGTGGCTTTTATGCGCAGAAGAACAGTATTAGAATCTGCGCGGTTAGGATTCTCAGGAACATCGTAAGGGGATACACGGTGGAGTATCCTATTGCCGGGGCATCGTTTCCTGCACTTGCGTTTGCAAATGCGAGAGCGGGTGGGTCGGTTGTGGCACCTGATATAACGCCTGCCAATACAAAGTAGTTTATTTTGTATTTTATTCTTGCTATCAAGCCTATTATTAATATGGGAACCACTGTTATCAGGAATCCTGTCCATACATATTTCACTCCGTCGCCTGCCACTACGGTTTGCCAGAATCCTGCGCCGGATTTTATGCCTACCGCCGCGAGGAAGAGCACGAGTCCCACTTCGCGCAAGAATAAGTTTGCACTCGTTGTGGTATATGATACGATGTGTACCTTATATCCCATGCTGCCTATGAGTATTGCCACAATGAGAGGTCCGCCTGCGAGACCGAGACGTACCGGAGCGGGCATGCCGGGAAGGGCTATGGGCAGACTGCCGAGCACCACGCCGAGGAGTATTCCTATGAATAGTGCGCCTACATTGGGATGGTCAAGGCGTTTCACCGAGTTGCCGAGACGGTCGGATACCTGGCGCACCGCATCTTGCGGACCAACCACATTTACACGGTCGCCTATCTGCAGGCGAAGTCCGTTGTTGGCAAAGAATTCGAGACCGGAACGTGTTACACGGGTTATGTTCACACCGAAAAGCATGTTGAAGTTCAGCTGTCCGAGAGTTTTGCCGTTCACTTCGTTGCGTGTTACCACAATTCTGCGCGAAATCACGGGCTCGTCCTTCGGTTCCCAGTCCACTTCCACTTCGTTCCCGATGAATGCCTCGATGGCTTCCACGTCTTCTTCGGCGCACACAATGTTCAGCTTGTCGCCGTCTTGAAGCACTATGTTGCGGTCGGGAATAATGAATTCGTTGCCACGGAGTATGGTGGTGCAAACGAGGTTACGCCCCAAGAAGTCGCGCACTTTCTCCATGTTTTTGCCCACGAGCGCGTGGTTGGTTACAAGGAGCGACATTGAGTGCGGCTTTGTGTTTGTGTTGTCGTTGTTCTCGTGTTCGAAGTTTTCGTTTTCCTTTTTCAGATTCACGTGGCATATATATCTTATGACCACCGTGGCACCAATTATTCCGAGCACGCCGAGTGGGTAAGCACAGGCGTATCCGTTGGCTATTTGCGGTATGGTGCCGTGAAAAGAGGTTGAGAGAGCTTCGTTGGCAGCACCGAGACCGGGAGTGTTGGTTACCGCTCCGAACAGCACGCCTACCATCATGGGCAGATTGTTGGGGTCGTGAATGTCGAAACAAAGGTAGTAGAGAGCCAGCATTACGGCTACGTTCAGAACCACAAGCCCTATTGCGAGCATGTTAAGGGTGAGTCCGCCCTTCTTGAAGCTTTCAAAGAACGAAGGTCCCACTTGCAGCCCCACGCAATATACAAAGAGCATAAGTCCGAAGTTTTGCATGAAGTCGAGTACTTCCACGGGGCAGGCGTATGCGCTTTCGGGCACACAGGTTTTGTATATGTGCCCCACGAGTATTCCCGAGAACAGCACAAATGCCACGCCGAGCGATATTCCTCCCACCTTGATTTTTCCGAGCATCACTCCCGCTGCTATCACAATGGCGAAAACTATCACTATGTGCGCCACGGAACTTGTGTCGGAAAACAAGTTATAAAACCATTCCATTTTTCAGATTATTTATTCTTTTTATTTTCAGACGTGCAAAGTTACGCAAAATAGGTCAACCGCAGTCCGTGGCGAATAACCTTTTTATAAATATTCCTCTTTGGAATGTGCAAACAACGGTGTGCGGAGGATGAACGGGCGCGAATTGTCATCTGCCGCATGAAAACCGTAAATGAAAACGAAAAAAGGGTGGAAATTCGGTTTGTTTGCCTATGTGCAAAAAAACATAAGGCATGTTGTAAAAAATACAAGGCACTTATTTTAAAATAAGTGCCTTGTATTTTAAAATATATGGCTTGTATTTTTCGCCTTAATAAGTCTTTGAATGACAATGACTTACAAAAATCTTTTCAAAAGGCTTAACTGCTTGTATGTTAGGTTCTTGCGAAAAATCCTATGCTTTGGCGAAAATTCGGCGGACTATGCCGTTTTTGTTCTGCGACATGCACCGAAAAACTTTCCGCTTATTTCAGATTTCCCGACTCTATGAGATATTCGCCAATCTGCACTGCGTTGAGCGCAGCTCCCTTGCGAATCTGATCGCCCGAGAGCCAGAATGTCAGACCGTTGGGATTGGCAAGATCTTTACGGAAACGACCCACGTAAACATCGTCCTTGTCGGCAGTGAAGAGGGGCATGGGATATTCGCCGTCCTTGGGATTGTCCACGAGAGTTACTCCCTTGGCTGCGGCAACGGCTTTGCGGGCTTCGTCAACGCTTATCGGACTTTCGGTTTCAATCCAAACGCTTTCGCTGTGGGAACGCAGCGACGGCACACGCACGCAGGTGGCACTCGTAACCACATCGCTGTGCATTATCTTGCGCGTTTCGTTGTACATCTTCATTTCCTCCTTTGTATAGTCGTTGTCCGTGAACACGTCAACCTGGGGAATCATGTTGAAAGCCAGTTGGTGGGGAAATTTCTTCACGGTTATTTCTTCGCCGTTCAGAGCCTGACGATATTGTTGTTCGAGTTCTTTCATCGCCACTGCGCCCGCTCCGCTTGCCGCCTGGTATGTGGCAACGTGAATGCGCTTAATGTGGCTGATGTTCTCAAGCGGTTTCAGCACCACAACCATCATAATGGTCGTGCAGTTGGGGTTTGCAATAATTCCACGGGGACGGTTGAGCGCGTCCTCGGGGTTGCACTCCGGCACAACAAGTGGCACATCACTGTCCATGCGGAACGCACTCGAATTGTCAATCATCACCGCCCCGTATTTGGTAATGTCGCCGGCAAAGTCCTTCGACACTCCGCCGCCGGCCGATGTAAAGGCAATGTCTATGCCCTTGAAATCGTCGTTGTGTTGCAAAAGTTCCACTTCATATTCCTTGCCGCGAAAAACATATTTGTTTCCCGCGCTGCGCTGTGAGCCGAAAAGGCGAAGATTGTCAATCGGAAAATTACGTTGTGCGAGAACCTTCAGAAATTCCTGCCCTACGGCACCGCTTGCTCCTACGATAGCTACGTTCATATCTGTTGTATTTTATTATTTGCTTAATGTCTTCGGAGAAATCTGTCGTGTTTTCTCTCCTAAGTTTTGCAAAATTATCGTTTTCCCCGCGATAAAATGGCGTAGGTGTAAAGTTTTTCGTTACTTTGCAAGAATATTATGCGTAAATTCGCTTTGAACGTATGGCAATGCCTGAAGAAAACTGGAAAGAACGGACCGAATTGCTCCTTGGAGGCGAAAAGGTTGAAGCATTGGCGCAAAGCAATGTTCTGATAGCCGGTGTGGGCGGAGTTGGAGCCTATGCCGCCGAAATGATATGCCGCGCCGGAGTGGGACATATAACTATTGTCGATGCCGACTGCGTTGCACTCTCAAACATAAACCGTCAGCTGCCCGCCATGCACTCTACGGTGGGGCGCAAAAAGGTTGAACTCGTGGCGGCAAGGCTCAAGGACATAAATCCGGAGCTTGACGTGAACGCGCAGTGCCTTTTCCTGGACGAGGAAACCATTCCTGCCCTGCTCAGGGAGGGAAAATTCGATTTCATAGTCGATGCCATAGATACGATAACGCCCAAGGTAACGCTAATAAGCGAGGCAATCAGAAGAAGAATAAGAATTGTTTCGTCAATGGGGGCAGGTGCGAAGACCGATATAACCAAAATTCGTTTCGCAAACGTTTGGGATACGTATAATTGCGGTTTAAGTCGTGCCGTGAGGCAGTCTTTGAAGAAACGCGGGCTTTCGCGCCGCAAACTTCCCGTGGTGTTTTCGGAGGAAGTGCCCGACATGAACGCCGTGAAAGCCGTGGAGGGCGAACGAAACAAGAAAACCACCGCAGGAACTGTGTCGTATATGCCGGCAACATTCGGATGTTTTCTCGCGGAATATGTCATTAAGCATCTCACAGCCGATAAATAATAAAGAATCATGATAAATCTCAAAAACATTCATAAGAGTTTCGGAAATCTCGAGGTTTTGCGGGGCATTGACCTGCACATAGGGAAGGGCGAAATAGTAAGTATCGTAGGACCGAGCGGTGCGGGAAAGACCACATTGCTTCAAATCATGGGCACACTTGACCGCCAGACTGCGGGAACCGTTGAACTTTGCGGAATGAACATAGACAGTATGAGCGGGAACGAGCTTGCGCGTTTCCGCAACAGAAAAATCGGCTTCGTTTTCCAACAGCATCAGTTGCTAAATGAGTTTACTGCCGAGGAAAACGTGCTCATCCCTGCATACATAGCCAAAACAAAACGCACAGAAGCCATTGCGCGGGCGGAAGAGTTGCTCGGATTCGTGGGGCTTTCCGACCGCAAAAACCACAAGCCGCTTGAGCTTTCGGGCGGAGAGCAACAGAGAGTGGCGGTGGCGCGTGCTCTTGTAAACAATCCCGATATTGTTTTTGCCGATGAGCCTTCGGGCAGTCTCGACACAAGGAACAAGGAGGAACTTCACAAGTTGTTTTTCGAACTTCGCGAACGTTACGGACAGACTTTCGTTATTGTTACTCACGACGAGGGACTTGCTTCGCAAACCGACCGTACCATTCACATGCGCGACGGTTTGATTGTTGAGCCCGAGGGTAATGGCGAAGCCGCCGTTTGAATTGTTTCCGGGACATAACCTTAAAAACATGAACAGATAATGATGTTACGTAAAAAAATTCAGTTGTTGTTTTTGCTGCTTCTGATTTCCGCTCCGCTGAGTGCCCAGATGCAGTGGCATTCTCCGTTTGACGATTGCGGAGACGAGCCTTTTTTGTGCGGACGTGCGTGGAACAAGGAATTGGGTCTGAATTTCCACCGTCTGCCCGAGAGATATAAAGAAAAAGTTACCCAAAACGTGTGGGGACTTTCCCAACTCAGTGCGGGTTTGTCGCTCAGGTTCACCACCGATTCCAAAATGATAAAGGTGAAATACGTTTTGGGACAGAAAGGGGGCTATCTCAACATGGCTTGGCTCAATCATTCGGGGGTTGATCTCTATGGTGCGGATGCCAAGGGCGGTTTGCATTGGGTGGGGAACCATATGGAGTGGCATTTGAGCGGCGATACTGTGGAATTTACCTATCGCGACATAAGCTATCCCAAGGGTCTTGAGGGTGGAACGGAGTTTCGCCTGTATCTTCCGCCCTATAATGAGGTCAAGAACATTGAAGTGGGTGTGGACAACGGAGCAAAATTTGCCTATAAGCGTGAAAAACGCGCCAAGCCCATAGTTGTTTACGGTTCGTCCATAGTTAACGGCGCATCGCCTTCGCGTCCGGGACTTATGTTCACAAACATTGTGGCGCGCGAAAGCGGATGGCCTGTGGTGAACTTCGGTTTTTCCGGTTCGGCATTTATGGAACCGGAGGTTTTCGACTTTCTTGCGGAGATCGATGCCCGTGCTTTTATATTGGATCCCATTCCCAACAGCTACAATCTCGGAGATGAGATTGTGAAGCGTGCCTGCAACGGGGTGAAGAAGCTGCGCAAGGTGAGCGACGCGCCAATTCTCATGGTCGAGGCGGAAGTTCCCTTGGACACGATGTTTCGCAAGAAACGCTGCATGGACTATGTGAACGGCAACAAGCGTTTTTATGAGGCTTACAAGAAACTTCGTGCGCAGGGAATCACCGGTTTGTATTATCTGCCTGCGAAAGAAATGAATTTCACAGAGGAATCGATGATTGAAGGTACTCATCCCAACGATTTTGGAAACCGCCAATATGCCGACGCATATCTCAGGAAAATTAAGGAGATGTTCAACGGCATGCAGGCAAGAGGCGGCGCATCGCGCGCAAGAGTACGAAAATAGAAAATTGTGTGGCGTGATGCCTACATAAAGCTTCATGTAAATTCTTACTTGCGGAAAGCGCAAAAAATACAAGGCACATATTTTAAAATATGTGCCTTGTATTTTGAAATAAGTGCCTTGTATTTTTGCACAAAAGCCTTGTAATTTTTCGCGTGTCGTAAGTGTCGGAAAAACAAATACTTGCAAAGTCGGAATTTTTACTGTTAAAAAGAGCCGCCCTGCGGGAAAAAAGTTTCCGTGCAGGGCGGTTTTCTTTGGCGTATGGATACGCTTTTATTTCTTGTTCTTCTTGGTGTTCACCACAATCATTATGGGGTAGTGATCGCTCGGTGTGTGGGCGCGTGCAACCTTTTTGCCGTTGGCATCGACTGACTCGGTGCGATACACATCGGTAAGTTCGCCGTATTTCTCGACAGTGAAATTGTTGGTGAGGAATATGTGGTCTATTCTTTCGTTCATGCCCAGACCTTCGGGGCGGAAGCTGTTGAAAGTGCTCATGTTCAGATAGCGGAACTTGGCTATGCGATATGCGTCATTGAGAATGCCCGAGTTGTCAATAAGCTTGAAACCGTCGTTGTCTTGATTAATATTAAAGTCGCCCGAAAGAATGGCTGGCAATTTGTGCTTGTCCTCTTTAATGCGGTTCATAATCATTTTTGCACTCTCTGCGCGAGCCGTAACGCCTATGTGATCCATGTGCAGATTGTAATAGACGAATTTGAACTTGATTCCCTTAATCTTGAAAACGCCCCATGTGCATATTCTGACGCATGCGGCATCCCAGCCCAAGCCTGGACGGTCGGGGGTGGGGCTTAGCCAGAAATTTCCGCTCTCAATGAGTTCAAATTTGTTGGTGTCGTAGAAAATTGCCGAGTGTTCTCCTTTTTTCTTGCCGTCGTCTCGTCCCACGCCTATATACTCGTAGCCGGGAAGTTGTGCCTTCATGTCCTCAAGCTGATTGCGAAAGCCTTCCTGTGTACCGAATATTTCGAAACCGTGAAAGCGTATAAGTTTCGTGAGATAGGGACAACGCTGTTGCCAACCATCTCCGCTATTCGCGTCGCCGTCGTTTTGCAAACGAATATTGTAAGTGGCGAGAACAAACTTGTGAGCCGAAGCAAACGTAACGGCAAACAACGCAAATAAAAGTATTGTAAGTTTTTGTTTCATGATGTATTGTATTTGTTTTGCAGTGCAAAGATAGCAATAAAAGCCTCAAGTGGCGGAAATAAAGGGAAAACGTTTCGGAACATTCGCCTCTGCGCACAAAAAACAGAGGAAGCACCTTTACGATGCCCCCTCTGTTATGTTATATAAAGGAGTAAGTCTTTTTTCAGACCCTCTCGATGTACGCAATAACGTCTCCGCGATTTACGTTAGCCCCTTGCTTAGCGCAAATCTCAACAAGACGACCGCCCATGTTTGCCGGAACTTCGGATATATAGCCGTGGTTGTTCTCAATGAAGCAGAAAGTATCGCCGTCGTTGTATTTCTGTCCGATGAAAGGCTCTATTGCCTTCTGCGCTTCGCCTTCGCCTTGGATTTCCCAAAGCAATTTTCCGCTTTCTCTTGCAACTACGGGATCGGCTTTTTGATGCTTCAGCTCCGAAATCTGTTCTGCCGTCAAACCTGCGCCTGCTTGTGCGTCCTTTGCCTTTTGCAGGTCTTCGAGGAAGCGTTTCTTTGCCGCGCCGCTCTTATAGTCGCGATACTGCGACTCATGCATTGCGAACTCAAACAGTTCTTCCTGGTCTTCTCCCTCGTCCCAACCGTTTTCTTTCATTTCTTTCTGGAAACGTGCGAGATCGTCGGGATAATTGCTCTGAGGATCTTCGGTTGTGAACTCGAATCCTTTTTCCTTTGCCAGTTCTATGAGTTCGGGAGCCACTTCTCCGGGCAATTTTCCGCTCTTTCCGAGAATCATACCCCATATACTGTCGTCCATCATAGAGTAACGCGGCTTGCCCATACTCTCGCAGAGAAGATTCATAAGGGCAATGTTCTTGACATATTGGCTGAACGGGGTAACAAGTGGGGGATAGCCCACACGAGGCCATACATAAGCCACCTCGTTAAAGAGACGTACCAAAAGTTCATCCTCGCAGTAGGGCTTTTCTCCCTTAGCTTCGCGATTATGATTGATTGCGCTCTGCACACCTTTGAGATCCGCCATCATGGAACCCATCATGCCGCCCGGAAGTCCGCAACCAAGCAGAAGAGAACTCTCCAAACGGTTCTGTTTGTTCATGAAGTAGCCGAGGAAATCGTCAATGAATTCCTGAGTAAGCTTGCGTACTTCCATATAAGCATCCATGTCGATGTCAGCTACCTCGAAGCCGTAATGTTTAAGCATGCTTTGCACGGAAATAATGTCAGGATGTCCCTTACCCCAGGAAAGCGGTTCAACAGCTGTGTCGATAATGTCCGCACCATTCTTGCAAACTTCAAGAACCGAAGCCATGGCAAGACCGGGTCCCGTGTGGCTGTGATACTGTATGATTATTTCCGGGTGTTTTGCCTTGATCATTGCGCAAAGTTTGCCAAGCATTGCCGGCTGTCCCACGCCTGCCATATCTTTAAGGCATATTTCGGGAGCACCTGCCTCTATGAGTTTGTCGGCAACGGCACTGTAATATTCTGCAGTGTGAATGGGAGAAGTTGTAATGCAGAGAGTGGCTTGCGGAGTCATTCCTGCATCGAGAGCATAGTGTATGCTCGGTATTATGTTGCGCACGTCGTTCAATCCGCAGAATATACGGGGAATGTCAACGCCTTGTGCGTGTTTCACCTTGTACATGAGCTTTCTCACATCTGCCGGAACGGGGAACATACGCAGTGCGTTGAGTCCGCGATCAAGCATGTGGGTTTTTATTCCCGCTTCGTTGAACGGTTTGGTGAAAGCTCTTACAGCCTTGTTGGGGTTTTCTCCGTAGAGAAGGTTGACCTGTTCAAATGCTCCGCCGTTTGTTTCCACACGTGAGAAGCATCCCATCTTTATTATTGCGGGTGCAACGCGCTCGAGCTGGTCTTTGCGCGGCTGATACTTGCCCGATGATTGGAACATGTCGCGATAAACGAGACTGAATTGGATTTTTTTCTTATTCATGATTTATAGCTTTGTTTCTGATTGACGAATGTGATGCGAAAGGGCGCACATTACGCGATGCAAAGTTATGAATTTCCTGCGATTCCGCATCTCGTCAAAAGAATGTTTTTGTTAGATTTGCAGGCAATGCGTGTATTTTGCGCCATTATCGTGAATGTTGTAAAAATAACGGGTGTTTTTTGTAATAATCCGCAATGTTGTCTGTCCTCATGGTGAAAACAAACGGGCGAAATGAATGATTTGCAAATAGTGGAGCGTATTTTGAACCGCCGCGAGAAGAATCTCTTTGCGGTGGTCGTTGCAAAATATTCCGCTTTGGTATATTCCAAGGCTCTTGTCATTTTGCGCGACGAGGAACTTGCTAAGGATGTTTCGCAGCAGGCGTTCATCAAGGCTTACACCAATCTTGATTCGTGGAACGGCGGCGAATCGCTTGCGCCGTGGCTGTCGGTTATTGCATCGCATATGGCTGTAAACATGCTCGATAAGGTAAAGCGCAGAAACAATGCCCCGCTTTCCGAAGACATTGCCGAGGAGGATGATTTTTCCGAGGAACACGAGGAGCGGCTTGCCTGTCTGCGCAGGGCGATAAGGCTTTTGCCGCCGCAGGAAAGAGACATAATACGTTTGCATTACGACAAGAACATGAAGACGGGGGAGATTGCCGAAAAACTGGGGTTTTCGCCGTCGAACGTTCTTGTCAGGTTGCACAGAATACGCGAGAAGTTGAAAAACATGATAATTGAAGGGAAAAATGAACGATAAAGATTTTGATAAACTTATAGCGGAAAGTTTCGAACGGGACCGTATGCTCGAAAGTATAAACCGCAGTGTGATGAAGGAAATCAACCGCACGGAGCGCAAGACCCTTTTGCATTGTGTGCTCAAGCTTGTGGGCATGGCGTTTGGCATTCCGTTGGTGGGCATAAGCGGTGTGTCTGCCATTATCAGCGGCATGGAGAAAGCCGGGTCGGACATTGTGCTTGCGGCTCTCGTACTTTCTCTGATTGTTTTCGCGCTTTCGGCTTTAATGATGCTTATGAAATTTTTTTCCGAAAGTTTTGTAATAATTTCCAGGGCGGCATGTCATAAGGATGAACTCAAAAATATAAACAATTAAACCATAAAGATTATGTTAGATGAAATTACAGGATTAATGGCAGTTTTTCTCTGCTTAAGCACTCCCGTTGTAGTATTGATGATGTACTATAAAGAAAAAATGAGCTCCAAAGCTGCCGATGTGGAACTCCGTAAAACCGTTATTGAAAGCGGAGTCGATGCGGAAACCGCCAAAGTTATTATTTCCGAAAATGCTCCGCAACGTAAAAAGCATAGCAAATTTGCATGGATATTCGCCACTCTCATAGTGGGATGTGCGCTTGTAGGCTCGGGAGCGGGCAGTTTTATAGGCAGGGAAATAGGCTCGGGCAAGGATTCGTTCTTTCTTGCGGTTGCGGGATGCGGCATAGGATTGATTGCAGCTTTCATAGCCACTTGGAAGATGTATCCGAAATTAAAGAACAGCAACATCGAGGAAAGTCCGAAGGACGAACAGTGATTCCCGACTGTTGGGAAACGACGGATGTGAGGTTTTGAAAACGTGTGCAACCGAAATGTTGCACACGTTTTTTGTTTATCTCAGCCGGAGGTGGAGTTATAAAAATTACGGGTGCGGGAAAATAGAATTTGCGGCTCGAAAAAAGTGGTCGGGATATGAGTTTTTTGCGCCTTTTGCCGTCAGTAAAAAACATACATGGCTTGTTGTAAAAAATACAAGCCATATATTTTGAAATAAGTGCCTTGTATTTTAAAATAAGTGCCTTGTATTTTTCACTTTTTTAAGTTTGTGATTTACAGGAACTTATTTTGAAGCGTTTTTTGACGCTTTTTGTGAAGCTTTTTTGCGGGTTGCGGGGTGCTTTAATTAGCTGTGGTTTTCCGCGTTTTCCTGAAAATTTTCATCATCAGCTTTCTTCCCCATACCACGATAAGTGCAAAGAGCATCCGGGTGGATATAATCCAGAACACGCTTATTCCTATAGCTCCGAACACGCATGTGTCTTCGATAATGGAGTGGTTCATTGCCAAATGTCGGTTCACTGCCGCCGCCTTTTCCCTCGGGATAGTTCCGTTTTCTATGCAGTCGAACATTACGGCACCACCGTATGAAATTCCCAACGTATTGCCCACGAGCCAGAAGTAGGCAGCGTCTTCGGGCAAACCGAAAAAGCGCATGAGAGGTCGCAGGAATTTTGAAATGGCATCGAGCATGTTGAACGCCTGAAGCATGTTCTGCATAATCATAATGGCGTAGATTATGAGGAAAATCATTATGGAAAGTTTCAGATTCGACACCGTCCAGTTTTCTGCCACTTCCGCAAGAGTGGTTTCGGCATGCGGCGCGGTTGCAAACCCGAAAGTCTGTGGCATTTCGGGCAATATGAGGTTCAAATAGAAGGCTGCCGCGAAAGCCATGAGGATTCTGAGAACCACCATGCCTGCAAACGACGAACCAGTGCGCCGCGTTACGGTACATTCCATGGGAAGCGCGTGGCACAACAGAACCATTAGCGAAATAATGGTGGCCTGGCGCAAAGTGAGGGTAAGCGACAGCAACACTGCCACGGCGGCGTATGTGGTGAGAGCCGCCCCGGTGATGAAAACCACCGCGCTCTCGCCGGGAAGTCCCATGAGCCGGAACAGAGGGTCAATGTATCGTGCAGCAAAAGCTATAGCCCCGTAGTGCTGAAGCAATGTAACCGCAAGCGATATGGGAATCATCATCTTGAGAAGCCACAAGGTCATTTTGCATGACTTGGGAAAGGCATCCGTGCAGCACCTGCGCGTTTTCGTTCCGAATGATATAAACGTTTTTCTGTTCAAAATTTCAAATCCTTTACGAAATGCGGTGCAAAATTACCCATTTTATGCCGCCTGCAAATTGATTTTTGCATAACTTTGTACTATACAGACAATAATTAAAACAGGAATAAATGAAACTCAGAAACATTATTGCAGCGGCAGCATTGCTCTTTGCCGCCACAACAACGGCAAGCGTAACGCTTCCACCCGATGGCGAGTGGATAAAACCCACCGACAAATCCATTGTATATGTTGGTCGCGTAAGCTTTCGTAATCCCGATGCTCCCATGTTCAATTATCCCGGCACCGAAATCCGTGCAGGATTTACCGGAACATCACTGAAAATGGTTTGCAAGCCCATGACGGGCTATTTCATGGTAAGCATTGACGGCAAAAAGGCATTCAAAGTGGGCTTCAACGCTCCCAAGGATTCCATTGTCAATCTTGCCACGGCACTTTCGCCGGGAAAACACACCGTCAGAGCAATGTATGTGATAGAAGGACTGGATCGCAAAGGCGATTTTCGAGGCTTTATCCTCGATGAAGGATGCAAACTCTTCAAACCGGCTCTGCCCAAACACCGTATAGAGTTTATAGGCAACTCCATAACTTGCGGTTTCGGCAACGAAAGTCTCAGAAAAGACGATCCCTTTGAGTTTGAAAGCGAGAATCATTATCTCACCTACGCCAGCATAGTAAGCGACAAGCTCGATGCACTTCATACCGCCATAGCCCGTAGCGGTATAGGCGTTTACAGAAATGCGGGCGGACCAATCGAAGGTTCTGCGGACGTAATGGCTGCGGAATTTCCTTATACAATATATAATGACCATTCCGAGAGGTGGGATTTCTCGCGTTTCATTCCCGAGGTTGTTTGCATAAATCTCGGTACAAACGATTTCTCGGGTCCGGGCTACAAAGTGGAACTTTACGAAAAAGCTTACCGCGATTTTCTGTCCATGGTCCGCAGTCATTATCGCGATGTGCCCATAGTTTTGCTCACCGGCAGTATGCTTCAGGGCGAAACCAATGAACTTCAGAAAAAAACGCTTGACCGTATTGCAGATGATTTTAAGAAAGTGGGCGACAACAAGATTTACCGCCTCGATTTCTCACCACAGAAAGGCGATTTGGGTTATGGCGCGTGCTGGCACCCGAGTTACAAACAACATCAGAAGATGGCGGACGAACTATATCCCTTGTTGAAAAAACTATTAAAGTAATATTGCGTTCGCCAAACCGACATAAAATCAAAAAGGCGGGTATCCGAAACTTTGGATACCCGCCTTTTTGTTTCTTTCCTTATGCTTCGCCGTTCAAATGGTTACTCATTTGTGCGGGAGTGCCGGGGAAGCGGATTTCTCCGAAGACTTGTTCGTATTTTTGTATGTTGTTCTGAAGGGCAAAAAGCAAACGTTTTGCATGTTCCGGTGCCATGACAACACGAGATTTGACAGGAGCTTTCGAAGTTCCCGGCATAACGCGGATAAAGTCGAGTATAAATTCCGCACTCGAGTGTGTAATAACGGCAAGGTTTGAATATACGCCCTCCAAAAGCTCTGCGGGCACGTTGATTTCAAGTTTGTCTTGATTGTTCCGGTTATCTTCCATGATTATGTTTCTTTTTGTGATTGGTAAATATAACGCAAAGTTAACGAAACCGCAGCAAAAACGCGGCTTCCCCCGCTTATTTATTGTCGCGTCCTGCAAATTAACAACCGCATCCGGTAAACTTTTCCCCGCAAGCCGCGCTGTCTGCAATGAAACCCGGAAAACGGATGCGAAAACGCTGCTCCAGTAAACTAAAACTTGCAAATTGAAAGCGAATAGTGCTAATTGGACGAAAACATAACGGTCGGAGATTGGAAATAATCTCTTGTTCGGATTGCAGATATAGAAAAAAAATATACTTTTGCGCCACGAAAATTACGATGTTATAAATTAAATGACAATGAAAAAGTTATTTACTATTCTCGCACTTGGCGCAGGAATTATTTGCGCAAATGCACAGTCGGTAAAAGGTAACAAGTTTGCCGACAACTGGACACTTGGCATTTCGGGCGGTGTAATTACTCCGACCACCAACCATGCTTTCTTTAGCAGCATGCGTCCTACAATCACCCTTGAGGCTTCTAAGTGGTTCACTCCGGTTTACGCGCTTGCTGTTCAAGGACAAACGGGCTTCAACTACGATAAAATCGGTTCCATGATGCCTGCTTCCGAATTCGGCAAGAGCAAAACGGCTTTTGATGCCGCACAAGTTATGCTTCTCAACAAATTCAATCTCTCAAATCTCTTTGGCGGTTACAAAGGCGAGCCGCGTTTGTTTGAAGTTGAGGCTTACTTCGGCGCAGGTTACACTCATTTCTATATGAACGGCGGCAAAGACAACGGCATAGACGGCTTCAGCTCAAAAACAGGTTTGAATTTCAATTTCAACCTCGGCTCTGCAAAAGCATGGCAATTCAACATCAAGCCCGCCATTACCTGGATTCTCGATGCCAACAAGTATGCTCACCCCATGAACTACAATGTAAATCGTTCTGCAGTTGAGCTTACCGCAGGCGTAACCTATAAGTTCGCCACAAGCAACGGCACTCACAATTTTGCATTGGTTAAAGAATACGATCAGGCAGAAGTTGACGGTCTCAATTCAAAGATCAATTCTCTTCGCGGACAAGTTGACGGTTTGAACAACGAAGTTAACAACCTCAAGAACGAGAATGCAAAACTTCAGAACGAACTCAACGAATGCAAGAACCGTAAACCGCAGACAGTTGTAAACAATGTAATCAACCGCGACCTTGAAAGTTACATCACTTTCGCACAGGGCAAGAGCGTAATAGAACGTTCTCAGATGCCTAACGTGGAACGTGTTGCAACTTACATGAAGAATCACAAAGATTCCAAGGTTGTTATCAAAGGTTATGCTTCACCCGAAGGCAGCGCGGAGATTAATGCAAAACTTTCCAAGAGCCGCGCAGAAGCTGTAAAGACTGTTCTCGTTAAGAAGTATGGCATCAAGGCAAGCCGCATACAGGCTGAAGGTCAGGGTGTAGGAAACATGTTCAAGGAACCCGATTGGAACCGCGTGAGCATCTGCACACTCGACAAATAAATTGCAGCAAACATTTTTAGAATAAACGTTAGGGGGCTTCCCGTAAGGGAATGCCCTTTTTTTTGTTCCGTATCTTGCAGGATATACTCATTTTCCCGTCCTGTGTCCCGATAATTTTTCAACCGTTTCGGCATGTCGAAAAAAACATAAGGCATGTTGTAAAAAATACAAGCCATGTATTTTAAAATACAAGGCACATATTTTAAAATAAGTGCCTTATATTTTTCGCCTTTCCAAATGGTTGAAAAACAACAATATGCAAAAGCCGTTTCAAACCCCTTGAAAATCCCTCATATCGGTATGCTCTGTAAACTTATTTACAGTATCTTTGCGAAGATAACTCCTTGCGGAAGCATAGGGAGCGTAATCAATTATAAAACAATGCAATTTAAGCAAAAAAATAAAAGACTCCATTCTGATGTTGTGGTGATGCGGAAGAGGGCGAAAGGGTTTGTTTTTATGATGCGATATATTTCTTTTAAGCGATGTCTGGCAGTGGTTGTCGTTGTAGGTTTGTGTTCTGCGGGATGTTCCTTTGTGCGGGCGCAAGACGTGGAAACTGTGGTTGGGAATGCCTTGCCGAGGGCAGTGGAAGGGCTTTCGGCAGAATATGACCCGCATTTTCTGGTGCAGAACATGGGTGTAACTCCCGACATAAAGCCCGGCGACTGGGAGAATGTGGTTTTGCGCCGCATAAGGTTGCTCAAGTTGCAGAGGCTTCGCATTATGGTGCTTCCAAGTTGGTATGAGCCGCAAAACGATAACGATGACCCGATGATTGTGAACGATGCGGGGTTTAACTTTCGAAGTCCCGAGTTCGAAGCACTGGAAAAGTTGCTCGACTTTTGCATGAAAGAGGACATCAGGGTTACTCTTGTGTTTTGGGGAGTTAATCCAAACACGTTTATGTTGCCTGTGAATGAACCGGGATGGATTTTCGGACCGGCAAAGTACGATGAATGGGCGGAAAATGTAAGTCGCTGCATAAAACATCTTGTGGTTGAGAAGAAATATACCAGTATCGAGGCGTTTACTCCGGTGAATGAGCCGGACTGGGCGTGGGTTCCAACTTCCACTCCCAATCTCGAGAAATACGTTGCCATGTGTCGCGTGTTGCAAAAGCGGCTTGAGAACGATGGTTTGCGCCGCCTTATACGCCTTAACCTTAGCGACAACTCCGACGGCGGTTCGGGCACGCATTATTTCCTTGAAGGCTGTGGAAGCAAACTGTCCGGGGAAGCCGATTTCTTTAACAGCCACACTTATGTGTTCGGTTACGAAACTCCCGACAGCATTATATATAATTGGGAACGCGAGAACGTGAAAATTTCCGGGAACAAGCCGCACTTCGTAGGAGAGTTCGGGAGCAATCAGACGGTTGGGGCAACGCGACAGAGGGACATAAATCTTTTTGAACGCGGTGTGCTTTTAGGCAGAATAGTAATTAATTGCATGAATGCGGGTGCGAGCGGACTTAGTTACTGGGCTTTGCTTGACCAATACTATAGCAAAGGCGAGGCCGAGGGAAAACAATACGGGCAGATGCAGCAGCTTGGACTTTGGAAGTATGTCAAGAGTGCCTATGAGGGAGATTCGGCTTATGCCGATATGAAATGCAATTACGAACCGCGTCCGCAGTACTACGCTTACGGTTTGCTCACGCGCTTTGTGCGTCGTGGCGACAGGGTTTTCAAGACTGCGGCTAAAGGCAATGGCGCAATTCCCGTTCTCGTCTTGAAGAGTGCGAAGGGAGAGTGGACGTATGTTGTGGCAAATGTCGCGGGGAGAGATTTGGAATGGAAGGTCGAAAATCCCCAAGGCAAGAGCCGCAAGAGCTTCGCCGTTTACGGATATTTGAAAGGCTCGCTCCCGAAAGATGACGGCATGATTCCTGCTTCGGGTGTGCTGAAGCCGCAGCGCATCAGGGGTGGCGGGCACAGTGTGGCGGTGAAAATTCCGGCGAACAGCCTTGTGGTTCTTTCGCAAAGGCAGGTTAAATAAGCGGCGCGGCGTGTGCCGGAAACAATGCGGCATAGAACCTTCGTTTTCCCCGTTTTCCATGGCGCGGGAACCCTTGTTTTTGTGCTTTTGTAAGTTGTTGGTTTTCAGATGTTCCGAAAAGTAAAAAATACAAGCCATATATTTTGAAATATAAGGCACATATTTTAAAATAAGTGCCTTGTATTTTTCACGACAAGCCATGTGTTTTTTCGAGTGTCCGTTTTCAACAGAATTTTTCACCGAAATCGTGAATTGTTTTTGGTTTTCAAAAATAATTCACGGCAAGAAAATTTTGCCGTTTGCGGCGTTATATGAACTGTGTCCGTTTCCCGTTTCCGCGAACTGCATTGCTTAGTCGGGATGTTGGGGAAATTCTTTTTTGTCAACATGTATGTTTTTTGCAGTTAGATACTTCGGGAACATACAAAAGCACACAACTTGCGCATGATGCGGAATATTTACATGTTTATGCCTTGTTTTTTGCGGGCTTTATCACGTTCCCCGTTTTTACGAGCGGCATTGCGCCGGCGAGATGCAGGGACAATACTTTTTCGTCAACGTATATAATTTTGGCGGTGCGAAACTTCGGGTATTTTGCAAAGAATGCAGCCCGCGACGCATACCATTGAGCCTCCGCTATGTCGGAGGAGGTTTGCAGCATGTCCCATATTTTGAAAATTCTTGTCTTTGCCACGGGCATGATTCCCGTTCTGCCGTTTCGCATCCTTATTATACAGAAAAAAGTAATGCTCCGGGGTGCGCTTTCGGCTATTTTTGTGGTTTCGGAACGCAACGAAATGGTGATGTGGCGGTTAAAACGGTTGTTGATGTCGCTCATCATTTGGCGGAAAACCCTGCCGTGAGCCGAGGTGTCGGCTATATGGTTCACTCCGATGTAGTAGTGAATCATTTCATGAAGAAGGACGTCCTCAATCTCGTTTTCGGCGAGGTCGCGATAGGTACTGATGATAATAACGAAGTCTGTTTTTCTTTCCCTGCCCCACAAATTCCTGCGCCTGCGGTATCTCACCATTCCGAGATAGCTTTTGGCTTTGCTCAGTTTTATTGGCGGAATGTCGAGAGCGGAATTGAAAACGGTTTTGTTGAACAGACGGAATTTTTCAACAAGCAGGTCAACTGTCGGAACCATTGTGTCAGTTGGCAATCATGATTGCCGTGCCGTTATAAGTGATGCGGTATCGCTCAAGTTTGCGCCCTTTGTCGCCGCTCACCACAACGCCGTCGTTGTTAAGGTCGTAGGTTCTGTGACAACGGCTGCACGAAGCCCTTCCTCCGTCTTCGAGCGAAAGATTTCGGGCTATGGCATCGTTGCTATAGCAGTTGGAGCAGCACAAGTCGTAGCAAAGATACGGATAATCGGCTGTGCCTAGTTCGGTTTGCGATGCCCTGCCCACAATGAAGCCGCCTATGCAGATGAAAGTCCTGTATGCGGCATAGGCATCGCGGTTAACTTGCGTCGAATTGGTGAGTGTTCGGAAATAGTAGTATTGCCCGGTGTTGGTAATGGTGCAAAATTTGCCGAAAGAAGTCATAGCCTGGTTCAAAGGAGCAATGGTGTTGACGGGAGAGAGCGAAAACGACGCGCGGAATTTGGAAAATTTCGATTCCACACTGTCGTTGTCGCACGCAACCGGTAAAATTAGTCCCGCCAAAGCGAGTATTATTGCCAAACGCTTCATGTTCGGAAGTTTTAGTACCGTTTATTTGTCGGTAAGAAGCTTTTGCACCGCCTCGTCCACGCGCTCGAAATGAAATTCACCGAGGGTTGCGTTCATGAGGTCGGCTATCTTGTCGTTGCAAAGATTTCCAATGCTCCCTTCGTGGGTGTGGTGGATGTTCTTGTCGGGTGTGAAATTTCCGGCTTCTATTTCCAATCCCACTTGTTTATAGGCTTCGCGGAACGGTGTGCCTGCTATTACGCGGCGGTTCACTTCTTCAACGGAGAAAATCGGGTCGTAGAGCGGATTTTCGAGAATGTGTTCGTTAACTTCGGTACGTTCCACGATATATGCGGTCATTCGTATGCAGTCGAGCAGTTCCCCGAAAGCCGGCATGAACACTTCTTTTATTGTTTGCAGGTCTCGCGAATATCCGCAAATGAGGTTGTTCATAATAGCCGTGATTTGCGAGGGCAGAGTTTGGAGCTTGTTGCATTTTGCACGGATAAGCTCGAAAACATCCGGGTTCTTTTTGTGCGGCATTATGCTCGAGCCTGTTGTACATTCCGTAGGGAGATGAATGAAACCGAAGTTCTGCGAATTAAACATGCATGCGTCGAACGCCAACTTGGATATGGTGCCCGCAATGCTTGCTATGGCAAAGGCAATGGTGCGCTCCGTCTTTCCGCGACCCATTTGGGCATAAACCACATTGTAGTCCATGGATTCGAAACCCAACAGTTTTGTTGTCATTGTACGATTGAGGGGGAACGACGAGCCATATCCCGCCGCACTTCCGAGAGGATTTCTGTTTGCCACGCGCCAAGCGGCGAGAAGAAGCTGCATGTCATCGGCAAGACTCTCGGCATAAGCACCAAACCAAAGTCCGAAACTGCTCGGCATGGCAATCTGCGTGTGAGTATATCCCGGCATCAACACATTTTTATACTTCTCGCTCTGCTTTTGCAGCTCGTCGAAAAGTTTTTTGCTTTCCTGTGCAATGCTATGTATGCCCGCGCGTGAAAACAACTTCAAGTCCACAAGCACTTGGTCGTTTCTGGAACGTCCGCTGTGGATTTTCTTGCCTGCATTGCCAAGCTTTCGTGTGAGCATAAGCTCTACCTGCGAGTGTACGTCCTCTACGCCGTCTTCTATGACGAACTTGCCGCTTTCGGCAAGGCGATATATGTTTTTCAACTCCTTCAAAAGCACTTCCAATTCGGAACTTGTAAGGAGGTTGATGCTTTCGAGCATTGTAATGTGTGCCATGGAACCGAGCACATCGTATGGCGCAAGAAATACATCAAGTTCGCGGTCTTTGCCAACAGTGAACTTTTCAATTTCCTTGTTTAGTTCCACGTTTTTTTGCCAGAGTTTGTTTGCCATTGTCCGTTATGTTTTATAATTGGTCGTAGGGCAGGGATGCAAGAACCCTTGCTATGTTTTTTACACCCGGTTCGAGATATTTTTCAACCATTCCTTTTATAAGGAAGTTGAGTTCTATGCCCGACGTAACCTTCATTTTGCACAAGTTGTCGCCTTCCGGAAGAATTTGAACCCACAGGCACGCTTTGGTGGGGAGTCCTTTTGCTTCCAATTTAATTAACTTTGGTTCTTCGCGCTCTGTAATTTCAAATGTAACCTTCCCCACCATCGGCGCATTTATACTTGCACTGTCGGAAGTGATTTCCATTTTGGCTAAAGCCTCTTGTGCTTTTTTTACTTTCTCTTCTCCGAGTTGCGCAATCAGCATGCGGCGTTTTTCTTCGTCTTCGAAATTTGATTCAAGTTTCTTCAGATTTCTCAAATCCGAGAGAACGGAGTAAACTTTTCTGTCGGAGTATGCGATATGTTCTATGTCGCTTTCGTTTTTCTTGAGACTCATTTCCGCGAAATTATTTGCCGGTCCAGTTTGCGGGATCTTTGCGCCAGGAATCCAGGAGTTGCATGTCGCTTTCCTTTATATATCCTTCGCTTATGGCAGTTTTTACTACGGCTTCGTAGTTTGTTATTGTGGAAAGTTCAACATTTGCATCGGCGAATGCTTTTGCCGCAACATCAAAGCCGTAGGTATAAGACGCAACCATGCCTAAAACTTCGCAACCTGCCTTGCGAATTGCTTCAACTGCCTTGAGCGAGCTTGCGCCTGTGGAAATGAGATCTTCTACAACCACTATTTTTTTGCCTTTTTCAAGGTTGCCTTCTATGAGATTGCCTAATCCGTGGTCTTTTGCCTTTGAGCGAACGTAAACAAAGGGTAGTCCGAGAATATCTGCCACAAGTGCTCCTTGTGCAATGGCTCCTGTTGCCACGCCTGCCACTACTTCTGCGTTGGGATACTTTTCTGCTACTATGCGACTCAATTCTATTTTGACGAATGAGCGTAGCGAAGGATAGGAGAGTGCCTTGCGATTGTCGCAATAAAAGGGAGATTTCCAACCGGATGCCCATGTGAAAGGATCGGAAGGCTGAAGTTTTATGGCTTTTATCTTCAGAAGTTTTTCTGCTAGGATGTTGTCTGTGTTCATATCTGTAAGTTTTTTATTTATGTTTCGTTATGAGTGATATCCGTGCGGACGGTGGAACGCCCGTGTATAATATATTTTGTGCGATATCTGATATACGGGGAACGCCACGAGGAATCCGGCAATGGCATCTACCGCGTAATGGGCGTGAATATAGACTGTGGCGCAGCAAAGAAAGACGTAGAACGGAAGGAGTCCTATAAACACGCGCTTTTTCCTGTCGGCTTTCCATGCCAGTATCATTATTATGGTGCTCACTCCCACATGCGAACTCGGGAATGCGGCTGTCGGGCGTTCGCCTCCCTGTTGTGCCATTTCCACAAGGTGTTGGAAAAGTCCGCCGTACTGTGTTTCGGGCAGCATATCAAAGTGATCTCTAAAGTAAAGTCCCACATGCGGGAATATTCCTTCTCTTATAGTTTCAATTCCCACTGCCTGATAATAAAATTGCGGTCCCGCTACGGGCAGGAACATGAATATCACGTAAAAGATGAAGAATGAGCAGAGGATTATGAAAGATGTTTTTTCGAACAACAGATATCGGCGGAAGAATGTCCATACCACGAGGAAGAAAATCATGGGATAGTATGAAAAATATCCCATATTGAAAAGCTCGCTCCATATTTTGCCGTGTAATATCTGGCTGAACAGAAGTGCGGGCTGGCATCCGAAAATGAATTGGTCGGCTTGCGCGAACACGTGATCCAGGTTGCCGAATATACTGCAAAAGAGATAGGTTTCCGGATACCAGGTTGCCAGCATGCCAAGCTGCAAAGCTATTCGCAGGAAAAAGGTAAGATGGCACGGACGTTTGCGATAAATCAGAATTAGTGCCGCCATTCCGGCGGCATATCCCGCGCGGGTTATAGCCATTTCGCCTATCGAGGGAATATAGTTGTAGAACACGGCAGCCACAACGGCTGTGAACGCGGCATAAATAATTCCGAGTTTCTCTATTCCCAACAGTCCGGGGCGGCAACGCTTTTTCTTTGTGAGTGAAATCATATCCAGTAGTTTTCTTTATACCATTCCACCGTTTCTTTCACCCCGCGTTTCAAGTCGTATTCGGCTTTGTAACCGAGTTCTCTTACAGCTTCGTCAATATCGCATTGCCAGTTGCGCTGTTTCATAATCTTGTATTTGTCGGAATTGAGAGTGGGCGTGGTGTTAGTTATGTTCGAAACTATTTCTGCCACTGCGCACACGCTGCGAAGCACCCATAGCGGAGCTTTTATGTGAATTACGTTTCTCACACCCATTTCCTTTTGCAGCAAAAGGCTGAATGCACGGCTTTCGTAGGTTCTGCCGTCGCTCAGAAGATATGTTTTGTGAACCACCTTGCGCGTTATGGCTGCAAAAATGGCGTTCACGAGATCTTTGACGTATATGAATGTTATTTCCTGCGGTTTGAAACCCACCGAGAAGTCCACGTGATTCTTTATGGACTTTGCCATGAGGAAATAGTCTTTTTCTCTCGGACCGTAAACGCCTGTGGGGCGGAATATGACCCAAGGAAAGTCTTTAATTGTGTGCAGATAGTTTTCGGCGGCTGCCTTGCTTAAGCCATATGCAGTGTTAGGCACGGGCATGTCTCCGCTCTTCATGGGTTCGTAAACCACGTTTCTTAGTTCGCCTGCGCTGCCGTCTGCTCCAAACGGATTTGGGGCAGGGTGGGGTGTCGTGGCGTTATCCCTTATTGCCCCGAGCACACTGAGCGAACTTATATATATGAATTGTGCAGGCACAGTGTCGGAATCGCGCAGGGCTGAAACCATGCGGCGTGTGCCGTCGTAGTTCACTCTGAAGAACATGTTTTTGAACCGGCTCTTCGTTATTCCTGCGGCATGGATTATCACGTCCCACGCACCGAAGTCCTGCTTGGCGCGTTCAAATGTAGAGCGCATTGTCTGCTCGTTGCTGTAGTCTATGTCAATGAAATGGATTCGCGGATCGGTGAGATATTGGCGGCTGCTTGTTTTTCTCACTCCCGCCCATACTTCCATTCCTGCCGAGAGTGCCCGCTCCACGAGAAAGCTCCCAATGAAGCCGCTTGCGCCTGTAATCAATATCTTCATCCGTAGGTTCTTTTTATAAAGTTTCTGTTTAATAATCTGCAAAGTTAGCAAATTAGTTTCATTGTCGTCGGATGTGCGCAAAGCAAAAAAGAACGGCACAAAAAAGAATAGTTCTCCGTATTGTTTGAAGGCATGAGAGGCGAAAAACAACGGCTTTTCCGGGCGTTTTGTAAGAGTTTGTTTTTCAGGAATTTGAAAAGACGAAAAATACAAGGCATATATTTTGAAATATAAGGCACTTATTTTAAAACAAGTGCCTTGTATTTTTTGCAACAAGCCTTATGTTTTTTTGGGGGGGCGGAAGGGGCTTTTTTGCGGTGCAAAAACACATGTTTTTAGGTGCGTTTTGTGAAAGCCACGGGACTTCCGGAAAAGAAAAAAGGTTTCCGATATGCCCCGGGGGCTTCGGAAACCTTTTATGTCTTATGCAGATTGCTTTTACTGCCAAACACCGGGACTTGTGCCCTTGCGGTAAATTTCAACAAGCTCCATTTCGAAAACAACCGTGGAATATTTCGGAATCGTGCCGCTTGCCCTAGCTCCGTAAGCGAGGTCTGACGGCATGGTAATTCTCCAACGGTCGCCGCGGTGCATATATAATAATGCCGTGCTCACTCCGTGTACGAGCGCACTCACACAAAATGTGGACGGAGCCATGGTGGTGCGGTCAAACACTTTGTTGTATTCCGACGAAAAGCCCGAATGGTCAACCACAAGCCCTGTGGGATGCTGGTCGGTAGGTATGAGCAATGTGCGATACGCCACCCTTACGCTGTCGTTTGAGTATGGCAGCACGCCGTCGTCCGCTCCGCGTTTCAGAATCTCCACTGCAATGGAGTCCGTTTGCTTATGGGCAGCGTCGAACTGCCGCGAAAAACACAGAAACTGGCGACGGTTGGAAAACTCCTCCCATTTCTCGCCATACACGCGCTTTGCGTATGCTATCGAATCGCCCGTTGTCTGCATGATCTTTGAAAAATAGCTCTCGTTGCGCGGCTTCCAGTTGGCATATTCGTTTTCCTCGCCGTCGTTTTCGGAACATGAGCACAAAGCCATGCCGCATATCACTCCCGCAATGAGGGTGAACGCGCGTAATCTCAGGTGTTCTGGCAATTTCATCAGTGATGTGGGTTTAATCAATCCTCGGCAATCTTTTTGAGCAGCGAAGTGATGCTTACGCGGTCCTCAAGCGTTCCGCGCAGAGCGGCTATCTTTATTCGCTCCTGCGTCATGGTGTCGCGGTTTCGCAATGTAACGCATTCGTCTTTCAAGCTGTCGTGGTCAATGGTTATACAGTAAGGCGTGCCAATGGCATCCTGACGACGGTAACGTTTTCCAATGGAATCCTTGTCCTCGTATTTGCAGTTGAAGTGGAAACGCAAATCCTTCATGATTTTTTCGCCGAGTTCGGGAAGCCCATCCTTACGCACAAGAGGCAATATGGCGAGCTTTGTGGGGGCTAACTGCTGCGGCAGATGAAGCACCGTGCGGGTTTCGCCGTTTTCGAGCTTTTCTTCCTCAAACGAGTGGCACATTACAGACAGGAACATACGGTCTACACCTATAGATGTTTCCACGTCATACGGAGTATAGCTTTCGCCTGTCTCAGGATCGTGATATTTAATCTGCTTGCCGCTGAATTTTTCGTGTTGCGAGAGGTCGAAGTTGGTACGTGAGTGAATACCTTCCACTTCTTTGAATCCGAAAGGCATGTTGAATTCTATATCGGTTGCGGCATTTGCGTAGTGGGCAAGCTTTTCGTGGTCGTGGAAACGGTAGTTCTCTGCTCCGAAACCGAGAGCCTGGTGCCACTTCATGCGCATGTTTTTCCAATAGTTGAACCATTCCATTTCCGTGCCCGGTTTGCAGAAAAACTGCATCTCCATCTGCTCGAACTCACGCATTCTGAAAATGAACTGACGGGCCACTATCTCGTTTCTGAAGGCTTTGCCTATTTGTGCAATGCCAAAGGGGAGCTTCATGCGTCCTGTTTTTTGAACGCTGAGGTAGTCTACGAAAATTCCCTGAGCTGTTTCGGGGCGCAGGTATATGGTTGACGTTCCTTCGGCGGTAGAGCCGACTTCGGTTTTGAACATAAGGTTGAACTGACGAACGTCGGTCCAGTTTCTTGTTCCGCTTATGGGGCACACAATTCCCTCGTCAAGTATTATTTGCTTCAGCTCGTCGAGGTTAACATCGTTCATGGCTTTCTTGTAACGGGAGTGCAGAGCATCGCGCTTCTGTTTGTGCTCAATGACACGCTGACTGGTGGCGCAGAATTTCTCTTCGTCAAACGAGTCTCCGAAACGTTTGCGGGCTTTAGCCACTTCCTTGGCTATTTTCTCGTCGTATTTTGCTATCTGGTCCTCAATGAGCACATCGGCACGGTAACGTTTCTTGGAATCGCGGTTGTCGATGAGAGGGTCATTGAATGCGTCTACATGTCCGGAGGCTTTCCACACTGTGGGGTGCATGAAAATAGCTGCGTCTATGCCAACTATGTTCTGGTGAAGCAAAACCATGCTCTGCCACCAATATTGTTTTATGTTGTTCTTCAGTTCCACGCCGTTTTGTCCGTAATCGTAAACCGCGCCCAAACCATCGTAAATTTCACTTGAGGGAAAAACGAAACCGTATTCCTTGCAATGCGATACTATCTTTTTGAAAACGTCTTCCTGAGCCATGTCTTTATGTTATGCTTTGAAATATGATATTATATGTGTGCAAAGGTAATAATTTTCTGCAACCTGTGTCATGTATGAAAGCCTGTGTGAGCATTTTTAACGGGAATGCGGACTTTTTGAACCGTTGTGTCGCATCATAAAGCTTCATGAAAAAAAGCTGTTTTCGGACATCGAAAAACACACATGGCTTGTTGTGAAAAATACAAGCCATATATTTTAAAACACAAGGCACTTATTTTAAAATAAGTGCCTTGTATTTTTTGCGTTTCCAAATGCCTGAAAAACAGCAAGCAAAAAAAACGTGGCAATTTCCTCTCGAAAATGCCACGCTTTGTATCGTTTTGAGTTTGTTATTACTCTCCGGGATTGATTGCTCCGCTGGGGCAAACATCTGCACAAGTGCCGCAGTCAACGCAAGCGTTGGGGTCGATTGAATACTTCTCTCCTTCGCTGATTGCTCCGCTGGGGCATTCGTCAATACATGTTCCGCATGCAACACAATCGTCGCTAATTACATAAGCCATAGTTGTAAGATTTGATTTAATTGTTAATGATGTTCCTTTGTATTCTGCCTGCAAAATTACAGCTTTATTTCAAATCTCCAAATCGTAGCCGCAAAATTTGTTGCATGCCCGGCTTTTTCCAATTTTACCCTTATAAAACTTGCTAAAACACCCAAAATTATTATTTTTGCATTTTAATAAAGAACCTAAGACTAAAAGATGACAAAACTGAAACGTATAAAAAAAGTGCGCATACATCGCGAGGGCGACAAAACCCTTGTAGGCTGCGGAATAATATTCGCGCTGGTTTGTGCATTGGCTTACGTTCTGCTTCCGCCGGTGTTTTTCTACCTTATATTGGCTGTTTGCATTATAATATATTCGGGCATACTCAATTTTTTCCGGTGTCCCATACGCCGTTTCCAGGGAAGCACTGACGGAGTGGTTGTTGCTCCTGCCGACGGAAAGATTGTGGTGAACGAAGAAGTTGAAGAAAACGAATATTTCGGCGACCGCCGCCGCATGGTATCTATTTTCATGTCAATCGTAAACGTTCACGCCAACTGGTTTCCCATTGACGGATATGTTACGAGAGTGGAGCATCAGGACGGAAACTATCATAAGGCGTGGCTTCCCAAGGCAAGTTTGGAAAACGAGCACTCCATGGTAATAATTCGCACCTCTTCGGGCGAGGAAATCATGGTGCGCCAGGTGGCAGGTGCTTTGGCAAGAAGAATTGTTACCTATGCCAAAGAAAACGAAGAGTGTTACATAGACGAGCATATGGGTTTCATTAAATTCGGTTCCAGAGTAGACGTGTTTCTTCCCCTTGATGCCGAAGTGGAAGTGAAGCTCGGACAATCCACAACGGGAAATCAAACCGTGATAGCCCGTCTTAAAAGCTGAAACAACTCATGTTCAATGAATTAAAAAAGAGTCTGCCCAACGGACTTACGTGTTGCAACCTCATATCAGGCTGCATAGCCGTATCGTATGCCCTCGGCGGAAATGCGCAAACGGCTTTGCTCTTCATTATAATAGGTGCGGTGTTTGACTTCTTTGACGGATTCACTGCAAGAGCACTCAAAGTTTCCTCGCCAATAGGAAAGGAACTCGATTCGCTTGCTGACGACATAACTTTCGGCTTTGCCCCGTCGGCAATAGCCTTTATGATGCTCAAGCAATGCGCTGTGCCCGATTCATTGTTGGGAGCTCAGAAAATTTATCCTTATGCTGCTTTTGTAATGGCGGCTTTCTCGGCTCTCCGTCTCGCAAAATTCAATCTTGATGAGCGTCAGACTTCATCATTCATAGGAATGCCCACGCCTGCCAACGCTCTGTTTTGGGGAGCATTGGCTTGCTCGGTTAACGCCGAACTGCTTGCTTCGCCCGCTGCCGCATACATTATAATATTAATGGTATTCGGTTCTTCGGCTTTGCTTGTTAGTGAAATTCCTATGTTTGCCCTGAAGTTCAAAAACTATTCATGGAAAGACAATAAGGTAAAATACATATTTCTTGCCCTGTCTCTGGCTGTAATAATACCGTTTGGAATTGGCGGACTGGCTATAGCAATTCTGCTATATCTGATGTTGTCTCTTCTAACTGAAAAGCGTTGAAAAATGAAAGTGATATTAGTCATACTTATTCTCGCCTTCGTGGGATTGTATGTGATATTGGGCATGCTGCGAAGGATTACCCGCATGTTTATGGGCGAAGAACCACGGCAACAACAGAGAACGCAAAGCACGCATAGGGAAAAAGGCGGACTGAACACCTCGTCGGCGAAAACAAAAAAGAAAGTAATTTCGAAAGACGAGGGAGAGTACGTGGATTATGAGGAAATAAAATAAGATTGTGGTGAAACAAAAAGAGATAGTGAGGAAATGAAAATAGATTGTGTGGAAATAAAATAAATCATTCCCACGCAGAATATATAACAAAGGAATCCGCAGCTTCATGGCTGCGGATTTTTTGTTTGCCGCCGCATGTGCTTCATGGAAAAAGGCTATATTTGCAGATAAAGTAAAACAATTATTTCAAAATACCTAAAACAATTCGGAAATGGAAGAACTAAACAACGGCAAAATAAGCATTCGCACCCGCCGGTTAAGCGCGGAATTGTGCAGCATAAGGAATGAAGAAACCGGGGAAGAGCTTATGTGGCAGGCTGATCCCAAGATATGGGGAAGACATTGCCCTATGCTATTCCCTACAGTGGGTTCGGTGTGGAACGGAAAGTACAGACATCGCGGCGTAATCCACGAAATGAGTAAGCACGGCTTTCTGCAGAACACCGAGTTTGAGTTGAAATCTCACGAAAGCGACTCGATAACTTACATAACCCACGACACTGCGGAGACACGCGCCATTTTCCCGTTCAAATTTAGTCTTGAGCAGAAGTTTACCCTTGTGAACAAAACCGTAAAGGTGGAATGGACCGTAAGAAACGTTGGTTGCGATGACATGCCCTTTCATATTGGCGGGCATCCCTCTTTTTATTTTCGCGGATTCAAGGAAGGCGACGACGTAAAGGGTTATCTGCAGTTCGACAAGGCAAATCCCGAGAGCGCAACGGTAGGTAGCGGCGGCTGTTTGGGAGATGAGCGATATGTTCTCCCTGCTCCCGAAGGACTGATGGCTCTTCATGACGAGGATTTCAAGGTTGATTCAATAATAATGGACCATGATCAGGTACATGCCGTTACTCTTCTCGACAAAGAGCGCAAGCCCGTGGTAAAAGTAAGCAGCGGCGCGCCCGTATTCCTTGTATGGTCTCCTTGGGGAGTGAATGCGCCGTTCGTTTGTCTCGAACCGTGGTACGGATTATGCGACAAACAAGGATATGAAGGCGAATTTTCACAACGCCCATATACCAACGTGGCTCCGGCATACGGCGAATGGCACGGCGGATACGACATAGAAATAATGTAATGCCACTCCGCTAAATTCACAAGCCACCATGAATAAAAGCAAACTTATATTGCGCATTGCCGTTGCCTCGGCTGCGGCATTATGTCTGTTGCCCTCGGGTGCAGAAGCGCAAACCGACCATGGCGCAGAGAACACGCTGCGCATAATGTCCTACAACATACTCAACGGAAAGCAGATAGACGGAAAGACATTCAACTATGAACGCCAGATAAGCGTTATCCGGAGCATGAATGCCGACCTTGTTACTCTTGATGAGGTTGACAGTATCACCGAACGCTCAAAAGGTCATTTCGTTTTGCGTGAATATGCCGCCGCTCTCGGCATGCACCATTTCTATTCTCCCACCATAGATTTTCAAGGCGGAAAATACGGCATGGGAATGCTCGCAAAGAAATTTCCGCAACGCATAACGCGCATTGCGCTTCCCGGACGCGAAGAAAAACGAACGCTCATAATTGCCGAGTATCCCGAATATATTTTCGCATCCACCCATTTTTCGCTCACACCTGCCGACCAGCTGAAATCAATAGCCATTTTGCGCAGCGAGGCAGCCAAGCATAACAAACCTTTCTTTGTTGCGGGAGACATGAACTTCACACCTGAGAGCGAGGCAGGCAAACTTCTTTCAAAATATTTCACTCTGCTCACCGACCCCAAGCAACCAACTTTTCCCGCTGATGCTCCTAAAGAGGCTATAGACTATATTGCCCTGTTCAAGAACAAGGAAGCCGATAACGTGGTGCTTCTCCGCAGGGGCGTTGTCAATGAACCGAAGGCTTCCGACCATCGTCCTGTCTACGCTGACGTTCGTTTTGCCACCCGGGCGGACAAACTTTTCTGTTCCGACCCGTATCTGCAAAACATTACGAGTAGCGGCGTGAGCGTAATGTATCAGACTAACGCCGTGGTGCACACTTGGGTGGAATATGGTACTGACACCGTGAAAACCAAGACCGCACGCACTTTGCTTGCGGGGCAGGAACCGTGTTTCGACATAGAAAACAAGGTGCGCATAGACAGTCTCGAGCCGGGCAGGAAATATTATTATCGTGTTTGTGCCCAAGAAGTGCTGCTCAATGAGGCATACCGCAAGATTCTCGGCGGCACGGTGAAAACCGCATGGCATAGTTTCACACTTCCTTCACCCGACACCCGGAATTTTACGGCTGTTATATATAATGACCTTCACGAACAAGACGGCGTTATGAACTCATTGGCGCAAATTCTAAAGAACAACGGCATAAAGGCAGACCTTACTTTTTTCAACGGCGACTGTGTGCCCGAACCGCGAGACCGCGCCCACGCAATAGAAAGAGTGAACGTGCTGATGCGCGGTGCCGATGCTGCCGATGTTCCCACGTTCATCATTCGCGGCAACCACGAGATTCGCAATTCCTATTCTGCCGGAATGCTTTCGCTCACCGATAATTTCGACGGCAAAACCTATGGCGCGTTCTCGTGGGGCGACACCCGCTTCGTGGTGCTTGACTGCGGCGAGGACAAACCCGATGATTTTTGGGTTTATTACGGACTTAACGATTTTACAAAGCTGCGTCTTGACCAGAAAGCCTTTCTTGAGAAAGAACTGAAGAGCAAAGAATTCAAAAAGGCACGCCGTCATATCCTCATAAACCATGTTCCCATATGGGGCGACAAGGATGTTTATACCGACAACTATCATCCGTGGACCGCACTGTGGAGTCCGTTGCTCGAAAAAGCGAAGTTCGACGTAAACCTCACGGCTCACGCCCATTTCTTCTATGTCATAGAAAAAGGCAAACAGGGAAATCCCATGCCCTGCATAGGAGGCGGTGGTCCGAGCATGGGAGGGAAAGAAGTGGGTACGGCAATGGTGCTGCAAAAGAACGGAGACAAACTGCGGCTTCGCGTGTTTGGCGCGGACGGCAGGACGCTTCTCGACCGCGATTTGTAGAAAAATATAAATCCTAACAGTCTATGTCCGCAGGATGTGCGCGGCGCGTAATGCGCAAGCATATTCTGCGGATTTTTTGTGCTTTGAAAGCCCGGATTTTCCCGACATTTTTTCATGCTCTTAAAGTGCCCGAAAAAACACATGGCTTGTAGCAAAAAATACAAGCCATATATTTTAAAATACAAGGCACTTATTTTAAAATATGTGCCTTATATTTTTGGCGTTTATAAGACGTTGTTTTTGAGATGTTTGGAAAAGACGATTTTTCGCGGGATTTTCGGACGGATTTTTTTGGTCGGCAGATGAGAAAATGAGGTGTCGGCGCGGATTTACCGAAAGTGGACGGCGGCTTGTTTGAGGTGGATTTTGCTTTGCGGTATGTCGGGGTGAAACGTTTAGATATAAAAGGCGAATTTGTGAGATGTAGGGGTGGGGAGAAAGTAAAAATGGCGGACGGAGCCAAGCACTCCGTCCGCCATTGTGGGGTATGCACGGGAAAGTGTCAGAGTTTCACTTTCTTTTTCGCGGTTTTCGATTCGTTGCCTATGCGGTTGAGCGATGTTACGACGTATGTGTAGCGGTCTGTGCCCTTGTCGTATGGCAACTTGTAGAATGTGTTTGTGGTTATGTCTATTATGTGGGATGCATCTTCGGTGTTTTGCGGTTCGCCGACCTCAAAACGGTATATTACGTAGCGTTGTGCTTCGTCCATTATGCTTTTTGCTTTCGGTTCTGTCCAGAAAAGAATGTAACCGTCTTCGGTCCAAACTGATTTTAGCTTCTTTACTTTTCCTGGAGCTTTGGAATAGATGAAAGGCATTGCGGGCGGGAGTGCGGGTTTCGAGAAATAAAGCTGACGTATAGCTTCTGCATAGTTTCCTTTGTTCTCTGCGAATGCCGCGCCGTACCATTGGCAACTTCCGGCAACGCCGAGCGAGCGTTCGAGATTCATTTTTGCCAACAACTGGTGGCTTTGCGGATTGGCAGGGTCGGGATATTTAATGGTGTTTTCCACACTTTCGCCTATTATCAACGGACGGTTTGAGGCGTATTTGCTCCACCATTTTATGAGTGTGGCATAGTCTGCCACGGGATGTCCTATCTGCCAGTAAAGTTGGGGCATGGAGTAGTCAACCCAACCCTGATTAACCCAATATAGCACGTCGGCATACAGGTCTTCGTAGTTTTCCAGTCCGTTTGTATCAGACCCGGGAATGTTTCCGCCGCGCCTTGCGTTGTGATAAATGCCAAAGGGCGATACGCCGAACTTAACCCACGGCTTAATGGAGCGTATGGTGTCGTGGAGCATGCGGACAAGCTCGTTGACATTGTATCTGCGCCAGTCGGCACGGTTTTGTATTCCGTTGTTATACTTGGCAAAAGTTTTGTCATCGGGTATTACTTTTTGTCCGCCTGGGTAGGGATAGAAATAGTCATCCATGTGAATGCCGTCAACGTCGTAGCGGCGCATTATGTCCGATACCACGCGGCATATATACTCGCGGTTGTATGGCTCTCCGGGATCAAAGAGAATTAAATCGCCGTATTTGAAGAAATGGTCGGGATACATGTTGTAAGGATGATTGAGAGCCATTTCGTGTTTTGCGGCAGTTTTGGCACGATAGGGGTTTATCCATGCGTGAAGTTCCATGCCGCGTTTGTGGCATTCGTCAATCATCCACTGCAAAGGGTCCCAGTAAGGATTTGGTGCCTGTCCCTGTCTTCCCGTGAGGTAGTAGCTCCATGGTTCGAGCTTGCTGGGATAGAGGGCATCGCCTTCGCACCTTACCTGAAACATTACGGTGTTGAGTCCGCAGCGTTTGAATGCGTCAAGATAGGATGTGAGCGTTCTTTGCATCCTGTCTCTGTCCATTCCCATGTATTGTCCGTTAACTGTTTGAATCCACGCTCCGCGAAATTCGCGTTTGGGAGTGGGAGAACTGCTTTGCGCCTTTGCTCCGGGTGTGGCAAGGCAGCATAAAACCGCAGCGGCGGCTAAAAAAGTCCGAATATGTCTGTTCATTTTCTGAAGGCATTTCTGCCCTGTGAGATTTGTTTTAAGTTGTTTTATGAATTCAAGGTGTAAATTTAAGCATAATTTTCGAGACTCCGCTCTTGAGCGTTCCCAAAAGGCTTTTGCAGAGCGCAAGAGCCGCATGATAATACGGAATAAATCGTTATCTTTGCGTGTACATATTATATATATAAGGAAAAACGTATTGATGAATATGAACACCCCGCATAAGAATCCGCTTCTGACCCCTTTTGTGCTCCCGCCGTTTGACAAGATTCAAGATACAGACTTTGAACCGGCAATGATTCAAGGCATAAAGGAATCGGAAAAAGACATAGAAAACATAACTTCGTGCAGCGAAACTCCGACGTTCGGGAATACTGTTGCGGCACTTGACAAAAGCGGTGAAATGCTTGACCGTGTGGAGAACGTGTTCTTTAATCTTTTGAGCGCGTCATCAAATGAAACCCGCGAAGTACTGGCACAAAAGTTCGCGCCTATGCTTACCCGTCATCACAATAACATTATGTTGGACGAGAAGTTGTTTCAGCGCGTGAAACATGTTTGGAAAAACCGCCCCGAAAACCTTACGCCCGAGCAGAACAGGCTATTGGAAACAACCTACAAGGCTTTTGTGCGCAACGGTGCGCTTCTTGACAACGAACATAAGGAAGAGCTGCGCAAAGTGTCCGAAGAGTTTTCAAAGAAAACGGTGGAGTTCGGCACAAATCTGCTTCATGCCCGCAAGAGTTTCCATTTGAACATCACCGATGCGGAGAAAATGAAAGACATTCCCGCATCTGCTCTCGCCATTGCCCGTGCAAACGCGGAGGAAAACAAACACGAGGGTTGGGATGTTACTCTTGACGAACCGGTTTACGGACCTTTCATGACATATTGCCATGATCGTGAATTGCGCAAGGCATTATATATGGCTCGCAACGCGGCTTGCATGGACGGTTCCAAATATTGCAATCTGCAGATCTGTGAAGATATTGTGAATCTGCGATTGAAAAGTTCCAACATCCTTGGCTATAAATGCTATTCCGATTTTGTGCTCGAAAAACGCATGGCAGAAACCAAGGAAAACGTTTATAAACTGCTCAACGAGCTTACCGATGCGTATCTTCCCCAAGCCCGCGAAGAAGTAAAGGCAGTGGAGGATTACGCCCGCAAATACGAGGGCGACGCTTTCAAACTCGAGGCGTGGGACTTTGCTTATTATTCGCGCAAACTCAAACTTTCGCTGTTCGATATCGACAGTGAGATGCTCCGCCCTTATTTTGAACTTTCCAAAGTGAGCGGCGGTGTGTTCGGGCTGGCTAATGAATTGTACGGCATTACTTTCAGTGTGAACAAAGATGCTCCCGTTTATGCCGAAGACGTTATAGCTTACAACGTAAACGATAAAGACGGAAGTTTTCTCGGCACTCTATACATGGATTACTTCCCGAGAAAAGGAAAACAAGGCGGAGCGTGGACCACAAGTTACAGTCCGCAATACAAGGAAGGCAATAAAAACGTGCGTCCTACCGTAGGCGTGGTAATGAATCTGACAAAACCCACGGCAGAACGCCCCTCGCTCCTGACACTCGGGGAAGTAACAACTTTCTTACACGAGTTCGGACACGCTCTTCACGGTCTTTTTGCAAACACAACCTATCGTTCGTTGAGCGGTACCAGTGTGTATTGGGATTTTGTGGAACTTCCGTCGCAATTTATGGAGAACTTTGCCATAGAAAAGGAATTCTTGAGTAAATTTGCAGTACACTATAAAACCGGCGAGGCTTTGCCCGAAGAACTAATAGGTAAGATTGTGAAAAGTCGCAATTATAATGTGGCTTATGCCACAATTCGTCAGGTTTCTTTCGGACTTATCGACATGGCTTTGCATTCTGTTACGAAACCTCTCTGCGGTAATTTGATGAAAGTGGAGCGCGATTCCGTAAGCAAGGTAAATCTGCTTCCCGAAGTCAAAGGCACGGGGCAGACAGTGCATTTCGGTCATATAATGGACGGAGGTTATGCTGCCGGTTACTATAGTTATAAATGGGCGGAGGTTCTTGAGGCCGACGCTTTCAAGGCTTTTAAGGAAAAGGGCGTATTTTCGAAAGAAATGGCGGAACGTTTCCGTTCGTGCATCCTATCAAAGGGCGGCACAGAGCCACCGATGCAGCTTTACGAACGTTTTCGCGGCAAAAAGCCTACGATTGATGCAATGATGGAACGTGATGGCATAAAACGGGTCTGATAAAAGAATGAATATGTTACCTGCCGAAAAGAAACAGCACGACCTTGATGTGCGCTACATGCGAATGGCGAGAATATGGGCAGAGAACTCATATTGCAAACGCCGCAGAGTCGGTGCGCTGATAGTTAAAGATAAAATGATTATAAGCGACGGTTACAACGGAACGCCTTCGGGTTTTGAAAATGTGTGCGAGGACGAAAACAATGTAACCAAACCTTATGTGCTACATGCCGAAGCAAATGCAATAACCAAGATTGCGCGCTCCGGAAATAATAGCGACGGAGCAACGCTGTACGTAACCACTTCGCCGTGCATAGAATGTGCTAAACTCATAATACAGGCTGGTATCAGGCGCGTCATTTATGGTGAGAAATATCGCATAGAAGACGGAATTAATCTCCTGAAACGTGCCAATATTGATGTAGAATATGTCAGCGTTGACGAAGATTGCGCCGACAATAACGAATAACTTCAAAGAGTATGAACTCTAATCGCTCCTCACGATTCACTCCGCTGATAGTTGCATGCAGTGTTGTGATTGGAATTATAATAGGAAGTTTTTATGCAAACCACTTTTCGGGAAACCGATTGAGCATAATAAACACGTCAAGCAACAAACTCAACGACTTGCTTCAGATTATCGATGCGCAATACGTTGATAAAGTCAACATTTCCGACCTTGTTGAAAAATCTCTCCCTAAGATTCTTGCCGAACTCGACCCTCATTCCACATATACAAGTGCAAAAGACGTGGAAGAGTCTATGCAGGACTTGAAAGGAAGCTTTTCGGGAATTGGTGTTCAGTTCACAATCATAGACGATACCATAAGAGTTATAACAGCCATAACAGGCGGACCGTCGAAAGCCGCGGGAATTTTACCGGGCGACTGTATTGTGGCGATAGACGGGAAACCTTTTGTGGGGAAAGTAGTGAGCAATGACGAGGCTGTGCACAGACTTAAAGGTCCAAAGGGTTCAAAAGTTACTGTAGGTGTTATACGCGCCGGCGAAAAGACTCTGCGAAATTTTACAATACGAAGAGACGATATTCCCATAAAGAGCATTCAGACGGCATACATGCTGGACGAAAAGACAGGCTACATAAAAGTTGACCAATTTGCCGATTCCACTTATCCAGAGTTTCTTGTGGCTCTCGCAAAGCTCGGACAGCAGGGTGCAACCCGTCTTGTTCTCGATCTTCGCGGCAATCATGGCGGCTTCGTGCAACCGGCAATCAGAATGGCTTATGAATTTTTGCCCGGAAACCGCATGGTGTTCTACATGCAGGGTCGCCACTCCCCGAGAGAGAACTTCATAAGCGACGGTAGGGGTGCTCACCAAAGCACACCGCTCATTGTTCTTGTGGATGAGCAGACAGCATCGGCGAGTGAGATTTTCGCAGGCTCCATGCAGGACAACGACCGCGCGTTAATAGTTGGACGGAGAAGCTTTGGCAAAGGTTTGGTGCAGGAATCCATTGAGTTCCGCGACGGAAGCATGCTTCGTCTCACCATAGCGCGTTATTACATGCCCTCGGGGCGTTGTGTTCAGAAACCTTATACTCCCGGCGATTTCGAAGAATACGAAATGGATTTCATAAATCGCATAAAGAGTGGCGAACTTGAGTCGGGCGACAGCATAAAAGAGCACGGCAAGAAATTTTATACCCGTCTCGGGCGCACCGTTTACAGCGAAAACGGCATAACACCCGATGTGTTTGTGCCCGAACAGACCGAATTGCTCACCTCATACGTAAAAGAGGCTTCCATGAAGGGACTGCTTGTGAAATATGCCTATGTCTATACCAACGAGAACCGCAAGGCTTTGTCGGAATTGAAGACTTGGGAGGAGGTTGCGGCTTGGCTCAAGAAGCATGACGTGGTTGACAAATTTGCCGACTATGCAAATAAGAACGGACTGCCGCGCAGAAACCTGCTCATCAAGAAATCGCACCGTCTGCTCCAAACCTATTTGTGCGGATATATAATAGACGACCTGCTGGGTAGGGATGCGCTCACACGCTATCTTAATTCTGACGATAAATGTGTTATTACGGCGTTGAAGCTGATGAATGAGGGAAAAGCCTTTCCCGCAGCTCCCAAGAAACCAAGGCAGGATAAACCGAAAAATGGAAAAGAAAGAACTGCGCAGGCAGGTTGCGGCGTTGAAATGCAGGCACAGCCGAGCTTCTTTGCTTGAGATGTCTGAAATCATAATGCGCCGGCTTGAAAACCACAAGCTTTTCAAGTCGGCGCAAACGGTTTTGCTTTTTCATTCGTTGCCCGATGAACCATGCACACACGATTTGATTCTCCGCGCGGCGGCAACAAAAAACGTGATTCTGCCCGTTGTGGTGAGTGAAACCGATTTGGAATTGCGCCGTTTCCGCAGCGAAAATCTCATGAAGCGGGGAGCTTTTAACATTTTCGAACCCACGGGCGAAGCATTTGAGGATTTTTCGGAAATAGATCTCGCCGTTATTCCGGGAGTGGCTTTCGACGAAAACGGAAACCGCCTCGGCAGGGGCAGGGGATACTATGACCGGCTGCTCGAAAGGCTGAAACCATTTGGCGTTCCCACTCTCGGCATGTGTTTCGACTTCCAAAAACTGCCGCACATCCCCTCCGAACCTCACGACATCAGAGTAGATTTTGTGCTTTAACCGCCGTTTTTGCGCATAGTGCTAATATTCAGGCATTTACCCTTGTTTTTGAAACGAGAATGTAAGTTGCTGTGCATCAAAGGTTTGACAAGGCGAAAAATACAAGCCATATATTTTAAAATACAAGGCACTTATTTTAAAATAAGTGCCTTGTATTTTTTGCAATAAGCCATGTGTTTTTTCCCCTGTCGGAAATTACTTGAAAAATGTGCTTGTCCGGCGTTTTGCAGGAGCGTTTTCGGGGCTGTCAAAGGCTTTTGTGAGTGGCTATGTACGATGCCGCAGCTTGTGCACAGCGTTCGCCGTCGATAGCAGCCGATACAATTCCTCCGGCATAGCCCGCGCCTTCGCCGCAAGGGTATAGTCCGGGGCGCGAAACGTGTTGGAGCGTTGTGTTGTCGCGCGTTATTCTCACGGGCGAGGATGTCCGTGTTTCCACTCCTATAACTGTTGCTTCTTTCGACAGAAAGCCTTTGTGTCTTGCCCCGAAAATTCTGAAACCCTCGGCAAGTCGGGCATAGATGAACGCCGGCATCCAGAAATGCAGGGGAGAGGATATGAGTCCCGGGGCGTATGACGATTCGGGTAAGTCGAAACTCAGTTTTCTGTTCACGAAATCACCCATGCGTTGTGCCGGGGCAGTTTGTTTGCGATTGCCTTGAAGCCAGCATTCACGCTCCAATGCTTCCTGGAAATACATCATGCGTAACGGATTTTCGGTGTTGCACCAGTCGCTGTGTGATGTCGCAAATTTTTCATCGCCCATGGCTGTTTTCATGAGCGCGGAAATCGATGCGTCGTTAAGGTCTTCGGGTCGCATTTCCACTACCATTCCCGAATTGCTCCATTTCGAACCGCGATTGCTCGGACTCATGCCGTTCACCACTATTTGTTCGTCGCCCGTTGCTGCCGGTACGACAAATCCTCCGGGACACATACAGAAACTGTACACGCCGCGTCCTTCCACTTGTGCCGCCACGGAATATTCTGCTGCCGGAAGATAATTGCCGCGTCCGTTTCGCGAGTGATATTGTATGCAGTCTATCGTGAAACTTTGGTGTTCCAATCTCACGCCGGTGGCTATTCCTTTCATTTCGAGCGCGTATCCGTTGTCGCGCAGCATTCTGTAAACGTCGCGTGCCGAATGTCCGGTGGCAAGAATCACAGGACCTTTATATTCTTTGCCGTTTGTGTCTGCCGCACCGCAGACTTCGCCCTTGGAATTGGTGAGAAGTTTCACGACTTTCGTCTCGAAATGCACCTCGCCTCCGCAATCCAAAATGGTGTTACGGATGTTTTCGATAATGCGCGGCAGGCGGTCGGTGCCAAGATGTGGATGTGCGGACGAAAGTATATCGGTGTCGGCTCCGTGCTGGCAAAAAACCGAAAGAATCTTGTTCACATTCCCACGTTTTTTGCTGCGCGTATAAAGTTTGCCGTCCGAGTAAGCCCCGGCTCCCCCTTCGCCAAACGAATAATTGCTTTCGGGGTCAATGCGCTGGGTCTGGCGAATGCGCGCTATGTCGCGTTTGCGCTCGTGAACATCCTTGCCGCGCTCAAGAACCACGGGTTTCAAACCTAGTTCTATGAGTTGCAGCGCAGCAAAGAGACCGCCCGGACCGGCTCCCACAACTATTACTTCGGGAGCGTTTGAAACGGGGCGGTATTCTATGTGGTCGAATTCTTCGGGCACCTGCTCGCCGCCAATATAGACATCAACCGTGAGATGAATAGTAATGTTTCTCTGGCGTGCGTCTATGCTGCGCTTTTTAATGCGAAGGTTTGAAATTGTTCGCACGTCAATGCCGAGCATTTCCGCTGCCGTGAGTTTTGTGCGCCCCGGGTCGGAGGCATCGTGCGGATTGAGGGTTATGTTAAGAGTGTACATTATATATATTGCGTATGTGTGGAAAAACGTTGTGCTTTGCGGTCATCCGAAAAGCTCCCGCAGAGCATCTTCAACCTTTCCCACGCTCACTATTTCTATTTCGTTGTTTGTTTTGTTGCGTCCCCTTGCGTTGTATTTCGGAACAAGCATCCGTTTGAAGCCGAGCTTGGCGGCTTCCGAGATTCGTTGTTCAATTCTTGCCACAGGTCGTATTTCTCCGCTCAGTCCCACTTCGCCCGCCATACAGATTTCGCGCGAAATTGGAGTGTCCACATTGCTCGAAAGTATGGCAGCTATGACCGAAAGATCGAGTGCGGGGTCGGTAACTCTTATTCCTCCGGCAAGATTGAGGAACACATCTTTCTGGGTGAGCTTAAAGCCCACGCGCTTTTCAAGCACCGCGAGCAACATGTTCATTCTGCGCGTGTCGAACCCCGTTGCCGAGCGTTGCGGAACGCCGTAGGCCGCCGTGCTGACAAGTGCCTGCGTTTCTATGAGCAGCGGGCGTACGCCTTCAATGGTTGCGGCTATCGCCACACCGCTCAGCCCCGCATTGTTTTGTGTAAGCAGAAGCTCGGAAGGGTTTTCCACTCCGCGCAATCCTTCTTGGCGCATTTCGTATATGCCGAGTTCGCTCGTACTTCCGAAGCGGTTTTTTATTCCGCGCAGTATGCGGTAAAGGTAATGTCTGTCGCCTTCGAACTGCAAAACCACATCGACAATATGTTCCAGTACCTTGGGACCGGCAATTACTCCCTCCTTGGTGATATGTCCTATTAAAAACACCGGAACTCCGCTTTGTTTGGCAAATTTCAGTAATGCCGACGCGCATTCACGGATTTGGGTGAGACTACCCGGTGCACTGTCGCAAGTTTGTGTCTCTATGGTTTGAATGGAATCAATGACCACGAGATCGGGACCTGTTTCTGCAATTTCGTGAAAGATGTTTTCGAGTGAAGTTTCGCAAATCACAAGAATGTCTGCCGTGGAATTCTCAATGCGTTCGGCACGCAATTTAATCTGTTGCTCGCTCTCCTCGCCGCTTACGTACAGCACCTTTTTCTCTGGCATTCTCATTACGGTTTGAAGCATCAGTGTGGATTTCCCGATGCCCGGTTCTCCGCCTATGAGTACAAGCGAACCGGGAACAATGCCTCCGCCCAGCACGCGATTCAGTTCCGTGTCGTGGGTGTCGGTTCTCTTTTCGCCCGAAGTTTTAACCTGCGACAGCTTAACAGGATGTGCGCGTTTTTCCGCCACTTTTGCTATTGCCGAAACGCCGCTGCGCGCCGAAGAAGATAGCTCCGGAGCAATGCTAACTTCCTTGAAAGAATTCCAAGCTCCGCACGACGGACATTTTCCAAGCCACTTTACGCTGTCGTAGCCGCAGTTGTCGCACACGTAAGCCGTTTTGCTCTTTGTCATATCAGTCTCTTGCTATCAGTATATAGTTTTTGAATGAAGAACTTCCCCTTAGAAAAGCAATCAACGGTCTTTCAATATTAACTTTTTTGAACCTGGATCTTACCTTAATCTTTCTGTATTGCCCGGGAATCTGAAAATTAAAAGTTACAGCCGTGTTGCCTGGATTTTGTTCCGTGAACGCAATCAGTTCTCTGATTTCCACGGGATCGATTGTGGTTGCCGTAACGTTTATATTCAATTCTGCAATTCCCGAAGTCTTTACGTCTGCGAGGAATTCAATGTTTTTTACCACCACATCGCATTGATTAGGGTTGAAACGCCTCGATGCCACGCCGGCATGTATAAGAACTGCGTAACCAATCTTAAGATAATTCTGCCATTGCGCCCAATTTGTGCCGAAGAATGCTATTTCGCCCGCTCCTGTAAAGTCTTCGAACTGCACAATGCCGAATGGTTTTCCCGTTTTGGTAGTTCCTTCGCGCAATCCGGTAACCATTCCGCCGAGCACAAGGGGTTTGCCTTTAAGAAGAGCCGGATTGGAAAGCTGGGGAAAGGTTGTGTTGCAAAGTTGTTCCATTATCACGGCGTAAGGATCGAGAGGATGCCCCGAAATATAGATTCCTACAAGCTCACGTTCCTTTTCCAGTTTGGTAATGTTGCTCCATTTTTCATATTTAGCCGGTGGCGCGGGCTGAGGAATCTCCATTCCGCCAATATCATTGAATAAAGAATTTTCAGATTCGTGTTTGTCTTGCTGAACATTCATTCCGTAGCGCAGCAATACCTCCATAAACGTGGCGCGTTCGTTACATGGGGCGAGATAAAGCTCTCTGTCGAAACCGAAACAGTCTAATGCTCCGCTGACTGCCAGACATTCCATGGATTTTCTGTTTAGGGCGTTCATGCTTACCCTTTCCACGAAATTATAAATGTCTTTGAAGGGTCCGTTTGCCTTTCTTTCTTCCACTATTGCCTTGGCTGCTGCGCCGCCCATGCCTTTTATTGCAGAAAGTCCGAAACGAATTTCGCCTTTCTGGTTTACACCGAATTCTATGTAGCTTTCGTTTACGTCGGGACCAAGGGTGGAAATTTTCATTTTCTGACATTCTTCCATCAACTTGGTAATTTCGCCGATATCACTGAACCTTCGTGTCATCAGTGCCGCCATATATTCCGAAGGATAATGGGCTTTCATGTACGCAGTCTGGTAAGCAACCCACGAATAACAGGTGGCGTGAGATTTATTAAAGGCGTAGGATGCGAATTTTTCCCAGTCGCTCCAGATTTTCTCAAGTATTTTCACGTCATGACCGTTTGCCGCTCCCTGTTTAAGGAATTTCGGCTTCATTTGGTCAACTATGTTTTTCTTTTTCTTACCCATTGCTTTTCGCAGAGCGTCGCTTTCGCCTCGCGTAAAGTTTGCAAGTTGTCGCGAAAGAAGCATCACCTGCTCCTGATACACCGTAATTCCGTAGGTGTCCTTCAGATATTTTTCCATGCAGGGTATGTCGTAGCTTATAAGCGACGGGTCTTTTTTTCTGCGAATAAATTCGGGAATATAGTCCATAGGTCCGGGGCGATACAAGGCATTCATGGCTATCAAATCTTCGAATACGGTGGGGTGCAACTCTCGCAGATATTTCTGCATGCCTGCCGATTCGAACTGGAATGTACCTATGGTCTGTCCTTTCTGGTAAAGTTCGTAAGTCTTTGCGTCGTCAATTGGAATTGTGTCCAAATCCACGATGTCTCCCGTGGTTTGTTTCACCACCTTGCAGGCTTCCTTAAGCTCCGAAAGGGTTTTCAGCCCGAGGAAGTCCATTTTAATTAGTCCCGTCGACTCTATTACGTGTCCGTCATATTGGGTTACGGCGGTTTTTACATTGGGAAAGTCGGGGTCGTCTGCCGTGCAAACGGGAACCCAATCGCTTATGGGGTTACGACAAATGATGAATCCGCAGGCATGTATGCCGGTGCCGCGAATTGTTCCCTCGAGCATCTTGGCATATTTGATGGTGTTGCTTTTTTTCTCGTCCGAAGAAGCCTCGGCAAGCTGAAGTTCGCGCGTACATTGTATGGCGTTTTTCAGATTCATCTTCAGTCCGTCGGGAAGTTTGTCGGGAATTGCCTTGCAAAGGGCATTGGCTTCGGGAAGCGGCAAACCTTCCACTCGCGCCACGTCCTTAATGGAGTTTTTCGTAGCCATGGTGCCGTAGGTTATGATGTGCGCGCAGTTTTCGTGCCCGTATTTGTCCATAACCCAGCGAAGGACTTTTCCGCGTCCGTCGTCGTCGAAGTCGGTATCGATATCGGGAAGATTCACACGGTCGGGATTCAGGAAACGTTCGAAAAGCAAATCATATTTCAAGGGATCTATTTTCGTTATTCCCAAGCAGTATGCCACAACCGAACCTGCCGCCGAACCACGTCCCGGTCCCACAATTACGCCAAGCTCTTTTCGCGCGGCGTTAATGAAGTCCTGAACTATGAGAAAGTATCCGGGGAAACCCATGGTCTTCATTACGTGGAGCTCAAACTTTATGTGCTCCGCCACATTGGGCGGAACGGGGTCGCCATAGCGTTTCTTGGCTCCGTCGTATGCAAGTTTTGCAAGATAGTCGGCTTCAAATTTTATGCGGTATATTTTGTCGAATCCGCCCAAGCGTTCTATTACGGCGTCGGCGTCTTTTTTCGGCAGCGGATTCTCACCGTTTTCGTCGGATGTGAATTCTTTGTAGAGTTCTTCCTCGGATATTTTTGCCCGCCACTGTTCTTCGGTTCCGAATTCTTCGGGTATGGGGAAAAACGGCATGATTGGTCCGTGGTCAATGCTGTATTCGCTCACCTTATCGCACACTTCGCATGTGTTCGAAAGGGCTTCGGGAATGTCGGCAAACACTTCGTTCATTTCCTCACGGGTCTTGAACCACTCTTGTTTGGAGTATCTCATGCGGGTTGGGTCGTTGAGGTCCTTACCTGTGGCAAGACACAAAAGATGGTCGTGAGCTTCGGCCGTTTCCTTGTTTTCAAAGTGGCAGTCGTTGGTGCAAATAAGTTTTATGCCGTACTCTTTTGCCAATTTAATGAGTTCTGCGTTGGCTTTCTGCTGCAAGGGAAAAGTTTCGCGATTGGCAAGAATGTCGGGGTCTTTGACTTCGTGGCGTTGGAGTTCCAGATAATAGTCATCGCCAAAGACACGTTTGTACCATTCTATGGCTTCGCGTGCGCCGTCCATGTCTCCTTTCAAAATTTTGGCGGGAACTTCGCCCGCAATACAAGCTGAGGAGACTATGAGGTCTTCGTGGAATTTCTCAAGGTCTGCGCGGTCGGTGCGTGGTTTGTAATAAAGTCCGTCAACCCAGGCGCGCGACACGAGTTTTATGAGATTTTTGTATCCGTTGTAGTTTTTGGCGAGCACAATAAGGTGATAGCCCGAGGCGTCGCCGTTTTCCTTTATTTTGTCTTCCTTCTTGTTGTGCGCCACATACATTTCGCACCCGAAAATCGGCTTGAAAGCCAAAATGCGGTGCTGATATTCTATATTGTCCTCAATTTCTTTTTTGCGTTTTTCGTCAGCTTCCTTGAGTTCTTCCTCAAGTTTTGCGAGATCCTTCTTTGCGTCTCCTTTTATTTTCGCTATGTAGTCGGCAAGTTCTTTTACTCCCATCATGTTTCCGTGATCGGTGATAGCCATGCCCCGCATGCCGTTGGCAACGGCCTTGTTTACGATGTTGGGAATCTTTGACTGCCCGTCAAGAAGGGAGTATTGGGTATGGACGTGTAGATGTACGTAATCCTGCATGGTTTGTAAAGGTTGTTTGAGTGTTTATTATAGACATCCAAAGTTAAGTTTTTTTTATGTTCCGGAGCCTTCGGATTATGTTAAAAATTATGCGGGCGTGCGTAATCCTCACGTTGTGTGGAAAATAATTTTTTGTGCCTCCTGCAAAGCCCGGCAAAAATTCCGTAAAAGCTGCGCTTTTCTGCAAACTGCTGAAAACCAGAAATTTACAGCGAATAGAAAAGTTTTTATAAGTTGCTGTTTATCAGATATTTGGAAAGGCGAAAAATATAAGGCACATATTTTAAAATAAGTGCCTTGTATTTTAAAATACATGGCTTGTATTTTTCACGACAAGCCATGTGTTTTTTTGCGTATTCCGATTGTCGGTTGTTTTTAAGGGGAAATAAATCCGTGAACGGGTTTCGTGAATCGCAAAAACATTAATTTTGCTGAAAATAAACTTTGTGAGATGAAACTAACGGTAATGATGTTTGCAGCGGCTCTGATGCTTGCCGGCTGCAAGGGTGGCAGCAGCGCGGAAAAGGTTTCAGACTATGGCGCAGACCCGAAAAAAGCCGAAAGCATATATTCCTATACCCCTACAACCGGTGTAATGGTTGATGAATTCCGTTCCGACGACGGCTGGAAATATGTTTGTGCTTCGGCACTCATGGGCGTTTCGAGCGAACACCATCGCCTTTATTCTCCAAACGGAAATCTGCGTGTCATCATGGGAGGTGCTTCCGAAACCGGCGGGGCTTACGGCTGGCGCATTGATTATGGTGCCGACGGAAAGGTGAAGGCGGTTTGCGACCTCGGCATGCTGACCGACAGCGAATACGGACGTTTGAGCAAAGGCAGCAGTTACGCGCTCGAAACTTTGCGCGGGAAACTCACGGACTCAAAATGCCGCGCCGTGTATGAGGTGGAACGCAACTATAAGGACGAAATAGTGCGCGTGGGAAGCATTGAAGTCATTGGAGGATACCGCGCGGAAGTATATATAAAGGAGTGGGGACCGTTTTGGATAAGTGATGTTGACGGCGGACGGTTCGGATTTTTCGTAAAGCTCAAACCCGAGGGAACGAAGGGCGGACAAAATGTGGAACTGCTCTATTGCAACGACAAACTCATAGCCGAAGCCGCATACGAAAACGGAAAAACCAGGAAAGTGCGCACATACAATTCGCACGGACAACTGGCGGGAACATACAAAAACTGTACTGAAGCCCCTGAGGATATTGCTTTTCGTGACTATGGGTCGCTGATTGTGAAATTTTTCTGATTTCCGCCTAAGGGTTTGCCGTGGCTCTGCATGCAAGTGCCTGTGGCGGCGCAAAACGTCGGACGTATGCAGAAAGACGGCATAAAGGGTTTATGTCAAGAAAAATGCGTAATTTAGCATCCCGATTACAAAACAAAAGATAATGAAGCGCATAAAAAATATTCTGATAATACTTTTGGCTCTCGCCTTTCGCCTGTTCCTCACAACGCCGTTGTTTGGCGGGACAGACGGTGAAACTCACAGCTTGTTCTTTATGGTCATGTCGGGAATAGACCCCGACATGGGCGCATGCGCACGCCGTTTGTGTCTGGGGGCAATGGATTTCGTCATTATAGGAGTTGCAATGCTCTTAATGCACCCCGCAAAGGAAATTTTCGGGGAGTTGGGGCTGGCTCGCAGGACTTGCTTGCGGGGATTGGCAATAGGATTCCTGCTGACGCTGCCCATGTTCATAACAAATGCGGTTTGCGGGAAATTTACTTTTACGTGGGAAACAGTATTCCTGTCGTTTTGGGCAGGATTCTACGAAGAAATATTGTTCCGGGGCTTCCTGTTCGGACAATTATTCCGTAGTGGTCGCTTAGGATTCTTTACGGCAATATTGTTACCGTCGCTGCTCTTCGGAATGTGCCATTTGTATCAGTCAAACGACCTTATGTCGGCACTGCTGACGGTTGCCGTAACCGCGTTGGGCAGTCTGCTCTTCGGCTGGCTGTATGTGGAATGGAACTACAGCCTGTGGGTTCCGATGTCGCTCCATGCTTTCATGGATTTGTCCTGGACGCTTTTCCCCGTAGGCGTAGGCGGATACGGAGCAACGGGAAACATTACGGTGAACATAGGACGTGCAATAACCGTAATCTTAGCTGTGGTGATAACAATTATGAATAAAAAGAAACAAGGCAGGAAATGCTTTGATTATAAAAAGTTCTGAGAAACAAAAAACCGCCTCCGCTGCAAAATTCGTAGCGGAGGCGGTTTTTTATGTGGCTTTCGTCAGCTTTTTATTTGGAACATTTTGCGCACCAGGGCTTCAGCTGAGTGAAGAAGTCGTTACCCTTATCGTCAACAAGAATGAACGCCGGGAAGTTTTCAACTGTGATTTTCCAAACAGCCTCCATGCCTATCTCGGGAAACTCTACGCACTCAATGCTCTTTATGCTGTCTTGCGAAAGTACCGCTGCAACACCGCCGATAGTGCCAAGGTAGAAGCCGCCGTGCTTCTTGCAAGCGTCGGTAACCTCTTTGCCACGATTTCCCTTGCCTATCATAATCATTGAAGCCCCGTTTGCCTGGAATTCGTCAACATACGGATCCATACGGTTTGATGTGGTCGGTCCCATACTGCCGCAGGGATAGCCTTCGGGCGTTTTTGCAGGTCCGGCATAGAGCACGGGATAATCCTTGAAGTATTGCGGAAGTCCTTCACCGCTGTCGAGACGTGCCTTGAGCTTTGCGTGGGCAATGTCGCGCGCAACAATTATTGTTCCGCTCAAAGAAACGCGCGTACTTACGGGATATTTTGTCAACTCTTTTAGGGCTGCGTCAATTCCTTTGTCAAGGTTTATGGCAATACCTCCGTTGTCGCCCGGCTGCTGAAGGTGTTCGGGAATGAGACTTGCTGGATTGCTGTCCATCTTTTCAAGCCAAATACCGTCTTTGTTGATTTTGGCTTTGATGTTACGGTCTGCCGAACAGCTTACACCAAGACCTATGGGGCAACTTGCGCCGTGGCGCGGAAGACGTATCACTCGTATGTCGTGGGCAAAAGCTTTTCCGCCGAACTGTGCGCCGAAACCTATCTCGTGAGCCTTTTCCAAAAGTTTTGCTTCGAGGTCAAGGTCGCGGAAAGCCCGTCCCGTGGCATCGCCGGTGGTGGGAAGATTGTCGTAATAGTGTATTGAGCCGAGCTTAACGGTGAGCAGGTTTTTCTCAGCCGAGGTTCCGCCGATGACAAAACAGATGTGATATGGCGGACAAGCCGCAGTGCCGAGACTTTTCATCTTTTCAACGAGGAAAGGTATGAGTGTGCCCTCGTTCTGAATGATAGCCTTCGTCATGGGATAGAGATAAGTTTTATTAGCCGAGCCTCCGCCCTTGGCAACCATGATAAAACGATATTCGTCTCCCTCTTCGGCTTCAATATCTATCTGGGCGGGAAGATTACATTTGGTGTTAACCTCGTCATACATGGTGAGCGGCGCATTTTGCGAGTAACGCAAATTATCTTGAGTGAAAGTGTTGTAAACACCTCGGCTCAGTGCTTCGGCATCATCGAAACCTGTCCAAACTTGTTGCCCTTTTTCTCCGTGAATTATGGCGGTGCCCGTATCTTGACAGAAAGGAAGCACGCCTTTTACCGAAGTTTCTGCATTGCGCAGGAGAGTGAGCGCAACATATTTGTCGTTGTCCGAAGCTTCAGGGTCGTTGAGAATGGCGGCAACCTGTTTGTTGTGTTCGCGACGCAACATAAATTCCACATCATGGAATGCCTGCTGTGCAAGAAGCGTCAGAGCTTCGGGGGAAACCTTCAGGATTTGTTTTCCTTCAAACTCTGCCGTGGAAATTCCCTCTTTTGATAACAAACGATATTCGGTTTCGTCCTTTCCTTTCTGGAACATGGGCGCATAGTTGAAATCAGGTGCTTTTGACATGACTTTATGTAATTTTTATGTATGATGTTACTTTTGCCGGAAACGTTGTCCGTGCGCTTAAACGCATTGCAAATTTACGCTTTACTTATCAACTGCGCAAAACTTGCCTTGCCAATAATCCGCGAAAAGACCAAATTTTTTATCTTTGCGCAAACAATAACGATATGTTCGGAAATCTTTTTAAGGCAATGGCTTTCGCGCTGCTTTTGATGCCGGTGTTTTCGCCGGTTTACGCAGATGCGCAAAAAGCCGACGGAAATGTTTATACACGTGGGGGAATAACGCAGATGAATCCCCAAGAACGCAAGGTGGCTCTCGTATTTACCGGTGCCGATATGGCTGATGGTGCCGACACGATTCTGAGTACTTTGAAACGTTACCGCATTCGCGGGCATTTTTTTCTTTACCGGAAGGTTTTTTGAAAAGTTTCCCGATGTGGTAAGAAGGCTTTTGAAGGACAAACACTACGTCAGCTGCCACGGCTATTCCCATTTGCTGTATTTCCCGTGGGACAGGAGCGACACGATGCTCGTCAGCCGCGAAGAGTTTCGCAGGGACATGGAGAAGGCATACGAAACAATGGCTCCCTTTGGCATTAAGAAAAAGAAGGCATACTATTTCGTTCCTCCTTTCGAGCATTTCAATGACACTATATCCGCTTGGGCAAAGGAAATGGGGCTTCAGCTCATTAACAATACCTATGGCACTCTTACTTATGGCGATTATACCACGCCCGATATGGCTCGCTATTACAGCAGCGACTATATAATGGAGCGCACAATGCGCATGGCGAGCGAAGAACCTCATGGAATAAACGGGCACATATTGCTCATACATTTCGGCACGAGCGAAAGGCGCACCGACAAGTTCTATAACCGACTGCCGCAACTCATAGAGAATTTGAAAAAGATGGGTTATGAGTTTGCCGATCTCTCGAAAGTAATACCCAAACCCTGATTACAGTTTCCCTTCGTCGCGATAGCTGAAGTATTTTCCGCCTCCCACAATTACGTGGTCCTGAAGGGTTATGTTCATGAGCCTTCCTGCTTCTGCGAGTTTCTGAGTAAGGCGGTCGTCTTCCCTGCTGGGACTTACGTTTCCCGACGGATGATTGTGTACAAGAATCATTGAGGTGGCGAGAGCCGTTACGGCTTCGCGCATAATAAGTCTGATGTCCACCGAACTCTCTGTAATTCCGCCTTTGCTTATTTGTTTGTCGCCTATAACCTGCAGGCGCGTGTTCAGAAGCATTATCCAAACTTCCTCGTTGGGCTTCCCCGAAAGTTTGGGCGCAAAATAATCGTTCACTTTCTGCGGACTGTCCATCTGTGTGCCTTTGTCCACATTTTCTGCCTGCATAAGTTTGGCTATCTGACAGGCTGCTTTTATCGTAACAGCCTTTGCCGTGCCTATGCCTTTGTATTTGCGCAGTTCGTCAAGGCTTTTGGCAGCAAGGTTTTGCAGGTTGTCGCCGCTGTCGTGCATAATTCTTTGCATCAGCGACACTGCATTTTCTTCGCCGTTGCCCGAACCCACGAGTATGGCGAGTAGTTCGGATTTCGACAATGCTTCCGCTCCGTATTTCATCAGTTTTTCGCGCGGACGGTCGTCTTCCGATAGGTCTTTTATGCTGACTTTCATTTATAAAAATTGTCTTTGAACGCCTCAAATTCCTTTTCTTTCAGAATGTATCGGCGCACCGATGCCACTATGAAACCCGTGCCGTAGCCGGTGAGCTGTATGAATGCGGCGGGCACGGACAGCAAAGCCACTTTTAGTCTTTTGTTTTGGACGAGGCTTCCCAAAAACACCAACAGGGCGTAGAGCATCAGCGGCAGAAAGCTCCACAGGCAGAAGAACGCGCCTGTAATGAATACGAGGCAGCCTATGGTGAATGCTGCGGGGAGCATGTGAACGAGTTTCATGGTTCCGGGATGGCGTTTTTCAAGGTTTATTCGCGCTATGCCCGAGTTATGAACCTGTTTGAAGAACTTTCTGAAATCCGTGCGCCGTTTGTGCCATACCCAAGCCCCGGGTATGAGACACGCTTTGTAGCCGTTTTCCACAATGCGATAGCTGAAATCTATGTCTTCTCCGAAACGCATTTTGGCAAATCCCCCGAGTTTTCTGTAAACTTCGCTCCTGATACCCATGTTGTAGGAGCGCGGATAGAACTTGTCCATTTTCTTTTTCCCTCCCCTTATACCTCCGGTGGTGAAAAACGATGTCATGGCGTAACTTATGGCTTTTTGAACGGGCGTGAACGAGTCGGCGGCTTTGTCGGGTCCGCCAAAGGCATCGCAACCAAGGTTTTCCGTTCCGCTGTCCACGGCTTCGAAATATCCCGGAGGCAAAACCACGTCGCTGTCAAGTATTATGAGCCATTCGCCCGAGGCTTGTTGCGCACCATAATTGCGTGCGGCGGCGGGACCTCCGTTTTCCTTTTTAAGATAGGTGATGTTCAGACGGTTTTGAAAGCGTGCCACGACTTCCTCGCAGGTTGTTTGCGAGCCGTCTTCAACTATTATGATTTCTACATCGGGACGCGGTTGTCCGGCAATGCTTTCGAGCAGCTCGCCAACCTCGGCGGGGCGGTTGTAAACGGGAATAATTACGGAGTACTTCATAACATTTACAAAAATAACGATTTTCGCAAAAGCCGTGGGCGGAAGATGTGAAAAAATAACCCGTGCGGTGTGCGGACGGAGGCGGAAAACGCAACAAAAATGCGTTGCAAAGCAAAGATTTCCCGTGCTCCGAAAAAACACATGGCTTGTCGCAAAAAATACAAGCCATATATTTTAAAATACAAGGCACTTATTTTAAAATATGTGCCTTATATTTTTAGCCTTTTCAAGTATCTGAATAACAATTACTTATAAAATAATTGAAGAAAGCCTTAAATATTTGAGTGTTAACGGTTTATGAAAAACGGTGTGTTTTGCCCCGAAAATCCTGATGCGGACGGGGATGGCGAAGTGCTTTCCGGCGATAGTGCTGAGGGGTGAACGCGGAGGTTTGTGCTGCCGGGCTATTACCGGATATGGTTTCATATTTTGTCTTTTTATTGTAAAACAGTGATAAAAGCGTTGCGCCTGGCGTTTTTTGCCCGAAAAATGCGTAAATTTGGAAATTGTTTTCAAGAACATAGCAAACAGAATTAAAAATCATATAAACCAAAATGTTTGATAGGATAATCAAAATGTTTATTGCTGCCTCGCTTGTGGTCGTGCCGCTTGCGGGAGCTGCAAAAGATTATGTAGTGAAATCGCCATCGGGAAACCTCGTGCTGAAAGTTGCAACGGGCAAAAACCTGACGTGGCAGGTGAATTTCAAAGGGCACGAAATTACCGCGCCCTCTGTTTTGAGTGTGAAACTGAAGAACGGCGGAGAGTGGGGAAGCGACAATCCCGGCGGAAAGCAGGGAAAAGTCAGCCGCACAATCGACGGTGTGAATTACCGAAAGGCAAAGATCGAAGACAAATACACTCTGCTCATGCTTAAAGGCAAAGGCTATTCGGTGGAATTCCGTGCTTATGACGACGCTGCGGCATACCGCTTCATTGCCAACGCTTCCGATTCCGTAACGATAGAGAACGAGAAGGTGGAATATAACTTTACCAAAGACTACGAGGCTTATGTGCCCTACGTAAACGATTTGCGCCACGGCGAAAGATATTCAAACTCCTTTGAAGCCTATTACGACATACAGAAAATTTCGCAAATGCGCCCGCAAAACCTTGCACTCGTGCCGTTTGTGGTGAAACTCGACGGCGGAATCAAGGCTGCGCTCACAAGTGTAGGCGAATTGAACTATCCCGGTATGTATCTGCATTCTGCGTTTTCAAAGGGCTTTTCGCTCGAGGGCGAATTTCCGGGCTATCCCGATTGGAAAAATTCCGTTCCCGGCAAAGGCGGTACGGAAAACTTCGCTAAACTTTTCCGCAATGACTATATAGCACGCGTTGCCGCCAGGGAAGCTTTGCCTTGGAGGGCTATAATTGTGAGCGACAACGATGTTCAGCTTGCCAATTGCGATTTAACCCAAAAACTTTGCCGTCCCGTGGCAAAAGGCGACTGGTCGTGGGTGAAACCGGGAAAGGTTGCGTGGGAATGGTGGAGCGCAGCAAACATAACGGGAGTGGACTTCGTGTCGGGACTAAACACCGAAACTTATAAATACTACGTTGACTTTGCCGCAAAACACAATCTGGAGTACATAATACTCGACGGCGGATGGAGCGGAAAGGACATAACCGAAGCCAGAAAGGAAATAAACCTCCCCGAACTCGTCAACTATGCCAAGGAAAAAGGTGTGGGAGTAATTCTATGGGCGAGCTGGAAAAATGTAATGGAGAAAATGCACGAGGCAATGCCATTGTACGAAAAGTTGGGCGTTAAGGGCATGAAGATAGACTTTGTGGATGCCAACGATCAGTATGTCATCAACTCCGTAAGAGAGATAACCGAATTTGCAGCCAAACATCATCTTATAATAGACTGGCATGGAATGATGCTTAACGGAATGCAGGTGAATTATCCCAATATAGTAAACATAGAAGGCGTTCGCGGTTTGGAACAATGCAAATGGCAGAGCGGCGCAAAGGGTACTCAGGGCGCGGACATGCCGGGCTACGATGTTACCATACCTTTTGCGCGTATGCTTACGGCACCTATGGACTACACTCCGGGAGCCATGCACAACGCCACGAGACAAGATTACCACCCCATTGATGATAATCCCATGAGTCAGGGGACAAGGGTGCACCAAATGGCTATGTACACGGTTTTCGACGCACCTTTGCAAATGCTTTCCGACAAACCGTCGCTCTATGAACGGTTCCCCGAATGTACAGACTTCATTTCGAAAGTGCCGACAGTGTTTGACGACTGCCGAACTCTGCAAGGAGAAATGGGAGAATACATTGTAACCGCAAAAAGAAAAGGTGCAACGTGGTTTGTAGGGGCTATGACAAGTTGGAAAGAGCGTGAATTGGAACTGAAACTTGATTTCCTTGACAATGCAACCTATAAAGCCGTGATTTTCCGCGACGGCGTGAATGCGTCAAGGAATGCGGAGGACTACAAACTTGAGGAAAAAACAGTGAAAAAGGGCGACGTTCTTAAGATAACCATGAAGAGCGGCGGCGGATGGACTGCAAGATTCGAGAAAATGTAAAACTAATAAAATAACTACTGTATGAAAACAAATTTAATGACTGCAATGCTCGCGTCGGCGGCGATGTTTTTGGGCGCAACGGCACAAGCGGGCAATTTTGTGGCTAAATCTCCTTCGGGGAAACTGACTTTGACCGTAAATTCCGGCTCGAAACTTACATGGAAAGTGGATTTGAACGGAAAAGAAATAATCAAACCGTCGGAACTTGCCGTTACGCTCACCGACGGAAGCGTTTGGGGACCGGGCGCATCGGGCGGAAAAGCTCAGAAAATAAGCCGTAAAATCACAACACCCCATTACACGAAATCGCAAATAGATGATGTTTACACAAAATTGGCTCTGAAAGGAAATCAATACACTGTTGAGTTCCGCGTTTACGATGACGCGGTGGCTTATCGCTTTTGCGGTGCGCGGAAAGACTCGGTTAATGTGAAAGACGAGACAGTTGAGTATAATTTCGCGGGAGATCCCAACACATGGACACCTTGGATTGCCGGCGAAGAGCAGGGTGAACGTTATTCTTGCTCTTTTGAGTCGTATTATACGGAGACCAAAGTGTCGCAGATGCCTTCCAAGCGTTTGAGCATACTTCCTCTTCTTGCCGATATGGGTAACGGTGTGAAAGTTGCGGTTACGGATGTGGGCGATCTCGATTATCCGGGCATGTATGTCCATTCCAATTTCAAAAACGGCAATGGTCTTAAGGGCGAATTCCCGGGTTATCCCGATTTGAAGAATTCCGATCTCAACGGACAGGGATATGCCAATTTCGTTAAGCTTTTCCGCAAGGACTACATTGCCCGTGTGGGCGGCAAACAGCCTTTGAGTTGGAAAGTTGCGGTGATTACCGAGAAGGATGCCCAGCTTGCCGACTGCGACATAGTGCGCAAGCTTTGCGACGGCACTTCCAAGGGCGATTATTCCTGGGTTAAGACGGGCAAGGTGGCTTGGGACTGGTGGAATGCCCTGAATGTTACGGGTCTTGACTTCGCTTCGGGAATGAATACTCCCACTTACAAGCACTACATTGACTTTGCGGCAGCAAACAAGCTGGAATACATTATAATAGATGACGGTTGGGACAGCCCCAATGTGCTTCAGTTCAAACCCGAGTGCAACATTCCGGAAATTGTGAACTATGGCAAACAGAAGGGAGTTGATGTAATTATATGGCTGAAGTGGAAAGACTGCATGAAATACATGGATCGTGCGTTCCCGCTCTATAAGAGTTGGGGCGTGAAGGGTTTGAAGATTGACTTTATCAATGCCAACGACCAGTATGTCATGTCTTCGCTGCGCAAAATCACTCAGACTGCTGCCGACAACCATCTCACTGTGGACTATCACGGCATGCAGCTCAAGGGATTGCAGGTTACTTATCCCAACATTGTGAGCTGCGAGGGCGTAAGAGGCTTGGAGCAGTGTAAATGGTCGCCCGGAAAACAAGGAACTCTTGACGGAAACATGCCTGGTTATGATGTAATGATTCCTTACATACGTCAGATTATCGCGCCAATGGACTATACTCCGGGCGCAATGATTAATGCCACTCGTGCAGACTACCATCCTGTGAACGATCGCCCCATGAGCCAAGGCACAAGGGTGCACCAAATGGCTATGTACATGGTGTTTTATTCTCCGCTCCAGATGCTTTCGGACGCTCCCTCAAATTATACGAGAGAACAGGAATGTACGGACTTCATAGCCAAAGTTCCTACAACTTTCGACGAGACCAAGGTTGTGGCAGGTGAGGTAGGAAAATACATTGTTACCGCTCGCCGCAAAGGCAATACGTGGTATGTGGGTGCCATGACCAGTTGGGACGGTCGCGACATAGAGATTCCGCTTTCGTTCCTTGGCGACGGCAATTACAAGGCTGACATCTTTGCCGACGGATTCAATGCCAACCGTAATGCAGAGGACTACAAACATTCCACACAGGATGTGAGCAAGTCGCAAACGCTCAAGGTTTCCATGAAGAGCGGCGGCGGCTGGGTTTCAAGGTTCGAAAAACTCTGATGTTACTTTTTTGACGATAACACGGGCACGGGGCTTGGGCTTGCGTGCCCGTATTTTTTGTGCTTGTTGAACAGGGGCGGGCGGTGAACGGTTTTAATGAATATTATGCTGCATATCGTATGTGCAATATACGTTTTGGGGGAGCATGTTCCCCGCATGACGAAAAATACATGGGACTTTGCAAAAAATACAAGCCATGTATTTTAAAATATAAGGCATTTGTTTCAAAATATATGCCTTGTATTTTTTATTGTTACAAACCTTTGAATCACAACAACTTACAAGAAGGTGTAAAAATGAGGTTAAAAGCGTGATTTACAGTGGAATATGGATATAATCATGCTTCCTGCAAAAATCAGTGGGCATTTATGCGGATTTGAATACGTGTGCGCATATATTCATATGATATGCAAAACCGTTTGCATGCAATTCAGAGGGGGCAAAGTTTCATTGCTCCTGTGCTAAAAGTTAAAGAAAAAGTTTCAGAAGTCAGTCCTCGTTGTTTTTCTTCTTTGAAAGCTCTTCGGAAAAGAACGAGAAGTTCACGCTTCCGTATGAGCGGTGGTCAAAGAACCACGGGTGGGCGGCAAAGTCGTTTGTCTTGCCGTGCTCGAGAATCAGGATCCCGTCGGGTTTGAGTATCCCCGCCTCCATGACCATTTGCGGAATCCCGGCAAGCTCTTTGAGTTTGTAGGGAGGGTCTGCAAAAACGATGTCGAACTTTTTCGTGGCACGTTTAATGAATCTCAGCGCGTCGCCACGCAGCAGCCGGCAGTTTTCAGCCCCGAGTTTTTTTACCACGGCTCCTATAAAGGCGTAATGTTCGCGATCGAGTTCCACCGAAGTAACGCTTGCGCATTCGCGCGAAAGGAATTCGGCGGTTATGCTTCCCGTCCCCGCAAAGAGATCGAGCACTTCCGCTCCTTCAATGTTTGTGTATCCGCGCAGCACATTAAACAGGTTTTCCTTGGCAAAGTCTGTGGTGGGTCGCGCCTTGAATGTGCGCGGAATTTCAAAGTGTCTGCCTTTGTATATGCCGGTAATGACTCTCATCTTGTAAGTTGCTTTAGTAAGGCTGCATCAGAAAAGCCGCCATGTCATACGTAAGATTTTTTGCATCCGCAAGCGGTGTGCGTCCGAAAGCATTACGGAATTCCTCCTGCTTAACATCGTTAACGAAATCATGCAGACGTTTCGTAAGGCTTCCCTCCTCGTTTGCCGATTCTATGATGTTAAACTCGTCTTCGTCCACATTCATCCCCAAAGTCTTGACAGCGAGCATGACATAATAAGCCGCATCTTCCACGCCAATGGTTGTGAACCGGTTTCCGAGCTGCAATCGTCCCGCGCGAAACACGAACAAATCCATCATGTTCTCATGTCGGTAAGCATATAGTGTGTTGCGCTTCGAACCGCGTGCGGCTTCGGCAAAACGATTAGCCACCGCCGTGGTGGTGGATGAGAAATGAACCGATTGGAAATTGTCGTCGATGACACGGCAAAAGGCATCGCTTATGCCGTAAATGAGAGCGGTGCCGAGATTCCCCGCCACGTTATAGAAAATTCTGTCATGGGCGGAATCATAAAAACTCGTGTGGTAAATACTCTCCGCCTCCTCTTCGTTGAAAAGCTCAATGGGTTTGAGAGTATAGGGAACATTGAGCAAAACCTCGGCGCGGGAGAAATTCTCCTGCGCCAAGGGTAGAGAAGCAAGTGCCTCTTTCAGATTAACATTGAGCGAAGCCGTGGGATTGACCTCGTAGTTTTCCACAACCGGCGGTTTGCCTCCAAAAGGATGGTAAACAGCGAAACTCAAAGTACCCGGGCTGACCCGGAGATAGAGACGCTGCATTTTGTAACTGCTTGCTGCCACGGCTTTGTCTGTTTTATTTCTTGGAATTAAAGAATGCGCTCACGCGATCTTCGCTAAGCAAAGTCCAAAGTGAGGCAACGGTCCAACCGGGAGCGAAGATGTCGTTGTAGAAACCCTTTCCGTTGCGTCCGTAGTCCCATGTGGTGTGCTGCACAACCTCCGGATAATATCCTACCTTGCCTATTCCGCAGAGATCGCCCTTTACCGGCATGAGCTGAAGCATTGAAGTGTGGATAACGTCTGCCATTTTTGCGAATCTGGGCTCGTTGGTGTTTGCGCTGAGCCATTTCATGATTGTGGCAAACTCGAAAATGTAAACGTCAATGTGATTGTTTTCAACCGAAACGTTACCCCAGCCGCGCGATTTGAAGTTTAAGTCGTGTAACATCTGACCTTCGGCAAAAGGTACATCCCATGTGTAGTACCATGAGGCACAGAAATACGCGGCTTTCTTACACAAATCAATATAATGCTGACGTTCTTTGCCTTTGGTTACGAAAGAAATGTAATAAAGTGCGTCGCAGGCGTAGAACGATGCCTCTTTGTCCTCACAGTTTGCATCGAGAGTGGAGGAGAAATAGTCGGAAGTCGAAATTATGTTCTTTTCAAGATACGTGATAGTCTTTCTTGCAGCCTCGAGATAGGTTTTGTTTTTGAAATACTTGTATCCCATGGCGAGCGCAAGGGTTGCACACGGTGTGCTTCCGCCTGAAGCGTCCACGTCTTGCGATTCTGCGTTGAATTTGCGGGCAAAAGAACCGTCGCTTTTCTGCATCTTAACGAAATTATCAAGGAGAGTTTTCAGACGAGATTCCCATTTTGCATGTTTGCGACCGTGTTGTTTTTCGTATTGAAGGTAATAGAAAATAGCCATTGCCCCTTCGCTCTGACGGCGAATGCTGAAAACGTTCGGTTCGTTCTTTGATTTGAGGTCAAGTTGCTCTCTGAAATATCCCGTAGGGGTAAAGCCGTTTTCGAGATAGGAGCCGATTATGCTGTTTCCTATTTTCACGAGGTCTGCACGGTTATTCTTTTCGCCGTATTCAAGAGAGTTGAAAGCGTTGAGCACTGTGCGACCGATGAAACCCACTTCTGCCCACGCCGGAGACTCACATGTTGCCACAACCATGCCTCCTGCGGAGAGATATTTCAAAGGATATTTGTCCACGAAGGCTTCCTTGAAATAATTTGTCATTATTTCCTTGGCTTTTTCGTCGCTGTATTTTTGTTTAACGGGTTCCGGTTTGTTTGAATCGAAAGAATACTGCCACGTTCCGGCTACGAAATCGGAATAGTCGGCATATTTTGCGCGGCGTATGCTCCAGCTTACGGTTTCGCTCTGACCTTTTTCAAGTTTTGCGAAAGTCCACACGGGCGGGATTAGGGTAAGTTTTCGAATGTAACGCTTGGGACTTTCCATGTAAGGGTAACCGAAAACGAGTGCAGGCACTTTGAAGGCGTTGTCATTGTCAAAGCCTGTGTAGCCTACTGTTGATTTTCCCGAAAGTACCATGTCGCCCGATTCTTTCTGTATCAGGCAGTCGCTGCCTTGCTTTGGCGCGTGGCGCAGAACCACTATGCTGTTGCCGTTCTCGGTGTTGAAAATTCCTGTAAGCGGTGTGCTTAGGCGGTCTTCCCTAACAGTCCAGCTCTTTGAGGTTTGGAACGACGGAGCTTCCTTTGGCGAGCGAAGATTCTTATGATACCAGAATCCCGGCATATAATACAGGCAGCCGTCTGCCGTGCCTTCGAAAGGACTTGTGTATTCCACACGGAAATATGCCGCCTTTGTTGCGGTTACTTTCACGGTTATTGTTTCTTCATCGCCGTTTTGTGCCACTCGGCTCTCTACTGTGAACGGGGCATCGGTGTTTGAGGTGAGTTTCCCCGATGTTGCATCGAACGAAGAGTGCTTTACCTGCTGGTTGCCCGGCGTGTAGTATGACAGCTGTCCCGCAACGCCTTTGCTTTGGGCGTTTGCACATGCAAATGAAGCGCAGAGTGCCAACGCGGAAAGGATAAGTTTTTTAGTTTTCATCTATTTATTGTTTTGTTATTTGTAAGTGTTTTCCGCACGATGCTTTGCGGCAGGGCGGATTCATTGCAAAGTTATGAAAAAAATGCGTATTTTTGCAGCGATATAAAATGTTTTGGAAATGAAAGCCTTTTGTAAAAAACCGGTAACCATTGCTTTGCTGCTGCTTACGCTTTGTTTTGCGTTTTCATCGTGTGGCGACGATGCCATGTGGACCGAAAGCAGACTTGTGGGCATTTGGCATACGAGAGACAATTACGGTAATTCATACACCCAGGTAAAGTTTTTTGAAGACGGTACCGGAATGATAGAACAATATGACTATGGCAGATTGTCGGACTATTCTCATTTTTCGTGGGAGGTAAACCGCCACAGAATTTACTTTGACTATTACGACCGTTCGCCGGAATATTGGGATATAGACTTTGAAGGGCGAAATGCTTTCCGTTTATATTTTGATGACGGCGATTATACTTATTTCGTGCGCGATTATTAAAGGTGTGCGATAGTAGATTGTAAGAAACAGACAAAACAAAATCAACAAGGATATGGAGATTGAGATAACAGAACAGAATTTTGACGAGTTGCTTAACGGCGGAAAGCCTTTGATGGTTGATTTTTATGCCGACTGGTGCGGTCCCTGCCGACACATAATGCCTTTTGTGGAGCAGATAGCCGAGGCTTATGCCGACAAAGCCGTTGTGGGACGTTGCAATGTGGACGACAACGGCGACATTGCCCAGCGTTTCGGCATAATGTCCATTCCCGCCGTGCTTTATTTCAAGGACGGAAAACTCGCAAACACTATTGTGGGCGGAGTTCCAAAACAACAGCTCGAGGATGCTTTGAAAGCAATTCTCTGAGTTCGGAATGATAGAAATTCAACGCCTCTCGCCGCAAAAAGCGAGGGGCGTTTTTGTTTGCCTGTGGCGTATGCACAAAAAATGAATATTCCCGGGAAAAATGCAATCCGAAATTCCCGGTAAAACATTCCGAAAATCATTGACGAAACGGGACACGGAAGATGTTGTTCCGCACTTCGTAAAAAACACATGGCTTGTCGTAAAAAATACAAGCCATATATTTTAAAATACAAGG
>ERZ857629.154-NODE-154-length-106732-cov-5.659833_pt1 | contig 106732 bp, 91 predicted proteins | sample MGYA00519700_ERZ857629 | MGnify/ENA primary metagenome ERZ857629 (study PRJEB31778, sample SAMEA3449351) | human gut metagenome | biome: human gut; feature: human-associated habitat; material: faeces | place: United Kingdom | collected 2010/2012 ... | reverse complement strand
AGCTTACGTGTGCGGCAGCTGTGTTACCATCACAAGTGATAAATTTTTTCTCTTTAGCCATTTTACTTTTAGATAAAATATTAAAAATGTTTTGTATACTTGTTTGTTATAAAATGCTTTTAATCAATTTTTGAAGCCTTCTGTGATGAATATCCTTTAAAACTAAGTTGTTCAGAATATATTTGAGTATCGTTCTTCACTCTTCACTTAGTAAAGGAATCCTAATAGCCAGAGAGGTATTTTGTTGTCCTTTCCCACCTCCGTGTTGTATCTTGCATAGAAAGTGTCGGGATTGTACCTCAATTTATTGGTAGTCTGTGCATCGCAGATGCGGAACTTTTTGTTACCATCTACCATATAGAAATGGTCGTGCCCGCCTTGGTGTACCTTATGGTCTTTCCACATGGAGTTGACAAAGAAAGTTTCCATCACTTCCTGTTCGTCAATCTTTAAGGGGAAGATGGCGTACATCAAGTTGGGGTTGTGCATCATCACCTTAGAAGGCTTTTTGGGAAATTCTTGATAGTCTGGGTAAATCATATTGATAAGTCGCGCGTCAGCCAAATACTTGATGTAGTTCATGACGGTAGCACGACTTGTCTCTATGCTTTCTGCCAGTTGACTGACATTGGGGGCTTTAGCTCCTGCTACAGCCAACTGATAGAAAAGACGTTTTATCTTGGTGAGATATTTCAATTCTATCTGTTTGATGAGCAAGATGTCTACCTCGGTCATCATATTCATTGTCTTGAGCAGATTTTCTGTAAAATTGCGTTGCTCCAGAAAGAAGGGATAGAATCCATGGTGCAGATAGTCCTGAAAATACTTCATCGGACTTACCTTGGGAAGAATTTGTTTGATGATGTGCTCATGGTTCTGCAGAATATCGTCCAACTCGTAAGGTTGGAAGTTGTTGCCTGTCTGTAGGTTAATAAACTCTCGGAAAGAGAAACCTCGCAAGTTGTAACTTTTTACGATACCATTAAGCTCAGGGTTTTCTTCTTTAAGGCGCATCACACTTGAACCCGTGAAAACGATTTTGAGTTCAGGATAAAGGTCATAGCATCTACGTAGCTCTTTACTCCAGTCTGGCTGTTTGAAAACCTGGTCGATTAATAAGGTGCGTCCTCCATGCTTTACAAAATCACCAGCAAAATCAGCAATGCCACGTCCTTGGAAATAGAAGTTATTCATATTCACAAAGAGACATTTGTGGTCGGTAGGTCCAAACTTTTCCTTAGCATACTGCAAAAGGAATGTGGTCTTGCCAACCCCTCGTGTTCCCTTGATACCTATCATGCGGTCGTTCCAGTCGATCTCATCCATGAGGGTGCGACGAACAGGAGCATTCGTGTGCTCGACCAAGTATCGATGTGTTCTGAAGAAAGCCTCTTCCATGAGTTTTTGTTCTTTCGTATTGTTTTTAATACTGCAAAGGTAATATTTATTTTCTAAATTGCAAACTCAAGATAGCAAAAAACGTCTTTTTTTTCATTATTTAGCACTAATCTAAGTAAAAAGGGGCATAATGTACTAAGATTTTAGTAACTTTGCACACATGAAGTTGCATATTTTCAATCCTGATCATGATTTGGCGTTAGCAGCCAATCAGAAGATTTTTACTGCCCCACATGCTGGTCGTTTACTGAGAAGCGACTTGTCTTTTATTCCTGCTTTATGGGCAGACGATGGAGATTTGGTATTGGTAGATGACATCGATAATGCTCGTGACAAGGTGCGTCATCTTTGTGGTTATGAGAATCAAGACAGGGTGGAGTTTGTAACTAAGTTGCAGTTGCAGAAAATCTTTGCCGACTCTATGTCTGTTGATAGTGTGCATCCTTGGGGTTGGAATCTTTCGCTTAAGGAGGAGCTATGCAGAATGGGTTGTCCGGAAATCATGCTTCCTACCGATGAAACCATAGAAAAGATAAGAACGTTGAGTTCTCGTCAATGGGCTGCTCGTCATCTGCAGCGTGATGTGAAGTATGTGTCATCTATGGATGAATTAGAGCACTGGGTGATAAATATGGAGAATGCTGTAGTGAAGGCTCCGTGGAGTAGCAGTGGAAGAGGAGTGCGCTATACGACTCCTTATTTATTGCAAGATCAGAGCTTTTGTCGTTGGGCAGAACGTATCATCGAGAAGCAAGGTGGAATGACTGTAGAGCCATATTATAATAAGGTGAAAGATTTCGGTATGGAGTTTGAGGCAGTCGATGGAAAGGTGGCTTATCGCGGACTGTCCCTTTTTCAAGTAGCAAAGAATGCTTATACGGGCAATGTGTTAGCCTCGGAGGAAGAAAAAGAAGAGATGCTGGAGGCCTATGTAAGTCGAGAGCAGTTGGAGGCTATTCGTCTGCATGTGAAGGAGGTTATGGAGCCTGCGCTGCAAGGTGTCTATAGTGGTCCTTTTGGAGTAGATATGATGGTTTGCGCCCAGCAGCCAGGAAGTAAGGATGTCTTCGTGAATCCTTGTATCGAACTAAATCTTCGTCGCACGATGGGGCACGTGGCTTTGGCACTGAGTGGTTGTGGTGAACATCCTTTGCGTATGATGCAGGTGCTATTTGATGGTAATCGCTATCACTTGACAGTCAGAACTATAGAGCAGAATACTAAACAAATTGTTTAAATAATAACTAATCTTTAATAAAAACCAAATGAAGAAAAAACTAATTGTTATCTTATGGGCATCGCTATCCTTAGGAGCCCTTGCTCAAAACGCCAAACCCTATGTGTCGCAGGTATGGAATCCTGACAATGGTAACGGAACGTATACCAACCCAGTGATCAATGCCGACTATAGCGACCCTGACGTGGTGGCTGTGGGTGATGATTATTATCTCACGGCAAGCAGTTTCAACTGTATGCCTGGTCTACCCATCCTACATAGCAAGGATTTGGTAAACTGGACATTGATAGGACATGCTGTAACAAAGCTTCAGCCAGAGAGCGAGTTTGATAAGCCTTCGCACGGCAATGGTGTGTGGGCACCTTGTATCAGCTATCATAATGGCGAGTTTTATATCTATTGGGGTGACCCAGATTATGGCGTCTTCATGGTGAAGACCAAGGATCCTGCTGGCAAGTGGGACGACCCTGTATGCGTGATTCCTGGTAAGGGAATGATAGACACCTCTCCTTTGTGGGATGAGGATGGCCGAGTGTACTTAGTCAATGGTTGGGCCAACTCGCGTAATCGTTTTGCATCGGTCATTACCGTGCGCGAACTGAATGCCGAGGGTACCAAGGCCATCAGCGAACCTGTGATTGTATATGACGGAAATGGTACGGAGAATCGTACTTGCGAAGGTCCTAAGTTCTATAAGCGCAACGGATGGTATTGGGTTATGTTCCCTGCAGGAGGTGTACCTACAGGTCATCAGATAGCTATGCGCTCCAAGTCGCCTTTTGGTCCTTATGAGGCTAAGAAGGTATTGGCGCAGGGTAAGAGCAATATCAATGGTCCTCACCAGGGAGCATGGATTCACACAAAGTTTGGAGAAGACTGGTTTATGCATTTCCAGGATAAGGAAGCCTATGGACGTGTGGTTCACTTACAACCTGTTACCTGGAAGGACAACTGGCCAGTAATGGGCAAGGTGCCTGCCAAGGGGTATTGTGGTGAGCCTTATGAGACCTATAAGATGCCTAAGGCTACCGTTCATGTGAATGTAAACCCAGAAGAGAGCGATGAGTTCAATGACCCCAAGTTGGGGCTTCAGTGGCAATGGCATGCTAACTATCAGCAGTGGTTCGGTATGCCTACCTCTATGGGTGTGATGCGTGTCTATACCGACAAGAACGATAAAACCATCTGGCATACGCCAAACCTATTGTTGCAGAAGACACCTGCCGACAATTTTACGGCAACAGCCAAGCTGCGTCTCACTGCGAAAGATCAGAACCAGATGGGTGGTATCATCATGATGGGACTTGACTATTCTGCCTTAGTAGTGAAGCGTGTAGGCGAGACATTCGAGTTGCAGCAGATTACTTGTAAGAGTGCAGATAAGGGTAAACCCGAATCGGTGAAGGTTCTCGACACGCTGAAGCCTACTTTGGTTGACAAGATAGACTATCAGCCTGCCATCCACGAACAAGTGTATATGCGTATGGTGGTGCGTGAAGGCAAGATGCAGTTCTATTTCTCCAAGGATGGTAAATCATTCAAGAAAGTGGGTGATGAGTTCACGATGAGAGAAGGCAAATGGATAGGTGCCAAGGTGGGATTCGTTGCCAAGGAACCAGAAGGCAAGACCAATCGTGGTTGGATAGATGTAGACTGGTTCCGTATCACCAAGTAGTGATCGCATGAACATAATTATCTCGTAAATAAAGAAAGTAAGTTGAAACTGAAAAGTTTTTCCATATTATTTGTCCCCATAGTCTTAGGCGCATGCTCTGTTAGTAAGCATGTGCCAGAGGGAGAGTATATCCTCAACAAGGTGGAGGTGAGGAGTGACCAGAAGAGTTACGATGCAGGAACGCTCAAGCCCTACATACGTCAGAAGGAAGCTCCTAAACTGTTTTCGCTCTTCAAGAATCCTTTTAGCAGAAAACCTGTTATCTTCGACACGTTGCAGGCTCGTCAGTCGTGTCAAGACCTCAGGGTAGCTATGCAAAACCAAGGATACTTGCAAGCAGGGGTATCGCTCTATACTACAACGAAAGGCAAGAAACTGGATGCGTTCTATGAGCTTCATCCAGGTGAGCCTTTTCGTATAGGGAAGTTGACCTATGTTATTGAGGACGAAGAAGTAAGGGATGTGCTCAACCAAGTGGGCGAGGATCAGCGCTTGCTGAAGCCTGGCATGCGTTTCAGTGTAGAAGCCCTTGATGCAGAACGCAAGCGTTTAGCAAGGTTGTTGGCTGATAGTGGCTATTTTCGTTTCAACAAAGACTTTATCCAATATGATGCCGATACCATTGCGGGTGAAAAGGATATCGACTTGAAACTTCATCTCTTAAAGTATAAGGCAAGCAACAATCAACCTGCTACAGATCATCCACGTTACTGGATTCGTCAGGTAAACTTCTTGAGCAATGATACGTCTTCCATTCATCTGCGCCATCAGGTATTGCTTAATGCTACCGCCGTCAAGGAAGGTGAGCCTTATAGTGCGTCGGATCTGCAACGTACCTATAATAATTTTGCACGATTGCAGGCGGTGAAATATACCAACATCCGATTTATCGAGGTTCCAGACACTAATCAGCTGGATTGTAATATACAGATAAGTACCAACAAGCCTCACACCTTGTCGTTTCAACCCGAGGGCACCAATACGGCAGGAAACTTAGGAGCTGCGGCTTCACTAACCTATACGAATCGTAACCTCTTTAGGGGTAGCGAACAGCTGAGCTTGGAACTGCGTGGTGCCTACGAAGCCATTAAAGGACTGGAGGGATATACCGACCAAAACTATACAGAGTATTCGGCAGAAGCCAAGTTGACATTTCCACGTTTCCTTGCCCCATTCCTGTCGAAAAGCTTTAGAAGAAGGCAGACTGCAAACTCAGAGTTATCTGTGAGTTGGGATATGCAGAATAGACCTGAGTTTTATCGCAGAGTGTTCTCTACAGCGTGGCGTTATCGTTGGAGCGAACCAAAACATCACTTAAATTGGCGCTTCGACTTGCTTGACCTCAACTATGTTTATATGCCTTGGATATCGGCTACATTCAAGAAAGATTATCTCGATGATGTAGACAACCGCAATGCCATACTGCGTTATAACTATGAGGATCTCTTCATTATGAAGATCGGATTTGGATTGTCATATAATAATGGAGTAGATGCCATGAGGGCGAATTTCGAGACGGCAGGTAATCTGCTTAATGGCGTGGCCAAGTCGTTCGGACTGAAGAAGAATGGTGAAGGGCAGTATACGCTCTTCAATATTGCCTATGCACAGTATGCCAAGTTTGATTTTGACTACACCCATCTGATGCAGTTTGACAAGCGAAATGCCCTTGCCTTGCATGCAGGTTTCGGTATTGCCTATCCCTATGGCAATAGTAGGGTGTTACCTTTTGAGAAGCGATATTTCTCAGGAGGTGCCAACTCAGTAAGAGGATGGGGTGTGAGAGAACTTGGACCAGGAAAATTTAGAGGTACTGATGGACGCATCGATTTTATCAATCAGACGGGCGACCTTAAACTCGACTTGAATGCAGAGTATCGCACCTCACTATTCTGGAAATTTCAAGGAGCGTTTTTTGTAGATGCAGGAAATATATGGACCCTTCGCAATTACGAAGAACAGCCAGGAGGACAATTCAAGTTGGATGAGTTCTATAAACAGATAGCCGTCGCTTATGGATTAGGACTTCGTCTGAATTTCGACTACTTCATACTCCGGTTTGATATGGGTATGAAGGCTATCAATCCAGCCTATGAGACAGAGCAGGAACACTGGGCTATCGTGCATCCTCGACTCAGTCGTGACTTTGCTTTTCACTTCGCAGTGGGCTTTCCATTCTAATCAACCATTTTCCGCTTCGCTTTACCATGGTGAGGCGGAAAGTGGATTCGGGAATGAGATGGGCAGCCTTCCCAATGCTGTCCATTTGTAGATAATTGTACACTTTGGTTTCTATTGTAGCGATGGAGTCGTTGTCATCGTATAGGATGTCGCCCAATTCTACCTGAGCGTCTTCTTCACGGTTGCGTAGTAGTTCTACATCTGCCTCGTGTACATTGCCGGCAGCATATCGCAACCATTTTTCCGACTCGGGTGTGCAGTAACGTAGTGCTTGTTCAAAATGCCAGTTATAGTAGTTGACAGCAAAAGAGTCGGCATCTTCGAGAAGTTGCTCTTCACTTCCTGGTTCTTGTTTGCAAGAAGAACCAGTAGTTATTATCGCAATCATAGTAAGCACCATCCATAGGATATATCGTAGATTGTTTCTTCTTGTTCTCATATTAGTATCTTTTAAAAAAATTAGCTTAAAAACGCCACAAAGGTAAGAAAAAACTTTGTAATTAGAATCTTTTTAGCTAACTTTGCATGAAAATAAAAATTAAGATGCTAAGATTTATTTCCTTCGGCAGTGGAAGTAGCGGTAATTGCTATTATCTTTTCACTGAGACGGATTCTCTATTAATAGATGTAGGAGTAGGAGTAAGAACGCTGAAGAAACACTTTCACAACTATGGATTGCGTTTCGAAGATGTACATCATATTCTCATCACCCACGACCACGCTGACCATGTGAAGTCGGTAGGAAGCCTAAGCAATGATTATCACTTGCCTGTCTATACCACTCGCAAGGTGCATACTGGTATTGATAACAATTATTGTGTTCGTAAGAAGGTAAACCCTGCTGATGTGCATGTTGTTGAGAAAGGTGTTCCTTTTACGTTGGGTGAGTTTCGCATTACTCCCTTTGGTGTTCCGCATGATAGTACCGACAATGTAGGTTATCAAGTGGAGTGTGGTGGTGTGACTTTCTGTTTGATAACAGATGTAGGTCATATCACTGATGAGATGCACGATTTTATAGGTCGTGCTAATTATCTTGTCTTAGAAGCTAATCATGATGAGGAGATGTTGAAGCAGGGACCTTATCCTCAGTATCTTAAAGATCGTATTCTTGGTCCTAATGGTCATCTGAGTAATACTTCATGCGGTAAGGCTCTGGCAGAGAATGCAACAGAAGCTTTGCGCCATGTTTGGTTATGCCATTTGAGCGAGGAGAATAATCATCCAGAATTGGCACGCAAGACTGTAGAACAGATTCTGCGTAGCTATGGTATCGTGGCAGGAAAAGACTTTATACTGGAGGTGCTCAAGCGTAAGACTCCCAGTGAAATCTATAAACTGGTATAAAGATAAAAGGATATAAAAGTAAAAAAGTAAAAATATGAAACAGCCCGTGCGAGAAGAATAAGTCTTCTGCACGGGCTGTTTTATGTTTATGCGGATGATGGCTCTACTTCACGTATTTCATGTGTACCATCACGGGATAGTGGTCAGAAGGTGCGCGGCGAATATATTTTCGGAAGTTTACCTCTGTAGGGGCATCATGTCCCTTTTCGTCATTGTTGACGTTAGGGGCTGGAGTCCAATACACATTTGTGAGGATGCCGTAGCGATCGATGGCAAACTTAGGTGATACAAACACGTGGTCGATGCGTGATGTGCTCCATAGGTCGGTGTTAAACGAGTTGAAGGTTCCATTCGCAGCAAAGCGCAGACGGGCTGCAGTGTAGCTGTCTTTCAAGATGCCGGAGTCGGTAAATATCTTGAAAATCTCATTGTCTTGGTCTACGTTATAGTCGCCTGTTACCACTACAGGAGCACCCTTAGCAATTTCGCGTACCTTCTTCACGATAAGTTTGGCAGCCTCGCGACGTGCCACCACGCCTACGTGGTCCATGTGTAGATTGAAGAAGAAGAACTTAAAACCTGTGCTCGACTGTTTAAACTCACCCCATGAGCAGATGCGTATACAAACGGCATCCCATCCCAAAGCAGGCTTTTCGGGTGTTTCGTTAAGCCAAAAGTTGCCTTTCTTGAGCAACTGTAACCGGTCTTTCTTATAGAAGATGGCAGAATATTCACCAGCCTCTTTGCCATCATCGCGACCTACACCAATGTAGTCGTAGTTGTCGAGATGAGAGCATAGGTCGTTGAGCTGTTCGTGCAATACCTCTTGCGTGCCAAACACGTCGGGTGATTCGAAGTTTACCTGGTCGCATAGCACCTTACAGCGTGTGGTCCACACGTTGCCATTACGATCATCACCGCTGTTGTGGTTTCGAATGTTGTAAGAGCCTACAAACAACTGCTGTGCGTTCAGCATAATGGTAAAGGCCATGGCACATGTTGTTAGAAAAAGATGTTTCTTCATTGCGTTTTTGAATTATTAGTTATTATTTTATTTTACAGTTTTTGCAGATAACGGTCGGCTTCAATAGCGGCCTTGGCTCCAGAGCCAGCAGCAACGATGCCTTGGCGATATACTGGGTCGGCAACATCGCCTGCAGCGAAGATGCCAGGAAGATTGGTGCCAGCAGTGCCTGGAATAACCTTGATGAATCCTTGTTCGTCGAGGTCAATATGTCCCTTAAACAGTTCGGTGTTGGGCTTATGACCGATAGCTAAGAAGAAACCATCTATAGCAATATCGAAAGCTTCCTCGTCAGGTTCTCCAAGATGGCGGACAAGATGTGCTCCCTCCACACCATTTTCGCCAAAGAGTCCTTTAGTGTTGGTTTCAAAAAGAATCTCTATGTTCTCTTTCTCCTTCACTCTCTGCTGCATGATTTCTGCTGCACGAAGGTAAGGTTTTCTGACTATCATATATACTTTTTTGGCTAAACTGGCCAAATAGAGAGCCTCTTCGCAAGCCGTATCACCACCACCGACAACAGCTACAGTGCGCTTGCGATAGAAGAAGCCATCGCAGGTGGCACATGCAGAAACCCCCTGACCTCTATACTTCTCTTCGTCAGCAAGTCCGAGATACTTGGCAGTAGCACCTGTTGCAATAATGATAGTATCGGTAAGAAGTATGTTTCCATCTTCGTCCTCTACGCGATATGGTCGACAGTCGAAATCGATGTGTGTGATGCTTCCATCGCGTACTGTAGTGCCAAAGCGTTCAGCTTGTTCGCGTAGGTCCATCATCATCTGGTTGCCGTCTACACCATTGGGGTAGCCTGGAAAGTTTTCCACGATGGTGGTAGTGGTGAGCTGTCCACCTGGTTGCATACCTGTGTATTGTATGGGGTTGAGGTCTGCACGACCCGCGTATATAGCAGCGGTATAGCCCGCAGGTCCGCTTCCGATGATTAATGTCTTGATCTTTTGTTCCATATATTATAGTTGTTTTGGGTTGCTTATGTTCTTATTGTATACCGATGATTTTGTGTGTTTGCAGAGAGAGTTGCCATTCAGGGTGTTCTTGAATGAACTTGATGCAGTGGTTCATTATCAGACGGTTACGAGAAGCGTTGCCTGTGTCGCATGGTTGTAAGTACTTATATTCAGTCTTCAGGCCATAGTCTTCTACGGGGTGCTCATCATCGAAGACGAGTTTAAGTTCATTGGCCTGTGTTATGGACAGATGGGCTTCTGATTTGACAAACGCAGACTTGGGTGAGCAAGTCACCCAGTCGATACCTTCAGGGATGGGGTGGGTTCCGTTAGTCTCCATTGCTACATAGTAGTCTGCCTGGTGCCATGCTGCTATCAGGTTCTTGTCGGCTTGAAGGGTGGGTTCTCCCCCTGTCAGTACGATAAACCTACAGTTTCCTCCTACCTTTTGGCATTGCTCAATGATATCATCAGCCGTCATCTCTGTATAATGGCTGAAGTCGGTGTCACAGAAGGGACAAGCTAAATTACAACCGCTCATCCTTACAAAGACGGCCGCCCTTCCTGTCCAGCGTCCTTCGCCTTGCAGAGAGTAGAATATTTCATTTACTCGATATGTCTTCATTCTCGGTGTCACGTGTTTGTTGTCTATTTCACAAGAAACTCTATGCCTTTGATCTTCGTTTCGTCGATGATAGTGGCTGTATTTCCAAAACTTTCTTGGACTGTTACCTTGTAGCATTGTTCAAATTGTTCTACTATCCATTTGCCTATATTCTCGGCGGTAGGATTGAAGTCGAAAATCTCGTTGAGATTGGCATGGTCCATCTTGTTGTGTATGGTTTGCTTGATATGTGTGAAGTCTTCTACCATACCATCAGCATTGAGCTTATCTTTGCTAACGAGGAAGATTTCTATTTGCCAGTTGTGTCCATGCATACGGCTGCACTTGCTCTCGTAGCTGAGTGAGAGCGAGTGGGATGCTGATATTTCCATTTTTTTAGATATACAGTATATCATAAGTGCTTAATAAAATGTTCTTATTTCTTCCTGAAGTTTCGTATGTACGGAAGTTATAGTAGTTAAAGAAGTTATCACTCCCATCGGTCGTTAGAAGTTATGGCCAATACCTTTTTTTGTTGTATATTTAGCTATAAAGCATATGGCTTTAACTTCTCTAACTTCTTTAAATTCTTTAACTTCCCCATTTGCGAAAGTTGAGTTTCTTTTTTGCAAAGGTACGTTAAATCGGTAAAATAGCAAAATAAAAATACAAAAAAGTGGTTTTCGTTTTGTGTTGTCTTCGTTTTGTTGTAATTTTGCAAAAAAATAAGCGACACACTGTATCATATTCAATCAAGCGCTGATGGTGTATCGCTTGCTTATAACCATATAGACAAATCATAAACTAATGAATAATATAAAGAAAATAGTACTTACGGGTGGTCCTTGTGCAGGCAAGACGACAGCCCTGGTAAGAATCATTGAGCATTTCTCAGGATTGGGTTATAAGGTGTTTACCATCCCAGAGGTGCCTACCATGTTTACCCAGGCTGGTATGAACTATCTTACCGATAATGCCAATTTCTTCTATGAGGGCGAGAAGGCTACGCTTCAGATTCAGTTGGCTCTCGAAGACAGCATGATGCGCATGGCACAGACGATCGACAAGCCTGTCATCATTGTGTGCGATCGTGGTGCATTGGATATTTCTTCTTATCTCTCTCCTGATTTGTGGAATCGCATTATAGGTGAGTTGGGGTATACTACGGCCCAGTTGCGTGACGAACGATATGATGCAGTGCTTCATCTTGTGTCGGCTGCTGATGGTGCAGAACAGTTTTATACGACGAGCAACAATGCTCAGCGCCTGGAGCGAGCTGATGAGCATGGGCTTCAGATAGCCCGCGAATTGGACAAGAAGGTGATAAGTGCATGGACGGGACATTCGCATCTGCGTGTTATCAACAATCACGATGACTTCAACAACAAGTTGAATCGTGTGCTCAAGGAAATCAGTAATGTGCTGGGTATTCCTCAGCCTGTGGAGGAGGAGCGAAAGTACATCGTAGAGGTGACGGGAGATGTTGCCGGTAGCATCGACAGTGATATTGTGCAGACTTATCTTACCACCGAACCTGGTTGTGAGGTACGTCTTCGTAAACGTGTTTTCGATGGAAAGACCGTATATGTTCACACCACCAAGAAGATGATTTCGGCTACCGAGCAGATCGAGACAGAACGTCAGATAGGTAAGAATCTCTACGAGTCGATGCTTCAACAGGCTGACCCTTATCGTGTTACCATACGCAAGCATCGCAAGAGTTTCATCTGGAAAGGTCAGTATTTTGAACTTGACTCCTTTGAGGCTCCCGCCCAAGGGCTGGTTATTCTTGAGACAAAGGGTATTGCTAAGCATGAGAGTGTGAAGTTTCCGCCTTTTATCCATGTGAAGGAAGACATTACGGGTAATACTCAGTATTACAACTACAACATTGCTTTAAGGAAGTGATCAATGTTAGGTTGAGCAGGCCATTTTTAATGTCAAGAATTGGAGAATTCAAGAATTTCCTTCTGTTTTGAATTCGTGCGAATTACCAGAATAGGGTGACTAAAGCCACCCTCACTGCTTGACATCTTGTTGCAAGATTTTAGAGAAATCTTATTCTTGTTCATTGAGGACAGGTGTTTTTTATGTCAAGAATTGGAGAATTCAAGAATTTCCTTCTGTTTTGAATTCGTGCGAATTACCAGAATAGGGTGACTAAAGCCACCCTCACTGCTTGACATCTTGTTGCAAGATTTTAGAGAAATCTTATTCTTGTTCATTGAGGACAGGTGTTTTTTATGTCAAGAATTGGAGAATTCAAGAATTTCCTTCTGTTTTGAATTCATGCGAGTTATAGGAATAGGGTGACTGAAGCTACCCTCACTGCTTGACAAAGCCAAACCCTCACTGCTTGACATCTTGTTGCAAGATTTTAGAGAAATCTTATTCTTGTTCATTAAGAACAGGTGGGTATTCAGAAAAAAACTCGTCTCTCTTAGAGGAAAAAGAGAGACGAGTTCTTTAATATCCTATTACAACGGAAATAATCCGAAGAGTTCGGCATCTATTTGGTCGGTAACTTTTCGGAAGTCTTCTGGATTTTCCTCGAAGTGTAGATTGTCGCCATCCACAATGATGAGTTTTCCCTTATAATCCTTAATCCATTCTTCGTAGCGATCGTTGAGGCCCTGTAGATAGTCGATGCGGATGCTCTTCTCGAAGTCGCGTCCACGTTTCTCTATGTGACTCACGAGGGTAGGTATGCTACTGCGGATGTAGATCATGAGGTCAGGGAGTTTTACGAGACTTATCATGAGGTCGAAGAGGTCTGTATAGTTGGCAAAGTCACGGTCGCTCATCAGCCCTTTGGCATGAAGGTTGGGTGCGAAAATCTTTGCATCCTCAAAGATCGTTCGGTCCTGGATGATGGTTTCTTTATTCTGTGCAATCTCCACGACATCATGGAATCTCTTGTTGAGGAAATAAATCTGTAGGTTGAATGACCAGCGTTTCATATCCTCGTAGTAGTCAGCGAGGTAAGGGTTGTTGTCTACAGGCTCGAAGTTGGGCTTCCAGCCATATCGTTTGCTGAGTAGTTTGGTGAGCGTAGTTTTTCCGCTACCTATGTTGCCTGCTATTGCTATATGCATCTCTTTATGTTTTTATGTAATGGGTTATTATTGTTCTTTTTTTATATGATGTGAGATTTTGTTCAGTCATTGTTAGAGTCTTTCTTCGAGAAGAGTCCAAACAATTCAGAGTCTATCTTGTCTACGATTTCTCCAAACTCTCTTGGATTGTGCTCAAAGTCAAGATGGTCAACCTCAATTACAAGTACGCGTCCTTTATACTTATTATATATGAAGTCATCGTACAGCGTGTTGATGCCTTGTAGATAGTCGATAGGCATCTGCTGCTCATAGTCTCGTCCACGTTTTTGGATGTTCTTTACCAGATGAGGCACCGATGAGCGTAGGTATACCATGAGTTCTGGCATCTTGATGACCTGTAGCATAGAATCGAAGAGTCCCATGTAGGTATCGTAGTCACGCTCATCCATATTGCCCATGTTCTTGTTGTTGGTAGCGAAGACGTACACACCTTCAAAGATGGTTCGGTCTTGAATGATGGTTTCCTTACTTCTTTCTATTTCCAAAAGATTCTTGAAGCGCTGTTTCAGGAAATACACTTCCAGATTGAGTGCCCATCTTGAAATATCCTTGTAGTAGTCGTCGATGTATGGGTTTTCATCGACAGGTTCCAGAAATTTTTTCCATCCGTAATGCTTGGCGAGCATATTGGTGAGAGTCGTCTTTCCGCTGCCGATGTTGCCAGCTATTGCAATGTACATATTTGTTGTTGAATGTTCTGTTATTTGACTGTTGTGAATTGTTCTATAAATTGTTCTTCTGTAAGAATCTCGATACCCAACTGTTGTGCCTTTTTGTTTTTGGCGCTTGCAGAAGTAGCATCGTTGTTGATGAGGAAAGACGTGCTCTTGCTGACGCTTCCTGTCACCTTACCACCTTGCTGCTCGATGTAAGCCTTCAGCTCGTTGCGATTCTTGTAGTGGTGCACATCGCCAGTGATGACGAAGGTGAGCCCGCTACAAAGAGAACCTTTCTGCAGAGGCTCTTCTTCTCGAATGTTGAGTTCTTTTATCAGGTTTTGCACCTTATTGAAATTCTTATCGTCTCTGAAGAAACCAATAAACTTGGCGCTTTTCTCAGGGCCTATGCCGTCGATGCTTGCCAGTTCGTCATCGAAGAGGGCTGTGCGTGCTACTTCCACCAGTTGTTTGATAGGGTATTGCGCCAACAGTCTTTTTGCTACATCACTACCGCAGAGCGGAATACTGAGTGCATAGAGCAGATGACGCCCATCTGTGGTGCGACTCTTCTCGATGTTATCGAGTAGATTGTGAACCGATTTCCTGCCGAAGCCCTCAAAGGTAGCTATCTGATGGCTGTATTGGTTGAGGTGATAGAAGTCTGCATATTCGTGAATGAATCCCTCGTTGATAAACCTTGAAACGATCTGTTCAGAGATGCCCTCGATATTGATGCCTTCCTTGCTGACAAAACGCGAGAATTTCTTCAGCTGTTTGGCTGCACAGTCGGAGTTAGAACAATGGAGAGTCTTGGTGCCACTTTCACTCTCAGTAATGTGGGCTTCTGCACCGCAGACAGGACATAGATGAGGAATATCGAGCAAACCCACTTTCTCGGTGATACGAATCACCTTGGGGATGATCTTATTGGCTTTGATGACCTGTAGGCGCGTTCCCTTACCACCGATATCCAATCGTTCGCACTCGCTGATATTGCAGAGCGAAGCACGCTGTACGGTAGTGCCCTCCAGCTCTACAGGGGCGAATACTGCTACAGGCGAGATGGTGTTGGCTGCACACGACCATTCTATGTGGTCGAGTATCGTGTCGGCATGTGTGTCTTGCCATTTGAAGGCATAGCCTGCACGTGTGGCATGATGGCCTGTTACCGAACCCGTAGAAGCATATTCCGTATCATCATATGTAATGACAAGACCATCGACGGGGAAAGGGAATTCCTTGGTAGTTACCTTATGTGTGAACTGGTCTATGACCATCTGGATGCTATCAGTGGTAGGCTGTTCTATGCAGATGCGTTCTACAGGATTGAATCCTTGCGACTCTAAGAAGTGCATACGTCTGCCCCAAGATGTGAGGGGATGCTCGGTGTAAACCAGCGTAAAGGGTATCCACTGCAGATGGCGTGGGCGTACTTCCTCTATGTCTTTGAGAGCGAGTGAGCCTGAGGCCAAGTTGCGTGGATTGGCATAGTCACCTTCTGTCTCAAGTACAAAGCGCTCGAAGTCTGGGTAAGAAATCACAGCTTCGCCTCTGATGACCAAATGTCCTTTTTCCTCTATGTCTTGTGGAATACCGCTGATGGCAGGAGCCAGATGGGTGATGTTGGTTCCTATGTGTCCGTTGCCACGTGTCACCACCTTGGTGAGACGCCCATTATCGTAAGTGACGACCAGTGTCAGACCATCCAACTTCCATGACAGCCAAATGCTTCGTCCGTCGGCCCATTTGGTCAGGTTGGTCACGCTCTTGGTCTTGGCGAGTGACAGGGCAGCAAACTCATGTTCTTCTTTTTGTCCTGCCAGGTTGTCTTCTGACACTTTGCTTGTGGGAGAGTCGGGCAGGGTGATTCCTGTTTCTTCTTCCAAAAGCTTCAGCTCGTCGAACATGGCGTCCCACTCATAGTCGGTCATCAGTTCACCCTTGCCGTTATAGTATGCCTCTGAGGCCTGGTTGAGCTTGTCGACCAGTTGTCTCATGAGCGTTTCTTGCTGAATCATATTTGTAATGGTATGTTATGTTTGTTTTGCAAAAATAGAAAATTGTTTTGAATTAGCCAAACATTCATTGCCTTTTCGATGTTTTCCTGTGAATTATTTGGTGGTATCAAAGAAAAGCCATACCTTTGTGATGACTTAAAATTATTATATAAATCTGTAAACTTATGTTTCAACTGAAGACTTTGACAATATTGAACAGCAAGGACGAACTCTCCACGCTACCTCAAGGTAAGTTGCTCATTAATACAATCAATGCTCATTCTTATAATACAGCTCTTAAAGATTCTTTTTTTGCTGAGGCTCTCAGTTGTGGTGATGTGCTTATTCCTGATGGTGTAAGCATAGTGAAGGCATGTCGATGGCTTGATGCTAAGTCGCAGCCCAGGGAGCGCATTGCAGGATGGGACTTGTTTGAGTTTGAAATGAACCAACTTGAAACAGAGGCTGCAAAGGCTGGTGAGAAGACGGTCATGTTTATGGGCAGTTCGCAGAAGGTGCTTGATATGATTGTTGAGCGTGCAGCACAGGTATATCCGCATCTCCGAGTTGAAACCTATTCGCCACCCTATAAGCCAGAGTTCAGCGAAGAAGATAATCAAGCCATTTTGGATGCCATCCATGCTGCCAACCCAGACTTGTTGTGGATAGGCATGACGGCTCCTAAGCAAGAAAAGTGGACTTATGCTCACTGGGATAAGCTTCATATCCATTGTCATGTAGGAACCATTGGGGCGGTATTCGATTTTTTTGCTGGAACAGTGGAGCGTGCTCCTATGTGGTGGCAACGTCATGGGTTGGAATGGCTTTATCGTTTGCTTAAGGAGCCACGACGTATGTGGCGTCGTTACATCATAGGCAATGCTTGGTTTCTAAAGAATATCTGGCGAGAAAAATGCCATTCGTGTGTGTTGCCAGGTGAAAAATAGTCTGAGGCATCGTCAAAGCAGAAAACTACCCTAAAAAATGAAGATACTTGCGATGGGCATCGCAAGTACTTGCGTTGGCTGTTGAAAGTACTTTCGTTGGGCATCGCAAGTACTTGCGTTTTTTTGGGCTAAATAGTAACTTCCGTACATGCGAAACTTCAGTAAATGGTATAAAAAAAGCTTGACTTCTTAGAAGAATATTACTAAAAAACATTCTCTAAGAAGTCAAGCTTTATTTATTCACTGACCAGTTTTTTTGTGGTCATTTTATCTCTTTATCTCTTATCGCACGAAAGTGCGAAGATAATAATTACTTAATCATGTCGACACTACGCTTCAAGAAGGCATTGAGAGCAGCACCCTTCAACATACCATTCTGTAGAAGTGCCAAGTCGATGAGCTGATGAACGATGCTGTTGTCCTTTGCATAGTTGGCAATGATGCCGTCGCGCTTTTCCTTTTCATCGTTGATGGTCTTCTGGGTGTTCTGCACGTCATCTTTCTCTTCCTGAGTAATCTCCTCGGGTTTCTTCTTGCTCTGCGTCTGATGTAGCACAGCGAGGCGAGCCTCCTGACCCTTTAGCTCTGCCAAGATAGGCTTGAGGGCTTCTGCAGTGTGCTCCTCGGCATCTGCAAGCACTTTCTTTACGAGCGCATGATCAGAGTTGAGTACGATGCTATAGCTGTCGGGCATCTGACCATAGAAGTTCATGCCTGCCTGGAACTGGCTCATAGCCTTCATACGGCGCATATATTCGTTTTGTGTGATTAGTACTGGTTGGTTGTCTTCACCCAAGGCTTGGATTTCTACATAGAACTCTGTCTTCTCGAGCTTTGGCATCTGTGAGCGGAAAACCTGTGTCAGATTGTCAGTCTGCTCCTGAGTGAGGTCTGTCTTCTTGGCATCTTCCTTTACAATCAAGCGATCAATAATGTCGCTATCGACACGAGTGAAGCGTGATTTTTCCAACTTCTGTTCCAGCATGTTGACCATAGGAGTGTCGAGCTGACCATCCATCATCAGTACAGAGTAACCCTTGTTCTTGGCAGCCTCGATGTATGCGTACTGTTCCTCCTTGTTGTTAGCATAGAGGTATACGAGGTTGCCCTCTTTATCGGTCTGGTTGTCCTTGATGAGAGTCTTGTATTCCTCGAAGGTGAAGTATTTGTCGTCTACATCCTTGAAGAGTGCAAAGTCCTTGGCGCGGTCGTAGAAGTCCTCTTGTGAGAGCATACCATAGTTGATGAAGACTTTCAGGTCGTCCCACTTTTCTTCATACTCCTTACGATTCTCTTTGAAGATAGAGTTCAAACGATCGGCCACTTTCTTGGTGATGTAAGTAGCAATCTTCTTCACGTTGCTGTCGCTCTGTAGGTAGCTTCTGCTTACGTTCAGTGGAATGTCTGGTGAGTCGATAACACCATGCAGTAAGGTAAGGAACTCTGGCACAATACCTTCCACCTGGTCAGTGACAAACACCTGGTTGCAGTACAACTGAATCTTGTTGCGTTGCATATCGATGTTGTTCTTGATGCGTGGGAAGTAGAGAATACCCGTCAGATTGAATGGGAAGTCTACGTTGAGGTGAATCCAGAACAGAGGTTCGTCTTGCATGGGGTAGAGTGCGCGATAGAAACTCTTGTAGTCTTCGTCTTTCAGCGAACTGGGGGCTTTGGTCCAAAGAGGTTCTACATGATTAATAATGTTATCCTCATCGGTTTCCACGTTCTTACCATCTTTCCATTCTGTCTTCTTGCCAAAGGCTACAGGTACAGCCATAAACTTGCAGTACTTGTTGAGCAGTTGTTCTATCTTGTTTTTCTGAAGGAATTCCTTACAGTCGTCGGCGATATGCAGCACGATGTCGGAACCACGCTCTGCCTTGTCTGCATCCTCTATCTCGAAGGCAGGTGAACCATCGCAGCTCCACTTTACAGCTTTGCTTCCATCACGATAGCTCTTGGTGATGATTTCCACCTTGCTGGCTACCATAAATGAAGAATAGAAACCCAAACCGAAATGTCCGATGATGGCATTGGCGTTCTCCTTGTACTTGTCGAGGAAGTCGGTGACACCCGAAAATGCTATTTGGTTGATGTATTTATCAATCTCTTCTTCGGTCATACCGATACCATGGTCGCTAATGGTAAGCGTGCCTGCTTTCTCATCAAGGCTAATGCGTACGGTGGTATCGCCTATCTCGCCCTTGAAATCGCCCTGCGCTGCAAGTGTCTTCAGTTTTTGTGTAGCATCTACTGCGTTAGATACCATCTCGCGCAGGAAGATGTCGTGGTCTGAATATAAGAATTTCTTGATGACAGGGAAAATATTCTCTGTTGTTACTCCGATATTACCTTTTTGTGCCATAATTATATTGTTTTTTAGTTGTTTTATTGATATTCGAGTTTGACCCAATCTTGGCAAAATACGTGCCAAACCAAGATGAAAAGCGATGGTATTGATTATTTTTGGGGATTTTGGCTATTTTTTTTGGTCAAAGCAACTATTTTTCTTAACTTTGCAACATCTAACGAGGAGGTGTTCACTAATACCAACTGTCCAACATGAACTATACAAAAACTAAACAAGCTATTATCGCTGATTACTATTCATTGCACTACGAGGAGATTCTTGCCTTCGTAGCATCAAGACTTCACCATACCGATGAAGCAGAAGACATCGTGCAGAATGTCTTTATGCGTCTCTTGCTCACTGATAAAATGATAACCCCCATAACGCTTCCCTGTCTGGTATATACCGTGGCACGAAATCTGATTTATGATTATTGGCGTCATAAGAATAAGATAGAGGAGTATGAGCATTTTATTCTTGGAGGAACACATTCGAGCAATGCTTACGAGAATGGAGAGTCGGTTTATTCGGCTAAGGAGATAAATGATATTTTAGAACAAGGAATGGCTCGTCTTACAGAAAAACAACGTAAGATTTATCGTCTCAATATATGCGATGACTTGAAAGTAGCGGAAATCTCCACACAGTTAGGTTTGAATTACAAGTGTGTGGAGAATCGTTTAGGATTGGCTCGCAAGGTGGTTCGTGGCTATGTGAGACGTATGTTGGCTTAATGTAATGAACCTTTCGTTAGATAAACATATCTTTGTAGGATAGAATAGGATAAGGTGCTTTTTTCACAGTCGTCTTCTATCTTACAAATCTTTGGGGCAAAAGAAAATAGAGGTGTATATTACGCCCGCCACCATCAACGCCATTCCTAAACCTACGTAGAAAGAGGCGATGAATGATGGAGGAACGAGAGGGCATCTTCTCAGCAAAATGCCGAAGGTTATCATGAAAATCATGATGACGTATGACTTCACGGGCATGACGTCCCACATCTTGCGCTTCCTGATATCAATCTTTCTGATGCGTTTTACATTTTTGAATAGCATCTTGACGAACATGATGGAAAACAAGATCAAGCTGATGATGCTTCCGATAATCATGAAGGGAGAGATCGTGTCAAGGCTCATCCATGAAACAACGCCTATTCTGCAGACGTTGAAGCCTGCTATCAGCCAGATGATACCTGCAATGAAAGCGAGTGATTTGGTTTTCATATTACAAAAGAGATGTTTTTTCTTTTCTTTGGTAGTCTCATCTCTGCCCATGTTTTAAAGGTTGGGAATCACAAACACGGGGTCTTCTTCGTGGTGGTTGCAGTCGTGGTGATCGCAAGATTCAGCCGAATCGTTTAGATTGCCAGCAAGAAAATTGCTGAGTACTTCATGGATGTCTCCTTGGCAACCACGGATTACACTGATGCCATGGTCGGAAAGCTTATTGAATGCTCCCATACCCATATTGCCAGCAAGCATCATCGTGATGCCCATTTGCTGCATGACAGAAGCAATGTTAGACTTGCATCCGCAACCCTGAGGAGACTCCAGTCGCTCGGATGATACGATGTGTTGCTCGTCATCAATAGTATAAACCATGTAGTGGTCGCAATGTCCGAAATGATCGTCTACACGACCATCGCGTGTAGGAATAGCTAATTTCATCATTTTTGGTTTTATTTAAAGTTATATTTACGGGTTATATCTTTTTTCATAAGAGCATCATTATCACAGAAAGAATGGTGACAGTCTGGATAAATCTTCTGAAAGCTTTTTCTGGAAATAGTTTTACTTAGTGGATTCCCAAGAAGGCACCTGTACCAATCACTGGTAACATGAGCAGATTTAGTGTAAATCCATATCATAACAACCAGGGCTAAGGCAAGTGTCCATCCCATGAACTGACATGTCGGCCATGCAGAGCATAGGAAAGATAATGCCTGTAGATTCTTTCGCACCGAAAGCCATTGCCATGTATGGTACGATGAGGAGCATGAGGTCCTGTACTCCTGTTTTTGACATGCCTATACACAATGTCGACAAGGCAAGGATAGATCCTTGTAAAACTGATAAAGTATCTGTCATTTTTAACTTAATAAGCCCACGGGTTTCTCTTATTTCTATGCAAAATTACGCAAATTCTTTGAAATAAGGACTTATTTGTAGAAATATCATTCTATTTATGTGAAAATATGAGACAATATATATAGTAATGTTATTCTAAAAAGCAAAAAAAAGATGTATAAGCCATGTGGTGAACTCATACATCTTTTTTTTATTTATTTATCGTTCTGCTGAAATTATTTCTGCAGAGCTATCTTCTTAACGCGACGCTCATGACGACCACCCTCGAAGGTAGCTTTGAAGAACTCGTCGAGGATAGCCTCGGCAGTCTTGTTGTCGATGAAACGTCCTGGAAGCACGATGACATTGGCATCGTTGTGTTGGCGGATAAGTTGAGCGATATCTTTGCTCCATGCTAATCCTGCACGTACACCTTGGTGCTTGTTGAGAGTCATAGCCATACCTTCACCGCTACCGCAGATACCGATGCCAGGATAAACGTCTCCATTCTCAATGCCTTCTGCCAAAGCATGGGCAAAGTCAGGATAGTCTACACTTTCATCACTATATGTACCATAATCCTTAACAGGATAACCCTTCTTTTCTAAATACTGCAATACGAATTGCTTCATTGGAAAACCTGCGTGATCGCTGGCTAATCCTACTGTCTTTACTTCCATAACACTTAAAGTTTTAAGAGTGATTGTATTTTTATTCTTCTGCCAAGAATGCCTTTACCTGATTGTAGACATTCTCGCCTGTATAACCTAATTTCTCATCGAGAACCTTGTATGGTGCAGAGAAACCAAAGCTCTCTAAGCCAAATACCTTACCATTGGCACCTACAAGACCTTCGAGCGTTACAGGAAGACCTGCCGTCATACCAAAGATTTTAGCGTTTTTAGGTAATACGCTCTCCTGGTATTCCTTACTCTGGTTGCGGAAGAGGCCCTCAGAAGGCGCACTTACTACACGTACCTTGATGCCATCCTTACGCAAAGCCTCTGTGCCAGCCTCCAAGGTAGAAACCTCAGAACCGCTTGCTACGAGGATAACGTCTGGATTCTCATCGCTACCAGCTACGATATAGGCACCCTTAGCTGCCTGCTCATAATCATTGCCTTCTGGCAAGTTGGCGATGCCCTGGCGAGAGAAGATAAGAGCGGTAGGAGTATCGATGTTCTCCATAGCGAGCTTCCAGCAAACGGTAGTCTCTTCTGCATCTGCAGGACGGAATACGCGTACACTATCTTTACCAGCATGATTCTTCATCTTTTCCATCAAGCGAATCTGTGCTTCCTGCTCTACAGGCTCATGAGTAGGGCCGTCTTCACCTACACGGAATGCATCGTGTGTCCAGATAAACTTCACAGGAACCTGCATCAATGCTGCGATACGAACGGCAGGCTTCATGTAGTCTGAGAATACGAAGAATGTACCCATGGCGGCGATAACACCTCCGTGAAGCATCATACCGATACACATATCTGCCATGGTGAGCTCAGCAACACCAGCCTGGAAAAATGCTCCCGAGAAGTCACCGCGTACCATGCTCTTGGTCTTCTTCAAGAAACCGTCGGTCTTGTCTGAGTTAGAGAGGTCGGCTGATGCACAAATCATATTAGGCACCTGCTCTGCCAATACGCCAAGACAAGCAGCAGAAGCTGCACGTGTGGCTGAACCTGCTTTCTGCTCAACCTTGCTCCAGTCTACCTTTGGAGCCTTGCCAGAGAACCACTCGTCCATCAGAGCGCTCTTCTCTGGATTTGCCTTACGCCATTCAGCCTCAGCAGCCTTGCGCTCAGCTACAATCTTCTTGAGTTCTTCTGCACGCTTAGCGTAGAGTTCCTTTACATCATCGAAGATAACGAAAGCATTCTCTGGGTCACCACCAAGATTCTTAATAGTATTGGTGTAAGCATCGCCACCGAGAGGAGCACCATGTGTGTTGATACATGCCTCATAGCTTGTACCATCAGCACGGAGGGCTCCCTTGCCCATAATAGTCTTACCGATGATGAGGGTAGGGCGATCCTGCTCCTGCTGAGCAGCTACGATAGCTTCGCGAATCTGTGCAACGTCGTTACCATTGATCTTAATGACATTCCAACCCCATGCCTTGTACTTCATTTCTGTATCTTCGCTCATCACAACACCACACTCTGTAGAGAGCTGGATGTCGTTAGAGTCGTAGAACATGATGAGGTTGTTTAGTCCTAAGTTACCAGCGATACGACCAACACCCTGTGATATTTCCTCCTCTACGGCACCATCAGAGATGTAAGCGTAGATCTTATGCTGCATCATTGTTGAACCAAGACGTGCTTCAAGGAACTTCTCTGCGACAGCAGCACCTGCAGCAAGAGCGTGACCCTGTCCTAACGGACCACTTGAATTCTCGATGCCACGAGCTACATCAAGTTCAGGGTGTCCTGGAGTTACAGAACCCCACTGACGGAACTGCTGAAGGTCATCCATGGTGAAGAAACCGCGCATTGCCAAACCTGCATAGAGCATAGGGCTCATGTGACCAGGATCGAGGAAGAAACGGTCGCGACCTGTCCATGTTGGATCTGATGGATCGTACACCAAGAACTCTGAGAAGAGTACGTTGATGAAGTCGGCACCACCCATAGCACCACCTGGGTGACCTGAGTTGGCTTTTTCTACCATGGAAGCAGCCAAGATACGGATATTGTCGGCTGCATGATTCATAACTTTAATGTCGTTCATAACGCAATTTATATTAAATATTTTGTATGGTTTTTCTTGTAGATTTTTAATTTTTCCACAAATATACTACTTTATTTTTAAAACGACAATAGATTTAGCTGGAATTTTCACTTTTAGAGCTTTTTTGCTTATTTTGGCACCTTTGAAATCTTTTGGCAGTATATTTTGCGGGTGTTCAAAGTCATTATAGTCGGTGATATTCTTACAAGTCAGAATTTCGCCTGTTATAGACTTGCCATTAGATGGCATACCCTGAAGGTTCAGCTCGACGTTTTGGTCGCGGTCAAGACTTATGTTAGCCAGTGATACCACGATTGTACCATCTGATTTTTGAGCAGAAGATATGGATACGAGGGGTATTTTTCTGCCTTGAGGTGCATGGCTGTCACCGCGCACCTCCATCGAGTCGCACTTCATATTGATGGGCAGATAGGTGGCATCCTGGAAGTCACGATACATATGGAATACATGATAGGTAGGGGTGAGCACCATGTGCCCTGTGCCCTTGGTGTCAGTGAGAATCATCGACTGGAGCACGTTGACTACTTGTGCTATGTTGGCCATACGTATGCGGTCGCAATGTCGATGAAAGACATGGAGTGAAAGAGCTGCCACGAAAGCATCGCGCATGCTGTTCTGCTGATACAGATGACCATGAATGGTGCCTGGCTCTTCGTCCCACCAGGTTCCCCATTCGTCGACCATCAAACCTACTACCTTCTTGGGATCGACTTTGTCCATGATGGCTTCGTGGCGATTTATTACATCCTCTATACCTAAGCATTTGCCCATAGTCCAATAGAAGTCGTTGTTGTCGAACTTGGTGGCAGAACCTTTACTGCCTGTCCATCCCGCTACTGTATAATAATGTAGAGATAGTCCGTTCATTCGCTGTCCCACACGTTCCATTAGAACCTTGGTCCAATTGTAATCGTAATCGCTGGCGCCGGAAGCAATTTTGTAGAGCTGGTTGCCATCGTAGTTGCGACAATAAACAGAGTAACGGCGATAGAGGTCGGAATAATATTCAGGGCGCATGTTACCACCGCAGCCCCAACTCTCGTTGCCTACTCCTAAAAACTTAACCTTCCAGGCTTTGTCGCGGCCATTCTGTCGGCGAAGCTTAGCCATCGGGGTGTCTCCATCGCTGGTCATATATTCCACCCACTTGGCCAATTCTTCGACAGAACCAGAGCCTATGTTTCCACTGATGTAAGGTTCGCAGCCTATCATCTCGCAGAGGTTGAGAAACTCGTGTGTACCAAAAGAGTTATCCTCAATGGTACCTCCCCAGTTGTTGTTCTGCATCTTAGGGCGTTGGTCGCGAGGACCGATGCCGTCCATCCAGTGATATTCATCTGCAAAACACCCACCTGGCCATCTTAAGACAGGTACTTTCAAATCTTTCAGTGCTTGAAGTACATCGTTGCGGTAGCCTTGGGTGTTGGGAATCTTTGATTCTGGGCCCACCCATAGACCACCATAGATACAACTTCCTAAGTGCTCGGCAAACTGTCCGTATACTTCCTTGTATATTTTTTGATGTCCCTGGTCGGTATGAATGGTCCCTGTTACGTCTTGTGCCATGATGGGTATGGTCATCAATGTGCCTATATATGTAGATACAAAAAACTTGTTCATATTTTTAGTGTTTAGTGTTTAGATTTTATACTTTATTATAAGAGGAGAATAGCTCTATGTAGCGTTGATATAACCATCTTTTCTATGGAGACTCAACGTGTAGAGGTAATCACTCCTTGTTTGGGCAGAGATATGAATGTCATGCCTTTACGATTCATTTTTTCATATTCTTCTTCTGTCCGTAGTAGGCGTTAGGACCATGCTTACGACAGAAATGCTTTTCTATAAGCAGCGGATTCATCGTAGTGTTCTTATTCACGCTGAATGAAATAAATGCCATCTTTGCTACCTGTTCGGCAACTACAGCATGATAGACAGCCTCGTCGGCATCTTTACCCCAAATAAAAGGACCATGGTTCTTAACCAAAACTCCAGGGGTGTGTACAGGATTGAAGTTGTCTTTCTTGAATCTATCGACGATGACAACGCCTGTGTTGTATTCGTAGTCTGCCATTTGGCTGGCTGTCATATCTTCTGTGCAAGGGATGCAGTCGTAGAAATAGTCAGCGTGGGTAGTGCCGATGTTGGGCAGGTCGATGCCTGCTTGGGCCCAAGCTGTGGCATAGGTCGAATGGGTATGCACGATGCCGCCCAACTCGGGGAAGGCGCGATAGAGTACCAGATGAGTCGGGGTATCTGATGACGGATTGAGATTACCCTCTACGACCTTACCCGTTGCCAGGTCTACTACGACCATATCGTCTGCTGTCATCGTGCTGTAATCGACACCCGATGGCTTGATAACAACGAGTTCTTTCTCTCGGTCGATGCCACTTACATTGCCCCAAGTAAAGAGCACCAAATTGTGCCTTACAAGATCCAGGTTGGCCTTACATACTTTTTCTTTCAGTTCTTCTAACATCTTTTCTTATGTGTTTGGTTATCTAACTTTCCACTATGCGAAAGTTATAAATATGTGGATTATAGAAAGTTTCACCAAAGATGCTCTCTCTTAGGTGTCACTTTCGAGAAACTATTATTTAAGAGTAAATGACGGATCTTCAGCATAAGCCTTTTTGTTGAAGCGGTAGAGTGCAGCACCGCGTTTTGAACAGGCTTTGTCTATCAGTTCTGTCTTTTCGATGAAATCGATGTCCTTGATGCGTTTACGGAAATTACGCTTGTCGATCTCCTCGTCCATGACTGCTTCAAAAACATGTTGCAACTGGGTGAGGGTGAAAAGACTTGGTAGTAGTTTAAAACTCAAAGGCTCTGAATTAATGCGTCTGCGAATCTGTGCCACGGCATCTTGTATCATCTGATTGTGATCGGAGTAAAGTTTGGGCAGTTCTTTCAGACTTACCCATTCCAAATGATGCTGCACACGCAGTTTGTCGTCATAGTCAGCCACATTGATAAGGGCACAATAGGCAATAGATATAACTCGTTCGCCTGGGTCGCGGTCAGTTTTGCCATACGCACCAACCTGTCTTATGTACAGATTCTTCATACCTGTCAGGTTGAGAATTACGCGGTTGGCAGCTTCTTCCAGACTTTCTGTTTCTCCAACAAAGCCACCATAGAGCGACCATTCGCCTCGTCCGGGTTCCATATGACGCTTGCCTATTAAGACCTGAAGGTTTTGTCCATCGAATCCGAAAATGATACTGTCGACAGCAACGAAAACTTTAGGAAATTCTTTATAAAATTGTGTCATGTGTTTGCTTATTTAAATAAGGTTTTTAATGTGGATTCTATATCTATTTTATTCCCATACCTCAGTAATCTTGTACTGAGGTATGGAGGTGGTGTTTGATTACCAAAAATACCAATAGAAAGCAGCTGTAAAGGCAAGGATAATGACGGTGTGAATGACATCCCATTTATTCCAACTGGCTCGTGTTGCAGCTCGTTGTTCCGGGGTAGACGTACCAAACACCAAGCCTTGTATCTTTTCGGCATCGGGTGCCTGTGTGCACAGACTTACTAAAACTACTATCAAGCAGCATACTAAGAGCATCACACCACAGAAATAGAGCCAGTTGAAATCGTAGAATACATATTTAAACCATGTGTCAGAGGCGTCGGGCGTATTGCTATAGTACACTTTAGCTCCTAAGCGAGTAAGACCGATGAGGATGCCAGAGAGTAAGCCCCACATACCACCTTTAGCAGATGTACGTTTCCAACAGATACCGAGAAGGAAGGCTGCGGCGATACCAGGAGCCAAAACACTCTGTACGTCTTGTAAATAGTTGTAGAGGACATTGCCTACACTACGCATAATAGGAATCCAAAGTATGCCGAGGATAACGATGACGACAGTAGCTACTTGGCCGATGCGAACAAGAGATTGCTCAGATGTTTGAGGACGTAAACGCTTATAGAAATCAATGGTAAACAACATGGCTGATGAGTTGAACAAAGAAGCTAATGAACTCATCAGCGCTGCTAAGATGCCACATACGACAAGGCCTTTGACACCAGCAGGAAGCAGTTTGGCAACCAGGGTGGGGAAAGCTGCATCGCTTACAACGACGCCGTTGGCATCTACAGGAAGGAAGCCGCCGCCCATCTTCACGTTCAGTGCATAAGCTATCATTCCTGGGATAAGGAAGATAAATACGGGTAGTAGCTTGAGGTATGCTCCAAAGATGGTACCACGACGTGCTTCTTTCTCATCTTTGCCTGAGAGCACACGTTGAACGATATACTGGTCGGTACACCAGTACCAAAAACCGATAACTGCCGAACCTACTAAGGCACCCAACCAAGGGAAGTTGGGGTCGCGTAGGTCACGAATTAAGTCGGTCATGTGGTTACCGTAATCATTAACAGGTTCCAAAGAACAGATATTCATTACCTGTTCCCAACCTCCTACGGCTTTCAGTCCCAACACCAAGATTATCAATGAACCAAGGAGCAAGATGGGGGTCTGAAGCACAGAGGTGTAGAGTACGCTCTTCATGCCACCGAATATGGTGTAGATAGCAGTGATGAGTACCAACCCTATGGCTGCTATCCAGAAAAAGTCAATGCCCCAAATCTCCTTGATGCCGAAAACCTGTTGAAAGACCAACCCTCCTGCATATACCGTTACGGCTACTTTGGTGAGCACATAACTAATGAGAGATATCATAGACAGGATAGTGCGGCTCTCTTGATTGTATCGACGTTCCAAAAACTCAGGCATGGTATATACCATCGACCGGGTGTAGAATGGTACGAATACCCATCCTAATATGAGAATCATCCATCCTTGGATTTCCCAATGAGCCATAGCCATACCGCTGGAGGCACCTGCTCCTGCCAGTCCAATCAAGTGTTCTGAACCAATGTTGGAGGCGAAGATGGAAGCTCCTATAGCTATCCACGTGGCATCGCGACCACCCAAAAAATAATCTGCTGAGTTGTTGTTCTTTTGACTTACAACCCATACCACGATACCTATCAATGCCAAGCAGAAGGCACCAATAACAATCCAATCTAATAATTCCATATTTTAGTATTTGTGTTTAGGTTTTGTGAAGGTTTATTTCCTAATGCTGAACTTATAGGCTAAGTGAGAATAATATTCTTCACCAGGCTTTAGCGTTGCATCGGTCCAGCCCACTGTCTTTTCTGCTATCTTTGTAGGAGAGTCGGGGTACTTCTGGCTCTCAAAACATACGCTCACATGTTTGGGATACTTGATGCCATGTTTGCAAGCAATTCCTGTGCCCTGGAAATTACCAGTGTATACTTGTATACCAGGTTCGTTGGTGAACACTTCAAGTAAGATGCCCGTTAGGGGCGAATAGAGACTTGCGGCTACGATTTTGTCATTGCCTTTGTCTTTTTTATAGGTGTTGAGGCACCAGTTATGGTCATAGCCTGTGGCGTTTTTGATTTGGTCATAGTTATAGTCTATCTTCTTGCCTATAGCCGTCGGAACACGGAAATCCATAGGAGTTCCCTTTACTGATTTTATCTCGCCAGTAGGAATGTAAAGAGAATCAGAAGGAGTAAACTGATCGGCGTTGATGTACATGATTTGGTTGAATCCTTCTTTTGAGGGGTCTCCGTTTAAGTTGAAGTAAGAGTGATTGGTCATGTTGATGACAGTCTCTTTATCCGTTGTTGCCTTGAAAACAATGTCGAGAGTATTGTTTTCTTTGACAGTATAAGTAGCTGAGGCTATCACATTGCCAGGAAAACCATTTTCATCATCTGGTGCATTGATGACGAAAGTTACAGAAGAATCACTTTTTTCTGTAACATCATACACCTGATGCATCCATCCTGTGTTACCGCCACCATGCAAGCAGTTGCCATGGTCGTTAGCCTTTAGGTTGTAAATACTTCCTGCCAACGAAAGTTTAGAGTTTTTAATACGATTGGCATATCTTCCAACACTCGATCCGTAGTCTGATGGCGAGTTTACTGTGTCGGCATATTGTCTGAGGTTGTCGTAACCTAAAACAACATCTGTAGGGTTACCTGTTTTATCAGGTACGATAAGTGAAACCACGCGGCCGCCATAGTTGGTAAGACATACTTCCATGCCGTGGGTATTCTTTAAAACGATTAGTTCTGTCTTCTTCCCATAGATGGTAGAGTCGAACGATGCCTGTGATAGCCCAGACTGCGTTAGTGTAGATGTAGGGGTTGAACTACACGAAAAGAGTGCTACTGAAAGGATAGTTCCTAATAATAAATTACAGACTTTTTTCATTTTAGGTGTAGGGTTAGTTATTTATTGTGGGTGTAAAAATACTACAATTATTTGGAAGTTGTATCGTTAAGATAGAAGAATTTTTCATGTAAAGTGTATTTTTAACACTATTTTTATATAAAAAAGGAGCAAGTTCCTTGATAAACAAAGAACTTGCTCGCATTTCTTTTATAATTACTAAACTTCTCTGTCGAGTTAGTTTAGAGTTTTTTATAAGCTATTCAGATAGCTATTTGTATAACTATTCTTGTTCCTCTCCTCCGGTTTCGTAATTTCAGAGAAATCCTACCAGTGAATGATTGTGAGGGAAGAATATATTCTATAGTATAGTTGGCAACAGTTAGCAAACTTTGTGAGAACCTTCTGAGATAACAACAGGGTAGACCTCAGGTTCGTGACCATACTTGGCTGCAAACTTAGTCTTTGCATCACAAATAAATTGGTCGTAGATTTCGTCTTTTACCAGGTTGATGGTGCAACCACCAAAGCCACCACCCATGATTCGGCTACCTGTGACACCATTCTCTTTGGCGATGTCGTTGAGGAAGTCGAGTTCTTCGCAGCTAACTTCGTATTCCTTGCTTAGGCCATAGTGTGTCTCGTACATCTTCTGACCTACGGTTTCGTAGTCACCTTTCTCAAGAGCATCGCATACTGCCAACACACGATCTTTTTCGCCCAAAACAAAGTGAGCACGGCTGTAATCCTCTTCACCAACCTCGGCACGAACCTCTTCAAGCTGCTCCCATGTGCAGTCACGGAGTGTTTCAAACTTAGCCTCAGGATGCTTTGCAGCTATGTGTTTCACCACATTTTCGCAAGAGTTGCGACGATCGTTGTATGGAGAACCTGCTAATTCGTGTTTTACTTTTGAATTAACTAAAACCAGTTTGTAGCCCTTGGGATCGAATGGGAAGTACTCAAAGTCACGGCTGTTGCAGTCGAGGCGCATCAGTTTACCCTCTTTTCCAAATACGCTTGCAAACTGGTCCATGATGCCGCAGTTAACGCCGACGTACTTATGCTCTGTAGCTTGGCCTGCTAAAACGAGATCCCACTTGGATATCTTATTATCGCCAAACAAATCATTCAAGGCGAAGGCAAAACAACTTTCCAAAGCTGCTGATGAGGACATGCCCGCTCCGAGAGGAACATCGCCATAGAAGGCTGCATTGAAACCTTTTACCTCAACACCTAATGACTTCATTTCCTGGCAGATGCCATAGATGTAGCGTGCCCAAGATGCGCGTGGCCCCTCTGTGTCATCCACCTTGAACTCTACGCGGTCCTTCAAGTCGATGGAGTAGAGCATAACAGTGTTAGTACCATTAGGGCGAATTTCTGCCATGATACCTTTATCTACAGCACCTGGGAATACAAATCCACCATTGTAATCGGTATGTTCGCCAATGAGATTGATGCGACCTGGTGACATATAAATGTTTCCAGTTTTACCATCAAAATGTTTGATGAATCGGCTTCTTACTTTTTCGATATCCATAATCTTTTAGTTTTTAGTTGTTTTTAAAAGGGTTTGTCTTGGTATGTTTTAGCCCTGAAACAGCAAAGTTTCAGGGCTAATCCTATTTTCTTTTTCTTATTCTACAGGAATATCTTTATTGACATTCTTGCAGCCTATTACTGCATAGAATAGCATATAGCCCATACATACGAGAGGCACGATGTAGCTTGTCATGTAACCAGCATTGTCAGCGATGAAGTTCTGTGCCAATGGAATCAATCCACCACCAACTACCATCATCATGAAGATACCGGCAGCCTGAGCGGTATATTTGCCAAGACCTTCGGTAGCCAGGTTGAAGATAGATGCCCACATGATTGAAGTACAGAGACCGCAAAGAACCAAGAACATGGCTGCAATAGGCACTGTAACAGTCTGGAACGAAGTACCAGTAAATACAGGCATCTCTACTGTGGTAGACTTGCCGAGGATAACAGCAAGGAGAATAAAGATAATGCCAGCACCATTCGCAAATATCATCATCTGACGGCTTGAAACCTTGTCAGCGATAAAGCTTGAGCAAAGACGACCTACCAACATCAAGAGCCAGTATGTACCCGCTACGAAACCACCGATGGCTGCTGCATTGGCAATGACTACGCCATTGATAAAGCCGCCACCATTTGCTGTTGTATCAGAGAGATAGAAGTTTAATGTTCCAGGGATACCTACTTCGACACCTACATAAACAAAGATAGCCAAAACGCCAAGATTAAAGTGACGGAAGGCCCAAGGAGAGTGCTCGAATATGGTTTTCTCTGTTGTCTTACCCATTTCAGGATCCTGAATAGGGATGAAGATTAAAGTGAAGAATGCCAATGCAAATACAGCCAAAGCAATGTAGAGTACAAGATTTACATCCACCATTTGTGTATTAGCAGTTACAGTACCGATGAGTGCACCTACAAGCATAGGAGTTAAAGTACCTGACAAGCTGTTGAGTGTACCACCAATGAGGTTCAGCTGGTTACCACGATTACCACCACCACCGAGAAGGTTCAACATGGGGTTTACCACTGTGTTGAGGATACAAACAGCGAAACCTGAGATGAAGGCACCGAAGAGATAAACAGCGAATCCTGAGATGTCGGCTCCGAACTTACCAGAAATAAACTGGATGAAGACACCCACAAAACCAGTAGCAATACCAGTGAGGGCTGTTTTCTTGTAACCAATCTTGGTGAGTAACTTGCCTGCAGGAATACCCATGAAGAGGTAAGCTAAGAAGTTCATAGCATTACCTAACATACCGATCATGTTTGCACTACCGCTGTCGGCGAATACATTTTTCCAGATGACTCCGATAGGAGCGGCCAGATTCGTAACAAACGAAATCATGGCGTAAAGAAACATCATCGTGATAATGGCGATGATGTTACCATTTTTGTTTTGGCTTTCCATTTTTAATTTAGATAGTTGATATTGTTTATTATTATTGATTTTTTTTAAAGGTGTTATTCTCTTCCTGAAAAGCAATATCCAACATTTATTTAAGAATGTGGTCTTCTTTACGCATAGAATGTTTTCTACTTGATAAGAATGTTATCTACTTAGGAATGTGGCAACTTTTACAAAACGAGAAAAAGGAGCAGGCGCTTTTGAGAACCTGCTCCAATATATAATTAGGTGTTATTTTTCTACACCAAACTTATAAATAGTTTTCTGTGTATAGGTGTCGCCTGGTTTTAAGCGGCAACTTGGGAAATAGGGATGATTAGGAGTGTCAGGGAATTTCTGAGCCTCGAAGCAAACAGCACTACGACGAGGGAAAGTGGCACCATGCTGACCTGATATGCCAGTCAAGAAGTTACCTGTATACATCTGCAAGCCAGGTTCTGTGGTATATACTTCCATGGTTCTACAGCTGACAGGGTCTTTAATCTTAGCCGCAAAACTTAACTCACCTTCCTCTTTCTTGTTGAGTACATAGTTGTGGTCGAAACCTTGACCATTCTTGATTTGCTCATGGTCAGCGTCAATATCCTGACCGATAGTCTTGGGAGTACGGAAATCGAATGGTGTACCTTCCACCTTAAGGATTTCACCCGTTGGGATAGATACCTCGTCTATAGGCAGATAGAAGTCTGCGTTAACCTGGCAGATGATGTTGTCGATGGTAGGTGTTGGGTTGGCAATTCCCTGAATAGAGAAGAATGCATGGTGTGTTAGGTTGACAATAGTCAACTTATTGGTTGTAGCCTGATATTTGATAACGAGTTCATCGTCATCTGTCAGTGTGTAAGCAACCCAAACGTTGAGCTCACCAGTAAATCCTTCTTCTCCATATGGACTTGTGTACTTAAGAACCACAGCATTGCTGCTTACCTGCATGGCATCCCATACGTGAGCATGGAAACCTGTTGGACCGCCGTGCAGATGGTTAGGGCCATCGTTGCAAGCTAATTGGTATTCTTTTCCATGAAGAGTGAATTTACCTTCCTTGATACGATTGCCGTAGCGACCAATAAGAACGCTGAGGAAAGGTTCTGGTGAATGGATGACATCCTGTATGTTGTCATGTCCTTGAATCAGGTTAGCATAATTGCCGTCTTTGTCGGGCATCATAATGGCTACGATAGCTCCTCCGTAGTTAGTTACAGCAACCTCGTTTCCATTGTTGTTTTTCAATACGAACAAGTCAGTTTGCTTGCCATTGACTGTGGTCTGAAAATCTTCTCTTTTCAGACCGCACTTATTTGCTGGTTCTGTATTCATAATATCCCAATTTTTAAGTTATGCGAATGTTTTAAAGTAACATAATGCAAAGTAAATAAAAAAAAATGATATCACAAATTTTTTTGCAACATATTTGACTTAAAAAATCAAAAAATACAGGAACTCAGCAAATCAGCCACGATATAGCTTGAACCACCCACGAAGACGAAGTCGGCTTCTTGTGCTTGACTCTTGGCAGCTTCAAATGCTTCTTTTACAGAAGAATAGGTGTTGCCGTTGAGTAGGTGCTTTCTGGCCATTTCGCACAACTTCTCTACAGGAATAGCTCTCTTGGTGGAAGCTTGTGTCCAATAGTAGGTTGTATTGTTTTTGGGCAAAAGTTCGAGAACGCTTGATACATCCTTGTCGTCTACCATGCCGAATACGATATGTCGGTGTGCACACGGTTGCTTTTCTATCTGCTTGCTAAGATAATTCCATCCTGCTACATTATGTCCCGTATCGCAAACGATGAGAGGCTTTTCTCCGAGTGTTTCCCATCTACCTCGTAAGCCGGTATTCTTGCATACGTTGGCAAATCCAGTAATGATAGAATCTTTGTTTACGACGCCCATATCAAGCAGCAGTGACATGGCACAAAGTATCGTTTTGGTGTTTTCGGTTTGGCAAGCGCCCTTTAGATCCAGTTCGATGGTTCCGAAATCCTGTGTCGGGAATAAGTGCTTGCCGCTATCAGTAACCATGACAGAGGTTTGGCTGAATACGGAGTCCTCTGCAAAGATGATAGGAGCCTCCTTTTCTTGCGCTACGGTTTGGAATACGTTGCGAGTCTCGGGAGTGGTGCTACCGATGACAACAGGTACCTGTTTTTTGATAATGCCAGCCTTTTCTGATGCAATCTTGGCGAGCGTATCTCCCAGCAGTTGCGTATGGTCGAAGCTGATGTTGGTGATAACAGAAAGAATAGGGGATATGATGTTGGTGCAGTCGAGTCTACCGCCCAATCCCACTTCGATGACGGCATAGTCTACCTCTTGTTCTGCGAAGTATTTGAATGCTAAAGCCGTAGTTAGTTCAAAGAAGGAAGGATGAAGAGGTTCAAAGAAAGTGCGTTCGTTTTCCACGAAGTCTACAACATATTGTTCAGGAATACAAATTCCGTTGACCCGTATTCTCTCACGGAAGTCTACCAGGTGTGGTGATGTGTATAGCCCTACTTTGTAACCTTGTTTCTGCAAGATAGCAGCAATGGTGTGTGAGCAAGAACCCTTGCCGTTGGTTCCTGCTACATGAATTGTTTTATAGTGGCGATGCGGATGACCGAAATGCTCGTCAAGAGCTTGAGTGTTATAAAGCCCTGGTTTGTAGGCAGAAGCACCTACTTTTTCAAAGACTGGCGTTCTTGTAAAAAGATATTCTGTAGTCTCTTTATAGTTCATTTTTTTTATTTGTTCTGCTTGGTATCAATAGGCTTTGTAGTGTCCGATTGATACACAATCTGTTGTTGCCAAAAGACAGGTGTCTATGTTTGTAACTCAACTTCCGTACATGCGAAACTTCAGTTTGTAATAATAAAGAGCAATCCTGCTCTTCGCTTTCAGAGAAGAGAGGGATTGCTCCTTATTGAATTATTTAAACCTTACTTAAATAGGTTTTTGAAACTTTCGAAGAGCGTTTTCTTTGTAGCTTTATCAGCCTTGAAATTCTCGCTCTCCTTGAATTTCATCACCATTTCTTTCTCTTCTTTGGTGAGAGTATTGGGTACATATACCGTCACGTTGCAGATGATGTCACCTTTGCCGTAGCCATATCCCTTCACTGCAGGGAGTCCCTTGCCGCGTAGTCGTATCTGCTTGCCAGGCTGTGTTCCTGGTTCTATCTTGATGGTAGTCTTGCCTTCGATAGTAGGAATGTCTACCTCACCGCCCAATGTGGCTGTAGCAAAGTCGAGTACCAAGTTATGGTAGAGGTTTTGACCATCGCGCTCAAAGGTGTCATTACGCTCCTCACTGATGAGAACTTGGATATCACCATTGTAGCCATTTCTTTTACCAACATTACCCTTGCCAGAAACAGTGAGGACCATGCCGTCCTGTACACCAGCAGGAATATTGATTTCCACAACTTCCTCGCCCTTTACGATGCCCTCTCCTTTACAGGTATGACACTTGTTCTTGATGATAGTACCCTCTCCATGACAATGATCGCAGGCAGCTTGTGTCTGCATCATGCCAAAGATAGAGCGAACGCTCTTGATGGTGTATCCTGTACCATTACAAACTGGACAGGTTTCTGGTTTAGAGCCGCTTTCACAACCCGTACCATGGCAGTCGGGGCACTGTATGTCTTTGTGTACTTTAAACTTTTTGGTGACACCAGTAGCGATTTCCTGCAAATTGAGTTTTACCTTGATTCTCAAGTCGCTACCTTGATAACGTTGCTGGGAGGCGCCTCCGCCAAATCCGCCGAATCCTCCTGTGTGACCACCAAAGATATCGCCGAACATGGAGAATATATCGTCCATATTCATGCCAGCGCCTCCGCCGAATCCACCGAATCCACCCTGTGGACCATTGAATCCGAACTGGTCGTACTGCTGTCTCTTCTGAGGGTCGTGCAATACATCGTAGGCTTCTGCTGCCTCTTTGAATTTTTCCTCAGCCTCCTTGTTGTCGGGGTTGCGGTCAGGGTGATATTTGATGGCTATCTTTCGGTAAGCCTTCTTGATTTCATCGTCAGATGCCGACTTGTCGACGCCAAGCACCTCGTAATAGTCTCTCTTAGCCATTTGCTAATGTTGAATTCTTTATAGTTTACTTCTGTACTTTTTGATTATATTGCACATCTTGTAATAGTGCAGTTGCTATCTTATTGACCTACGGCCACTTTAGCATGGCGTATTACTTTGTCGTTAAGGGTGTAGCCCGTCTGAACGCAGTCGATAACCTTACCTTTCTTGTCGTCGCCCATACCAGGAACCATAGCAATCGCTTCGTGGAAGTCAACGTCGAAGTCTTTATCCTTGGTTTCGATTTTCTTTACGCCTAAGCTTTCGAGAGTCTTGTTGAACTTATTGAAAATCATCTGTACACCTTCTTTGATAACTTTAGGGTCTTCGCTTTTGTCTGCGATAGCACGCTCGAAGTCATCAAGGATAGGGAGGATAGCAGCAATGGTTTTTTCGCCACCATTCAGAATCAGTTCGGCTTTCTCCTTGAGCGTACGCTTGCGGTAGTTCTCGAATTCTGCAGTCTTGTAGAGCAGTTGTTTTTTGAGAGTTTCCACTTCCTGTTCAGCTTTAGCTAAAGGATCAAGTTCCTCTGTTTCTGCTGTTGATTCAGTATCATGGCCCTCATCGGCTGACAGGTTGTCAGTCTGTGCCTGTTCTTCCTGATTCTCGTTCAACATTTCGTCTATCTGTTCGTTGACGTTTGTATCTTCTATTTTGTTTTCTTTTTCTTTAGACATAATGATTGTGGTTTTTTAGAGTTACTCATTTTGTTGCCTATGTTGCAAAAAACATGCCAACCTACTTGTTTCCTTTAGGGATGCAGTAGGGTTGGCATATTAGTCTTGTATGGAGTTATTAGTTCCTATACATTATACATTTTAGCCTTTTGCTCCTTGATGGCCTCGTCGTAGATGTACTCGTCGTACGACATGAGCTTGTCGATTGTGCCAGAAGGAGTGAGCTCGATGATGCGGTTGGCCACCGTATTAATAAACTCATGGTCGTGGCTGGCAAAGAGAACATTGCCTCTGAATGCAATCAAGTTGTTGTTGAATGCCTGAATGCTTTCCAAGTCCAAGTGGTTGGTAGGAGTATCCAAAATCAAACAGTTGGCATTCTGCAACTGCATGCGAGCTATCATACATCTCATCTTCTCACCTCCAGAGAGGACATTGACCTTCTTTAGTACCTCTTCGCCACTGAAGAGCATACGACCCAAGTAGCCCTTCATGGCGACTTCATTGCCTGGGCCATACTGGCTGAGCCAGTCGATGAGGTTCATGTCGCTCTGGAAGAACTCGGTGTTGTCGAGTGGGAGATAAGCTGTTGTGATCGTAACGCCCCACTTGTAATCACCGGCATCAGCCTTTCTGTTGCCGTTGATGATTTCGAAGAGCGCAGTCATAGCCTTGGGGTTGTGAGAGAGGAATACCACCTTCTCGTCTTTCTCAATATTGAAGTTAACGTTATCGAAGAGAACGGTTCCATCCTCATCGACAGCCTTCAAGCCCTCTACCTCGAGAATCTGATTGCCAGGTTCACGCTCCATCTGGAAGATGATACCTGGATATTTGCGGCTTGATGGGCGAATCTCCTCAACGTTGAGTTTCTCGAGCATCTTCTTGCGCGATGTAGTTTGCTTACTCTTAGCCACGTTAGCAGAGAATCGGCGGATGAACTCCTCCAACTGCTTTTTCTTTTCCTCTGCCTTCATCTTCTGGTTCTGAGCCTGGCGGAGTGCCAACTGTGAACTTTCATACCAGAAAGAGTAGTTTCCAGCAAACATGGTTACCTTGCCGAAGTCGATGTCGACAGTCTGTGTGCTGACAGCATCGAGGAAGTGACGGTCGTGAGAAACCACCAACACTGTTTGCTCCACATTGCTGAGGTATTCCTCCAACCACTCTACGGTGTCGAGGTCGAGGTCGTTGGTTGGCTCATCGAGCAAGAGGTTGTCTGGGTTTCCGAAAAGAGCCTTTGCCAACATGACGCGCACCTTCTCGGTGTTAGATAACTCGCCTACCAGTTTGTCGTGCTTATCTTCTGCCACGCCCAGGTTCTGGAGCAGCTGTGCAGCGTTGCTCTCAGCCTCCCATCCGTTCATCTCGGCAAATTTCAACTCCAAGTCGGCAGCGCGGTTACCGTCTTCTTCGGTCATTTCTTCCTTAGAATAGAGGCGCTCGCGCTCTTTCATGTTCTCCCAGAGTGGCTGATGCCCCATGAGGACAGTGTCCATCACGCGAAATTCGTCATATTTAAAGTGGTCCTGTTCCAGTACAGAGAGGCGCTCGCCTGGTCCTAATTCCACGCTACCCTTGTTAGGTTCCAGGTCGCCACTAATGGCACGCAAGAAAGTAGACTTTCCTGCACCATTGGCACCAATAATGCCGTAGATATTACCATGTGTGAACTTGAGGTTTACGTCCTTGTAGAGGACTCTCTTTCCAAATTGTATCGCTAAATTGCTTACAGTTATCATGAACTTTAAGAGTTTATTGTATGTTATTTTTTAATTTGGTTGCAAAGGTACAAAAAATATTTGTAAATCAGAAATTTAAGACCGAAAAGGACTTAATAATTAGTTAAAATCATGGATATTTTTTGCCAATCGGACAAAAATTCCTAATTTTGTCATCTAAAAAACAATAGAACAACTCATCTATGCGACAAGATAACAACAAAAGGCAAAAACACGTGAGCAGAGGTGTATATGGAACTCCTAACGAGTATGATCGTTATGAGGTGAGTCAGCCTGCGCCTTTGCTGGAGTGGCTATTAGCCCATGTGAAAAATTCGAGTAAGACAAAAATCAAGCAAATTCTTCAAGGTCGTGGTATTCATGTTGACGGAAAGATCATCACGAAGTACGACTATCCCTTGAAGCCTGGCATGAAGGTAGCAGTCAGTAAGTCGAAGAAGAATAACGAAACTTTTAAGAGTAAATATATCAAGATCGTTTACGAGGATCGATATATTATAGTTATAGAGAAACAGATAGGCATATTGAGCATGGCAGCAGGTCATTCATCTCTTCATGTAAAGGCAGTGCTTGATGATTATTTTCATAAGACTCGTCAGAACTGTCAAGCACATGTGGTGCATCGTTTGGATCGTGACACAAGTGGACTGATGATTTATGCTAAGGACAAGCAGACGGAGCTTGCTTTGGAGGAAGATTGGCATCACAATGTATACGATCGTAGATATGTGGCATTGGTGTCGGGCGAGATGGAGGAAGATGAAGGAACAATAGCCAATTGGCTGAAGGATAACAAGGCTTATATTACCTATAGTAGTGATACAGACAATGGAGGTAAATATGCTGTAACTCACTTTCATACGTTGCAGCGTTCGACCGATTATTCATTGGTAGAGTTTCGATTAGAGACTGGTCGTAAGAATCAGATACGTGTGCATACTGCCGACATGGGACATCCCGTCTGTGGGGATATCAAATATGGCAATGGCGATGATCCTTGCCATAGGTTGTGCTTGCATGCTTATGTGCTGTGTTTCTATCATCCTGTTACCCATCAGCCCATGGAGTTTGAAACTCCCATACCAACAGAGTTTCGTCGTGCGTTAAAATAAAACATCTAAAGAATAAAAATGAATCATTTTGAATATTATGTATTTGGCCTCATCGTGTTGATTGTGGGCTTTCTGATAGTGAAAAAAGTTGCAACCTGCTTGTTTAAGACCCTTGTTGCCGTTGTCGTATTGGCCATTTTGGGAGGCATCTATTTTTTGGCAAGTTGAGGTTGATAAATATGGCCTAAAAATGAAAGTACTTGCGTTGCCCAACGCAAGTACTTTCGTTGGCAGTTGAAAGTACTTTCATCAGCCATCGCAAGTATCTTCATTTTTTTGGGGCACTTTTCCTCCAGCCGACAGCCATATTTAAGGTTTCTGTTTAAACACAGGTTCTCCATTGGCATCAACTAAAAAACGGCCTTCTATACCAAAGAAAGTTAATTCCTCAGGCTGAATGGCTTGAGAACCCCAAGAATTATTTTCTTCATCGTAGATTCCACGTTCAAAATAGAATAGGTTCTTATAACGTTTAGCCTCAAGAGAATGTAGTTCTTTCTTTGGGTTCTTGCGATTATTGGGAACAGAATCAGTCACCCATATACGTGTGATGGTGTTAGTTTCTGTATCTACTTCTATCGCCCACAATGTCCAAGCGTGGTTCATGTCACGAATTTGTGCAACGTAGTTACCCGTAGTGAAATAGCGCAACAACACATCAGTAAATTTTTCCTCGTTAGAATGTATGTAACCTCGTGTGAAGAAGATGGGATTATCGAAATCGTCTTCCGCGAGATAGTACCGATAAAGATTGGTGCGGGTGTAAGCGATGGATGGATGGGTCTCGCGGAGATACCAGTCAAGGGCTTTATGTACATAGTCTCCACCCTTATTGAAGTAGGGGTTGCAATCAAATTCCCGATTGACTTCCTCTGGGTCCCAGCATTTTCCTGTGTAGATATACTTTTCCTTGATGCGATCTTGCCACCATGCTATCATGTTGCTACTAACTGCAGCCCAGCAACCATTCGTAAACTGAAAGGTGTTGTACCAGCCACCATCTACGCTGACGCCTTTCGCCCAATACTGAACCCTCTTTGCTTTTACTGAAGAAAAGGGAAGAATGATGCCCAGCACGAATGCCAAAGCAAATATAATTGATGTCTTTTTCATTTTACTCATATTTTCGTTGTTCGACTTAATAATCTCATCAGAAGACTCTGACTTTCTCTTTTTTGTTTTCTGTCTGTACTATATATATTCCCTTGGGAAGAGAACCGTTCTTCTGCGTCATATCGCGTCCGTGAAGATCATAAATACGGCCTTTCTGACCATAATAGATTTTGCCACCAATCACATATATGGGGCTATCCGATTGTGGGATGTTTACAATTGATGAGGGTTGGGGGGTACACACGCCACGTACTGAAGAGCCATAATAGCGTGTATGATTCCAATCCGATTTGACAAAAACTCGGATAAACTGCAGCTGGTAAGCAGAGCCCCAATAAGCTGAACTGTTGAAAAGCGAACTCGACCAGTAGTATCCATGTACACCTTTCTCGTTAACCAGGTTTGCATAACGACAACCTGCCGCAGGCAAGAAGAGCGACGCGTCACTGCTCTTGCTCTTTACTACATATCCTGCAACACCTGACTTGTTGTAGTCATCAGTCCATGTCCAAACACAATGCCCTTGGAGTTCAGCCCATTCTTTCTGGGTAGGCATACGCCATGTGCCACCCCATGTCTTGGTAACGATGTCGTCGGCATCATCAAGCGACACAACACCATCAGAATTAGCATACTTCGTGAGCGAATTTTGGCCTTTGCCATGTGCGTAAGTTGCCCATCGGAAGTCTGTTTTCAAGGCCGTTTCGCCCCATGCATAGTAGTCGCCTTCGTCTTGAGGAAGATTTGCGCCAATATTGGTAGAAGCCCATTTTACTCCACTGGGCAACCCCAAATCAATCCAAGCATGCCCAGACTCGTCTCCTGTGGTTTGCGCAACCATAGCACAAGACATAGCACACGTCATCAAACAAATAATTTTTTTCTTCATTTCTACATAAATTAAATACTGAATACTGTAACTTCATTCGTAAGAATCATCTCAGTTCATGGACAGGAAAGTGGTTGCCCTATATTTTTTTCATATTATATACCTTTCACCTTATCTTATATCTCAGTGTTGTGAACCCGAAGAGGACAAGAAGCGTTACAAGTTTGGTAAAACGAATAACACAAAAGTTACAAAGTAGTCGTTGGGTATTTTTTTAGATTCATTATTATATATTAGGTTTTGGCTTTTCAAAATATATAAAATGCTTCATGGTTTTCTTTCATCCCATACTGACTTTATCACTCAAAATGTCGGATGAACCAGAATTCTTTTCTTCCATTATAGTCTTGATTTCCGCGCAAAAGTACCACAATTCTTTGAGGTTTTGACTCTTTTTTACGGAAATTTTTTGGGAATTAATTTTTTTTATAAAATTCTGAACTTTCGAGTGTGGGAAAGTTCAGGAAAGTAAGTGAAGAAAAAAGAAGATAGTGAAGAAAGAGAAGTTAAAGGGACAAATGTCCTACGTTATATTATTCATTATTAAGTTTCTTGATAACGTGAGCAGGATTTCCTACAGCCATCGAGTCATCAGGAATGTCGTTGACGACAACGCTGCCTGCACCGATGACGCATCGTTTGCCAATGTTAACACCAGGGCAGACGATGACCCCTGTAGCCAGCCTGTAATCCTCACCAATGGTTGTCGGACTGCATTTCACGATAGGCTTTCTGCGCTCCAGGTAGTTGATTGGATGCTTGGGAGTAACCAATTGGCCCACCTGTTGGACTGAAAAAGATTTGGTGTATATTCATCATGTTTTTGTATTTTAATGTTATGAGTTTATTTGGGGGTTAAGTTCTTACACGAAAACTCCCATCATGTTAGATGAAAGTTTTTTCATTTGTCTTTATGATGCACCAAAGAGGAGGGTGATGAGGGGGATGGTAATAATAGAGAAAAGCGTAGTGATGAAAGTTGCTTCGGTGATGAGCGATGGGTTGCGACCGAATTTGAGACAGAACATCGTGCCAAAAGAGGCAACAGGCATTGCTATGACAACCGTATTAATATTATTAATTAAGGTGTTGACACCGCAGAGCTGGAACAGGAAATAAATAGATAGTGGGACAATGACTAATCGTAGGAATGCCGTGATATAAACCTTGGCGGAGCCGATGATCTCGCGCAGAGGAAGGCGAGCCATCGAACTGCCGATTATCATCAGTGCAGCAGGAACGGTGATGTTGCCCACCATTGTTACAGGACGTGCAATCATTTCTGGGGTGCGGATGCCGAATGCCACAAGTAAGGCTGCAGCAAAGGCACCAATAAGAGCAGGACTAAGCAGAACCTTGGGATTGAACTGGCGGATGCTATACTCGCCCTTGATAAGCATGACACCAGCGGTGAAGATGAAGAAGGTGTTGGGCACATTGAGTAGGGCTGCATAGAACACGGCTTTAGGACCGAAGATGCTTGAGACGATGGGGTAGCCGATGAAGCCTACATTAGCAAACATCAAGGCAAAGCCTATCATGCCTTGGTCGTCGTGGTTGGAAGTGATAAGTCGAGGAACCCAAAAACCGAATACTAATAGTAATATGTATGTAAGGAAGCCTACTCCTACGAGAGGTAAGATGAGGGAGCGATCAGGCATCTCGCTACCCATGACAGATGATAGGACCAAAAGTGGGCAAGTGATGTCTACAACGATAGATGAGAGTTTCTTGTCGAACTTATCGCCCATATATCCTAATTTGCAGGCGACATATCCCAAAATAACCATGGTGAAGAGCATCACCATTACCTCTAAATTCTGCATTTATCCTGAATGATTTATTGTACTTCTGTTATCGTTAGGTGTGAATGAAGCTAAAAGAGTTAAAGATGTTAAGGCTTATCGTCTCCTTAGCAGTTCTTTGCTATAACGAATTCGCTTTAACATCTTCAACTTTTTTATTATGCCTAACGCGGTAATATATAGATTTGTAAAACTTAGTCGATGAAACGACGTGTGATGTCAGAATATTGGTCGATGCGACGGTCGCGCAAGAAGGGCCACCAGCGTCTGACGTCTTCACTATGGCGAAGATCTACTTCTACGATTTGGCACTCTTCGTCATGTTCGCTTGCTCGATAACACAATTCGCCTTGAGGTCCAGCAACAAAACTGTTTCCCCAAAACTGTATACCGCCAGTCTGCTCGCTGGGGTCAGGTTCGAAACCAACTCGGTTAACAGCGATGACAGGCAAACCATTAGCTACAGCATGACCACGCATCACGGTGGTCCATGCTTCTCGTTGGCGCTGTTGCTCTTCTTCTGTGTCGTAGAAAGCGTAACCTATGGCAGTAGGGTAAATCAGGAGCTCGGCGCCCCGTAGAGCCATCAGTCGAGCAGCCTCAGGATACCATTGATCCCAGCAAACCAATACGCCCAACTTGCCCACAGAAGTCTGTATGGGTTGGAAACCTAAGTCGCCTGGTGTGAAGTAGAACTTCTCGTAGTAAGCAGGATCGTCGGGGATGTGCATCTTGCGATATTTACCCGCGATGGTGCCATCACGCTCGATGACAACAGCTGTGTTGTGATAGAGTCCTGGTGCTCTGCGTTCAAAGAGAGAAGTGACGATTACCACTCCTAAGTCTTTAGCCAGCTGGCCATAGAAGTCGGTAGAAGGACCAGGTATGGGTTCTGCCAAGTCGAAGTTGTCTACGGTTTCTATCTGGCAGAAATAGAGTGAGTTGTGTAACTCTTGTAGAACAATGAGTTCGGCACCGCGTTTTGCCAAGTTTGTGATGCCTTGTGCCAGTCTGTTCTTGTTGTCTGCCACATTGGCTGTATTGTGCTGCTGTAGTATTCCTATCTTCATTATTAATTTTATTGCGTTGTCGTTTATTATATTTCTTTCTGTTCGCGTATGGTGCCTTCGGGCAGTTGCATAGTGAGACAATGGATGCTTCCATGCTGGCGGATGATGGTGCGAGAATCTACGCCTATTATCTCTCTGTCGGGGAAAGCCAATTGTATTTGTCTGCGAGCCTCTTCGTCTTTTTCGGGCTGACCATAAGTGGGATAAATCACGGCGCCATTGATGATCAAGAAGTTGGCATAGGTGGCAGGCAGTCTTTCGTCATCGTCATAGATGGCGTCAGGCATAGGCAGGCGTAGCAGACGATAAGGATACCCCTCATAGGTGAGAAGACCTTTGAGTTGTTTTTCCAGTGCCTGGAAGTCAGCATGCTGCTCGTCTTCAGTATCATCACAGCCTACGTAGAGTAGGGTGTCGTGTGGCGCTACGCGCACAATGGTGTCAATGTGCCCATCGGTATCGTCGCCAACGAGGTTGCCATGATCCAGCCATACGATGCGCTTGGCATGAAAAAAGTTGAGAAGTTGTTTCTCGATGTCCTGTTGGGTAAATGGTTGGTTACGATGAGGGGCCAATAAGCACTGACTTGTGGTAAAAATGGTTCCCTTGCCATCGCTCTCGATGCTACCGCCTTCGAGGACAAAGCCTGTGTGGTTTTCGAGTGCAGCCTGAAAAGCTCCTTGATAGTAGAGTTGCAGATTGATAGCGTTGTCTTTCTGCCACGCAAACTTTTCGCCCCAACCATTAAAACGGAAGTCGAGTAGATGTATGGGTACGATAAAACCATTGCGACAATGTTTCGATACAAGAGTAATGGGACCATGATCGCGTGCCCATGTATCGTTAGATTCAATCTCATACAGGTGGACGCGGTTCATCTGTTCGGGCGAAAGTCGACTTGCCAACATGCGGCGTGTGCTTTCTAAGATGGGCGTTGCAACGAGCAAGTGCTCATAGCGAGTTATGATTTCAGACAGTTCTAAGTAGGTGTCTGTAATCTGGCGCAGATAAGGTTTCCAGTCGGTTCCGCCATGAGGCCATGTAAGCATGATGCCGCTCTGTGGAGACCATTCTGCAGGAAGCGAATAATCGCAAGGGTATGATTGATACATAGGCTTAATGTTTTTGTACTCTGAATATACGAATGAACGATATGGCTATTTTGCCACAATCTTTTGCAAAATTACGAAAAAATCTATAATATGTATATTTTTTCTTCCTTTTTTTTAACGATATTACTAAATACTTTCGCTTGTGGGGATGTTCAGGAAGATGCAGATAATGATTTTAAAGTAGTAGTAGAGGTTGTTATCGTTTGGTTCTTAATAGTTATGCAATGTGGTGTTTGATTTAAATTCATAAAATTAGTTAAACTCTTGTCGTATGTGCTTTGTATTTGCCAAGAAATTGCTAACTTTGCATTCAAATGAACATAAATAAGGTAGTAGATGCCCTTGAACAGTACGCGCCTCTGCCCTTGCAGGAAGGATATGATAATGCCGGCCTACAAGTTGGATTGACAGAGACGGTGGAAGTATCAGGGGCATTATTGTGTCTTGACGTCACTGAACAAGTGGTGGACGAAGCGATAGAAAAGGGATGTAATCTCATTGTTAGCCATCATCCTCTGATATTCCGCAAGTTGGCGAGAATAGCAGATGAGGATTATGTGCAACGCACTGTGCGCAAAGCCATTAAGCACGATATAGCCATCGTGAGCATGCACACCAATATGGACGCAGCAACAGGTGGCGTAAACTTCAAGATAGCAGAGAAGTTAGGTCTGAAGCACTTGCAGTTTTTTGCTGGTGAGAAGGAAGTTGATGGCGTGAAAGGTGGCGAAGGTGTTATGGGCGAAGTGAGTGAGGCTGCCGGATGGGCTGCCGACGACTTGGTACTATTGCTTCGCGAAAAGTTTGGTGCAGAGTGCGTGCAATGCAATCAGTTGTTGCGTCGTCCTATCAGGCGTGTGGCACTTTGCGGCGGAGCTGGTTCGTTTCTCTTGGACGCTGCCGTGGCGGCTGGAGCTGATGCCTTCATTACGGGTGAAATGCACTATCATGAGTTCTTTGGTCATGAGCAGGAAATTCAGATTTGTGTGATAGGCCATTATCAGAGCGAGCAGTTTACGAGTGAAATCTTTAAGAGCATTATAGAGGAAAAATGTCCTGGAGTGAAATGCTTTATTTCTGAAGTAAACACCAATCCGATTATTTATCTTTAAAAAAGTGAAAAGGTAGAAAAAGGTAAGAAGGAAAAATTGTAAAATAATAAAGATAATCATTATACATATTTTTAAACATTAAAATATATGGCAAAGAAAGATCCTACAGATTTGACAGTAGAAGAGAAATTGAAAACTCTCTTTCAGCTTCAGACAACCTTGTCGAGCATTGACGAGAATCGCGCGTTGAGGGGTGAGCTTCCTCTCGAAGTACAAGACTTGGAAGATGAGATAGCAGGTCTGACAACTCGCATTGAGAAGATTGAGAACGACATCGAACAGTTCAAGAAGGCTGTAAGCCAGAAGAATGGTGAGATTCATGAGGCACAGGCCAGCTTGGAGCGCTACAAGTCACAGCTTGATACGGTAAGTAACAACCGTGAATATGACACTCTGAGCAAGGAAATCGAATTCCAGCAGTTGGAGATTGAGCTCTGCGAAAAGAAGATTCGTGAGGGTCAGCAGAAGATCCAGGAGAAGCAGGCCGATTTGGCTAACAATCTTGAGCAGAAAGCCGACCGTGAGAAGGGATTGGTAGAGAAGCGTTCTGAGCTTGATGACATCATGGCGGAGACTCGTGAAGAGGAGGATCGCTTGAAAGAAAAGGCACTTGAACTGGAGAAGAAAATCGAACCACGTCTGCTTGCCAGCTTCAAGCGTATTCGCAAGGGCGCACGCAATGGTCTGGGTATCGTTTACGTACAGCGTGATGCTTGTGGCGGTTGCTTCAACAAGATTCCACCTCAGCGTCAGCTTGACATCAAGATGCACAAGAAGGTTATTCCTTGTGAGTATTGTGGTCGTATCCTTATTGACCCAGAGTTGGCTGGTGTTAAGGTCGTTACAGAGCCAGAGGAGAAGCCTAAGCGTAAGCGCTCTATTCGCAAGAAGAAGGCAGATGATGCTGATTAATGCATCATAAAAGTAGATAATCAATAAGATTATGATATAGAAAAAGGGTGTTTCACTGTTACACATCAACAATGAAACACCCTTTTCTTTGTATGGTGAGAAGATAATTCTCTAAATTACAAACCACGTGCCTTGAAAATACGATCCTTGGCATCATTGATTTCTTGGAACTTCTTTTCGGCAGCCTTGCGCACATCTTCCCCCAGGGCTGCTACCTTGTCGGGATGATGCTTGAGAGCCATTCTGCGATAAGCTGCTTTTACCTCATCGTTGGAGGCAGAGGGAGAAATGCCAAGTACGCGATAGGCATCCTCTAAGTTTGATGAAGAAGAAGAACCACTACGGAGGTTGAGCATTTGTTCGAGTTCCTCGTCGCTAAGTCCCAAGTGGTAAGTCACCTCTTTGAGTGCCATGAGTTCTTCTGCAGGTACGTTTCCGTCAGCTTGCGCTATCATGACCAAGAAGTTGAGCAACTGTAGGCGTTGTTCGTAAACCATGCTGTTGCGAATCTGACGACAACTGTCTTGTATGACGCTGCGATATTGCATCACGCCTACGCGTTTCTGCTCTTCAAAGAGTCTCAGCAGAATAGTCTCGCCCTGTGTCATGGCATTCAAGCCGAAGTTTTGTCGCAAGAATCGGCGCACAAACTCCATCTCTGAGTGCATCACCTTGCCGTCTGCCTTCATGATGTAGGAGGCAAGAACGAGTAGCGAGAACATAAACGAGTTGCGTTGTCCTTCGCGTCTTTCGTAGTCTTGACTTCCTGCATTGTCGGGGCGGTTTACCTCGTTAAGGCCATGTTCGAAGAGAGAGCCTAAGGCATAACCTGCCAAGGCTCCCAATGGTCCTACAGTGATGAATCCGAGGATTCCACCTATCCATTTTCCTGCTCCCATAGATTTCTTCTAAAATAATGGGTCTTGGGTATTAAGCCTCGCAGTGAGGCTTAGTTGAAATAATATAGGAATGTGGCAATACCAGAAAGTGCAGGTTTGCGCTGACCTTCTATTTCGATATCAAACTTGATACTTGCCTTGCAGATGCCACGAAGATTCTGAATGTCGTGAAGGGTTGTAACGAGGCGAACGCGAGAACCTGTGATGACAGGCTGGCCGAAACGCATCTCATCCATGCCATAGTTGACAAGCATCTTGATGTTGTGTACTTCTACAATCTGCTGCCACATATAAGGTAACAAGGAAAGTGTGAGGTAGCCGTGAGCTATGGTGCTGTGGTAAGGGCTTTCCACCTTGGCACGTTCTACGTCTACATGTATCCATTGTGGGTCAAGGGTTGCGTCAGCAAACTTGTTGATGCGCTCCTGGTCTACCTGCAACCACTCTGATTCTCCTAATCTCTCTCCTAAGTGAGAGGCAAATTCTTCATAAGAATTGATAATTAATTTTGCCATATTCTATTCTTTTTTATAGTTATCTGTTTAATTGTTATTTGTTATTATTCATTATTCTTGATTATTCTTTGACCCTATAGTCGTTTGTTAGTCACGACGGAAGATGTCGCGCGTGTAAACTTTATCTTTCACATCATTGAGTGCTGTGTCGTAACGATTGGCGATGATGGCCTGGCTGAGATCTTTAAACTCCTGTAGGTCGTTGACAACACGGCTACCAAAGAAGGTGGTTCCATTCTCAAGCGTAGGCTCGTAGACGATGACTTGGGCGCCCTTAGCCTTGATGCGCTTCATGACACCCTGGATGCTACTCTGACGGAAGTTGTCGCTATTGCTCTTCATCGTGAGTCGGTACACGCCGATGACACAAGTATGCTCCTTCTCTGGGGCGTAGCTGCTGTTGCCTTTGTAATAGCCTGCCATACTGAGTACACGGTCGGCAATGAAGTCTTTGCGAGTGCGGTTGCTTTCCACAATGGCCTGGATGAGGTTTTCGGGCACATCTGTATAGTTGGCTAAGAGCTGTTTGGTGTCCTTAGGTAGGCAGTAACCGCCATAGCCAAACGAAGGGTTGTTGTAGAAAGAGCCAATGCGTGGGTCGAGACCTACGCCATCGATAATCGACTTTGTGTCAAGACCCTTCATTTCAGCATACGTATCCAACTCGTTGAAGAAGCTTACACGCAGTGCCAAATAGGTGTTGGCGAAGAGCTTAACGGCTTCTGCCTCTGTGAGTCCCATAAAGAGGGTGTCGATGTCGGGCTTCAGTGCGCCTTCCTGTAAGAGCTCGGCAAAGGTATGCGCTGCCTGATCGAGACGTTCGTCGTCTTTGGGGCGGCCCACGATAATGCGGCTGGGGTAGAGGTTGTCGTAGAGAGCCTTGCTCTCACGCAAGAACTCTGGTGCAAAGATGATATTGTTGCATCCCAACTTCTTACGTATCATTTCTGTATAGCCCACTGGAATGGTGCTCTTGATGACCATAATAGCCTCGGGGTTTACCTTCATCACCAAGTGTATAACTTCTTCTACGTGTGTTGTGTCGAAGTAGTTTCTTGCTGGGTCATAGTTGGTAGGCGTGGCAATGACGATAAAGTCGGCGTCCTTGTAGGCAGCCTCTGCATCTGTCGTTGCTGTGAGATGGAGGTCCTTCTCTTTGAGATATTTCTCGATGTATTCGTCCTGTATGGGCGAGCGTCGATTGTTGATGAGCTCCACCTTCTCGGGCACAACGTCAACAGCGGTTACCTGATGATGCTGACTGAGCAGTGTGGCAATGCTCAAGCCTACGTAGCCTGTACCAGCAACGGCTATGCGGATATCTTTGTTTTTTGTTTCCATTGGCTGCAATTATTGTATAAGTTGTTGCAAAGGTACATCCTTTTTTAGACTTGACCAAATATAGATGGCAAGAGTTTGCTAAAAATAGGAAAAATACCTTTCTATTTCTGTTCTTTTTTAATTCTATTTTCTCTCATGCCTGCCGGGATGTTTCGCGCTTATAGGATTCTACTTGCATAAGGCTGTGAATGGGCAGAACTCGCAGCGCTGCTTGTCGGAGGTGGCTACAAGTGGATTTTCAGGATTGCATATCTCGCCGATGAGCTGTTCCAGATACGTCATGAATAATTCCTGATGTTTTGTGACGTCGAGGATGGGCTCTTTTCCAAAGAGTAGTGTGGGGTCGTAGTCCTTGCTTCCTGCCTGTTGTATGAAGAGTAGTCCTGGACTTACAGGATTAGAACCTTTATTGAAGCGCTTGTCTTGACTCACGATGAACGAATAGAGTATGGCCTGCAGATAGTAATCGGTGTGTTGCGAAATCTTGCTTGGATCGAAAATTGCTTCTACGTCAGTAGGGAATCGTTGAGGTTTGCGGCCTGTCTTATAGTCGATGACACGTATGCGCTCTGCAATGTTGCCAACACCTGGATTCCCGTTGGCAGCAACAGCGTCAAGTCGGTCGATGTAACCGCCTAAGGCGATGGTTTTCTTGCCGATAGGTGTGTCGAACTCAAAGGATTGCTTCACCTCTGTCTCAAGACCTAAGATGGTGTAGGGAGCTAATCGTTCGTCGATGCGCAAGAGTTGTTTGAGGTAACTGATGATGACTTCGCGATTGATGAGTTGCAGACCGTTGAAATGGGGCAATTTGCTACCTTTCTTCAGACGGAAAAGTTCTTCTGCGAAAGCCTCGTCCACCATGCGATAGAGTACTTCGTCGTGCTCTAAGGCGTAGGTGATTTCTTGCTTACCAATCATGAGGGGACGTACCAGGTGTATGTTGCCTGTCTCGTCTTCTTTTATATCTTCAGGACGGGCAAACTGCAGATAGAATAGTTCGGCAGCACGATGGAAGATGAGACCAAAGAGACGGTTGTCTATCTCGTCTTCCAGTTCTTCGGGTTCTTTCAAGCCTAAGATATAACGATAATAGAAACGCTTTTGGCATCTTAAGTATGTGTTTATAAAAGTTGGGGAAAGTGTCTTTCCATCAATGAGTTGATGTATCATAGCTTCGGTCTTCTCAATATTTTTTTGGTCGGGCGGGAGTGGAACCTGTCCTGATGCCAAAGCTCTTCTTTTCACAGCGTGCGAGCCTTCTACTAAGAGTTGTAGCATGAAGCGACTCATCTCTCCAGTATGTCCGTCCTCTGTAGAGTTGTTGTAAGTGAGCGTGATGTCGTTAGCTCTTTGTAACATGCTGTGGAAGTAGTAAGAGTAAATGGCTACTTTGTTGTCAACAGTGGTCAGACCGTAAGCCTTGCGCAGAGCATACGGGATGAAGGAAGAGTCGCTGACACCTTTAGGCAGATTGCCCTCACTGGCAGAAAGAACGATGATATGGTCGAAATCAAGGTTGCGCGTTTCCAGTACACCCATGATCTGAATGCCTTCAGCTGGTTCGCCATGGAAAGGGATGCTGGTGGTCTGCATGAGTTGCAATACAAGTCGCTGCAGGGTAATGATGTCGATGATGAGGTCGCCAGCGTCGATGAGTTGGTGAAGTCGATTGAGCAGAGTATAGGTGCGGAAGAGCGACTCTTGGAAGAGTGGGTCTTCGACTTCGCGTGCCTGTGTGCCTATTACTTTTAATATATCGAGTAGATATTGTACAAGTGAGAGGTTGAAGTTTTCGCTGTCCTCAACACCGCCAAAGAGTAGTTTTGTTCCCTCGTCTTCACTCAGGCTCAACAACCACTGACGCGATGGCAGATAGACTTTCTGCTCGTGCAGGTCGTTGTACAACTGTGCATGTTGGGGAGTGATGTAAATAGCATAAGGGTGACGTAGCACATGGTTTACATAACGCAGCCGATAGGATTCGCGTTCTTGGTTATAACCCAAAGTTTGAAGGTCGATGAGCTTCAGCACCAAACTATAGAAAGGAGTTTGTTGCAGAGGATAACCCAAAGTGATGTTGACGCGTTTTACCTCCTCAGGCAAAGAGTGGATCACGGTAGGGAGTAGACTTTCATCGGCCAGCACGATGGCTGTTTTTCGACCTTGCTTAAAGCGTTCGTTCTCCATCAACCAAGTGTGTACGTATCGAGCCTGAATGTGGTCGGTGGGTGCATTGATATAGGTTATGTCCTTGCTTGAGCTGAATGCGTTATATAGTTCATTGTCAGAGATTTCTGCAAGTTCGTTGCCAAATATCTTTATGAGTTGTCGAATGTAATATCCTGCCTCGTTGCCATTACTCATGTAGTATTGGTCGTAATCCCAATAGAAGGTAGCCTTTCCCTCTTTCTGTAGTCGCATACAGAGTTTTTGCTCCACTTGTTGCATCATATTAAATCCTACAAAGAGATATTTCTTATGCTTAAAAACGATAGAGTCGTCTTCCACTACGCGTCGGTAGAGCGCACCTTCGTAGGCTAAGTTTTGTTCAGCGAGTCGCTCGTTGAAGTCGTTATAGATGTCTAAGAAGTGGCTCCACAACTGCAAGAATCTTTTCTTCAGTTCGGTGTTGTGGTCTTCAGAGAAATGGCTGAAAAACTTCTTGATGATTTCCTTCTGCTCTTCAGTGAGATATGACACATCATCCAGCTCGTGTATGTCTCTGAGATTAGCAAAAAGATGCTGAGCCGATGCCATGTTTTTGTCTACATCGTCGAAGTCGGTAATGAGCAACTGCCCCCAACCATAGAAATGGTCGAGGGTTTCATCGATGCCCGTGCAGTTGACAAACGACTTGTGTAGGTCGCAAACCAGCTTGATGGGGTCGGCTACCTTGAGTGGTGTGTGCTGACGAAAGAGGTCGCTGATGGTGATGTATGTGGGGCTCCACAGGGGATGGTCGACGAGGCGTGCGAGCTGTTCGTTAAGGAACAGCGATGCGCGCTTATTGGGGAAGACGATGGCAATATCGCTCAAGTCGTTTCCATATTTTTGTAAGATGTCTTGTGCTACAAAGGCGAGAAATGATTTCATATTCTTCAAGTTTCTTCTATTTGTGATGAAATTTTCGTGTAGGCGTTGAAGTATGGGCTCTGTGTTACTGGCGGAAAGCCTACGGAGCATCAGATTGTCAGTCTACGTGTATGCTGTCTTGTTTCATGCTTCCACTTTGACAATCTTGTTGGGATAGACGTACCATAGATAGCCTTCCACCTGTTGAGAGCTGTCACTATCCTGCATGTTGTTTAGCAGTTGCATATACTGTCTCACCTGGTTGTGGTGTTCGGGGTGAGGTTTACCAAATTTGAAGTCGACAACGATAGTCTTGTTGCCATCCCTCATTACACGGTCAGGGCGATGTTCTACCACCTTTCCATCTTCCACGCTCAGTATGGAGCACTCGTTGAAGAGTGTCCAGTGAGGTGCAAACCAATGTGCCACCTGTTCTGATTCGAGTCGCTTGCGTATCATCGCTTCCAGTCTTTGGCGCGATAGGTTGTCGTCGTAGATCATTCCGTCAATTTCCAGTTGTCGCAAGGCTTCATCAATATCTTCGCTGGTGCGAATCGTGGAGAACAGGTTGTGAAGAATCGTACCCAACTTGATGTAGTATTTCTGCTGTTCTTCGGCTTCATCGCCCTCTATGAAGTCACGACTTTTGTTACTCTGTCTGAACACAGGCAAAGCGGTATTCACCTTCAAAGGTACATTGATGTAGCTGACAGGCTGGTTGAAGACGTTGGCTGATGGCTGGGATGTATCTTCTTTTGTCTCCTCGTAAGTAAGGTTGCCGTATTCGAAGTAGATGTCGTCGATCTCCTGTTCGATTTTCACAGGTACTTCTTGCTCTTGTAGCACTTTCTCTACCGTTGGTAACACCTTTTCTATCAGAGCACTACGGAAGTTATCTGTGTCACGATGTCCTACGACAAAGAGTCCATGGCTGGCTCTGGTGAACGCTACATAGAGAAGGTTCATATTGTCTATCATGTTTTGCAGATGTTCGTGGTGATAATCGTCCTCGTAGATGCTTCCCTTCATCTGTTTGGCGATGAAGTTTACCGGAACGAGTGGAATTTCAGAGAAGGGTTCAACGGTAGGCGTACACCATAATGTGCCTGACGCTTTCTCCAACTGCCAATCGCAGTAGGGTATGATGACATAGTCGAACTCCAATCCTTTACTCTTATGTATCGTGACAAGGCGTATGCCGTCAAGACCATCGCTATGAATGCTTTTCTCATGTAGGTTGTTGTCCCATTCCTTGATGAAGGCATCGATGTCGCAGCTGTTGTCTTGCAGATAGTTGGCCATCTGATCGTAGAAAGCACAGATGTATGCACTCTGATTCTTCATCTCCTCGATGGATCCCAGTTGAAGTGTTGCAAAAAGGTGCTCCACCAGGTCGAAGATAGGTTTCTGTAGCAGCAGGTCGCGTTGTTCTTCTATTTGCTTCACGATTTCATCGCTTGCGAGAAACTGAAGCGCATACTTCTTGAGGGTGGCTCTTGTAATGTTGTCTTCGGGGTGAGTGAGCAGTCGCAGTGCTGTAACAAGAGCGTTGACCGCCTGCGAGGCGTCCAGTCTGAATGCCTCATCGGAGACGAGCTGGAACTGACAGTCGTTGTTCATGAGATATGCAGCTACCTCCTTGATGACTTGGTTGGTTCTTGTCAGAATGGCTATCTGATTGGGCTTCACTCCTTGTTTGGTGAGCTGCTTGATGGTATGCAGCGTATAATCCAGGGTGCGGTTTCTCCAGTCTTCCTTGCTCAGTAGCTTGAGCTGCACATAGCCGTTTGCAGGCTTGCTTTGAGGTACTTTCTGTGCTACATCCGAATAGGCTTTCTTCATCTCTTCGGCTTCTTCAGGCGAGTTGACCTTGAGCTGCTCGTATTCAGCATCGGCAGCAGCGATGAAAAAGGCGTTGTTGAAGTCGATGATGTTGCGGTCGGAGCGATAGTTGGTGTCGAGTGTTTGAATATCGAGTCGTCCCTTATCAAATTGTTGCTCTATGTTGTTGAGTAGACGCCAGTCTCCAGAGCGCCATCTATAGATACTCTGTTTTACGTCGCCCACGATGAGGTTGCCCGCATCTTGATGGCTCATGGTTTCATCGAGGAGCACCTTGAAGTTCTGCCATTGTATGGTGCTGGTGTCCTGGAACTCATCTATCATGATGTGTTCTAACTGTGTGCCTATCTTTTCGAAGATAAAAGGCGAGTCGCTGTCTTGCATGAGCGAGTGGAGTAGCGTCTGTGTGTCGCTGAGGAGGAATCTGTTGGCTTCCTCATTGAGTTGGCGCACTTTTTTCTCGATGCTGCCCAGAAGTCGCAACTGGTTGAGGTTGCGCAGGGTGAGGTCAGCGCTCTTGAAGAGTTTTACCAGTTGAGGTCGGTTTTCTTCGGCGTGGCGCAGCAGGGGTGCTAAGGTGCTACAAACCAAGTCGAAGACGGGATTGCCTGGGTGGGCATTGGCTGCTGTCAGCCATGCTTTCTCATCTTCTAAGGCAGCAAGCACCCGCTTGCCAAGCAGTTTTTCATCGTCGTAGATACCTGCTTGGAGTTTGGCAAAATAGCCGTATATACCTGTTTTGCCATATACGAAGTCGGAGGCATCCAGTCCGTTTTCGTCGAGAGTTTCGAAGAAGCTGGTTGTTATCTGTGTGAGATGGTCTTGAGCATCTTTTCTGATTTTCTTCATCTTGCCCATAAACTTCTTGAAGAAGTCTTCCTCTTCCATGATTGCATTGAGATTCTTGGCAGCACTCTTGTAGTAGTCGCGGAAGATGTTCTCACCGAAATGCTTGATTTCACCGATGACATTCCAACTTTTGTCATCAGCAATGTTCGACTTGATGTAGTCCATGATCCAGTAGAGCAGGCGGTCGGTTTTTCCCAAGTCTTCTATCAGCTGGTCTACAGCCTGTTGTTCCACCTGATAGTCGTTGAGTCCTATGCGCAGGTTGGCTGTAAGGTCGAGTTCCCTTGCCAAGTTACGCAGTACGCTCTGAAAAAACGTATCGATAGTCTCCACCCTGAAGTAATTGTAGTTGTGTACCAGGAGGCTGAGCGCCGTTGCTGCATTCTGCTCTATCTGTGCCTGGGAGAGATGGGGCAGTGCTTGTTGTATCTGTACCAAGTAACTTTTCGATTCTTTCAGTCCGTGTGCTATGCCGTAGAGTTGACTTAGAATACGAGTCTTCATCTCCTCAGTGGCCTTGTTGGTGAAGGTCACAGCCAAGATGGTGCGGTAAGCGTGTGGATTGTTTATTACCAAGGTCATATATTCTCTCGCCAGTGTGAATGTCTTGCCAGAGCCAGCACTTGCCTTATAAACAGTGAGATGTGAGTTCATAAAGATCAATATATAATATGAATAAGGTGTATTTTTTACCAGTTGCGGAAGAGTTCGAAATCAAACTTGCAACCTATTCCGTAGAACTTGGCGTTTTTGAAGCCTGCAAATATGCCCATCGACAGTAGTCGAGTACTGAAGCCATAGCCCCATTCGGTGTAGGGGTGTAGATTCTCTACCAGAAGGGCATTAACATAGAACCGTTCTGCTTCTACATATCTGCCCACTAAGGGAGTCCAGGCAGCAAAAAGCATCGGTCGCTCATAAGTGAAGTTGCTACGCACATAGTATTCTGATGAGTTATACCATTCGGAAGGCAGTAATTCAAACGAGCCACTCCAGTCGTCGTTCCATCCTCCAGGGATGTAGTTGTCGTTGAAGTTGGAGTAGTCGATGAAATACCAGTGTGAGCCTCTCATTGTATAGAATCCTGCACCGAGACGTGCTGAATACAATTGTCGTCTGCTGGCATAGAAAATGCCTTTGGCATCAAGCTCTATGCGTTCGTATGGAATGTTTGAGCTCAAAAATCCCTTGATGCTTCGCTCATAATCGGCTGTCACTGTCACGCCTTTAGGTCCTAAGGGACGCCATATCAAGCCCACGGCAGGTGCGACAGAGCGATACTTCGATGGATAGCCATACGTTTCGTAAAACTCAGGGTGGAGCGCCTTGCGATGGTGAGCCGTAACTCCCACCTCAAATCCCCATTTGGGTGTAAACATCCAGTGGTTAGTGAGACGGAAATAGCTATCAGTAAACTCGGTGTAGTTTTTCTGCTGCACGTCTATCTCTTCGTCATCGTCTTTAGGGATGTTGAGGATGTTGCGTGCAATGACGTTGGTGTTGATACGATTGCCACTGCCATAAGTCATTTCCAAATAGCCCTCGTGCTTGCGATTGTAGTTGAAGGTGGCTGGAATATTGAAGTATAGCTGATGGAGTTTGAAGCTATAACCCGCCCTAAAGCGCACACCCAACTGGATGTTGTCGTTGAAAGAATAGGAGCTACGTATGTCAAACTTATAGATAAGTCCTTTTCGCCTGGTGTAACCCATGTATAGCGGATTGAGGATGGGACTTAAGCGTACATATCCTTGGTTTTCCTTACCAAAGTCTTGCTGTATACGATTCACCATATTGTCTCCCACAATATCCCAGAGTACATCTTTGACAAAGTTGCGCTTCTTCTGGGCACCCTCTACCTGGCTGAGAGAGTCGCGACGATTCTTTTCTTTGAAGTACTCATCATAGATGAGCAGCTCTTTCTCGTTGAGTAATACGGGGCGCACCTGTGCCATTAGTGTCGTGTCGGCTACGTTGTTGAGTGAGTCGGAAATGAGTTTGGGCAGATTGTAGTATGCAGAGAGCATACCCGTAATATTGTTGCCCATAAAACGGAAATTGGCCTTTAGGTTGCATCTATCAGGCAAGAGCGACTGATAGCCCTCTTTGCCCATCACGATGGATACGAAAAAACGAGTCATGTCGTATTCACCCTCAAAGTCTACCATGTATACTTTTCCCGTCTTGCTATTCACCACGGCCTTGGTTTCTACGGTTTGCGTGTTTTTCACTTTGGGGTAGGCATATACCTGCGCCTTGTCGAAGGCAAGGGGAGTCACCTTGTAGGTGTAAAACCTACGGTTGGCAGGGTGAAAAGGAGACAGGATGTTGTTTTGAAATAAGTTTTCGTCAAAGACATTAGGAGTGACATACGTAATGACGTATGACATAATGTTGCGGCGGTGGGGCACCGTACTCAAATGGAGCAGGCGTTGATCGGTGAAAGTTTCGTTGTGGCGTGTTATCTTGGCATAGTATTCGCTGATGAAGTGGCGGCCAGTGCCATGAGCTATGGCATACATTGAGGGAACAAGCATCAAGGTGGCGTTGCGCTTGTTGGTGTGCATCTGCATCTTGGTGTAAGCATAACTCTGTGAACCATCCAGACCTGTGGTGTCAGTGCGCTTGGCATAGGTAAATACCAAACGAAGCACCGAATCACGAAACTCGATATTCGGTGCTTTCACTTTGGCAGAGATGCTTGCTGACATCAGCAGCAAGCAAGCCATGATTATAAACTTACGAAGCAACAATCTGCTATCCAAGGTATTTCATCAATATTTTGACATATCCCGATTCTCTGAGTTTCGAGATGCTTTTCTCGCGTATTTGGCGCACGCGTTCACGCGTAAGTCCCATCTTGTCGCCTATTTCCTCAAGCCCTTTTTCTGGCTCGCCAATACCGAAGCAGGCGCAGATGATTTGTCGCTCACGCTCTTTGAGTACCTGGCCGAGCACCTGCTTGAGCTCCATGGCCATGCTCTCGTGGTCAACTTGCTTGTCGGTGCGGCTGTCATCGCCACTGGCCATGACGTCTACCATCGCATTGTCGTCGTCATCGCCAAAGGGGGCATCGATGCTCACATGATGTCCACTTGCTGCCATGCTCTGCGATATTTTTTCTTCGTCTACTCCCGTGCGTGCTGCGATTTCCTCCACACTGGGTCTACGTAGGTTCTCTTGCTCAAACTTGTTGATTTCGTGGTTCACCTTGTTGAGTGACCCCACTTGGTTGAGGGGCAATCGCACTATGCGACTCTGCTCGGCAATAGCCTGTAAGATGCTCTGGCGAATCCACCATACAGCGTAAGAGATAAACTTGAATCCACGAGTTTCGTCAAAACGCTCTGCTGCCTTAATGAGGCCTATGTTACCCTCGTCGATGAGGTCGGTCAGAGTCAGTCCTTGATGCTGATACTGCTTGGCCACAGACACGACAAAACGCAAGTTGGCCTCTACCAGTTTGTTTTTAGCACGCTCGCCAGCTCGACCTCCTTTCTTGATGGCCTGGGCAAGTTCTATCTCTTCGTCAATCGAAACCATAGGTGCACGACCAATCTCTACAAGGTACTTGTCGAGTGCCTCGCTGTTACGGTTGGTGATGCTTTTCTGTATCTTAAGTTGTCTCATTCTCTATACTTTCACCTAATTTTCGCAAATATAGTAAAAATAAGTATAGGTTGTTGTTTTTGATAACTAACTTTAACACAATTATTTAACAATCTCCTCTTGAAGAAATTTCTGATAAGCATCACGATGGCCGTTGAAAACATTGATGTCTACGTGTCCGCGTATTCCGCTCACTCTGCCGTCAGGGCACAACTGCCACAACACCAAGCGCACATCGGGCTTGTATTCGCCATAGCGCGCTATCCATACGCGATAGTTGCGTTTAAGGTCGGGCGCCATGCTGAAATATCGGTTTACAAACATCTGACTGATGTAGAGGATAGGGCGTGTACCTGTGGCTTTTTCTACATATCTGAGCCATGCTCTCACCTGTGTAAACATGGCCTTGGGCCCTCCCATCTGCTTTATTTGGCGTGGTGTGGGTTCGAGATCGAGTACGGGTGGGAAATCGCCTCGTCTCACTTGGGCATGCTTCATAAACTTGCGAGCCTGCTGCAGACCAGACTTTCGTGTGGAGAAGAAGTGGTAGCTACCCACTCTAAAGCCATGAGCACGTGCCGCTTGATAGTCTTTACGATAGTAGGGATTGAGCAGTGTGGCTCCTTCGGTACACTTGATGTAGATAAAACTGATGGGGTAGCTCACGTTGCCACTTACTTTCTTGCGACTAATGTTGCCCAAATGGTTGATGCGTAACTTATTCCACAGTATGGGAAACTTCTTTTTGCCTTGGATGTGTTGATACTTGGAAATGTCGATGCCGTAAATACGTTCAGAGGTATAAACGAGTCTCTCGCCTTGGTATCGTCCGCTTTTCCATTCTCCTACACGGAGTGGCTCTTTAGGTTTGATGCCTACCCCGAATCCGTTGCGCTGACCATGTTGCCAGTGGCCCTCATAGAAACTTCCATCACGCCCCATCCATGCTCCGTGTCCGTGAGGATGGAAAAGAGAGTCTCTTTCGCCTTGATATACGCCAGTAGAGTCTTTTTTAAGTACTTCCGTTACAGACTTACGCAAGGGTAATGTCAATAGACGAAGCACAACTGCTGCTGCATGGTAGTTCACGGCAACGATGGAATCGGGGAGCGCATGTGTGGTGAGTCGGAATAGGTTCATGCCTCTTATGGTGTCTTTCTTCTCCATCAAGCAAGGCAAACTTCTTTTGTGTTCATTTGATGGACCAAAAAAGGCCTTGTACGAGACCTTTCTCACAATGCGGAGATGTTGATTGTCTGCTGCATGCTGTAAAGAGTCGTAGAGTTTGTTTACCTGTTTGAGCTGTGCTTTTTGTTGCTGCGCATATTCTGCAATCATACCATATCCCTCATCGCGTACCTGATGGGAGTGAAAATAATAGTCGGTTTCGTGAAGCACCCACTGGCTATTTTTTCGTAGCGTGTGAAGAGAGTCGAGGATAGCTTGGCAAACTTGTGAGGCTGTCAGCCCTGCATAGCGATGGTGATGAAGAGCGTTGTTGTCTTCTGCAAGTAGGAGTCCTCTACAAGAAGGTAGCAGGTTCCATTGATTAACGAAGTTAGCCTCTAACAGGGTTGTGTCGCAGCCCAAGGAGAATAGCACCTTATTATCGATTCTGAGTTCATACTGAGAGTAGGCGCCGATAGTAGCTCGTGATGCTACCCATTTCTCACGACTCATGTGATAGCAAGAGTATACGTACCAACTGCATGATAGCAGTATCAGCAAGGAAGTGCATAGAATGATGGTGTTTCTTTTTTTCATTTTTATTTACTTTTTCAAAGTATCGGGCGGCTTATTGGGCTGGGCGGTAATTTATGAGATATTGTTTGAACATTTTGCTGAGATACAGCTTATCTTTTGCAAAGATACAATAAAAACACGAAAAAGCAATATTTTTCTGCAACTTGTATCTAACAGGCAAAATAAAAGAAAATCAAAAATGCTCATAATGATATAGAAATAAATAGCTTGAGGTTGTTGTATAAAAAAGTCTTTAAACCGCACATAAATTTGATTAAAAGTTCCGTTCAAAGGCTTTGAATATATATCTAAAGCCTTTGAATAAAGATTCTTTAACATCCCCATTTGCGAAAGTAATTACTCAGTTCACCACAGGGGCTTTCCCCTGAGTTGTTAATATATTATTTCTCAGTGTTGTTTACTATTAAACACAACTATATTTTGTGTGAACTGTAATAATGGATCAAATAATGGGATTGAGTTGGATATTAAAAAAAAACAGAACCCAATCTCACGATTGGGGCCTGTATACCTTGAAAACATACTTATACTATTATCTGTCACCTAAAGAATCACATAATACTATACTTAACTAAAAAACCTTGTAAACTTTATGACATTCAATGCGTGTGAGAAAAGTTAATGATAGAACTTATTATAATTTCCTATTTTGTACTGCAAAGATAATGCAGCCTGATGAAAATGACTTGTAAAATCAAAAATTACTCATTTGGTTACTTGTAATATCGCCAAATTATGTTATTAAAAATCATTTATGATGTAAATTAAAGCTATTATTGTGCACAAAAATAAAGAGCTAATAGTCTGTTTATAAACAATTTGCATTATTGATAATTATTTTTTCATTATTGGGAAAGCGTTTTTCGAATAGTTTATGTATTTTTGCAGAAAAACCAAAACTTACTACATATATGTTTATGTCAACTATCCTCTTTTATCGTGAGTTTTTGTTGTGTGTGGGAGCGACGAGCCTATTCTTCGGGTTGGTATTACTCTTTTTCACAACTCCAGATGGAGAAGGTGTTTACAAGTACTATAGACGCTCCAAAATGCTGTTGGCTGCAGGTTATTTAGTGATGAGTCTGAACATAACCTATTGGGGAGTTTCCTACAACGATCGCTTTATAACACCTACAGTGACCGATATTTATAATGAAGTCATCGCTATCTATCTGTTATATATTATCTTCCATTATGCTTTGTGCAATCTCCTTGATCATCATTATCTCACTCGCAGACGTCTTCTCGTAGATTTTATCAAATGGCTATGTGTGATAGGCGTTTGTGCTCTATCTATGCATCCGTTTTTCGATGCAGTGAGAAACTGGGTAACAGGCTTTATCTCACTTTTACTCATTGAATATCTGGCTACTTTTTTGTATAAATATCGAAGACTCTATCTGCATAACGAAAAGGTGATGGCCAACTATTTTGCCGAAGATAAGCGTCGGTTTGTAGCATGGACCAATAAGATTATTGTGCTGATGGTCCTGTTAGGTGTGCTGGCTTTTATTTCTATATTCAAGGGCATTTGGTTTAATTTCCTCTTTCAGTGCTACGCATTACTGTTTAATTTCTTCGTAGTTATAAGCTTTCTGAATCGCAGTTTTTCGTATGGTGAAATTGAAAAAGCTTATGTAGAGTGGGAAGAGCAGGAGAAAGCCCAAGTGTCTGTTTCTATACCGCGCAATAACGTGGTTTTCAATCTGATAGACAGTAAACTGAGAGTTTGGGTTGCAAGAGAGAAATATACGGAGCAAAACTTGATGCTTGACACTTTGGCAGCCTATGTCGGAACAAATCATACCTATCTTTCCCGATTTCTGAAGGAAGTGCATGGTGTAAACTTCAGTGAATGGGTGACGGGACTGAGAATAGCGAAAGCCAAAGAGTTGATGCTTGAAAATCCTAAAGAACGTTTAGAGGAAGTAGCTTATGCAGCTGGTTTTTCGTCACTTTCTTATTTTTCGAAAGTCTTCTCTCAAAGAGAAGGTGTTTCGCCAGCTCGCTGGCGAGAGAGCATTTCCTCGTAGCATGATGGCGAGACGCCAAAGAACTGTGCAAACAGTCTATTGAATGTGCTTCGAGAAGAGAATCCTGCTTTCTCTGCTATCTCAGTGAGTGTAAAGCTACTTAGATTATTCTCTAAGAGCTGTGAGGCGTAACGTAGGCGATAGCGAGTGATGAATTGGTTGATGGTGAGTCCGCCTGCGTAGATTTTGATGGCATGTGCCAGATAAGTACGATTTGTGGCGAGCGCTTTAGCGAGATTTTCGGGTTTGAAGTCTGGTTCGGTATAGGGTTTTTCATCATCCATATATTGGCAGATGCGCACAAAGAGACTCTCTTGTTTGTTGAGCGTCTCTTGTGGTCGGGTTTCTAACTCTGCCAGTTGGGAGCGTTCCTGCAGGTGTAGTCTTCGGATAATAAAAGACTGTTGTTTTAGTTTTTTACGCAGGTCATAAATGTGAAATATAAGCACAGCGATGCAGAGCAACAGACCAGCATTAACGAAGTGATGATTGATGAATTCCATGTTAAGATAAATATTCGATTTGAAGGATGCGAGTGGTGTGGTTGTCGATGCGACTGTCGTCTGACGTGCGATGACCTACGAGCCATACAATGTGTTGATGGGCATCTTCAATAAGTAGCTGGTCGTCTTTGTCGAAAGCGCTACACTTGACATCTGTAAGGAAGTCGCTGATCAACTTACTGCCTTTCATGCCAAACGGACGAAATCGGTCGCCTGTGCGTGGCGAACGTAGCGTGAGTGGGAAGTCCACCTTGTCGGCATCCAGCGTAACTATCATTGGTTTTCGACTGGGTTGGAAATCAGGAGTCCGTTCGTAGGTATCAACCTTGATGAAGGAATCCTCCCTCTGAAGGTTGTATTTTCCAGCCTCAGGAATCTTGATTGTTGAGGCTACTCTCGAAGAGGCATCAAGGCTTCGTGTTAGGATGTTTTTGCGGTCGATAACCAGTTGATGTGTAGATGATTGCCAACGTTTGCCTACAGCATCGATACTGCTCAAAATTTCAGCGATAGAAGTACCCGAGAAGTGGAAGGGCGCAAGTAGGGTATGAAGAACAAACTCAGGACTGGCTTGCGCCAATAGAAGCTCTTTTTTGATATAAGTCACACCCTGGCTGTCGGTAACGATAAGTTGGCTGTTATCTATGATGGCTTCCAGCATTTTGTTGGCTTCGCTCAAATGCTGAGCAGTTGTGGCTATACTGTCACTCACTGAGGGGTTGATGGTGCGGAGCAGGGGTAACACCTGTAGTCTGATTTTGTTGCGCACTACATCCGGCACGAGGTTGGTGCTGTCGGTTACGTAGTCTTGTTGTTGCTGGGCGAGATAATCCAATATGTCTTGTCGGCTTACATTGAGCAATGGGCGTATCACATGATCGTGGCGAGGGGCAATACCAGTAAGCCCATTGATGCCAGTACCTCGAATCAGGTTGATGAGAAATGTCTCTACGCTGTCATCGCGATGATGAGCCACACAGATGCCCTGTGCGTCTGTGTCGGTCAGTAGTTGCTCAAAATACCGATAGCGCAGTTCGCGTGCAGCCATCTCAATGCTGACTTTGTGAAGTGATGCATACTGGGTGGTGTCGAAGTGTATGCGGTGGAGTGGCACAGAGAGTCGCTGGCACAGGGCCACGCAGAACTGTTCGTCGCGGTCAGACTCGTTGCCACGCAGTCTAAAGTTGCAATGACAGGCTTCGGCTCGGTAGTCTAAATGGCAAAGTGCCAACAATAGGGCCACGCTGTCGGCTCCACCCGACAGGGCCACCAAGTATGGTTTTGCCTTGTCGAGTAGCTGATGTTGCGCAATGAATTGCGATACCGACCATTCGAAGAGAGAAGGGCTCATCTGTTATTCTATAATATTAGTATTTTCTGAAGTTTAGCGTGTACGGAAGTTATAGTAGTTAAAGAAGTTATCACTCACTTCGGTCGTTAGAAGTTATAGCCAATAGCCTTTTTTGTTGTATATTTAGCTATAAAGCATATGGCTTTAACTTCTCTAACTTCTCTAACTTCTTTAAATCCTTTAACTTCCCCATTTGCGAAAGTTGAGTATTTTATATTACTTGTTTTTCAAAAATTGCTCGGCACGCTCCAAATCTTGCGGTGTGTCAATACCAACCGTTTCTACGTCTGTTGTTCCTACTTTTATCTTGAATCCATTCTGCAACCATCTGAGTTGCTCCAAGCTCTCTGCAATCTCAAGTGAGCTTTGTGGCAACAGAGTAATCTGGCGCAGCACCTCCTTGCGGTAAGCATAGATGCCGAGGTGCTTGAGGAAAGGGTAGTGGGTGAGCCATGCTTCCTGTTCGTAGCCACGCACAAAGGGTATGATGCTTCGCGAGAAGTACATGGCAAAGCCCATATTGTCGACAACTATCTTGGGGCTATTGGGGTTGGCAACCGCCTCCATATTGTCGAAAGGCTTACCCAGTGTGGCAATCTGCGTAGAAGCATCGTCAAAGCAATGGCAGATGGTGTCGAGTTGACTCTTTTCCACAAAAGGCTCATCTCCCTGTACGTTGACGATGACATCCCAGTCGCCACCAATTTTCTCAATAGCTTCCTCGATGCGGTCAGTGCCGCTCTTGTGGTCGGTGCGAGTCATGACCACTTGTCCGCCAAACGCCTTTACTGCTTCATAGATGCGTTCGTCGTCGGTGGCAACATAAGCCGCTTCAAGAACTGCTGCTACTTTCTCATAGACATGTTGGATGACGGGTTTGCCCCCCAGTAGCGCCAATGGCTTACCTGGGAAACGCGTAGAGGCGTATCGGGCTGGTATGATTCCTATAAATTTCATATTCCTGTAGTATTTTTGAATATTCTTAGTATGAAGTTGATGCAAAGGTAATCATTTTTTTAGAAAAAGTGGGCAGGATATTTCATAATATTGGATAAAATGATTATTTTTGCATTTAAAATTGTAAAACTTTCGTACGACAGCCGAAACCTCAACTACGGGCTTGTAGGATTCGATGTTACGTGTATAAAAACTATTATGAATTAATATACATAACAAATACATAAATATGGCAAAATATAATGTTAGAGAATACAAGGAGTCGGGGGCGAGCTATCAAGCCAGCATCAGCCCTGATGTTTTGGACGAGTTGCATACCAAAATCCTAAACATACTTCTTATACAGAAGAAATTTATGGATAAGGATTATTCGGCTAAAAAGTTGGCACAAGACCTCAACACGAATAGCCGCTATGTATCGGCAGTGTGCAGCGTGAAGTTTCACATGAATTACGCCACACTCATCAACAAATACAGAATCGACGAAGCTATGTCGGTGCTGACAGATCGCCGTTATCTGAGTCTTAACATGGAGGATGTAGCGCAGATGGTGGGTTTTGCCAACAGGCAAAGCTTCTATTCTGCTTTCTACAAGATGCGAGGCATAACACCACGCGATTATCGTATGGAGTATCTTAACCTGCACCCAGAAGTGAAGAAGAAAAAATAAGCCACACTAAATATTCTCAATAATAGAATGGACGAAAAGCAGTTTAATTATAGTGACGAGCGATTTGCTGACTTGCAGATGTTGCGTTATCGTCTCAATGGGTTTGAAAACCTCTCTCTCTCTCAGAAACTTTATATCTTCTGTCTTGCCAAAGCTACCTTGATGGGGCGCGATATCACCTTCGACCAGCAAGGCAAATACAATCTGCGAATCAGAAAAACGCTTGAGGCTATTTACCTATATTATATAGGGCGCAAAGAGGCTGACGATACCAACTTCAAGCATCTCATTGTATACTTGAAACGTGTATGGTTTGCAAGCGGAATCTATCATCACTATGGATGCGAGAAGATGAAACCTGACTTTGACGAGGATTTCTTCTATGCACTTGTCGATGGTATGGACGAAGCCTTGTTGCCACTGAAGAAGGGCGAAACGAAAGAAGACTTGCTCGACGAACTCGTGCCTGTGATCTTTGATCAGATGGTGCTTCCTAAGCGCGTAAACCAGGCTGATGGTGAAGACCTTGTGCTGACATCTGCATGCAACTTCTACGAGAATGTGACGCAGGCCGAAGTGGAACGCTATTATGCTAAAATGAAGGATACTGATGACAACGAGCGCCAACCTTCGTATGGACTGAACTCTAAACTCACTAAGCGCAATGGTGAAATGGTGGAGCTGGTGTGGGCAGAGAATGGTATGTATGGTGAGGCTATTCGAGAAATCGCATCCTGGCTACGCAAAGCACAAAAGTTTGCTGAAAACGAGCAACAGAGACACGTCATCGACCTACTACTAAAATATTATCATACGGGCAACCTGACAGACTTCGATCTCTACAGCATCGCCTGGGTGGAGCAACACGAGGGAATGGTCGACTTCGTGAATGGATTTATAGAAGTGTATGGTGACCCGCTCGCGCTGAAAGGCACTTGGGAAGGAATCGTGGAATATAAAGATCTCGAGGCCACCAAGCGCACGCAAATCATTAGTTCTCATGCACAATGGTTTGAAGATCATTCTCCTGTCGACTCACGCTTCCGTAAACCCATTGTAAAAGGCGTCACGGCCCATGTGATCTGTGCTGCCATGTTGGGAGGCGATGAATATCCAGCTTCGGCCATAGGCATTAATCTGCCAAACTCCAACTGGATAAGGCAGGCTTACGGATCGAAGAGTGTCACCATCGGAAATCTTACAGAGGCTTATAATATGGCTGCGCTGGGCAATGGCTTCAACGAAGAGTTTGTTATCGATGACGAAACGCTACAGCTTATCAAGAAATACAGCCATTCGACAGATGACTTGCACACCGATCTGCATGAGTGTTTAGGACATGGCAGTGGACAGCTTTTGCCTGGAACCGACCCTGATGCACTCAAGGCCTATGGCAACACCATCGAGGAAGCGCGTGCCGATCTTTTCGGATTGTATTACATGGCCGACCCCAAGTTGGTGGAATTAGGACTGTTGCCTGACATGGAAGCTTATAAGGCGCAGTATTATTCTTATCTGATGAATGGTTTGCTGACACAAACCATACGTATCAAGGAAGGTGATAAGATAGAAGAGGCGCACATGCGCAACAGGGCGCTCATTGCTTGGTGGACGTTGGAACACGCTCAGGGAGCCGTCTCGCTTGTCAAGAGGGAGAACAAGACCTATGTAAGCGTTACAGATTATGAAGCCCTTAGAGGGGTCTTCGGTGATTTGCTCGCAGAAATTCAGCGCATTAAGAGCGAGGGAGACTATCAGGCAGCTTGCAGCTTGGTAGAGCAATATGCCGTTCATATCGATCCTGCGATTCATCATGAAGTGCGCAAGCGCTTTGAACCTCTGAATATTGCTCCATACAAGGGATTTATCAACCCCAAAATGACCATTCTCTACGATGAACAAGGAAGCCCTGTCGATGTCGCTTTAGACTATACAGAAAGTTACACCGACCAGATGTTGCGTTATTCGGAGGAATATGGTATATTATAAACTCAACTTATAAAGTCATGAATGAACTCAATTTTTACCACGACAACGAGGAGGAACAGTTTCCTGTGGTAGACGAGCACGGCAACATTTTGGGCGCCATCAGCCGAGGACATGCTCATGATGGCTGTAAAATCTTGCACCCAGTGGTGCATCTGCATGTGTTCAACAGTAGGGGAGAGCTCTACTTGCAACACCGCCCATCCTGGAAGGATATTCAGCCCGACAAGTGGGATACGGCTTGTGGCGGGCATGTCGACCTGGGTGAGAGTGTGGAAATGGCTCTGCGAAGAGAGGTGCGCGAAGAACTTGGAATGACAGACTATGAGCCTATAAGCCTGGGGCATTATGTCTTCGAAAGTCAAAAGGAGAGGGAACTGGTGTATGTACATCGTTGCCTTTACGATGGAACTGTTTGCCCTGATGAAGAAGAATTGGCTGGAGGTCGTTTTTGGGGTAAACAGGAGATTATCGACCACATGGGGAAAGGTGTTTTCACGCCCAACTTTGAGAGCGAATACAAGAAGTTTTTCTTGGCAGAAAAGTAATGAATGTGGTGTTTAATGTTAAGTGTTTAATGTTTAGTGATTATCAACTTATCCCTAAACATTAAACACTTTTTTTAGAATAGGATTCCTTTGAGTGCTTTCTGTGCGATAGCATCGTACGATTCGTCCATGTCGGCAAAACGCATTACGCAGTTAGCTGCAGCATGCTTTACACCGATATGTTCACCTTGCAAGGCAATAGATGCCTGATCCAAGAACTCATTAATTCCACGTTCGTTGACATCACGCTTAGAGGCAAAAAGACGTGAGAGAATATGATAACCTGCGATTTCGTAGAGAGGCTTGTCGGAGGCTATCCATTGATAAGCTATGACGGGAGCATATTCCACATGCTGAAGCAGGTTAAAGGCCAGCATCTCTGCCATTTCCTGTCCCGTCACCTGTTCCATCCATAGGTCGGCTATCTCGGGAAGCATCTTTTCTACAGGCATAATGAGAGTTGCCAGGATCTTGCATTCACGAATATTCTCTTTCCATAGCTCTATAGCCAAGTCATAGTCCTTGCCATATTCTATAGCCATTTTTTTGAGTTCTATAAAGGGAACACCCCAGTTGATCTTATATTCTATGCCTTTTTCGCGCATCGACTGAGAGGCTGGTCCATTCATCAACAGCCTAAATGAGCGCTTGATTTCCATCAACTTATGATGAGTAAACTCGTTCATATATGAATGTATAGTGTATAATGTTTATTTTTTTTTACTGAAGTTTCGCATGTAGGGAAGTTATAGTAGTTTTAAAGAAGTTATCAATCCCTTCGGTTGTTAGAAGTTATAGCCAATAGCCTTTTGTTGTATATTTAGCTATAAAGCATATGGCTTTAACTTCTTTAACTTCTTTAACTTCTCTAACTTCCTCATTTGCGAAAGTTGAGTTCTTATTTATTAGAGTTGAATTGTTTTACAACTTCATTGTTTGGCAGAACATTCCCGCAAATACTTTCTCTATGCCGATGGGGGCTTGGCGATAAATGCCAAAAAGAGCACTACCGCTTCCGCTCATAGCAGCATAGACAGCTCCTTCATCATACAAGCGTTGCTTGATGGCACCCAACTCAGGGTGCATAGCAAAAATGGGAGCCTCAAAGTCGTTTACTAATTCTGCTTTCCAAGTGTCTATGGGTTGGCGAACGATATCTCGGCAGCATTTGGCAGGTGCTTGAGGTTTGATGGCGGCATAGGCATCACGTGTACTCACTGCTACAGAGGGCTTTACAACTACCAAATAATATCCTGCGAGTCCTGCTCCAGGAACGTCAACAGGCATGATTACATTGCCTATACCTTCCGCATAAGAAGGCTCTGCCGTGATAAAGAAAGCGCAGTCGGCTCCCAGTTTAGCAGCATAACGCTCCATCTCTGGAATGCCTATATTGAGGCGGAAACGCTCATCTAAAAGGCGAATCATAAATGCCGCATCCGAAGAACCACCTCCAAGACCAGCTTGTGTCGGAATCCGTTTAACAAGATGTGCGTGTACGCGTGGCAATTGATAGTCAGCAGCCAAGAGTTGATAAGCTTTGATTACCAAATTGTCTTCTTCATTACATTCTATGGCATTCCCTGTAATTTTTAAGTCACAAGGAGATTTGCTTGGAAATTGCTCATCCATGTACTTGATTTCAAGTGCATCAGTGAGCGGTATGGGATAAAAGACAGTTTCGAGATTGTGATAACCATCCTGTCTTTTGCTTACGATATTAAGACCAAGATTTATCTTGGCACAGGGAAATGTAATCATAATTATTGTTGTATTAACTTTTGCAAAGATACAATAATTCAAACATAAACCAAAATTATTTTTCAGATTTTTGTTTCTCGTTGAGAAAATGACGATAGCTAATATGTGTAAGTATAAAACTCCCGAATAATATATATCGTTGTATGTGTATATAAAGACATAAGTACTTTTATGGTTTAATGGACATTATGATAAATGCTATTTATGGGAACCCACTTTCCTTTCCATCAAAAGCCGACTTTGACCATAATGACTTTGACCCAAATGACACAGATTCCAAAAGCCGAGTTTGACCAAAATGACACCTTTTCATAAAGAAAAAGGTGCATAGCTTCATCGCTATGCACCCCCACACAAATATATCTATTTTTATTTTGCAACGATTGTTATTCTACTACCCTTGAGACGAGCAGCCTTACAGGTAAGTTGCAATGAAGTCGGTTTATGGCTGCTCTGCAAGATAACCTGAGCTAAACCATTAAAGGCAGGAATTTGGAAGTTATGACAATCCATTTCATTAGGATGATCACTTCCTAAATAAGCAGGATCACCATTACCCACACCTAAGATTCTACCATCTCCTGAGAGCGATAAATTCAGCAACTGACAGGCATCTGGAACCATTCTGCCTTTACGGTCTTGAATTTCTATCGTTATAACAGCAACGTCACGTCCATCAGCTTGAATACTTGAGCGTTCTGTCTTCATTACGATTTGATAAGGTGCTTGCGTTGTCTCGATGGTTTTGACAAGAATTCGCTTTCCGTTCTTATATCCCACTGCCGTTAACTTGCCTGGCTGATAAACGACATTCCACTTCAGATGACCGTTCTTAGGCATCTGCTTTTTAGTAGTACTTTTACCGTTTACAAACAATTCCACCTCGTCACAATTGCTATAAGCGAAGATGCTAACCTCCTTACCCTCATGACCTTGCAGATTCCAATGTGGAAAGATATGTAGCACAGGCGTTTCTGTCCAAACCGACTTGAGATACCAAGCTTCATCCTTCATAAACCCACAGTAGTCAAGTATACCAAACTCAGACTCATGAGCAGGATATTTCAACGGATTAGGTTCACCACGATAGTCAAAGCCTGTCCAATAAAACAAACCAGCAGCCCATGGTCTTTCGCTATAGAACTTCCAACCTCGCTCTATCACATTCTCTACACCAGGAATAGTCCCCATATTGAGACTTTTCATCCGCCCCTCCGATTCAGGCAGATCAAAATAGACACCACGTGTTCCGCAACCAGAGGTTTCTTCTGTTCCCACGATCTTCCAGTCTGGATGTGCCTTTTTACGATTATCTACATCGTTTTGAATGATGTAGTTGAAGCCCACGACATCCAGGCCTTTGATGAGCTCAGAACCGCCTGCATTAGCCATAGTAGAAGGACGTGTAGGATCCATGAGGCGAGTATATTCGCGCATGGCTTGAGCTATCCTCATTCCTTGGACAGAGTTTTCCATTCCCCACTCCTCGTTGCCATCGCTCCATAGGATGATAGAAGGATGGTTTCTGTCGCGCTTAATCATATTTTCTAACAGGCGCAAGTGTTCGCCATTAATACCGCTCAGTCGGTTTTCGTTGATAACGAGAATGCCTTCCCTATCGCAAATATCCAGTAAAGCAGGTGTCATGGGATGATGAGAAGAACGATAGGCGTTGCATCCTAACTCTTTCAGTTTCTTGATGCGCCATTCCATCAAAGCCTCGGGCAAAGCCGTGCCCACCCCCGCATGATCTTGGTGCATATTGACGCCCTTTAGCTTTACTTGCTTACCATTGAGCAAGAAGCCACGCTCAGCGTCAAAGGCAATGTCGCGAATGCCCGTAGTGCTTTCATAGACATCCTCCACTACCCCATCCACCTTGATGATGGTCTTCACCTTATATATATAGGGATCACCAGTCGACCATAGATGAGGATTGTCGAGTGTAAGGGTTTGTTCACATTCGGCTGTTTCCTTGGCATTAAGAGCCATTTTTATAGTCTTAGCCTCGCCTACGGTTCTACCTTGCGCATCAATTAGTAGCTGATCGATGGTGCATGTTTGCGCTTTCAAGGCATGATTGTTTACCTCCGTTTTGACATGAATGGTCGAGGTCTTGTAAGGAGCTTTCAGCTGGGCGAAAACAAAGGTTCCGAGGGGCGTTACACTGACAGAAGAACTCTTGAGGAGCCAAGCATCGCGATAAATACCAGCCCCCTCATAATACCAGCCTTCTTCGAGCGTAGCATCAGCACGCACACAAATGAAGTTGTCGCCGCCGTAATTGACATATTCCGTCACATCATACACCTGAGTGGCGTAGCCGCTGGGCTCTATGCCCATATAGAAGCCGTTAAACCATACTTGTGCGTTGCGGAAAATACCATCAAACTGCAGAGCAAGGTGCTTGCCTAAGTCGCTTTGTGGAATGTGAATTTTCTTACGATACCATCCCACACTGGTTTCGGGATATTTGTAGCCCACGGTCTTGTATCCATGCGAGTGACTGGCTTCTGGAGCATAAGGTAGTGTGCAAACCCAGTCGTGCGGAATACGAACCTCCTGCCAAGTGGAATCATTGAATTTTGCTGCGTAAGGCCCTTCGTTGTGGATAGAATTGGCTTTGGTAAAATAGTTGAAATACTCCGTACCGCAACCAAAGTCTTTGACAGGGTCAGCTGCATTTCCCAAAGCAAATTTCCAGCCTTCGTTAAGGCGCAACTTCTCTCGAACATTCTCTGACTGTGCAGAATTAGTTTGCAGACACATGACTGCAAACAAGAAAACAAAAAACTTTTTCATCAATTTATTAGGTTAGGTTTGGTTTATCTTATTTTTTAGGAGTTAAAGGAGTTAAGGAGTTATCGCTCCCTACGGTCGCTGAGGAGTTAAGACAATAGTCTTTTGGAGCGTAGTTTTAAGCAGTAAGACATAAGTCTTAACTCCTTACTATACCTCCTCCATAATCTCCTTCATCTCCTTGCGATTTTTCTCGTTGCGTGGGCAGTCGTCGGCAATATGCCCGATGGGAATGATGACAACCGCCTCAAAACCCTCCTTAGGGAAGAGTTCTTTGAGCATCGAACTGTCGTAAGCACAAACCCAGCAAGTGCCTAAGCCTCTTTCTGTAGCAGCCAGGCAGAGATGTTCGGTAGCAATGGCTACATCGATGTCACCATGGGGCTTGTTGTCATATTTGCGCACCCAGTTCTCCTCCACATTCTTCATGCCAACGATGTACATGGGAGCCGTCTTAAACCACTCTCTATCATAGCATTTTTTGAGTTTGTTCTTGGCTTCCTCAGAGCGAACGATAAGCCATTTCCATGGCTGTCGATTGCAGGCGGAAGGTGATAAGCGCACGCACTCCATCACATATTCCAAGTCTTCTTCACTAACAGGTTCTGCCGTAAACTTGCGAGCAGAGAATCGCTCGCGGGCTAATGTCAACAAATCTTTCATAATCTTCTACTTGAGTTATTTTTTACTATATGTGCATCTACGACTCCCAGGAGCGTGTAGCTCTTTGCACCTTATAATCAGCTAAAAGCATAGCAAAAATACAAAATATCCCTCAAAAGCCCAAAACTTTTGAGGGATATTAACAGAAAAAGATGAGTCACAAGATGTAGTCGATTACTTTTCGTCCTCGAAAACCTTGTCTCGTGGACTTGCCAGTGAGGGCGTCCCCACTTTACCACCGATGTGGCAAGTACCCATGTTAACGTTTATCGTGTTTTCAAAACTGAGTCCTATCTTAGCCTTCATGACATCTACATTCTCGAAGACCACATCCGTGATAGGCTTATCTATAGTACCCTGCAATACGATAGCAGCAGCCTTTGCCCTTTTACATTTCATACCATCGACAAAGAGGTTTCTTATGGTTGAGAAATGATGGTTGTCGAGTCCTTCGCCAGCGTAGCGACTGGTGACATAAAATAAGTCTTCCACTTCATTAAACTCACAGTTTTTCACAAACACATTCTCAACGAATCCCCCTCGGTCGGGATTGGTTTTGATGAAGATGCCACGTTTGCAGTAGCCCGTATTATGGCAGTTTTCTACGATGACATTTCTTACACCTGCCGACATCTCGCTACCTATCACCACGCCATGCAGACCCTTAAAACTGCAGTTGCGTATGATGATATTCTCTGAGGGCATACGTACCTTCCATCCATCGTTGTCACGACCACTCTTGATGGCTATATTGTCATCGCCATTATTGAACTCCACCCCCTCTATCAATACATTGCGAGCGCACTCGGGGTCGATGCCGTCGTTGTTGGCGAGTTTGGCGTCGTAGCGGAGGTTACGACAGATGATGTTCTCGCTCTTCAGCAGATGAATGCACCAGAAAGGCGAGTTAGTAATCTTTACACCTTCCATCGTGATGTTCTTGCAGTTGTAGAACTGTACGAGCTGTGGGCGAAGCCAGTATCCGTCACCAAACTTACGTTCTCCAAGAGGTACTTCTTCGTGATTCATTTTGCGACTAAGCATTTTGGATGCTACTTGTTTTTGATGCCATTGGCTGAACGTCGTCGCCGCATTGCCATCGATGGTTCCCTGTCCAATGATGGCCACATCGTGACAACCATAAGCATAGATAAAGGGCGAATAGTTATACAAGAAAGTTCCCTCCCAACTGGTGTTTACCATCGGGTAATACTTCGCCTCAGGAGCAAACTTGAGAGTAGCACCTTTCTGCAATTCCAGGCAGACATGGTCGGAAAGCACGATGGGACCCTGTATGTAATAAGTGCCTGCTGGCACCACGATCTTAGCACCCTTCATCGCAGTAGCCTTCTTGATAGCTTTGGCAAAGGCAGCGCGACAATCGGTCTTCCCGTCATTCTTTGCACCAAACTTACGAATCAGTAGCATTTTTTGCGCTATCTTAGCACCTGAAATATGGGCAAGAATACTGTCACGAAGATGTACTCTCTTCGCTTCTATTGAGGAAACCAACGGCATTGAGATGTTGCTCGCTTCGTTATTTGCCGAATAAATGTTGTTTCCTGTTTTTGCTTGTGTCGACAGGCAACTTGCCATATAGGCAGTTACCCATAAAAGTGTTTTGATTTTCACTATATATATATGTTTTGATGTTGATTCCTGGAGTTATTGCTCCCTATGGTCGCTGAGGAGTTAAGACAATAGTTTTTTTGCGTAGTTTTAAGCAGCAAGACATCCGTCTTAACTCCTTATCTATTGCGATGTTTCATGTACCAGGGATGCACCAGGAAGTTGTAGAGAGCTAAACTCATAGCAAGCAATCCCAAGCACGCATAAGGCGTATAGCCACGAGCTTCAGTCAGAACGCACCACTTGATAAGCACGCCCAAGCTAATGCCTGTTTCCCATGCCAAGAAATAAGAACTCTGACTTGTGCCACGCTGGCAATGTTTGGACAATTTGAGATAGAAAAGCAGAAAACGACTTCCTATGATGCCAGCAGCAAAACCTATCATCATGGGAGAAATATACTCGATGGCACGCGTCTGATGAGTGAAATCTATCAATACAGCCGCCATCAGCACGATGAGACCTGTAAGCACCTCGCTCTTCAGCTCAGCATTGGCAAAAGCATAGCGTTCTGCCAACACAGCCAGTGCCATTCCTGCAAATAGTAAGACATAATACATCATGCCATGAGCTTGGGCCACCAATATACCCACCGCCATCATGATGAGAAGTAAATTAGCAAAAAGAGGGAACCCCTGTGGTAAGAAAAAGCGGTCGAGGCTGAAAAGGCGCATCTTCTCGGATGGAGCCTTGAATGGAAACTTCACCAATGTGATAAGCAACCATGCACACAATGCCAATCCACCCGAAAGAACAGGCACAAAGGAATAGCCCCAACGACAGAAGACGAGGAGTGCAGCCTGTGGTCCTAAGGCTAAGGCAAAACGCCCAAACCAAGCCATGATGTGATTAGCAGCTGTGCGCTGAAAAGACTCACAGATGTCGATGGCTAAGGTGCTGCCCAGCACCATCGCAGCCAAGCCTGTCGTAGCTCCCAATACGATGCGCATGATGAGCAGTAGTCTGAACTCCATCTCCATGGCAAAGACAAACTCCAAGTAATAAGCCATCGCCATGCATCCCACCATCGACAAGATGGCAATCTGGCACACATGATTGCGGCGATAGCGCTGCACCCAGTATGAGCAGAAACCACCCAGCAAAAAGAGACCTACTCCGTAAGCACCCATCACCAGTCCCGTCTCCATGCCGTCGAGTCCACGCCCCATCAGATAAAAAGGCAAAGTAGGCAACAAGGCATAAGCCGACATCATGAGTAGCAGGTTGGCAAAGGCCAACATCCAAAAATCACGATGCCAGAAACTGAGATGTACAGGAGTATTCTGCGTATCCATATCTATACACTAATAGTTACTGAAGTGTGAAAAATAGAACTTCCGAACGAAGGAGCCTCACATTAGTAAGACTCCTCTACAGAAGGATAACCGCCAGTTTTCACTGCGTCGACATATGATTGTACGCCCTTGGTCATCTCCTCACCCACCTGGGCAAAATGGCGCAAGAACTTGGGCTTGAAACCCTGAGTCATACCCAAAGCATCAGCATATACCAGCACCTGTCCGTCACAGCCCGCGCCAGCACCAATACCGATCGTAACGGCTTTCACCTGTCGGGAAACCTCAGCAGCCAACTTGGCAGGCACTTTCTCCAGCACGATGGCGAAGCATCCAGCCTTATCAAGGGCGATGGCGTCATGGATGAGTTTCTCAGCCTCTGCCTCCTCCTTGGCACGGATTCCGTAGCCACCAAACTTGTTGACACTCTGTGGTGTGAGTCCCAAGTGCCCATGAACAGGAATTCCTGCATCGATGAGCGCCTTCACAGTGTCAATGATTTCTATGCCGCCCTCCAATTTCAGTGCGTCAACGCCCGTTTCCTTCATCATGCGACACGCATTACGAAGCGCATCCTCGCGGCCTGTCTGATAACTTCCGAAGGGCATATCGCACACCACGAGCGCATGGTTGACAGCTCTCGTCACACTGCGTGCGTGATAAATCATCTGGTCTACGGTTATCGGTAGCGTATTGGCATTGCCAGCCATTACATTAGAGGCAGAATCGCCTATCAATATACTGTCGATACCTGCTGAATCGATAATACCTGCGGTGGTAAAATCGTAAGCTGTAAGCATAGTAACTTTCTCGCCAGCCTGCTTCATTTCAGCAAAGGTCTTGGTGGTAATTTTCTTCTTGTCAGTCGATAAATATCCCATTTTTCTTTTGTCTGTTTTTGAAATCGAGTGCAAAGTTACAGCTATTTAGGCACACTACAAAGAAAAAAGCACTTTTTTTCACTTTTCTATCCTCTTCTGTTCCACCACCCTACACAGGTCTTCGTAACCAAAACCATAATAATCCCCTATCACGTAGTCGGCGAATGGAGCGATGGCTTCAGCCGAGTTGGTCGTGGCAAGTCCGAGCGTAAAAGCTCCAGAGGCGCGCACCGCTCTCAGTCCGTTAAAGCTATCTTCCAGTCCTACACACTCCTCAGGTTTGGCATCAAAACAGGCTGCCCCTTTCAGATAACAATCAGGGTCGGGCTTGCTGCGAGCGAAGTCCTCGCTTGTAAGTACTCTGTCGAAGTAAGCCTTTAGCTCGGGGTGCTGTTCATACACACTGTTCATTTTGGCTTGATTACTACTTGTCACCACAGCGCACTTCACACCCTTGCTTCTCAATTCGTTCACAAAGTTCTCGAAACCATGGATGTATTCATACTTCATGTGCAACTCAAACTCGTCGAGCCTTCGGGTGATACGAGCTTGCTCTGCTGCAACTCCTTGATAGTCTGCAATATGAGCAAATACAGTATCGTCAGAGAAATACTTGTCGTAAATCTGTACCAAAGTTTGCCCTTTAATACGCTGTGCGAAATCGGGCATTTCAGGATGATACTCTTTGCCTATCATGCCCCAAAACACCGAATACTGGGTTTCTGTGTCGAGTACCACTCCGTCCAAATCAAATAATGCTGCTTTTATCATTCTTTCAATTTTTAATTTTTATTCAACTCCCCCACACGCACCACCAACTCACAAGGAAAGGCACCGTGAAGTCGACCACGAAACCATGGTAGATGCTCAAGGCGACATAACGCTGTCCCACAGTCTGCGAAATAATAGGTAAGGTGGTGTCCATGGTTGTAGCACCACCAGCAGAGATGGGTGCCAGCGGCCCAAACCATCTTGCCATCAAGGGCGCCCCCAAGAGGGTTATCATCTCACGTATGATGTTTGCCAACAGGGCTATGGTGCCGAGTTCTGCACCTCGATATTCGGTGATAAAGATGCTTGACAGCGAGTAATAAGCAAACCCACTATTGATGGCCATGCAGTCGGACAGCATACGATGCAACAAGCCCCATGCCAACAACGCACCAGCCCACGAACCTGCAATAGTCACCACAGGCAACAGCGCCAGTCGTGGGCTCAGTGAGCGCACCTCTTGCTTTATCTCAGGGTTCAGTCCGATTCCTATTCCGACAAAATAGAGCAGTCCGCAGAGAGCCACAAAGCTCACATCGCTTTCCAGCAACCATCCAGGAATCAGCTTCTCCATGCCGCCACACAGTCCGAGTACGAAGAATCCTACCACGATGAGGCTTCCCTTCATCACAGCCAGTCCGCCGCTTGATGCAGCCTTTGTCTCGTTAGAATCTTTTGCCGACTTCGTATTCGCATATTTGCCTTCGCCCCTCTTGGCAGTCTTCCATAACGCCCAAGCCAATAGGCAACAGCCCAAAGTGCCAGCCACCGACAGCAGCAAAGCCTCTACCCCCAACGTAGGTAGCGACCTCACTATCATCCGATTACTGCCTACTTCGATACCTAAAAGGAAGAGCAATAGCCAGATGAGACCTGTCAACAGGCGACCTTGCCATCTGCCCACAAAGGAGGAGAGTGCGACATGGCATCTCGCTTCACATTTACGGCAGCCCCATCCCGACAACACTCCCAATAATATGAATAATATAATAATAAACATATAGAAATATCATTTTTTGGCGTGCAAAGTTAATGAAAAAACTCTAAAAAATAACTCATTGGGATGTTTTTCCTGAATAATTTTGTACTTTTGCTCATCAAAAAGTGGCACAACTTTTGCAACAACACTACAAGTTAATAAAAAAAAGAATTCATCAAGTTCATAAAAATATACAGATGATCAATCAAGCAGACAATCCTAAGAAAGAATACAAGCACGAGGCGCATGGAGCGGAAACCTTTAGAAGTGATGAAGGCTTCTCTTTCCCTGAAGAAGAAGAGGATGGCCTCTTTTCCGACAACGATGACGACGATGTGCGCGATCATGCCAGCAGTAACGCAGCATCAGGCAGCCGCCCTGTCAACACCAAGAAGAAGTCGAAGACCCCCATCATCGACCATTACAGCCACGACCTCACTCAGGCAGCAGCCGAGGGATTACTCGACCCCGTTGTAGGTCGTAGTCAGGAGATCAACCGTGTAGTCGAAATCTTGGGTCGCCGTAAGAAGAATAACCCTATATTAATAGGTGAACCCGGTGTTGGTAAAAGCGCAATCGTCGAAGGCTTGGCGCAACTCATAGAGAAACAACAGGTTTCGGGGTTGCTCTTCAATAAGCGCGTCATTCAGCTCGATATGACGGCTATGGTGGCAGGAACTAAATACCGTGGACAATTTGAAGACCGCATCAAGGGGCTTATACGAGAGTTGGAGGAATCGCCCGATATCATCGTTTTTATCGACGAGATCCACACCATCGTAGGAGCAGGAAATGCCCAGGGAAGTATGGATGCAGCCAATATCCTTAAGCCAGCACTGGCACGTGGCGTGATACAGTGCATCGGTGCCACAACCCTCAACGAATATCGCAATAGCATAGAGAAAGATGGAGCCTTGGAGAGACGATTCCAAAAGGTGATAGTCAACCCTACCACCCCCGACGAAACGCTTCAGATACTTCTCAACGTGAAAGAACGCTACGAGCAACATCATAGCGTGACATACAGTGACGATGCCCTGCAAGCGTGCGTCAAATTGGCAGACCGTTACATTACAGACCGTTTCTTCCCCGATAAGGCCATAGACATCATCGACGAGGTAGGATCGCACATCCACCACAGTCACTCATCCGTACCACAGCCCATCCTCGACTTGCAAGAAGACATCGAAAAGACCAAGGGTATGAAGCAGAAAGCTGTTGCTAACCAAAACTTTGAGTTGGCAGCAAGCTATCGTGACCAACAGGCCCAACTGGAGAATCGCCTGGAAAGCATGAAACTACAGTGGGAACGCGGCGAGAATCAAGAACGTATCCCTGTCGAGGAAGTCGACGTAGCACAAGTCGTCAGTCGCATCACAGGAGTACCCGTAGAGCGCATGGAGGAGGCAGAGAGCAGCCGTCTACGCAAGATGGGATTCGCACTCAAGGGCAGCGTCATTGCACAAGACAAGGCCATCGACACACTGGTGAAAGCCATTCAGCGCAATCGTGTCGGGCTAAAAGACCCCAATCACCCCATCGGTGCATTCATGTTCTTAGGTCCTACAGGTGTCGGCAAAACCTATTTGGCTAAGATGTTGGCGGAGCAGTTGTTTGGCTCAGAAGATGCCATGATACGTGTCGATATGAGCGAATACTCCGAGAGCTTCAATACATCACGCCTTGTTGGAGCACCTCCAGGCTACGTAGGCTACGAAGAGGGCGGTCAACTCACCGAGCGAGTAAGGCGCAAGCCCTACTCCATCGTTCTCCTCGACGAGATAGAGAAAGCCAATGAGAAGGTTTTCAATCTCTTGTTACAAGTCCTCGACGAAGGTCGTCTCACTGATGGCTATGGTCGCCTCATCGACTTCCGCAATACAGTCATCATCATGACCTCCAATGCAGGAACCCGACAGCTCAAAGATTTTGGTCGTGGCGTAGGTTTTAATGCAGGCAGTGCCCATAGCAATTTGCTCGATGAAAAGGATAAAGAGTATGCGCGTAGCATCATTCAGAAAAGCTTAAGCAAGCAGTTCTCTCCAGAGTTCCTCAATCGTTTGGACGAGATTATCACCTTCGACCAGTTGGGGCTCGATGCCATCAAGCAGATAGTAGACATAGAACTCCGTTCACTCTTCAAGCGTGTGGAAGACATGGGCTATCATATCCGCATCACCGACAAGGCAAAAGAGTTTGTAGCCACCAAGGGATATGATGTTCAGTTTGGCGCACGTCCTTTGAAGCGTGCCATCCAGACCTACATCGAAGATGGTGTATGCGAGCTTTTGTTGAGCCAGACACTTACGGGTGGTGAGACGATAGTAATAGGTAAGAATGTAAATAAGGAAGAGTTGACTTTTTCTACAAAGTTAATATAGGTTAATGAACGAAAACAATTTCATTGAATTAAAATAATTCATTACCTTTGCAGTCAATTAAGAAAAGTCAAGCCATGATGGCTCAGTTGGTAGAGCAACGCATTCGTAATGCGTGGGTCGCGGGTTCGAGTCCCGCTCGTGGCTCTTTTCTTAACAAAAGATAAGTAACTCTTTTTCTCCGAGTAACACGTCTTTGTTGCGAGATTAGCACATCGGTAGTGCGCGGGCTTCCCAAGCCTGAAAGGCGGGTTCGACTCCCGTATCTCGCTCAAGATAGTATAAGGCGTTAGCAATCTGTTAGTTGTGATTGCTAACGCTTTTTTTGTGTTTTTCAGTCTCATAGTGTTAAGTGTTGAATGTTGAATGTTGCTTATGGCACGAAGGCACTGGGGAGCTCGCCAAATGTGAAGTGCTGAGTGTTGTTCCTGAGAATATACGTCCTGTGGCTCTTGATTATATTTTCGTGCAGCTCCGTAAATATAATCATCGAGCTATGCAGCCTGCTGCTTGACGGCCTTAATCTGCAATGCGGTGAACACGGCTCCGAACTTTCAGTGCCCTTGCTCACCTGCGCCTTGGCATAAGCCTTGGCAGCTGCGCACTTGTCCATAGGGTTTGACATCATGTAAACAGAATAGTTAATCATAGCTTTGTGTGTGTTTGTGTGTGTTTGTAAATCGAGTTAATAATTTCTTGTTTTCCTCAGGCTTCAAAATGAACTTTAAAATATACTTAACACATTGATTATCAGCGTAACCCGTCAATATTCAACTTGTTTTTTTCGTAACACTATAATGAGAAGCCTTACTAAACGCTGCGGTCATTTTGGTCATGGTCATTAAGGTCATTTTGATTTCGCCAAAATGCAAGAATCTACGTATATAATATGGATATTTACATATTTATATTATATATACGTAGCGGAAAAAGTCCAAAATCCTTAATGACCTAATAACCTTAATGACCGAAACTCATCAAGTATTGTCGTCATGGGTGTATGTTTTGTGTGTTCTTTTTGCAAGCTGCGCATTAACTCATCATTTTTATGCATTAAAATGTTACTATTTCAATTAAAATTAGTAACTTTGCACACAAATAAAAAACGATTTAAATGAAGATAAAAAGAATGTTAATCGCCATGCAATTACTTTTTGTTGTGGTAATTGCTCAGGCACAAATGCTTAGCCCTGTTAAGTTTTCCAGCCAGTTGAAGACCAATGGTACTGCTGAAGCTGAAATCATTTTCAGTGGGAAAATACAACCAGGTTGGCATGTCTACTCTACGGGGTTAGGCAATGATGGCCCCATCTCAGCCACATTTAATGTCAACAAGATGGAGGGTGTGGAGCTTGTTGGTAAGCTGCAAGCTCGTGGCAACGAGGTGTCTAAATACGACAATATGTTTGGCATGAAGCTTCGCTTCTTTGAAGGAAGCGCTACTTTCGTGCAGAAGGTGAAATTCGTTGCAGCACAGTATGTTATTGATGCTTATTTGGAGTATGGTGCATGCAATGATGAGCGTTGTTTGCCCCCCAGTGAGGTGGGTTTCAAACATACAGGTAAGGCTCCTGCCGTAGAAGCCAAGGCTACCAGTGAGCAGCAGGCTCGTCAGCAGATGGATGCTGCTAAGAAGGCAAAGTATGCCGCCGACTCCTTGGCGCTCCTGCAAGCTACTCAGGCTCCTGCTGTTGATACGACCCAAAATGGTGTGGATAGTGTGACCTTGGCTCAGACTGTAGGGCAAATGGATATGGCAGAACTGTGGAAACCGGTGGTGAAAGAGCTTCAGGCATTTGGTGGAGCTAACGACATCGCTAACCACTCACTCGTCTATATCTTTTTGATGGGACTCGTTGGTGGATTGTTAGCTTTGGTTATGCCTTGTATCTGGCCTATCATTCCTATGACGGTGAGCTTCTTCTTGAAGCGTGCTAAAGACGACAAGAAAAGGGGCATCAGAGATGCTTGCACCTACGGATTGAGTATTGTCGTGATTTATCTCACTCTCGGTCTTGCTGTTACGGCAATAGCTGGTCCAAGTACGCTTAATGCGCTCTCTACGAGTGCGGTCTTCAACATCGTGCTCTTTGTATTGCTTGCTGTCTTTGCCTTCTCTTTCTTTGGATGGTTTGAAATCAAACTGCCTGATAGATGGGGGAATGCTGTAGACAGTAAAGCTTCGAGCACTACGGGTCTTATTTCTATCTTCTTGATGGCCTTTACGCTCGTATTGGTTTCGTTCTCGTGCACAGCGCCTATCATAGGTCTGCTTTTGGTTCAGACGGTTACATCGGGCGATTGGCTTGCACCTACCATTGGTATGTTAGGCTTTGCCTTGGCGCTTGCTTTGCCCTTTACCCTCTTTGCTCTCTTCCCCTCTTGGCTTAAGTCTGCCCCTAAGTCGGGCTCTTGGATGGAGACAATCAAGATTGTGTTGGGATTCATCGAATTGGCCTTCTCTCTGAAGTTCCTTTCTGTAGCCGACTTGGCTTATGGATGGCACATCCTCGATCGTGAGGTGTTCTTGTCGCTATGGATTGTTATCTTTGGTGCTTTGGGGCTTTATCTCATCGGGAAATTGAAATTCCAGGTAGATGCTATAGGTGGCGAACTGGACAAGCCGATGCCTGTGCCTTGCATCATGCTCGGTCTGTGCTCGTTGGCTTTTGCTGTATACATGGTGCCTGGCCTGTGGGGAGCGCCCTGTAAGGCTGTGAGTGCTTTTGCTCCCCCCATCAACACGCAAGACTTCAATCTGAACAGCAAGACGGTAGAGCCTGCTTATAAAGATTATGAAATGGGTATGGCTGCTGCTAAGGCGGAAGGTAAACCTGTACTCATCGACTTCACTGGATTCGGATGTGTAAACTGTCGTAAGATGGAGGCTGCTGTGTGGACGGATGCCAGTGTGGCTGATAAGTTGACGAAAGACTTTGTACTTATCTCGCTCTATGTAGACGACAAGACGCCTCTCCAGCAACCTATGGAGGTAGACTTCAATGGCGAGAAGCGTACTCTGCGTACTGTGGGCGACAAGTGGAGCTATCTGCAAGCCTGCAAGTTTGGTGCGAATGCACAGCCTTTCTATGTGGCTGTAGATAATGAGGGAAATCCTCTGACGGCTGCCTTTAGTTTCAAGGAGGATGTCAACGCATATCTTGATTTCTTGAACACGGCGCTCGATCATTATAAACAATCATATCGATAACTCAATTTTCGCAATTGGGGAAGTTAAAGAATTTAAAGAAGTTAGAGAAGTTAAAGCCATATGCTTTATAGCTAAATATACAACAAAAAGGCTATTGGCTATAACTTTCTAACGACCGAAGGGAGTGATAACTTCTTTAACTACTATATAACTTCCATACATGCGAAACTTCAGTCGATAAAAGATTGAATATTCAAACTAAGTAATATACATAAGAACTATGAACAGTAGAAAAGAAATTCCAGTCCTGTTGCTTACAGGCTATTTAGGTAGTGGAAAAACAACACTACTCAACAAGATTTTAGCGAATGAAAAAGGTATTAAGTTTGCTGTTATCGTCAATGATATCGGTGAGGTAAACATCGATGCTGCTCTTATCGAACAAGGGGGCGTAGTCGGTAAGAAAGACGACTCGCTCGTGGCCCTGCAGAATGGATGTATCTGCTGTACGCTGAAGATGGACCTCGTGGAACAGCTCAGAGAGATTGTCGATATGCAGAGATTCGACTATATCGTCATTGAGGCAAGTGGCATCTGCGAGCCTGCACCTATCGCACAGACCATCTGCTCTATCCCGACACTCGGTCCGCAATATATTAAGAATGGTGTGTTGAGACTTGATAGCATTGTGACTGTGGTTGATGCTCTGCGCATGAAAGATGAGTTTGCCGGGGGCGATGACCTGATGAAAGACCATATTGACGAGGAAGACTTGGCTTCTCTCGTGATTCAGCAAATAGAGTTCTGCAACATCATCTTGCTCAACAAGGCTGCTGAGGTAGAGGCTAAGGATCTGGACAAGCTGAAGCATATCATTCGTGCCATACAGCCTAAGGCTGATATTTATGAATGTAACTATGGCGATGTAGACCTTGACAAGATCGTAAACACGCATCAGTTTGACTGGGAGAGCGTGGCTACTTCGGCTGGATGGATTCAGGAGATAGAGGCTGAACGCAAACAGGAGGAGAATGATGAGGATGACGATCACGAGGAGCATCACCACGACCACGACCATGGCGAAGAAGGTGAGGCAGAGGAATATGGTATTGGTACTTTTGTTTACTATAGACGTAAGCCCTTCGACCTGGGACTCTTCGATGACTTCGTGGCACGCAAATGGCCACGTGACGTGGTAAGAGCCAAAGGTATTTGTTATTTCGCCGATGAGCGAGACATGTGCTATGTCTTCGAACAGGCGGGTAGACAGAAGACGGTGAAGCAAGCCGGACAGTGGATAGCCACGATGCCTCAAGAGCAGCTCGACGAACTGTTGCAACGCGAGGAGCAGCTGAGAAAGGAATGGGACGACAAGGTGGGTGACAGAATGATCAAGATTGTCTTCATCGGTCAGCACCTGCAGAAAGAGGCCATTTGCCAAGAATTGGATAAATGTTTAGTGGAATAACTTTCTAAAAACAACATAATACAGCATGAAAATTGATTTTAGACCAGCTTTCATGAAGGATTTTGATGAGTGTTGGCGAGTCATCAATGAGGCAAGAGAGCAGATGATAGAGTCGGGACGGCATCAATGGACTGAAGACTATCCTTCCAAACAGTGTATTCTCGACGATATCAATAATGGGAATGCGTATGTGCTGACCGTTGACGACAAGATAGCTGTATATGGGGCTGTAATGTTGAATGGTGAACCTACTTATGATGTGCTGCAAGGTGAATGGATCACCCATGGCAACTATTATGTCATTCATCGCTTTGCCACCCTTCCCGAACTGCAGAGAGAGGGATATGCGCGCATCTTCATCAACAAGGTGTGTAGCCTGTGTGAGGTGGAACACGTGCCAAGCATCAAGGTGGACACCAACTACGATAATTTGCCCATGATCAACCTGCTTTCTTCCATGGGGTTCTGCCTCTGCGGACAGGTGAGTTATGGGGAACGTGGGGTGAGGTTTGCATTCGAAAAGCTGACCTTCGAACAGTAACCTGTCGCATGGTAATTTTTAGAACAGACGATGATTAGCAAGAATAAGATTAAATATATCAAGTCGCTCGAACTGAAGAAAAACCGCAATAAGGAAGGTAAGTTTGTGGCTGAGGGACACAAGGTTGTCGACGACCTCCTGGAGCTGCAGCCTGCATCGTTCATCGTGGCTACTGAAGAGTGGTTGGAAGGCAGGGTGTTGGCGCCTGAGACGGAGGTGGTCTGCGTGGATGAGGAAGAACTCAGAAAAGTGAGCTTCTTGCAGCATCCGCAACAGGTGCTTGCCGTCTTCGATCAGAGTGAAGACAGGGAGTTCTCGCCCGATAAGGTGGACACTTCCCTACTCAATCTTGCACTCGATGGTGTGCAAGACCCTGGCAATCTGGGTACGATAATCCGCATTGCCGACTGGTTTGGTATAGAGCATATTTACTGCACTGCTGATACTGCCGATGTGTATAATCCTAAAGTGGTGCAAGCCACCATGGGAAGCATCGCCAGAGTGAAAGTCCAGTATGGTGACTTGAGGGCTCTCTTCGACAACTTGCCTGCCGACGTGCCTGTCTATGGTACGCTGCTTGATGGTGAGAACCTCTATAGTCAGCAACTCGATAATCGCGGGTTTATCGTGATGGGTAACGAGGGTAAAGGCATCTCGCCCGAACTTACTCAGCGGGTGAACAGACGATTGCTTATTCCTAACTTTCCGCCTGGACGAGCCACTGCGGATAGTCTGAATGTGGCTATTGCTACGGCTATTACGTGTGCGGAGTTCAGGAGAGTGAAAAGTGGAGAGTGCAGAACGAAGAATGATAAGGAAAGGGAGTAAAAATGAAAATAAATGATTTGTTGAAACATCGCAGTGTAACAGCTTGTATGTATGAGTCTTACAAGCTGATGACAGACAACGCAAAAGACTTGCTGAAACACACTTGGTGGGCTTTTATGCTTTATGCTTTCTTTATGGCCTTGACGGTATTCTTGAGAAGCCCCAACAAGATGCTTCACGACTGGGGAGAAGAGAACATGATGTTGTCATTCGTGTTGCAAACTTGTGTCTACTTAGGTTCTATCGGGGCTTCTTTCTTGATGGGGGCTACCGTGTGGCGATGGATCACGCAAATGCCTTTCGCAAGGACTTTAAAGCGATTTGTTGTTTTCCAACTCTTCTCTGCTCTCATCGCTTTTGTTTTTACTTTTATAGCAGCCTTCCTTTTAGGTCTTGTCGTCAGCCTCACAGGATTCAGCATTGCCTCTGCATCGCTTGTTGACTCGCTCCTGGTGATGGCAGTAGCGGTAGTGGCTGTTTTTGTCTTGTTGATAGGCGTTTTGCCCTTGGCATACATGACTCCCCACTATATGCTGAGACAGAAAGACGAGAAGTGTAGGCTGTGGTCTTCCTTTAAGTGTGGTTTGCGTCATTTTGGAGCCATCTTCAATATGGGTGTCTTGGCTTTCCTGATCGTTTGCGTAGTGGGCATCGTGATTTACATTCCTTTAGGTATTCTTATTGGGGTACAAGTCATGGCGCAACTGGGCACTCTCGAAGGCGATCCTGTGGGTACACCCGCCTATTTCACTCCCCTTTTTATCTCTGCAACGACGCTTCTGTTTTTCGTCTTCACTTATGTCGTTTGCTGGTTAAACATCTCTTACGTCTATCTTTATGGAAGTATCCAGCATGACGAGATGAAGAAAAAGGAAATCTCCCACCTGGAGACCTACGAGGTGCAAGAGGCATAAGCCTACCTTCCCGAAAATATAATCATTCAACATAAATATAATAAAATGAAACAAACCAGACTGCTATTCATTGATCGTGATGGAACGCTGATCAAGGAACCTGAGGATGAACAGATTGACAGCTTCGAGAAGCTCGTCTTTACAAAGGGGGTAATGAGAAATCTGAGCTTTATTGCACAGCATACGGACTTCCAACTTGTCATGGTGAGCAATCAGGATGGACTGGGTACTGACTCCTTCCCTGAAGATACGTTTTGGCCCGTTCACAACTTCATCATCCAGACATTAGAGAGCGAAGGTGTTCACTTTGAGGAACAGTTGATAGATCGACACTTTCCCGAAGACAACTCCCCCATGAGAAAGCCTGGCACAGGTATGCTCACCCACTATTTCGACAATCCTAATTACGACCTGTCAAACAGCTATGTCATTGGTGACAGAGAGACGGATGCTATGTTGGCTCAAAACTTGGGATGCAAGAGTCTGATATTGGGCAAAGATGGTATGGACTGGGACAAGATAGCCGAAATCCTCTTCGCTGGTGACAGAACTGCTGAGGTGAAACGCACCACTAAGGAGACCGATATATATATCAAGGTGAATCTCGACGGTTCGGGACACTGTGACATCAATACAGGACTGGGATTCTTCGACCATATGCTCGAACAGATAGGTAAGCACGGCATGATGGATCTCACTATTCACACCAAGGGCGACCTCTACGTCGACGAACATCACACCATCGAGGATACGGGTATTGCGCTGGGCGAATGTTTGCTCATGGCCTTAGGTGACAAGAGAGGTATTGAGCGATATGGCTATTGCCTGCCTATGGACGACTGCCTGTGCCAGGTGGCACTCGACTTTGGTGGACGGCCATGGCTGGTCTGGGATGCGGAATTTCGTAGAGAGAAGGTGGGTGAAATGCCCACAGAGATGTTTAAGCATTTCTTCAAGAGTCTTAGCGATGCTGCCAAGATGAACCTCAACATCCAGGCTGAGGGCGAGAACGAACACCACAAGATAGAAGGTATCTTCAAGGCGCTCGCACGTGCCCTCAAAATGGCGGTGAAAAGAGATATCTATCACTACGAACTGCCATCATCGAAAGGAATGTTGTAGACGATATTGCTTGCTATGTAAAAAAATGCCAAAAAATTTGGCAACATCAGAAGAAAGCAGTATCTTTGCATATACATAAGGGTCGTTTCGGTTAGATTGGGATACTCATCACATTACAAATCATGAAACCGAGAAGACTTCTCTTGCCTATGGCGGGCCACAATAAGCCGGACTTCGTTCGGCGAAGCTGCAAAGCCGGTGGATTACAAAAGCAGGGAGCTCTCAAACTTATTGCTAAGTTCGGAGTTTCATCACATCATCGGGCGACCCTTTCTTTTTTTATATATACAACTGATTTTATACTTCTTTTTTACGTTTTTTATTGCGACTCGTCTAATTTGGATTTAGAAGAATCGACATTTGAAAAACTTTCATCTTTTAAAAATTATTACTTCACATCATGTTTAGCGGAATCATAGAAAACATGGCTACTGTCGTGGCTGTGAAAAGAGATAAGGAGAACATTGACCTCACCTTGGATTGTCCCTTTGCTGGCGAACTGGGCATCGATCAGAGTGTGGCTCACAATGGTGTGTGCCTTACGGTGGTGGCCTTAGAGGGAAATACCTACACGGTGACTGCCATGAAGGAGACTCTCGACCGGTCTAATCTCGGACTGCTGCAGGTGGGCGACAAGGTGAATGTGGAAAGATCCATGATGCTCAATGGGCGCCTGGATGGTCATATCGTGCAAGGACACGTGGATCAAACTGCTAAGTGTATTGAGAAGCGTGATGCTGATGGGTCTACTTATTACACCTTCGAGTATAAACTCGATCGTGAGATGGCTCGCAAGGGTTACTTCACTGTCGATAAGGGTTCGGTGACAGTGAATGGGGTTTCGCTCACCGTGTGTGAGCCTACCGACAACACCTTCACCGTGGCTATCATCCCTTATACGCACGATCACACCAATTTCTGTGATATTGAAGTTGGCTCTATTGTCAATATCGAATTTGATATCTTAGGTAAATATATTGCTCGCTTGCAAGCTGTTTCAAGATAAGGAGTTATTGCTCCCTACGGTCGCTAAGGAGTTAAGGAGTTAAAGGAGTTAAGACAATAGTCTTTTTGCGTATTTTTTAAGCAGCAAGACATACGTCTTAACTCCTTTAACTTCTTTAACTCCTTTATCTTAGGACTCATACTCTGTCTGGTCTGCGATGCCCGCTTCTGCAAGAGCCTCCTTACGCTCCACGCAAGTGCCGCACTTGCCGCAATGCTTCTCGCCACCTTTATAGCAACTCCATGTCTCGGTATAGTCTATACCCAACTTCTTGCCTATGCGAGCAATATCCGACTTGGTGATGCTTGTATAGGGCGCACAGACGTGTACATCGACAAAAGTTCCTGCTTGGGCAGCTTCGTCAATGGCAGAGATAAACTCTGGGCGACAGTCGGGATAGATGGTATGGTCACCACCATGATTGGCTATATAAACCTTCTTCAGGTTATTGCTCTCGGCAATGCCGATGGCAATACTGAGCATGATGCCATTGCGGAAAGGCACTACCGTCGACTTCATATTCTCGTCGGCATAATGTCCCTCGGGAATGGCGTCGGCACCATCAAGAAGCGAACTCTTAAAATACTGATGCATAAACCCTAAGTCGATGGTGATATGCTTGATGCCTAAACGCTCGCAGTGCATTTGGGCATAAGGAATCTCACGTGCATTGTGATTGCTTCCATAGTTGAAACTAATACCTAAGGCAATCTCATCCTTTTTGTCATAAAGCAGTGTGATGCTGTCCATGCCACCGCTGACGATAATTACTGAATCTTTCATATTTATAATCTCTTTTTCTGTTTTATATTCTTTATTCATGTCTCGTATGTTCAGAAGTTAAAGGAGTTAAAGAAATGAGGAGTTAAGACGTATGTTTTACTGCTTAAAAAATACGCAAAAAGACTATTGTCTTAACTCCTCAGCTACCGTAGGGAGCGATAACTCCTTAACTTCTTGATTTAACTCCTTGATTCAACTCCCATCTTCCCGTAGAACATTAACCAAACAGGCAGCGAAGCGCTTCCTCTACCTTGCGCACAGGATGAATGTTGATGCTGAACTTCGACTTGTCGAGCGAATGATAATTGTATCGAGGGATGATGATGTCATGGAAGCCCAACTTCTCGGCTTCAGCGATGCGTTGTTCGATGCGACTTACAGGACGAACCTCGCCACTCAGTCCCACCTCGCCTGCCATACACCATCCTGCCTCTATGGGCGTGTCTACATTGCTACTAAGCACTGCTGCTATAACGCTGAGGTCCATGGCTAAGTCGGTGACTCGCAACCCACCGGCTATGTTGAGGAACACATCCTTCTGCATCAACTTGAAGCCCACACGTTTTTCGAGCACTGCCAGTAGCATGTTGAGCCTGCGCTGGTCGAAACCTGTGGCAGAGCGTTGAGGTGTGCCGTATGCTGCTGTAGAAACAAGAGCTTGCGTTTCTACCAAGAAGGGGCGAACACCCTCGATGGCGCTGCTGATGGCTACTCCCGACAAGCCATCGTGGTCGTCGGTAAGCAAGAGTTCTGATGGGTTGCTAACCTGGCGAAGACCTCCCTGCTGCATCTCATAGATGCCTAACTCTGAGGTGCTACCAAATCGGTTCTTGATGCTTCGCAAAATGCGATACATATAATGCTGGTCGCCCTCAAACTGTACCACTGTATCGACGATATGTTCCAAGATTTTAGGGCCTGCCAATGTTCCCTCCTTGTTGATGTGACCGATGAGAATCACGGGTATGCCACTGGTCTTGGCAAATCGCAACAAGGCTGCAGCACACTCTCTTACCTGTGAGATGCTGCCAGGAGAGCTCTCTACTTCATCGGTGGATATCGTTTGTATGGAGTCGATAACTACCAGTCCTGGAGCCTGTTCCTGGATATGAGAAAATATTTTCTCTAAGGCAGTCTCGCAAAGAATGGAGATGTGGTCGAGTGAAGACTTGCCATCAGCCATGTCCTCTCCGTCGATGAACGAAGAAGCCAAACGGTCGGCTCGAAGCTTGATTTGATGAGCGCTCTCTTCGCCACTGACATATAGCACCTTGCGGTCGGGCATGTGAAGGATGGTCTGTAGCGTGAGGGTACTCTTTCCGATGCCTGGTTCACCACCCAGAAGCGTGATGCTGCCAGGCACTAATCCTCCACCCAACACGCGGTTTAGCTCACCATCGTGCATGTCTATGCGTGGTTCGTCGTGGGCTGAGATGTCGCGCAGACAAACAGGCTTAGCGCCTCCATCGCTATGATTGCCGCCAAACATGGTTGCTGCTCCACCGTGGCGCATGCTGAGCCCTGCCTGACGAGCTGCCTGCGAGCCCGTATCGCTGGCGATGCGAATCTCCTTGAATGTGTTCCACTGACCGCAACTTGGACATTTGCCTATCCATTTGGCAGATTCCTGTCCGCAGTGGCTGCAAACATAAGCTATCTTGTCTTTTGCCATAAGCTATAAATGCGTATTGATTCTATAGTTTTATGTTATATAATGATACATTTTAAAATCCATACAAAGGTACATTATTTTTTTACTTTTGCCAAATAATCGCCATGATTTTCTGTCAAAAGGTTACATTTTTGTAAAGCCGATATTACATTACTACCCTCTTGGATAAAAAAAATACTTAAAACGAGCGCAAAATTTGCAACATTCAGTTATTTTTCATACCTTTGCCTACAGTTTTCAGCAGTGGTTCTATGGTAAAAGGAATGTTATGCCAATGGGCTCTTATTCATGCTAATAGTGCCAAGACTAAAACACCTATTTTCATATAGAGAGAAATTAAATAACTAATAATAAAAACGTTAGGTAAAATGAAGATCGAAGATTTTAACTTTGCCGGTCACAAGGCAATCGTACGCGTTGATTTCAACGTGCCATTGGATGAAAATGGTAATGTAACAGACGACACTCGTATCCGCGGTGCCCTTCCTACACTGAAGAAGGTGCTTGCCGATGGTGGTGCGCTCATCATGATGAGCCATATGGGTAAACCTAAGGGCAAAGTTAAGCCAGAGCTTTCTCTTTCACAGATTGTAAAGAACGTATCAGAGGCGCTCGGTGTTGAGGTTAAGTTTGCTAAGGACTGTGGCAATGCTGATGCAGAGGCTGCTGCTCTGAAGGCAGGTGAGGCTCTTCTGCTCGAGAACCTTCGCTTCTATCCAGAGGAGGAAGGCAAGCCTGTTGGCGTAGAGAAGGGTACTCCAGAGTTTGATGCAGCTAAGGCTGAGATGAAGGAACGTCAGAAGAAGTTTGCTGCCAAGTTGGCTTCTTATGCTGATGTTTATGTTATGGATGCCTTCGGTACAGCTCACCGTAAGCACGCTTCTACTGCTGTTATTGCTGACAGCTTCGACAAGGACCACAAGATGCTCGGCTTCTTGATGGAGAAGGAGGTAAAGGCTGTTGACGCAGTACTCGGCAACATCAAGCGTCCTTTCACTGCTATCATGGGTGGTTCTAAGGTTTCTACCAAGATTGGTATTATCGAGAACCTGTTGACTAAGGTTGACAACTTGATTCTCTGTGGCGGTATGACATATACATTCTCTAAGGCTCTCGGTGGCAAGATTGGTTTGTCTATCTGCGAGGATGACAAGCTCGATGTAGCTCTCGACGTTATCAAGAAGGCTAAGGAGAATGGTGTAAACCTCGTGCTCGGCACAGACTCTATCTGTGGTGATGCTTTCAAGAACGATTGCAATACTCAGGTTTGCCCATCTAACGATATTCCTGAGGGCTGGGAAGGTATGGACGCAGGTCCTGACACTCGCAAGGCTTTCGCTGCTGCCATCAAGGGTGCTAAGACAATCCTTTGGAATGGTCCTGCTGGCGTCTTCGAGTTTGATAACTTCGCTGGTGGTTCTAAGGCTATCGCCGATGCTATTGCTGAGGCAACCAAGGAGGGTGCTTTCTCACTCATCGGTGGTGGTGACTCTGTAGCTTGTATCAACAAGTTCGGTTTGGCTGATCAGGTATCTTATATCTCTACAGGTGGTGGTGCTCTCCTCGAGGCTATCGAGGGTAAGGTATTGCCAGGTGTAGCAGCTATCGAGAAGTAATTCATCTGAAAGGAGATTCGTACACACCTATACTCCTTGATGGGTGAACAATGATACATCCATCATGTTGTGGTTGTGACGAAGGATTGATTTATTGCATTCAATAGGTTTCAATATATCAAACACTTCTAAGTCGGGGGCACCCTAAAAGCGTGTCCCCGATTTTTCCTTTTTTATTCACCCCTACTAAAAACCGGAAATAAACATTTTTTATATAGAAGATAGATAAATGGATTGGATTATCAACCTTTTTACAAACACCAATTCTGTGGCTCATATCGCCCTACTCTATGCTATCGTCATAGCTGTCGGTGTGTATTTGGGTAAGATTAAGATTGGTGGCATTTCATTAGGTGTTACCTTCGTGCTCTTTGCTGGTATCTTGGCAGGACATGTAGGCTTTACTGGACCTAAGGAAATCTTGACCTTCATACAGGACTTCGGACTTATTCTGTTTGTCTTCATGATAGGTCTGCAGGTGGGACCAGGCTTCTTCGAGAGTTTCAAGAAGGGCGGTGTAACACTCAACCTGCTTTCTACAACGGCGATATTCCTTAATGTGTGCGTGATGTTCGCCTGCTACTACATCTTCTTCGACACCAGCAATCCCAATAACCTTCCTATGATGGTCGGTACGCTCTATGGTGCTGTTACCAACACCCCTGGTCTTGGTGCTGCCAATGAAGCTCTTATTAGCATCTTCCCTAATGGTGCTCCAAGCATTGCTAATGGTTATGCTTGTGCTTATCCACTGGGTGTAGTAGGTATTATTGGTGCTACGATCCTTATCAAGTACATCTGTAAGGTAAATACTGCCGACGAAGAAGAAAAGTTGAACGAAGAAGATGCTGCCAACCCTCATGCCAAGGCTCACAATATGCATTTGCGTGTGGAGAATGCGTATATCGCTGGTCGTACTCTACGACAGGTATCCGAGTTCCTCAATCGTGACATTGTTTGTTCGCGACTGCTGCACAAGGGTGAGGTGAGTATTCCTAACAGTCAGACTACTTTCGAGGTGGGCGACGAACTCCTCGTGGTATGTGCCGAGGCTGATGCTGAAGCTATCAAGGCTTTTATCGGTCCTGAGATTGAAGCAGAATGGGATCGCGAGAAGGATGAGGTACAGCATTTTGTGTCGCGTCGCATCATCGTGACTCGTCCTGAGATGAATGGTAAAACGCTTGGCAAGATGCACTTCTCAAGTGTATATGGTGTCAACGTGACTCGTATCTCACGCCAGGGTATGGATATCTTCGCAGGTCGCAACCACCACTTCCATGTAGGTGATAAGGTCTTGGTTGTGGGTCCTGAAGAGAATGTCAATCGTGTTGCCGAGATTATGGGTAACTCTGTGAAGCGTCTTGATGCACCTAACATCGCTACCATCTTCGTTGGTATCATGGTGGGTATTATCTTTGGTAGTCTTCCATTCGCCATCCCTGGAATGCCTGTTCCGCTGAAGTTGGGTATTGCCGGTGGTCCGCTGATCATTGCCATCTTGATAGGTCGCTTCGGTTATCGATTTAAGTTGGTGACTTACACCACCACATCAGCCAATATGATGCTTCGAGAGATAGGACTTGTGCTCTTCCTTGCGAGTGTCGGTATTAAGGCTGGAGCTGGTTTCTGGGACACTGTAGTGCAAGGCGATGGTATCAAGTATGTATATACGGGTTTCTTGATTACTATTATTCCTATCCTCATTGTGGGCACTATTGCCCGCCTGAAGTATAAGTTCAACTACTTCACCATTATGGGTATGATAGCCGGAACCTATACCGACCCACCAGCCCTGGCTTATGCCAACGCTTCCTGCTCTAAGGAGGCACCTGCTGTGGGTTATTCTACTGTCTATCCGCTCAGTATGTTCCTCAGAATCTTCTCTGCGCAGATCGTAGTACTTTTCTTCTGCGGAGGCTGATAAGAAGGATGGGTACAGGGAGTAACACTTCCTTATTCTCTTTATACTTAGAAAGAATAAATTTTTATAAACGAAAATTTATAAATTATAAAAGGAGTGCACATTTACAAAAAAATGTGCACTTTTTTTGTGCCTTATTCCAAATTTCTTCGTATCTTTGAGGCTGTAATACCTATTGATACACAAACCCTCAAAAAGTATGCCTATGAATAAATATGGATTCATACTCAGTATGTTTGTTGTTGCCGCCTTGTCCACTTGGGCACAAGGGGCTAAGAGTATCCGAATAACGGAGGTCATGATCAACAATCAGGCAAGCATTGTAGATGAGTATGGTGCTCACAAAGCATGGGTGGAACTGTCGAACGCTTCGTTTACCACCTATAACATTCGGGGCATGTTTCTCACTACCGACCGTCGTGTACTCGACAAGAATATGTCGCCCGAAGAGCGGCGTAAACTCATGTCTCCCCTACCAAACAATGAACCTCGCACAACGTTAGCTGGAAAGAAAAGTGTGATGTTCTACGACCGCTATTTTTGGAAGGAAGACTCAGAAAAGACATGTCCTGACTGTTTCCCTAAGGGGAAGGGACACTATAGATGGCTGAGTGAGGGCAACGGACCTTTCCACTTAAAACTCGGACTGGTGCCACTTAAGGAAATCGCAGATGCTTTCCATGATAAAAACAACTGGATAGCTCTATACGATGGCAATGCTGTCGACCTGATCGACTCCATCAGTATTCCTTGGTTGGCTGCCAATCAATCGTATGCTCTCAGCAAAGACTTCGACTCGTGGAAGATATGTGAGCTGAAGGATGTCACACCTGGTTATCTGCCTCAAGATACCAGTCTCAGTAAGTCGCAGATGCTTAAAAAGACCGACCCATACGGCTTGGGCATTGCTGCTCTCTCTATGGGGATAGTCTTCTCCTGTTTGGCGCTGCTCTTTGTTTTCTTCTGGCTTTTTGGCGCATATATGAAGCACAAGCAACGCTTGGCACGTGCTACCGAAAGACACGCCACCTTATTATATAAGACAGGTAAGAAGACTATCGAACTTACTTCTGAACTCGGCCATAAGACGAACGTGATGCTCAAGGAAGGTCTCACCACCAAAGGCATTGACAAGGAAATCTATATGGCGGTCATCTCGTTGGCTCTCAAGGAATACTTGGAGGATGTTCATGACATCGAATCGGGCATCATTACCATTAAACTGAAACAAACCAAATGGAACGAACCGAGATTTTAATAACTGAAGTTTTGCATGTACGGAAGTTATAGTAGTTAAAGAAGCAATTGTCGTTAAAGAAGTTATCACTCCCTTCGGTCGTTAGAAGTTATAGCCAATAGCCTTTTTTGTGGTAAATTTAGCTATAAAGCATATGGCTTTACTTCTCTAACTTCTTTAAATTCTTTACCTTCCCCATTTGCGAAAGCTGAATTAATAACCTCTCAAAAAAGCAAAGATTATGAAATACCAATATCAAGTAAAAGGCGTAGACTACGAAGTAGAGATACAAGATATAGAAGGCAATATCGCTCATGTAACCGTCAACGGCATTCCCTTCGAAGTGGAGATGAAGCAACCTGTCAAGCCTGGCAAGCAGAAGTTCCGCATAGAGAATGAGGCACATAGTGACAAGGGCGGAGCATCGTCTGCCGACAATGCCAAGACAAGCCCCAGCAGTGCAACAACAGCTGCCAATGCCGAACCTGCAGCCAGCAAGAAGGCTTCAGCAAGCGCAGCTGGCAAACCAGTTACAGCCCCTCTGCCAGGCACTATCAACGACATAAAAGTGAAGGTGGGCGACAAGGTGAGCGCGGGAGATACCGTTGTGATTCTCGAGGCCATGAAGATGCAAAACAATATCGAAGCTGAAACATCAGGCACCATCGCAAGCATTAACGTAAACAAGGGTGATGCTGTGATGGAAGGCGATACGTTGGTAACGATAGCTTAGTACTGTCCCTATTTCATTCCCTCACATAACACGTCCAACTAAAAGATTTATTATTATGGATTTCATCATACAAAACTTTCATGAGTTCCTCACCTATACGGGCTTTGCCAATGCCACAGCAGGAAACCTCATCATGATTTTGGTGGGAATCGTTTGCATTTGGCTTGCCATACGTAAAGACTTCGAGCCGTTGCTCCTTGTACCGATAGGCTTAGGCATCATCTTGGGTAACATCCCCTTCCGTGCTGATGCCGGACTGGAGATTGGACTTTACGAAGACAACTCGGTACTCAACATCTTCTATCAGGGTGTGAAACAAGGATGGTATCCCCCACTCGTCTTCTTGGGCATCGGTTCCATGACCGACTTCTCTGCTCTTATCAGCAATCCTAAACTGATACTCATTGGTGCTGCAGCGCAGTTTGGTATCTTCGGAGCTTATATGATAGCCTTGGCCTTGGGGTTCGAGCCCAACCAGGCAGCTGGTATTGCCATCATCGGAGGTGCTGATGGACCTACTGCCATCTTCCTGTCGAGTAAACTCAGTCCTAATCTCATGGGAGCCATTGCCGTTTGTGCCTATTCCTATATGGCTCTGGTGCCGGTCATCCAACCTCCTCTCATGCGCCTTCTCACCACTAAGAACGAACGAGTTATCAAGATGAAACCTGCTCGCAAGGTAAGCCAGACAGAGAAGATTCTCTTCCCTATTATTGGTTTGTTGCTCACCACATTCATCGTGCCCAGCGGTTTGCCTCTCTTGGGAATGCTCTTCTTTGGCAACCTATTAAAAGAGAGTGGTAAGACTACACGTCTGGCCAAGACAGCAGGAAGCAGTCTTAACGATATTGTGGTGATGCTGCTCGGACTTACTGTGGGATGTTCCACGCAGGCTTCTGAGTTCCTTACCCTTAACACGGTAAAGATATTTGCCCTCGGAGCCTTGGCTTTCATCATAGCCTCGGCAAGCGGAATATTATTTGTAAAACTGATGAATGTGTTCTTGCCAAAGGGCAAGAAACTGAATCCTTTGATAGGAAATGCTGGAGTGAGCGCCGTACCTATGAGCGCCCGTATCTCCAACAATTTGGGTTTGGAATACGACCGACACAATTTCCTACTGATGCATGCCATGGGACCTAACGTAGCAGGTGTCATTGGGTCGGCCGTAGCCGCAGGAGCTTTGTTGGGATTCCTCAACTAAGCTTCCTCTTCGTCGGTCAACTGCTCCAGTGAGTGCTTACTGCTTCCATCAAAACAGTGGGTGCAGACTTGGCACTTGGGCAGTCCGATAGCCTCTATCAACTGCTCGATGGTATTGAACTTCAGGGAGGTCAATCCCAACTGTTGAGCTATCTCTGCCACCATTCGCTCATATTCTGGTGAGCCTGTGGTGGCATATTTGTCGAGGTTCTTATTGGCATCGCCTTCAAACTTCTCGATGATGCGACGAGTAATGAGCTCCATATCGCTCTTAGATGAGGTAAAGTTGATGAAGGGACATCCATAAACCAGTGGAGGACAAGCAATACGCATATGGCACTCCTTGAGACCTGCTTGTTCGAAAAGAACCTTCACATTGTCGCGCAACTGAGTGCCACGTACAATACTATCGTCGCAGAAGAGCACACGTTTGCCCTTGAGCATATCCTTGTTGGGGATGAGTTTCATCTTAGCTACCAACGAGCGCATAGCCTGGTTGGAAGGTGTAAAGGAGCGTGGCCATGTGGGTGTGTACTTGGCGATGCAACGCTGATAAGCCACCTGCTTGCCTGCTGCATATCCCATTGCCATACCTGTGCCTGAGTCAGGAATACCGCTACAGCAGTCTACCTCCACATCGTCGGTTTTGGCCATGTTAAAGCCGTTCTTGAATCGCACTTCCTCAACATTGCGTCCCTCGTAAGTAGAAGTAGGGAAACCATAATATACCCACAGGAATGAGCACACCTGCATACGCTTGTTGGCAGGACGAATCTGCTCCATACTGTCGGCTGTTATCTTAACGATCTCGCCTGGTCCTACATTATACTCCACCTCGAAATCGAGGTTGGGGAATGAGGTCGACTCGCTCGATGCTGCATAGGCACCGTCTTTCTTACCAATAATAATAGGTGTTCGCCCCCAACTATCGCGTGCACAGATAATGCCTTCATCTGTGAGGATGAGCATGGTGCAAGAACCTTTGATGTGATGATAAACGTTTTCGATACCCTCGCGGAAAGTCTTACCTTGAATAATGAGCAAGGCAATGAGCTCCGTAGGATTGGTTTTGCCTGATGACATTTCGGCAAAATGCATATTTTTGTCGAGCAACTCCTGAGTCAGCTCTTCGATATTGAGAATCTTAGCCACGGTGCAGATGGCAAATCTGCCAAGATGCGAGTTCATGATGAGCGGCTGTGCGTCTGTATCGCTGATAACACCGATACCTGATGTGCTACCTTCAAACTTGTCGAGTGATGGTTCAAACTTCGTGCGGAAGTATGAACTCTCCAGGTTGTGGATAGACCGTACGAATCCTTTCTCTTTACTGTAGGTTGCCAAACCGCCTCGACGTGTGCCGAGATGTGAATTGTAGTCGGTGCCATAGAACAGGTCTGCGACACAGCTTTTCTTGGATATTGTCCCGAAAATGCCTCCCATAATTTTATGTTCGTTCAATTTTGCGCAAAGAGGAATATCTGCTGTGGTTTTCATCCACCTCATGACTTTTTGTTCCTCCACTTGCGAATGTTTTGTATATTGAAATGTGATAAGAATCTCAAATTCCGCTGCAAAGGTAATATAAAATTTGCGATTATGGAATTTTTCTGTATAAAATATTACATTTTTTTTCGTGCCTTTGGGGATGGTTGATGTTAACTGGTTCTGTTCTGCCAACCTTATTTACGATTCAAAACATTCGTATATTCTTATCAAATACTTCTGTTTCTTCATTAGAAATGAAGTTTAATATCCACACCACACTGGAAAGGATTGCCTCTCTGTGCGAAGTACTGCTTCGTACCTGTTGCTGCATTGTCCACAGCAAAGGTATTATAATAGGTGTTGCTCAAGTTGCGAGCCCATAAGCTTACCCCTATCATTCCCATGTCTGCATCGGCATGAGCACCCAGCACGGCATATAACTTCTGCGCGTAGCTATTGGCGGGATCCCAATAGGTCTTACCCTGCGCCTGTACGTTGGCACCGAGGGTGATACTTCGCAGATATGACTTCCCCATAGGGATGTGATAATCGGCCGATGCAGCCATGGTGTGCTGAGGAACGTAAGGCACATATTTGCCTGCATAACTCACTGTCTCGTCGCCCTCTCCATCCCTGTATTCATCAAAGATGGCGCGTGTGTAACCATACGATAGCATCCAGTCAAGGTTTCCGTCCAACCATTGTCCTTTGGCAGACAACTCAAGACCGCAGGTGTGACTTTTTCCTGCATTTACCATCATTCTACCAAAACCATAGTTACCTGCCATGACGGAGAGTTGCTGGTTTCTCACCTTCATGTAATAAGTACTCAGGTCGAGATGTAATTGTCCCTCAAAGAGGTTGAGGTGTGTACCCACCTCATAATTCCAAGAGGTCTCAGGCTTATAGGCAATAGTCTGGTTTACACGCTCATAGTCTTCTGGCGTATGAGGCACATCATAGTCGCCTCTCATGGCGTTCTGTCTGTTGGCATTGAGTTCAGCCTGTAAGATGTCGCTGAACATCTGTATGTTGTAACCGCCCGCGCGATAACCCTTGCTTAGCGAAGCATAGATGTTGCTGCCGTTATTTCCCAGTTGGTAACTCAGTCCCAGCTTGGGCAGGAGTTGCTCGAAGTCAAGATGGTCCTTGCCGTCGAGCAACGAGCGCAGGGTATAACTGGCTTGCCTTCCCATCACGTTGGCATGAGCTATCATATAGGCCATACTCTCATAGTGTATACGAGCTTGCATATAGTCGTATCTTGCACCGAGAGTCAAGATGAGTCGAGGTGAAATCTGCAAGTTACTCTCATGGTAGAAACCTATATTATATTGTGGAGTGCGATAGGTGCCTGGAGCTCCCATCTCTATTGCCATACTCACACCTCCAGCGCGTTGGATGGTCTTTGCTGCTAAAGCGAGTGCCTGTTCTTGAGTCATTCCAGGATGCATCATCTGTTGCGCCATGGCCTGCACCATGGTGTTATACATCTGTTGTTGTATTGCATTCGCTATAGGTGTAGTAAGAGCCGACTCAAAGAATACGGGTCCTTGGGTCTTGAGCCATTGTGCCGAGAAGAAAGCGCCTGTGGCCCAGTTCCAGATTCCTCCTACGGGTTTTCTGCTCTTAAATGAAAACTCCTGTGTAAAGGCGTTCTGCAACTGGTTTTGCATCATGCGCATATAGTCTGCCGCCAAATAATCTTGATCCATATACATATGGTCTTTCAGATATTGATAACTTGTAGTGGAGGCAAATGAGAAAGCACGGGCATCATAGTGAAGAGTGAGTCCCGTGATGAGATTATTGCGTCGATAACTGCCTGGGAATGTAGAGGCTGTACTCTCTGCTTGGTTGCTTTCCAAATCGAGTTTACCATAAGGGAAAGCACTTTGGTCCACATACTGGTAGTTGCCTAATAGGTTGATGCTCCAGCCAGAATGGAGTCTGCCCATCAGCATGAACTTTCCTCCAGCTTCCTGATAATCATCAGCTCGTTGTCCAGTAGTGGCGTTGCGAAAGAAGCCTTTCTGTCCTTGATAGAATCCGCCTACCATCAGAGCCATGTCAGAACCCAAGTGTGTATAATGGGCAACTTCTGTCTGACAGTAATTCCTGCTACCATAGCTCAGTTTCACATCCGTGCCCTGATAGTCGAACGGATTGCGCGAATAGAGTCTTATCAATCCTCCCTCTGTATTCTGTCCATAGAGTGTTCCCTGTGGTCCACGGAGTACGTCGATGCGGCTGAGCTGATAGTTGTGTAGATTAAATGCTGACTTGCTCATCACGGGTATTCCATCCATGTAGACACCCACGGCAGGACTGTTCACACGACTGCCGATACCTCTCACGTAGATTGCTGATGAGAGACGACTACCATAATTGGGCATAACGAAGTTAGGGACATACGCAGCGACTTCTCGCAGATCGTGTGCTCCTAAGCGGTTGAGTTCGAAATTTTCAAAAGTAGTGCTACTAAGCGGTTGCTGACGAAGTCGGAAAGCCTCCTTAGGTTGCGACACGATGATGACTTCATCAATATCATATACTTTACTACTATCCGATAACACGCTTTCAGCTCGTGTAACTCCTGCTGTTAGCAACATCACTGCTAACCATGTAATTCTTTGTGACATGTACCTTGTTAATTATAATCCTTGTTGGAATTTTACTATTCATTTTGACGGATGCAAAGGTACTAAGTTTTGATAAGCTATACAATCCCCATTTATATGGAAAATGAGGCATAAAAAACGCAAGTACTTGCGATGGGCATCGTAAGTACTTTCAACAGCCAACGCAAGTA
>ERZ857629.151-NODE-151-length-107823-cov-25.859708_pt1 | contig 107823 bp, 107 predicted proteins | sample MGYA00519700_ERZ857629 | MGnify/ENA primary metagenome ERZ857629 (study PRJEB31778, sample SAMEA3449351) | human gut metagenome | biome: human gut; feature: human-associated habitat; material: faeces | place: United Kingdom | collected 2010/2012 ... | reverse complement strand
TCCAGATTTGCCATTTGAGGATTCAAAAAACTGGAATTTTGAAATTCACTTTACGGTCCTCATTTCCACGCGGCATAAAAACATCTCCTTGTTTGATAACAAAATTATACACAAATTTTGTTATGAAGTCAATGGATATACCATTAGTGTTAGCAGGATAAACATGACTATTCATATGTATCTGACCGTGAGGTCGGGAACAAGCCCGTTGGCGGACATTTTGAGGCAAAGTTCTTATTTCATGAAACTTTTGTAAACCTTTTAACAGGCAATACATTTCATTATGGGTATAATGTGGAAAATAAAACAAGTTGCCGGTTTGGGCACAGAGAGGAGTCCATATATGGAATTATTGTCAAAGAGATTATTCCGGAAATCAGCAGAGCCAATATATTGAAGCATCTGGATGTAGGGGCAGAGGGCATTATTATTCCCGGATTAAAGACAAGGGAAGAAGCTGAAAAAATCGTGGAATTCGGTAAATACACACCCATGGGAAGCAGAGGCTTTTGTCCTACCCGCGTGTGTGATTTTGGTTATGGAGATGCCTTTGCCAATGGTATTCTGGAATATACCCAAAAAGCCAACGAAGAAACCATGCTGATTCCCCAGTGTGAAACCCTGGAATGTCTTGCAGATATTGAGAATATTGTTTCTGTAGAAGGAATCAGTGGTATTTTTATAGGACCTTTTGATCTCTCCCTGGCAATGGGGATTCCGGCACAGTTTGACAGACCGGAGTTCAAAGAAGCAATCATGAAGGTTCTTACGGTGTGCCACGAAAAAAACAAGCCGGTATTCATTTTTGCACCCAATAAAGAGACAGCAAAACTTCGTCTGGAACAGGGCTTTGACAGTGTTACCGTAAATGGGGATCTGAATGTAATGACGGAAGCTTACATGGAAATTGTAAAAAGCCTGAAAGCATGATGGCAATCTTTTATTCGCTGTAAAAAGTGTAGAAGTATTACAAAAACTCGTTGTAATTTCTGTATCTTCATGCCATACTATACATGAATAAAAATAACGGAGGTAGTATGAAAATATGCCCAATGGCATATTTTCATACGGCTATTTGTTTTTGAGCGAAAACAAATAGCTTTGATGGCAGATGAGAAACAGCATACGCAGCTTTCTCATCGCCACTTCGCGATAAATCGCTCAGAAATGAGGATTTGTATGTACCGGATTGCCATGGAAAAGCTATTAAAATGGAAACAAAGCAAACGCCGTAAACCTTTGATTATAGAAGGTGCTCGTCAGGTTGGTAAGACCTGGCTGATGAAAGAGTTTGGCAGACAGGCGTATGCAGATACGGTATATATCAATTTTGATTCTAATTCGAGAATGGCAGAGCTGTTTGCTTCAGATCTGGATACAGAACGCTTGATTATGGGTTTGGAATTGTATATTGGGCGTAAAATTGATCCTGAAAACTCTTTGCTGATTTTTGATGAAGTGCAGGAAGTTCCGAGGGCGTTGACATCTCTTAAATATTTCTATGAAAATGCACCAGAATATCATATTGTATGCGCCGGTTCGTTGCTGGGCATTGCCTTGCATCAAGGGACATCTTTTCCTGTAGGCAAGGTGGATTTCTTAAAACTGTATCCTCTTTCCTTCAAGGAGTTTTTGATGGCAACCGGTAAAGAACGATTTGCAGAACTGCTTGATAAGCGAGACTTCCCGATGATTACGAGCTTTAAGCAATTATATATTGATGCCCTGAAGCAGTATTACTTTATTGGTGGTATGCCGGAAGCAGTGCAAAGTTTTGTAGAGAATAAAGATTTTAACGAAGTCCGTGAAATCCAAAAGCGAATTCTTGCAGCTTATGAACAGGATTTTTCCAAGCACGCTCCCGTTGAAATCGTTCCGCGGTTGCGTATGCTATGGAACAGTATTCCTTCTCAGTTGGCAAAAGAAAATAAAAAGTTTATCTATGGTCTTATCCGTGAAGGCGCCCGTGCGAAGGATTATGAAACGGCAATTATGTGGCTTAGTGATTGTGGTCTTGTTCATAAGGTCAGTCGTGTCAATGCAGCAGGTATTCCTTTGAGGGCGTATGAAGACTTGAAAGCGTTTAAGCTGTTTGTGGTAGATGTTGGACTCCTTGGTTGTATGACCGGACTTCGTCAGCGCACTTTGCTTGAGGGTAACGACCTTTTTGTGGAGTTCAAAGGCGCTCTTACAGAACAATATGTTTGTCAGCAGTTAAAAACGATGGAAGATTTGGATGTTTATTATTACACCAATGACAGGGGATCCTGCGAGGTGGACTTTATCATTGATACGGGTGAACAGGTTGTTCCTGTAGAGGTAAAGGCGGAAGTAAACCTTAGGGCGAAAAGTCTTAAAACGTATTATGAGAAGTTTTCTCCCCAAATTTCTGTACGTACTTCTATGGCAGATTATAAAAGAGAAGAATGGCTTGTTAATTTACCGCTGTATGCGATAAATCAGATTACGCAAATATAATTTGGAAGCAGTAGTATAGAAAAGTGGCATGATTTCGGTCATGCCACTTTGTCTACATAAAATTTTCTAAATAATATCATATTAGAAGAAAAGAGTGGTTGTCATACTGGCTTTCATAATACCCATGGATGCAAAAATGAGGGAAACGACCAATGCACCAAGCCAAATATTTCCCGTCTTTTTAAAGGACTTACGAATAAAATAAGGAGCAAGAAACAACAGCCAGAAATTGATTGCCAAAACCAGACAATCACTCCAGTTCCAAAAGCTTACAAACTGTCGTGGTGTTTGATGAGTTGCCAACAGAACTCCATATTGAACCAGTAATAGGATGATACAACCAATACTATTACTTAGTCCACAAATGAAAAGATTCTTTCGTTCACTCATTCCTTCTACTCTGAATGCGCCATTTATAAGTAAACTATATTGTGTGTAGAATAAAAAGTAAATCGGCCAGTAATTAAGCATTGCAAAAAGCTTATCTGGATTGAAAGTTTTAATAGCACTCATCCATATACGAAAATCTGTGTTAAAACCCCATTTACAAAAGGCAACAATTCCGTATATTGATGCAAATACAGCAATACCTACACCGAAAGTTTTGATAAGTTCTTTTTTACTGATCCGCCAGCCAATCATCTCATCTGTTCTGATACCCGCATTTTTATCTTTTCGGAAATTGAACCAAAACCAAAATGCCACCCAAATCGTATTAAGAAATGTCCATGTCGTCATAAGATTCATAGGTGCAATGCTAAACCATGCTGTGGGTGTTCCACTACTTGCATCAGGAAATAGCTTCATATACAGTGGCATGGTTATAAAAGCTGTTACGAAGGATATTCCTCCACCGGCAATAACACCTACCCAGAACTTTCTTTTTTCTCTCTGGTCAGTTAGTGCGGGAACGCAGGGCGGTTCATTATTAGCACAAAGCGTATGGAAAACTGGCATCGCAAGGAAGAGATCCATAAGGGGCAGTATAAGTGCCAGAAGCGCTAACATAGCTATTGCGTTAAATGCAAGCTTAATGGGATATATTAGGCTATTGTTTGCAATTGAAGTATTCGTATCAAAGCAATAAGTGAAAAACTCAATAATATCTTTTACTGCAGATGGAACGATGGGAATAGAACCATGGAGAGATGCCGGCTGATAAATGATACGAAGATTATTTTCTGACTTATCTCCATAGAATTTTCCTTCCTCAACAAAATTAATTTTATTATCGTATTTGCCAGAATTAATAAAGTCTATACCTTCAATAGCATCTCCTGTTATACAGCTATTTCCTTTAGAAACCAGATCTCCGCATTCTTCATACGAACCCATTAGACATCCGGTATTAACATGCAATGCATCTCCATTAAATCCATTATTCGCATTTGGAGGAGAGCCGCAGGGTAACGCTGCGGTAACCTTAAGTAATGAGTTTGCATAATCCATTTCTGCGTTTGTAATCTCTGTACCACCATCAGAATCCATTGCCTGAGCTGCCTCGATTGCCGCATTATATTGAAGACCATAATGCTGAACTGTTGTCCAGGTGCAGATACCTCCCATAGAAAGCCCAGTTACTCCAACGCGGTTGGTGTCAATAAAATCCAAAACACCACTTGTGATATAGTCCGTTAGTGCTATCATACCCATACCGTCTGTATACATATTACGGTAAAGAGCCATATCTCCTTGCTGATAAAACATTCCAGAATTGCCATGGCTATATGGTTCCATATTAACAACAGCAATACCTCGTCTTGACAGTTCTGTTGCAACATAACTCCAGGATTCGCCAGCATCCTCCCATCCAGAAGATGTAATTACGACCGGACATTTGTTGTCTGCTGACGCATTTTTAGGAATATACATTGTTGCATTTAATCGTTGCTGATGATCTGTAATGATGGAAATGTTTTTTATTCGAACTTTTCCGAAATTAGTTTGTACTAACAAAGCGCCGATACTTCCAATCAAAACAACTGCAAGCAATACCAAAAGGATTTTATACCATTTTACATGTTTTGCCTTCACTATCATTCTCCTCCGAATTTACTTTATCTAAACGTTTAGCTAATCGTTTAGATAAATATTATCTCGTTTTAACGGATTGGTCAATATCGTTATATTATACGAATTTGATTGTTTGACTTTGTTTGTTTTGTACAAAGAAGTGGTTTAAAACTATTTTTGTTATTTTACACTTGTCATTTCACAAATCAACGCGATATAATTTTGTATATTTATGAAAGGTGATTATTATGCCTAAAAAAGCCAGTATGACAGATGTCGCTAAACTTGCAGGAGTTTCCATTGCTACTGTCAGTTGCGTCATTTCTGGGAAAAAATATGTATCTGCTGAAACTGCGGCACGAGTAAATGCTGCAATAGAGCAGCTTTCGTATTCACCAAATCAAATCGCAAGAAATTTAAAAATCGGTAAGACGAATGTCGTTGTTTTTGTGGTTCCGGATATTGGAAATGGTTATTTTTCTACAGCCGTGGAAGAGGTCGAAACTTTTCTGTCCGAAAAAGGGTATCGACTTTTTATTATTAACACAAAAGAAAATATAGAGAGAGAAATTCGACAACTTAAAGGCCTGAATCATAGTATTGCCGATGGCATTATTCTTTCTAGTACTGCAGATAGCTGGTTACAATTGCAGTCTCATGTTCCAAAGGATGTTCCTATTATTCTTTTCGACCGTATATTCAGTGACTCTACGCTGAGTACTATTACATGTGATAGCTCTAAGGCACTGGAATCTGTCATTAATGCCCTGGTTCAAAAAGGACATAAAAAAATCGGATGCATTGCTGGATTAAAAAGACTTTCCACAACGCAAGAACGTTTGCATACTTATTACAATACAATCAAAGCTAATGGACTTCCCGTTGAACCTGTTTTAATAAAAGAAGGGGCGTTCGAATATGCAGAGGTAGAAAATGCAACAGAGAATTTAATTGATCAGGGTGCAACCGCTATCATTGCTACAAATGGTGCTGTGTCCTATTTTGTTCGACATGCATGCATTGATGTATTAGGAAAAAAACTTGGTCATGATATTGAGATAGTTGGATATGTAGATGCTCCAAATACAGATTTAATGGCTGACTATTTTGCAACCATCTATCTGCCAATCGGTGAAGCTTCTATAGCCGCTGGAAAAGAAATCATTCGTCAGATAGAATCCGAAAATTCAGGAAGTAGTTCAATTAGAATACCAGCTGTAGTGCGGTACAGAAAGGATTAAAAGTGTATACCGATTTTCTATGTGGTGCGCCTGTTGGTTCTTTTGCACCCGTAATATTTTTTAATGTATACTACAGATGGCAGGAATGTGTTACAAAATTGAATTTTGAAAGAAAAGATAAGGCAGAACAGGAAAATTAGAAACGGAGAGAGGAGTGGAACAGGTTGAAACAAAAATGGATATTTGGTGTGTTTTCCATAGCAGTTATACTTGTTGTGATTGTGGGTATTTTACTTCGGTATCAGCATACTTCTTTAGAACGGCTGCAAGATTTGTCGGAAAAAACATTTGAACAGTTTCACAGTACTGCAGATAAAGATAACGATGGAATAGATGACCAGGTCGACATTCTTCAGGGAGCCTTGGACTATTGTAATACAAATCCAAAATACAAGAGTAAATACTATAATGGTGGTTATCCAAACGATGGCTATGGGGTATGCACCGATGTGGTGGCTTATGCTATGAAGGCAGCCGGATACGATTTGATGGAATTGGTAGAAAAAGATATCTGGGAACATTCTGATGAATACGGAATTACAAAACCGGATAAAAACATTGATTTCCGCAGAGTAAAAGTTTTGCAGATATTTTTTCAAAATTGTGCGGATAAGCTTACCACGGATGTTTTTGATGTGGATCAATGGCAAGGCGGGGATATTGTGATTTTTGAGAATCATATCGGTATCGTTTCTGACAGGAGAAATGCAGATGGTGTGCCCTATATGATTCATCATAATGACCCTTGGCAAAAATCCTACGAGCAGGACATTTTAGAAAAGCGGGATGACATTGTGGGGCATTATCGGTGGCTGCCGTTGAGATGATACGTTTTCTTTTTGAAAAATTTATGAATCCGGAGATTTGTGTCCGCATACGTTTGACACAAACACATCACATAACAAATAAAAGCAAAAAGGCTTTCCGTTTCTCCTAAAGAAACAAAAATTTCGGGAAAAATGGTGCAGGATATTTTTGTTATTGGAATCCCGGCATCCATTACCAATCTGATGCAGAGTTTTATGGTTATGATGACCAATCATTTTCTATTGCAATACGGAACGGATAAAATAGCTGCCATGGGAATTGCCTTAAAGGTAAATATGATTACGGCGATGATTCTGGTTGGATTTGCATTTGGTGGACAGCCGTTAATCGGTTATAACTATGGAGCAAAGAATGGAAAACGGTTAAAAGAGGTATTGAAATTTGCTTATCTGCTTGAGATGGGATTGGGGCTTGTATTTGCTGTGGGAATGAGCATTTTCGCACCTGTTATCATTAAGGTGTTTATGGCTGTAACTCTGGTGTCAACCTGTGTATGCCAGGCGTTTGGAAATGCAGTGGGTGCTTTTGTACTGTCTATCAGCAGACAGGGCATCGTATATGTGGTGGCATTGTTTGCTCTTTCCAAAGCCTTTGGGTATTTGGGAGTGCTTATCTCCCAGGCTTGTGCAGATGTGGTAACGGCAATCATTGCGGTTACTATTATTTGGAAGCTCATGAAGGATTTTGACCAATAAATCTACTTCCGAACAACTAGGTGGGCACGAAAACCTTTCTGTTTTTCCATGGACAGAACTGTAAAGCCGGCGCTTTCTGCCATTGAGATAAATTCTGAAACTTTGTGTATTTTGAAATCACCATGTCCGAAAAGATTTGCCAGGGGTAATTCCACATGATTCATCAGCCAGACTACAAAATCCGAGGAAGTATAATCTCGCAAAACCAAGCGACCGCCATTTCGCAAAACCCGATAGGAACTGTTGAAAAAATCCTGGGGATTGGGATAGTGGTGGAAACTGTTGGAGCAAATGATGGCGTCAAAGGAGTTTTCGTCAAAAGGCAGATTTTCACTGTCCCCCACAATAAATACGGTATTGGAAAGATTCTTGGCTTGTGCGACCTGAATCATTTCCGGAGTCAGATCAAGACCTACATAGTGCTTATCCGGGTATTTTTCGTGAAGTAATTGAAGCATTGGTCCTGTTCCACAACCACAGTCAAGTACATCGTGAAAGGGTTCCCTTTCCAGTTCTGCCAGAATCGGTGGGTAATCATTTTTACACATTTCATAAATACCGGCATGTCCGCTATCGTAAATTTTGGCTGCCTGGGTGAATTCTTTGATCGATAGTTGTTTATATTTTTCCGGTGTCATGGTGGGTCTCTCCTCAAAAAATTCAGTTAGTTATTACTAACTAAAAAATATCACAAATTGATCTGAAAGTCAAAGAAAATATCTTTTCTAAAATCCAAATAAATTTAACAAATAAATCGAATAAAAACTCTTGACCGGTAGTAACTATCGGAGAATATAATCGGCAGTAGCAACCGAAAGAAACAATCAAATTATATCATGAAAAAGGAGAGTAGACTATGATAAAAAAGGTAGTTACATTTTTAATGGCAACATTATTAATTTTCTCACTTGTTGCTTGTGGAAACGCTGGACAGAAGTCAGAAACCGCTTTTACAGAGCCTGAAAACATGCAGAATACTGAGACGAAAACAAATACCTCTGAAACAGAGGTATCAGAAGAAACGGTACAGAAATATCCGGAAACACACGATGCCGCTTTATACTTTTTTTGAAGAGTATGATTTTTCCGGAAAGACGATTATTCCGTTTGTAACCCATGGTGGCAGCAGTTTCTCCGGTACAATACGGACGATTCAAAGTCTGGAACCGGATGCGACTGTTATTAATGAACTTCCGGTAGCACTTGAATGTAAGTTGATCAAGGTTCTTGAAGGCAGCATGTATCTGGCACAGATTGTAAATGTTGTGGCAGACGAAAAGAGTTCCTTGCACAGGAAAATATTTACATTCAGGCATGGTATCCTCTTGGACATGGCGATGAAGGACTTTTGAATGAGCCTTTATTTTCTGAGCTTGGCGCAAAATATGGCAAGAGCGCAGCGCAGATTATTCTTAGATGGCATATTCAGGACAAAAACATCGTAATTCCTGGATCAAAAAATCCGGATCACATCAAAGATAATTTTGCATTATTTGATTTTGAACTTACAAACGAAGAAATGGCAAAGATTGCTGCATTAGATCAGCAGAAGCGTTATTATCACAGCACACCGGAACTGGTATAGCCATCTTTTTAAAGGAAAATATACACCGATGCGTATTTTCCAGACAATCATAAATTTTGCTGTGCTGCTTTACATGTTGGTTTTAATGGTGAGTGGAATCATTCTTTCCAGAGAATCTTTTGGCGCGTAATTTCAGTGCTGATTGCAGGATATGGTCTTTATGCTTTCCTGAAAAATCAATTTTTGTCTTACATGTTTTTAAAATCTCACTTTGTATTTTTTGATTTTGAACGACCTGTTTTCCTCTTTTTTACAGAATATATTGCCATCATGGGTCTGTTTATTTTTCTGGCTCATTATATTTCCAAGGGAATTCAAAAGTTAACAAGTGGAAGAGCAGGCAGAGGCGATTCTTGACAGACTTGGGATTCCTGTATCTGTATTTATAGATATGACATACAGACAGGTTATTATGCGTGATGGTGTACCATTTTCATTAGATATCCCGGATAAACTTGCTACAAGGGATTCTATAACCAAAGCTGAATTTGATACTATGATACAGACTGGACTTACACAGGCAAAAAGGAATGATTCGGTATCTGTTGATGAGGCATTTAACCAACTAAAGTCGGAGATATAGTACATGAACGAATATGAAGTTAGGGTATGGGTTAATAAAAAATCATTGTATGCTTGATGGTATGAGGATTTGCTGAACTGGATACTTCAACATCAAAACTGAATATATTTGGTAGGAACGGCGTTGTTAAATAGTTCAATGCCGTTTTTTTAAATTCTTATACCAATATATATGAAACGGGAGGGCAATACGGATGTTACTTCGTAAATACAAAACTTCTGACTGCGAGGAAATGGCGGAATTATTTTATCAGACGGTTCATTATGTGAATGCAAAAGAGTACACAAAAGAGCAGTTGAATAAGTTTTGCATGTTACCTCCTGTTTTTTGCAACTTACCTGCTATCCCAGGACAAAAAACGGACTCTGCGGTATGATTTCATCAACAGGAAAGGAGGTCGGAGCATGAAAGTAAGCGTTGAACTTTCAACGGAATACAGCGTTCCCTACGCCGTGATTTACGCGGATAAGGTAACGAGTGAGGTTCAGAGGATGCTGGATGCCTTTGGCAGAAACGAAACTCCGATAACCGCTCTGCAAAATGAGGACAATCTCGTTATTTTGCAGCCGGATGAAATATACATGGTGAGAGTGGAAGGCGGAGACACCATTATTTTTGGCGAAAGCCGGAAGTATCGTTCCAGGAAAAGGCTTTACGAGCTGGAACAGCAGTTAGGGCAGCAGTTTATGCAGATATCGAAATCCACGCTGATAAATCTTTCCTATATGGACAGCATCGAGGCGGGGTTCAATGGCACACTGCTTTTGAAACTGAAAAATGGCTGCAAAGATTATGTGTCCAGAAAATATCTGCCGGAGTTTAAAAAGTATCTTGGGTTGTAGGAGGTAAGCGAAAATGAGAGCAATGTTAAAAGAAATGGTAAAATGCACGCTGATTAGCATGGGAATGTCCATGGGAATTTTCTGTTTCGTGGGAATGGTGTTTGATATTTATTTTGGTGGCAACTTTACCCTTGCCAATTACCAGTTCACGAAAATGGTCATCGGCTGTGTGCTGGTGGGTCTGGGATTTGGAATTCCTTCGTTGATTTATCATAAGGAAAATCTGCCCATGCCATTTAAAATCATCGTCCACATGGGAATCGGCTGTGTGGTTTACACGCTGGTTGCCCATGCTGTTGGCTGGACATACGGTTCAACGACATGGGCGCAGGAGGCGATGATCATCGCAGTGCAGTTATTCGTAGCTTTCCTAATCTGGTTTGTGTTTATGCAGCACTACCGGAGAGAGGCACGGGAAATGAATGATAAAATCCAGACTCTGAAAGGGTAGGAAAAAGGTAAAGACCTGGGGCAATTCTCCGGGTCTTTTCATTTCAAAGGAAATTCCCTCATAAAAATGTAAAAATCATCCAAGTATTCCCTCATAAAAGTGTAAAAATCTGCAAAAATACGCTCATAAAAGTGTGGGGATGGTGTATAATAAAAAGAGTTAAGGCTCAAACGATATAGATGCTGGAAAGGATAGGTGTACTTATGGGGTATTTAGCCAGAAAAACAGATGTATTTTTACAGGAATGGAAAAAGAATCCCGACAGATATCCTTTGATTATCAAGGGTACAATATCACCGCATCGCCAGCATCAGTGTTGGTTATAAGACAGATTATCAGATGTATTCTATGGACTTTGAGGAATTCTTGTGGGCAAAGGGATATGCGGAAGGATTGGACAAAGCGAAGATTCTCAGTGTGTACCGGTCAGTTCCTGCACAATTAGCCAAAGAAAATAAAAAATTCCAGTATTCAAAAGTCACCAAAGGCGGGCGGTCAAAAGATTATATGGGTTGTACTATTATTCAAAGGAAAATTCTACACTGGAGGAGGATTTTTTTGTCCGCAGTGCCAATGAACTCATTCCTGTAGAGGCAAAATCCAATACAAACCGCTCGAAATCCATGCGCCAGTTGATAAAAAACGATACTTATGGAGATATCAGACATGGAATAAAATTTACTACAGGAAATGTAGGGATAAGTGATGCCATCGTCACATTCCCATATTTTTGCGCGTTTCTTTTAAAGAAATATATGGAGAAACAGAAATTATTTGAATAATTTACGAAAGGAAAAGGTAACAAATTCCATTCCTTCATGTATTCCGACATCCATTTCTCATTCTGCCTTGCTTTTTCTATAGCAGATTCAATTCGTCTGGTTAGCAGATTTGTAGCTTTTCCAGTTGAAATAAACTCGTGAAACTTGCCATGGATATTGCAAAGGTGTTTGGAGTCACCGTTGAAGATTTATTTACCTTTACAGAAGATTGAATAAACATATCCGCAATTTTTAACAAAATCAATTAGTTTTGCGATTATAAACCGCAAAACTTTTTAACGAAATATTATGAACATGAATAACAAATCAATCGCATACTACCACCTCCCCGGCTTATTTGAATTTTACGAACTATACCAGGTATTTCTCCCCCTGTACCGGGAACATCGGGAATACTTTTACGACTGGTGCGAAATCGGCTCTATCTATGGTGCCCCGGCGGACTGTCTCTGGGGTGGCGGGCGCGCCGGATTCGGGGACAGTAATCCGGAAGAAGTGCTGGTGCTGATGCAGGAATACGGCATTTCTGCCCGGCTCACCTTCAGCAATTCCCTGCTCACAGAGGAACACCTTTCTGACAAAAAGTGTAACGACCTCTGTGTCCTGTTTGAGAAAAGCAAAGGCATTCCAAACGGTGTCATTGTCCACTCGGATTTGCTCCTGCAATATTTAAAAACCAACTACCCGGAACTTTATTTTGTTTCCTCCACCACCAAAGTCCTCACCCGGTTTTCCCAGCTTTCGGAGGAGCTAAACCGGGAGGATTTCCGCTATGTGGTGCCGGATTTTCGTCTGAACAAAGAACTTGAAAAATTGGATACTTTATCCCAGCCCTTGAAAAATAAGGTGGAATTTCTGTGCAATGAGTGCTGTTGGTTTGGCTGTAAGGACAGAAAAGCCTGTTACGAGGCGGTGAGCCGCAAGAATTTGGGAGAAAGGTTCCCGGAGCATCACTGCACGTCACCTGATGCCACGGAGGGCTACCGTTTTTCCAAAGCAATGAAAAATCCAGGTTTTATCGGCATCAGTGACATTCAAAATATCTATTTACCGATGGGATTTTCCAATTTTAAAATAGAAGGACGGGGACTGGGCAGTGCCCTGGTTCTGGAATTTTTGCTCTATTACATGACGAAACCGGAATATCAGCTCCAGGTCAGAGAAGAAATCTACCTGGACAATATGCTGGATTTGTTTTAATATCGCTTTTTCAAGAAATTAAAAACTTCAACGGGAGGGGTCTTTGCTTTCATCCTGGTCTGATTTGCTTGTCTTGCGGTAGCTGCTGGGAGAAACCCCCGTTACCTTTTTAAAGGTCTGGGAAAAGTAACTGGAGGAGGAAAAGCCACAGGTGCGGCTGATGACGGAAAGAGAGTAGTCCGTAGTTGCCAGCAGCTTTTCTGCCTTTTCCACCCGGGTATGCATGAGATAGTTGATGGGGGAAATCCCATACTCATCGGTAAAGGCATGCACCAGATAGTACTTATTGACATGAGAAAATTTTGCCAGCTGCTCCAGGGAGAGATCGTCCCCACAGTTCTGGTCAATGTAGCGTCGCACAGAATCGCAAAGGTGGGACGTTTTTTTATTTGCTGGATTTAAAATGGTAGAAAAATTGGTCTGGCGCCCGAAAAGAACAATGAGGATCTCCATCAAATCCTGGCACACAGTTTCATAGCCGGGAGAACGGGTTTCGATTTCCTTAAGCATCACCTTTAAATAGAAGTTAATGGTATCCTTGATTTCTTTAAAATTTACAATACAGAAGTTGGCATTGTTATTTTCTACGGAAAGTTCCAGCCCCTCAATTCCAAGGACAATATATTTTAGCGGATTGGCATTGAAACCAAGCTCCGTGTGGGACACATTGGGATTGATGACCACCAGGTCGTTAGTAGAAACGGGAAAAATATTGTCCTCCACCTGGAACTGTCCCACGCCGTCAATCACATAGAAAAGCTCGGAGCAGTAGTGGGTGTGGGGTGTGCTGAGCCAGTCACCACCGTAGGTTGCAGAGGAAACATATAAAAGTCTTGCTTTATCTCTTGTCAAATATTCCTTTGGAACAGAGATATCGTAACGCTTATTGCCCATAAAAACCTCCAAAGTGCGATTTTCTTCATTATACTACGAAAAAATAGTGGTGTATTGTATAAAATTGTTGTGAAGTGTTAATATCTTGCTAAACAATATAATGAAAAGAAAAACGAAAAGTACCATCAATTTGCACATCAAAATAAAATGTTGAAAATAAATATGGGAAAAAATGACGGAAAATGGAGGGAAAAAATGAAAAATTGGAGAAAACTTTATCTTTTTTAATAAAAACAGCAAGATATTAACAAAACAGAACAACATAGAAATTGAATAGCAAGATAGATAAAGATATAATAAAACCGTCAATAAATGATGTATTGTTTCAAAGGAGGATTCAATATGAAAAAGAAATTAGTAGGCGCACTGCTTGTAGCAGCGATGACCGCTACAACCCTTGCAGGCTGCGGCAGCAGCAGTGATACAGCAAGCACTCCTGCATCCACCGATGCAGCGGAGACTACAGAGAGTGCAGCAGAGTCTGTTGCAGAAGTAGAGAGCGCAGATACCGAGGCCGCTGATGGTGAAGAAGTCCTGACCGTATGGTGCTGGGATCCCACCTTCAACGTATATGCAATGAAGCAGGCTGAGGCTATTTACCAGAAAGATCATCCCAACTTCAAACTGGACATCCAGGAGAAGGTTTACACCGACATTGAGCAGAGTATCATTACCGCTGCTGAGGCTGGTAACTACGACACACTGCCTGATATCTTCTTAATGCAGGATAATTCTTTCCAGAAAAACATTGCAAACTATCCTGAAGTTTTCACAGAGTTATCCGATTCCGGTATCAACTTTGATGATTTCTCCGGTGGTAAATTAGGAGACTCTACCGCAGATGGCAAACACTACGGTATTCCTTTCGATAATGGTGCATCCATTATGGCAATCCGTTCCGATATGGTAGAGAACGCTGGTCTTACCGTTGAGGATTTCAAAGACACAACCTGGTCTGAGTTCATGGATCTGGCGAAAAAGGTTGTTGATGCAAACGGCGTTCCCATGCTGACAAGCTCCGGCGGTTCTGAGATCGTTATCGAGATGTTACAGTCCGCAGGTGCATCTCCCATCGTTGACGGCCAGGTTCACATGGTTGACAATGAAGCTTTGAAAGAAGCAATCAAAGTTTACAAAGAGTTAATTGATGAGGGTATCATGGTTGACTACACCGACTGGGATCAGTACATTGCATCCATGAACAAAGGTGATGCTGCAGGTGTGATTCAGGGATGCTGGATTATGTCCTCCATCCAGGCTGCAGAAGACCAGTCCGGTAAATGGGCTATCGTAAATATGCCCGCTTTAGAGGGTATTGACGGTGCTACCAACTACGCAAACTGTGGTGGTGCAAGCTGGGCAGTATCTTCTAACTGCAAGAACACGGAGTTAGCATTCGATTTCTTAAAGACAACCTTCGGTGGCAGCGTTGAATTATACGATGATTTACTTCCCAACGCTGGTGCAATTTCCAGTTATCTGCCTGCAGCAGACTCTGATGTTTACAATCAGACCTCTGATTTCTACGGCGGACAGGCTGTATACAAAGACATCGTTGAGTTCGCAGGCAAAGTTCCCGCAATCAACTACGGTGCATACTACAATGACATTAGAAGTGCACTGACCGATGCAATCACTAACGTAGTACAGAATGGTGCTGATATTGATGAAGAGATTCAGAACGCACAGGATACTGTTGAGTTTAACATTAGTGAATAAGTAAGTAAAAAATGAGCCAGTACCGGGGATGCAGCGTATTGCGTTCCCGGTATTTTTTTCATAGAAAAACATGCCGCTGAGTGCGGCGCAGAATATTGCGAGACGATATTCTTTTTAATTTTCAGGAGAATGTATATGAAACAGAAGAAAGCAAAAATGAGTTTGGAAAAAAAGCATAACCTGACCGGATGGGCATTCTTAATTCCTGCAGCACTTCTTATCTTTATCTTTTGCTTTTATCCCATGGTGCAGGCAATCATCCTTTCCTTTTCTAAAAAAGGTGCCGGTTTTGTAGGACTGGCAAACTACCAGCGTATATTAAAAGATAAGACTTTCCAGCAGTGTCTGTTCAACACCGTATTTTACTTTATTATCCAGGTGCCGATTATGTTAATTCTGGCATTGGGTCTGGCACAGCTTTTGAACAGCCCGAAGATTAAAGGAAAGAGTATTTTCCGTACTCTCATCTTTCTTCCCTGTGCCACATCCCTGGTATCCTATTCCATGATTTTCAAATCTTTATTTGCCCAGGATGGCCTGGTAAACAACATCATCACAACCCTGGGATTTGGCAGAGTAGACTGGTTCCAGAACGCATGGGCAGCACGCTTTGTCATCATCATCGCACTGATTTGGAGATGGACAGGCTACAACATGGTTTTCTATCTGGCAGGCTTACAGAATATTGATTATTCCGTATACGAGGCAAGCTACATTGATGGAGCAACCCCCTTCCAGCAGTTCATGAAGATTACCATTCCCTTGCTGAAACCCACCATTCTGTTGACAGCTATTATGTCAACCTCTGGTACGTTACAGCTGTTTGATGAGTCTGTCAACCTGACTTCCGGCGGTCCCGGTAAGTCCACCATGACACTGGCGCATTATGTTTATAATATCTCCTTTGTGGAAACACCCAAATTTAACTACGCGGCGGCAATTTCCGTATTTATCCTTGTGAGCGTGGCAATCCTTTCCGCAATCCAGATGAAAGTAGGTGACAAACGTGACTAAAGTAAAGACAACTATCGCTTATCTCATTTTAATCGTTGCCAGTTTTCTGTCAGCGTTTCCCCTGTACTATATGATTTGTGGAGCCACGAACTCCAGTATTGATATTGTCCGTGGAAAACTGTTACCTGGCACCCATCTTCTGGAAAATTACCAGAGCCTTATTTCCAATCAGAACCTGGGACGCGCCATGTTCAATTCCTTCCGCAATGCCATCGTGATTACCGTGGTTGCACTGTTAATCTGCTCCATTGCGGGATATGGCTTTGAGATTTATCACGACAAGGGCAAAGACCTTCTCATGAGCATCCTGCTCCTTGCCATGATGCTTCCCTTTGTTGCCATTATGATTCCTTTGTTTAAAATGTTTTCTTCCTGGAAACTGGTCAACACCTGGATTGCACTGGCACTGCCTTCCATTTCCACACCTTTCCTTATTATGATGTTCCGGCAGGCAGCCCGTTCCTTCCCTCACGATATCATCGAGGCGTCCCGTCTGGAAGGACTCAGCGAGATTAAAATTTTCTTTACGATGTTCCTGCCCATTATGAAGTCCACCTATGGCGCAGCCATGACCGTAACCTTTATGAATGCCTGGAACAACTACCTGTGGCCCACCATCATCCTGCAGGACAGCAACCAGATTACCATGCCCATGCTGGTAGCCAACTTAAAGAGTGGTTACAGCGTAGACTACGGTATGCTGATGCTGGGTGTATTGATTTGTACCCTTCCCACCGCAATTATCTTCCTGTGCTTACAGAAGAGCTTTGCCAACGGAATTGCAGGAGCAGTGAAATAATGAATCAGAAGTATTGTCTGGATAGAAAAGAATGGGAGGAGGCGCAGGCGGCCCTCCTTCTTGCAAAACGGTTCGGACTCATTGAAGATGCCAGCATTGAGGCGTTAGAGAAAAGACGGGCAAAGAAAAATGAGGAAAATAACCAGGCAGAAAAAGCCGGGAAGTTGTTTTATGGTCCCCGGTTTTATTCCCCGGCGATGTACCTTCAATACGAACTCACCCGCTTTAAGCTGGATTTCGTGCAGCCCTCCGGGCAGATAAAGGCGCTGGAGGTCTGCCCCGATTTTACCGAGAAGGAAAAGCGGGCATTTTATGAGAACAACCAGGATTTGTTCGGACGTTACCATGGGGACCTGTTTGACTATGAGGATGTCCGGCAGATTATCGAAAAAAGACTGAGGGAGGATGTCTATGACAAGCTCATACAGGACATATTATGTCAATCAGAAAACCGGGCGTGACACCAACGACGGGCTGACCATGGATTTCCCCTTTGCCAGCCTTTTTCCTATAAACAGACTGACCCTGCACCCAGGCGATAAGGTGCTGCTGGCCAGAGATTCTGTTTTTGCAGGGCAGTTTCTTCATATCAAAGACAGTGGAACGAAGGAACAGCCCATTGAAATCGGTTCCTATTCCCCGGAAGGAGAGGAGGGAAACCTTCCCCTGATTGCCGCCGACGGACAGGGCATCTGGTATCAGGACTATGGCACTCCTCTGGATTCCCCCACCCATGTGTACCAGGGCTATGTGTCCTCTGCCGTGCTTTTGTACGATGTGGAGCATGTGGTCATCCGCGATATCGAGATTACCAACCGGGCAGCGGAAATACTGGGGGAAAGCTACAGTGCCCCTCACAAAATGAACCGTACCGGCGTGGCTGTGGTGGCAAAGGATAAAGGGGTGCGCAGTGGCATCATCCTGCAGAACCTTTCCATCCATGATGTGAACGGTAATGTCTATGACAAACACATGAACAACGGTGGCATTTATATGACTGCTTTAAAGCCTGCCGATGAAAAAACCACCGGTGTGGCGCGGTTCAAAGATATCACCGTGGAGGGCTGCTTTGTATACAAGGTCAGCCGTTGGGGAATCGCCGTGGGTTATACCTATGCCCATGACAAATTCCAGGGGGCGGAGCTGTCCGAGGATGCTTTTTTGAAATACGGACATGAAAATATGGTCATCCGGGACAACTATGTGAAAGCCGCAGGAGGCGATGGCATCACGGCCATGTATGCCTTGCGCCCTTTGGTGGAGCACAACACCGCAGATTCCGTTGCCTGTGAAATCAACGACCGGATTTACAGCCAGCCGGAGAACCGTGCCGGAAAAGTGGCAGCGGGTATCTGGCCCTGGAAGTGCAAGGATGCCCTGTTCCGTTATAACGAAGTGGCAGACACCAGACTGAACCAGGACGGAATGGCTTACGATGCGGATTCCGGTGATGGCACCATTTACGAATACAATTACAGCAGACAAAACGAGGGCGGCTGTATTATGTTCTGCCTGCAGGAGGCAGTTCACAATACCTTTCGCCATAATGTGAGCTTTGACGACCTGGGTGGCACGGTGAGTCCATCGGAAAACCCGGATGCTTTGCTTGCCCATAACACCTTTTATGTGAGGGAGGGCGTGCCCTTTGTCCGTAACAAGATGGGCGGCGGTAACTACACGGAGGAAGATAACACCATCATCCCGTTGCAAGCTGCTGTCCCAAGGATTTAATTTTTATGCAGGAGGAAAGATATCAATGAGTTTAACAGAGGGACGGGTAACCATTCCGACTAATCTGGATGTGGTGCCCGAAACCATAGAATTGATGAAACGCTGGGGCGCGGATGCCATCCGTGACTGCGACGGCACCGAGTTCCCGGAGGAACTGGTCAGGACCGGGGCAAAAATTTATGCCACCTATTACACCACCCGGAAGGATAACGAGTGGGCAAAGGCGAATCCGGACGAAGTACAGCAGTGCTATGTGATGACTGCTTTTTATACTGCCGTGGAGTCTGAACTGGAGATTCCTCTTATGAAGGGTATTTCCAAAGAATTGATGATGGTTAACACCAGAGACGACAGAAAGCGGTGGTGGGAGGTCATTGACCGTTCCACCGGCGAGGTTGTCTCCGTTGACCACTGGGAATATGAGGAGGAAAAGGGCTGTGTGGTGATTCACGATGCCGCTCCCTTCCATGAGTATACCGTCAGCTTTCTGGCTTACATTATCTGGGATCCGGTACACATGTACAACGCGGTTACCAACGACTGGAAAAACTTCGAGCATCAGATTACCTTTGATGTGAGACAGCCCAAGACCCACAAATATTCCATGGAGCGTCTCCGCAAATACTGCGCCGAGCATCCCTATGTGAATGTGATTCGTTACACCACCTTTTTCCATCAGTTTACCCTGATGTTTGATGAGTTAAAGAGAGAGAAATATGTGGACTGGTACGGCTATTCTGCCTCCGTCAGCCCCTATATTCTGGAGCAGTTTGAAAAGGAAGTGGGTTATAAGTTCCGTCCCGAATTTATCATTGACCAGGGCTACTACAACAACCAGTACCGGGTGCCCAGCAGGGAGTTCAAGGACTTCCAGGCATTCCAGCGCAGAGAGGTTGCCAAGCTTGCCAGAGAGATGGTGGACATTACCCATGAGTGCGGCAAAGAGGCGATGATGTTTCTGGGTGACCACTGGATTGGAACCGAACCGTTTATGGAGGAGTTCGCCACTATCGGTCTGGACGCTGTGGTAGGCAGTGTAGGAAACGGAAGTACCCTTCGTCTCATTTCTGATATTGAAGGGGTGAAATACACCGAGGGCAGATTTTTACCCTATTTCTTCCCCGATACCTTCCATGAGGGCGGCGACCCGGTGAAGGAGGCAAAGGAGAACTGGATTACCGCAAGACGTGCCATCCTGAGAAAGCCCATTGACAGAATCGGCTACGGCGGTTATCTGAAACTGACTTTGGATTTCCCTGAATTTCTGGATTATGTGGAGAGCGTGTGCAACGAGTTCCGGGAGTTGTACGAAAATGCGAAGGGAACCACTCCCTACTGTGTCAAGAAAGTAGCAGTTTTAAATAGCTGGGGCAAAATCAGGAGCTGGGGATGCCACATGGTACACCATGCCCTGTACCAGAAACAGAACTACAGCTATGCGGGAATCATTGAGGCATTAAGCGGTGCGCCCTTCGATGTGCGCTTTATTTCCTTTGACGATATTCTGGCAAATCCGGAAATCCTCAAAGACCTGGATGTGATGATCAACGTGGGAGATGGGGATACCGCCCACACCGGTGGCAGCATCTGGGAGAACCCGGTGATTTCCTCCGCTATCCGTGAGTTTGTATACAATGGCGGCGGCTTTATCGGTGTCGGCGAGCCTTCCGGTCACCAGTTCCAGGGTCATTACCTCCAGCTTGCCGATATGCTTGGCGTGGAAAAAGAAACGGGATTCACTTTAAATTACGATAAATACAACTGGGAGGAGCATCCCGATCACTTCATTCTGGAAGATACCACGAAACCTGTGGACTTCGGCGAGGGCAAAAAGAGCATCTTCGCTTACGAGGGCACGGAAATTCTGGTACAGCGGGAGAAGGAGGTGCAGATGGCAGTCCATGAATCTGGAAAGGGACGCTGTGTTTATATCAGCGGTCTGCCTTACAGCTTTGAGAACAGCCGTATCCTGTACCGCAGCATCCTGTGGTGTACCCACGGCGAGGAGGAGCTGCACCGGTGGTTCAGCACCAACTTCAATGTGGAAGTCCATGCCTATGTGAAAAACGGCAAGTTCTGCGTGGTCAATAATACTTATGAGCCCCAGAAAACCGTAGTTTTCCGTGGCGATGGCAGCAGCTTCCCTCTGGAGATGGAGGCAAACGAGATTAAATGGTATAACATTTAATATAGGAACAAAAGGAAAGGGTTAGAGTCCGTAGGTTTTCTTGCGGATTCTAACCCTTTTGTCTATTATTTTTGTATGAACCGCTCCCCTAAAAAGGCGACTTCATAAATTTCTTGGGTGTGATGCCCTTGTACTTATTAAATGTCTTTATGAAATAGCTTTCATCATTAAATCCGCAGGAAATGGAAACCTCTCTGATTGTGATATCCTTTGTGGAAAGCATCTCGCTGGCACATTCAATCCGATAATAGTTCAGATAGTCAATGGGGGTACGCCCTGTCAGACTGCGGAAATAACGACAGAAATATTTGGGATTCATGCCGGCAATGCGGGATAGGTCGTCCAGATTTATATTATTGCTGTAATTATCGGATATGAAAGTAAGCACATTTTTAACAGAGGAAATACGCTCTGCAGAAATGAGGTTCTGATGTGCCTGCTCATACAAATGCTCGTTGATAATAACTCCTAAAAGGTGATATAAATAGCCCTGTACCATAAATTCATAACCCGTCTTCTTGCTGGATAAGGCATTACAAAGATTTGGGACTATGAAAGAAACTGTTTCGGAAGTTTCTGAAAGACAGGTATTGATTGTTATTTTCTGATCAATGATATCCCGTATGATTCTGGAGCAGGCATGATTGTCCTTCAATAAAATCTTCAGGTCAAATACGATACACTCATAAATACAGTCATGGGGAGTGCCGCCGTGAAGCATACCGCTTGTAATAAATACAATATCGCCAGCCTTATAAAGCGTTGTCGTCTTTTCCAGCTTCAACAGGAACGTGCCTGAGATGATGCGAATAATTTCATATTGGGTATGCCAGTGATATTGCATGTCATAGCGCGGGCTGTGAGGTGTCTGGTGATAAAACGCAATGGGAAAATTAAAGGTACCCTGCTGCGTTCTTTCCTGATAATCAACATACTTCATGCTTCATCGCTCCCTATCACAAAAAAGTGAATATTGTACAGCTTTTTTATAGTATAACACTTTTGTTTTGCCTGTGCAAATATTATAATTTACTTGTAGCTATTCAAATCCGTGGCAGCTTGCCAGTGGAATGCTGAATAACTTCCATTATACTAAAATAATTGCCCGTGTGCAAATTATAATTAAGGAGGAATCGTTTTATGGCAGAGAGCAGATTAATCGGCGAATATCCGGTAATTGGTATCAGACCAACAATCGATGGACGCAGAGGACCCATCAAGGTCCGCCAGAGTCTTGAGGATCAGACAATGGGTATGGCTAAAGCAGCCGCTAAGTTATTTGAAGAAAACATCAGATATTCAAATGGTGAGCCTGTAAAAGTTGTCATTGCAGATACAACCATCGGTCGTGTTGCGGAAGCTGCGGCATGCGAAGAAAAGTTCAGAAGAGAAGGAGTGGCTATTACTCTTACAGTAACACCCTGCTGGTGCTACGGCTCTGAGACAATGGATATGGATCCCACCACAATCAAAGGTGTCTGGGGACTTAACGCAACAGAGAGACCAGGTGCAGTATACCTTGCAAGTGTTCTGGCAACACATGCACAGAAGGGTCTTCCTGCATTCGGTATCTACGGACATGATGTAGTGGAAGCTGATGATTCTACAATTGGAGATGACATTAAAGAAAAATTGTTAAGATTTGGACGCGCAGCAGTTGCAGCAGCAACCATGAGAGGCAAATCTTACTTACAGATCGGCTCCATCTGTATGGGTATCGGCGGATCTATCATTGATTCCGACTTTATGGAGTCTTACCTGGGAATGAGAGTAGAATCCGTAGACGAGGTAGAAATCATCCGTCGTATGACAGAAGGAATTTATGATGAAGCTGAATTCCAGAAAGCTCTTGCATGGGCAAAAGAAAAATGCAAGATGGGTTACGACAAGAACCCTGACTTCGTAAGAAAGAGCGATGAAGAAAAAGAAAAACAGTTCGAGTTTGCAGTTAAGATGGCAGTTATCATCAAAGACCTTATGAATGGTAACAAGAATCTTCCGGAAGGCTGTGAAGAAGAGGCAGTTGGACACAACGCACTTGCAGCAGGCTTCCAGGGACAGAGACAGTGGACAGACTTCTATCCCAACGGAGACTTCGCTGAGGCTGTATTAAATACATCCTTCGACTGGAACGGAGCAAGAGAGCCCTACATCCTTGCAACAGAGAACGACGTACTTAACGGATTAGGTATGTTATTCATGAAATTATTGACAAACAGAGCACAGATGTTTGCCGATGTCCGTACATACTGGAGCGGAGATGCTATCAGGAGAGTGACAGGATATGACATCGAAGGCGTGGCAAAAGAGGCTGATGGCGTGATTCACTTAATCAACTCCGGAGCGTGCTGCTTAGATGCAAATGCTGAAGCAAGAGATGCCGAAGGCAATCAGATCATGAAGCCCTGGTATGAAGTAACAAAGGAAGACCAGGATGCAATTATGGCAGCTACAACATGGTGTGCAGCTGACAACGGATACTTCCGTGGAGGCGGTTTCTCCTCCAGATTTGAGACAACAGCAACAATGCCTGCAACAATGGTTCGTCTGAACCTTGTAAAAGGATTGGGACCTGTTATGCAGATTGCAGAGGGATGGACCGTAGGCTTGCCCGCAGATGTTTCTGATACACTCTGGAAAAGAACAGACTACACATGGCCGTCCACCTGGTTTGCTCCCAGATGTGATGGAAAAGAAGGTTCTGCATTCAAGACAGCTTATGAAGTAATGAATAACTGGGGTGCAAACCATGGCGCGATTTCCTATGGACACATCGGCGCAGATTTGATTACGCTTTGCTCCATCCTGAGAATTCCGGTTGCTATGCATAACGTAGCAGACAAAGATATCTTCAGACCAAAGGCATGGGATGCGTTTGGAATGGATAAAGAAGGTGCTGATTACAGAGCATGTGAAGCATACGGTCCTATGTACAAATAAAATAGCCATTAGCTGAAATAAAATTCAGATAAAAAGTCGGGAATCTGAAACCGATTCCCGACTTTTTTATGCACCTTGCAGCACCGTGGATGCTTTTTATAAATTATTGTGGTTTCGTATCTGATACATCCGGATGGAAGAACTGGTACTGGACAGCCTCGTTCACACCTGTCGACATAACACCTATGACGATATTTCCGTCTTCCAGGTACCACACATTGCCCTTGGCAGTTCCCATATCAGAATTAAAACCGCTCTCACCATATAATTGGTTAGTTTCATCACAAAGGGTTTGATAAGCATATTCCAGATCATCCTCTGACTCTGGAATGTATACCCATGCCATGCTCATTAGTTTGTCATTGTCATCGAACATATACTTAATGGTTCCCGACATGTCATGAAAATCTTTGTTAAAAGTATAAGTAGTTCCGGAATAAGTGGAAGGATAAGAATCCAGGGGTTCACCCTCCAGGGCTAATACCTCATCCAGAGTGTTTTCCCATGTGATTTCTGTAAAGGGACATTCCGGTTTTTGAGTTTGCCCACAACTACAAACGACAAGACTGATTGTAATGATGAAAAGCAGTGTGAAAGATTTTTGTAACCGTTTCATAAATAACCTCCGTAGTAATTTTATGGATGATTTCATACTCGGTTATTGTACAATATGCATGACATGAAAACAAGAATATTGAAAAAAATAAAGTATAACGTATTGTGCAAAAAAATGGAAAGATATTCATTACTTGGTCTGTATTTGTGAATAATGTCGGTAATTCCTTGACTGAAAAATGAATCGATTATATACTATCAACAATACGAGAGAGTTGAGGCACGAGAATTTTGTTATGCAATCAACTATGGAGGTAAAAGCAAGTGGAAAAAATTAAACAAAACGCATTTGTAAAAAAAGTGGGCTTTAACAGAATTATCCTGATTCTTGTAATGCTGGTAATGTACCTGGCATTTGGTTTACTGACCGGGGGTAAGTTCTTTGGAACATCCCGTATCATGGACACAATGAACTATGTTTACTTTCTGGGATTCCTTTCCCTGGGTGTAACCTTTGTTATTGCAACAGGCGGTATTGATTTCTCTATTGGTCCGGTAATGTTCTGCTGTGCGCTGGTGTCCGGTTATAGTTTCCTGACACATGGACTGCCGATGGCTGTCGCCCTGCTTTTAAGTGTAGCGATTGGTCTTCTGTTCGGTATCTTCAATGGATATCTTGTGGCATACTGGAATATTCCGCCATTTATCGTATCCATGGCAAGCATGAACATTTCCAAAGGTATTGCAGCCGTATTCACAAAGACACAGTCTGTGAGCTGGCCTCAGTCATCCGATGCCAATGGCTGGTATAGAAATTTTGTAAAAATAGGAAATGTTCCCACAGGACTTATTATTTTCCTTGCTGCTGCTATTATCTGCGGAATTATTTTGAATAAGACAAAAGCCGGACGTTATATCCTCTGCCTTGGAAGTAACAAAGAGGCAGTCAGACTTTCTGGTGTTGATGTAAAGAAATGGGAAATGCTGGCGTATGTGATCTGCGGTGTCCTCGTTGGTATAGCTGCTGTCTTCTATGTTGGCGCTTATACAACCGTACAGCCTGGTTACGGTGACCAGTATAACAACGAAGCGATTGCAGGATGTGTTATGGGTGGAACATCCATGGCAGGCGGACTGGCATCTATTGGCGGTACTGTGATTGGTGTACTTATCATCTCTCTGTTACAGCAGGGTATTCTTGCCCTTGGATTCTCGAAGGACTATCAGTTCATTATTACAGGAATAATTGTTATTGTAGCCGTTTATGCAGATGTATCTGCAAGACGTAGAAAGAATTAATGATAGTGTGAAGAAAGGATAGGTAAGAATAATGGGTGATATTATTTTAACGATGAAAGATATCGATAAATCGTTTCCTGGTGTTCATGCGTTAGACCATGTCAATCTGGAAGTGAGAAAAGGCGAAGTTCTTGCACTGATGGGTGAGAACGGTGCGGGTAAATCCACATTGATGAAGGTGCTGACAGGTATCTATAGAAAAGATTCCGGTGTTATTACATACGAGGGAAAAGAAGTCGAGTTCAAAAATACAAGAGAGGCGCAGGATGCCGGTATTGTTATCGTGCATCAGGAGCTGAACATGCTGGGGCATTTAACAGTAGCGCAGAACCTGTTTATTGGACGAGAGTTCAAAAAGGGCATTACAATCGATGACAAGAAGATGAATGAAGAAGCAAAAAAACTGTTTGATCGATTGAATGTAGATATTGATCCAAAAGAAAAAATGTCCAATCTGACAGTTGGAAAACAGCAGATGTGTGAGATTGCAAAAGCAGTTTCCTTTGATGCAAAAGTAATTATCTTTGATGAGCCTTCCGCAGCACTTACAGAGGCGGAAATTGAAGAAATGTTTAAAATCATCAGGGATTTGAAGAAGAAAGATATTGCGATGGTATATATATCCCATCGTATGGATGAAATCAAGGTAATAACAGACCGGGTTACCGTGATGCGTGACGGTATGTACGTTGGAACACTGATCACAAATGAATGCACGAAGGAAGATATCATCAACATGATGGTTGGTCGTGTCATTTATGAGGATCCCAAGACGGAAAGTGCTGTACCAAAGGATGCACCGGTTGTATTAAAAGTAGAACATCTGAATGCAGGCAAGATGGTGCAGGATGTCAGCTTTGAGCTTCACAAGGGTGAAATTCTTGGTTTCTCCGGACTGATGGGTGCAGGACGTACAGAAACAGCCAGAGCTTTATTTGGAGCAGACCCGAAGGAAAGCGGAGATATCTACGTTAATGGCAAAAAAGTGACAATCAACAGTCCGGAGGATGCTGTTAAGTGTGGTATCGGATACCTTTCAGAGGATAGAAAGAGATATGGTGTGACAATTCAGAAGACGGTTGCGGAAAATACAACCTTGGCTACGCTGCACCAGTTTATGAAAGGTATTTTCATTAACAAAAAGAAAGAAGCAGAGGTAGCGCAGAAATATGTAGATGCGCTGGCAACCAAAACTCCTAATGTAGATCAGTTAGTTGTAAACTTATCTGGTGGTAACCAGCAGAAAGTAGTTATTGCGAAATGGCTGACCCGTGACAGTGATATCCTTATCTTTGATGAGCCTACAAGGGGTATTGATGTAGGTGCCAAAAATGAAATTTACAAATTGATGAACAAATTGGCGGCAGAAGGTAAATCCATTATCATGATTTCATCTGAGATGACAGAGATCCTTCGTATGAGCGACCGTATCGTGGTCATGTGCGAAGGTAAGAAAACAGGTGAGATTGACATTGCGGAAGCAACGCAGGAAAAGATTATGAATCTTGCAACTCGTGAGATTAACTAGGAGGATAAGGAAGATGTCAAAGAAAAAAAACTTTGGTAAAATAAATGGACGTGAAGCCATGGTGGTCGGCATCATCATTGTGATGATTGCAATCTTCAGTATTCTTAGTCCTACATTTAGAACCTATTCAACATTTGTAAGTGTATTGGATATGTCTTACTACATTGCACTTATGGCAATTGGTGTAACCTTCCCATTGATTACCGGAGGTGTAGACCTCTCCATAGGAACAGGTCTGATCTGTTACTCCCTGTTTGGAGGATACCTGATTGTACACAAAGATGTACCGGTAATAGTGGCATTGCTGGCATGCTTAGTGCTTAGTATACTGATTGGTGTTTTAAATGGTTTTCTGGTAGCATTTATGGAACTGCCGCCCTTCCTTGCAACACTTTGTACCTGCATGATTACAAGAGGCCTTGGTTCCCTGCTTAGTGGTGGATTTGGTGTTTCATGGCCCTCTTCCTTAGAGCCGGAAGGATGGTTCAGAAAGATTTTCCGGTTTACCGCCAATGGAAAAGTAATTCCTATTGGTATTGTGCTTGTTATTGCACTGGTAATTCTGATGAACTTTATTTTAAAACATACCAAAATCGGCCGCTATACAATCGCTATCGGAAGTAACAAAGAGGCAACGAAATTAGCAGGTGTAAATGTGAAATTTTATCATGTTTTTGCCTATGTGATTTCCGGTTTCTTTGCAGGACTTGCAGCGATTGCGTATTCTGCAACCTATGTAACGATTTATCCCGGTTCGGGTGCAGGATTCGAGCTTGATGCCATCGGCGGAGCGATTGTCGGCGGTGTGTCTGCCAGTGGTGGTGTTGGTACAATCGCAGGAGCATTTCTCGGTGTACTCGTTATCACACTGATGAAGGTTGGCTTGCCGTTCATTGGCTTACAGGCAAACTGGCAGCAGATTTTTACCGGTCTTGTTCTGATTGGTGCCGTATTAATTGATGTTGTAAAAAAGAAAAAATAATGGTAATATCTTAAATTGATATGATGTCATCAGACTTCATATAGATAATTTTAAACCCCCAAAGGAGGAAACAAAAAATGAAAAAGAGAATTTTGGCCATTGTACTTGGTACAGCAATGACACTCTCAATGGTAGGATGTGGATCTTCTAATAGTGGAACTGCAACTACTGCACCTGCTGAAACAACCGCTCCCGCAGAGACAACCGCTTCTGCAGAGACAACCGCTTCCGCAGAGACAACCGCTCCCGCTGAGGCAGAAAGCAACGATTATCACTTTGAAGTAATCGTTAAGAGCTTCCAGTCTACATACTGGCAGGCAGCCGTTCAGGGTATCGAACAAGCTTGTGAGGAGTTAGGTGTAACTGCAAACGCTAACGGACCTGCAAACGAGTCCGATATCGCTGATCAGGTTCAGATGATCAACGATGCTATCCAGAAAGCTCCGGATGGAATTGGTCTGGCAGCATGTGATACAAATTCCGTACTTGATTCTCTTACAGCAGCTCTGAATGCTGGTATTCCTGTAGTATGTTTCGATACAGGTGTATCTGATGCTCCCGAAGGCGCTGTAGTAGCAACCGTTGCAACAGATAACATCGCAGCAGGCGCTTGCGCAGCTACAAATATGTATCCTGTTATCAAAGATGTTGTTGCAGCAGCTACCGTAGACAAACCGGTAAGAATCGGTGAAGTTAACCAGGATGCTACAGCTCTTAACATCCAGCAGCGTGGACTTGGATTCATCGATGAGATGATTAAGCTTTGCACAGCTGATGGCAAAAAAGTTGCAGTAGTTGGTAACGAATTCTACGTAAATAACTGCTCTGACAAGGGTGATGAGAAGACTGCAGAAGTTATCATCGAGGTTGGTGTTCCTGCTCAGACTACTGTAGATTTAGCAACCACAGAGGCTAACAAGATTATGTCCAAAGCTGACACAATCGCTATCTTCGGTTCCAACCAGACAACAGCTGAAGGTGTTATCACCGCTAACGAAACCTTAAACAAATTAGCAACAGATCCTGCAGCGGGAATCATCGGTGCTGGTTTCGATGCTGGTACACCTCAGAAAGCAGCTATTAAAGGCGGTAAATTAATCGGTTCCGTAACACAGTCTCCTTTAATGATGGGTTACAAAACTATCTACACATTAGTAGATGTCTGCAACGGTAAAACAGTAGAAGATATCCCTATGGATGGTTACTGGTATAATGCAGATAACATGGAAGACGAAAATATCGCTCCAAACCTTTATGACTAATCTGTATCTTTGATACATTTAAAGTGAATAGGTTAAAATTAGGGATCGGATATATCCGGTCCCTTTTTGATAACAGTATCTGACAATACAATACACTCTTTTTATATTGTGCAAATTATATTATAATAAATCCATCAATACATATTATGGGAGGTATACAAAATGTTAAAAGGCATTCCTAAAATTCTTTCACCCGAATTATTAAAGGTATTAGCAGAAATGGGACATAGTGACAGATTAGTCATTTCTGACGGCAATTTTCCTGCAGAATCCATGGGAAAAGATGCAATCGTTATCCGCTGTGACGGACATGGAGTCCCCGAAATCTTGGATGCTATCCTGCAGGTTTTCCCATTGGACACCTATGTGGAAAAACCTGTAAATCTTATGGAAGTAATGCCGGGTGATACCGTAGAGACACCAATCTGGGATACCTATAAAGAAATTATTGCAAAATACGATGACAGAGGCGCAGATGCAGTAGGCAACATAGAGCGTTTTGCCTTCTATGATGAGGCAAAAAAAGTATATGCGATTATTGCAACTGGTGAGACAGCTCTTTATGCCAATATCATGCTGCAGAAGGGCGTTGTGGTAGAATAATAAAAGGCAGAAAGCGAGGAAACAGATTTTATGTTATATCAGGTAGAAACCATGTTTGACGATATGGAACAAAAGCTAAAAAAGCTAAAAAAGCAGAAATATGAAGAAAACATGGAAAATTTTATGGCAGCAAATGAAGCATATTTTTTGGAGATGGAAACTTATTTGAGTAAAGGGGACCCCGAAATCGCGGCAAAAGAGATTTCCATTGCATTTGTGGAAGCTGTAAAGAGCCGATATGAGGTGAAAGGAAAGATTAAGGGCACGGTACAGGCAGATCTTAATTTTTTCATGATTTATTATGTGTTCCCGACTATTCTGAAAAGAAACCATGAGCATGCAAAACTGCTTGCGGATACCCTGTGTGATACCTGGGGCAGAAGCTTTAAAGACAGTAGAATCAAATATACGGATTACGAGACACTATATAAAGCATTTAGAGAGAAAGTATTCGGAATTTTTTGAGAAGGGGGTAAAATATGAACAAATATTTTTTGGCGATTGATATTGGAGCCTCCAGCGGAAGGCATATTTTAGGCAGCGTAGAAGACGGAAAAATCAAATTAGAGGAAGTATATCGTTTCTGGAATGGAATGGATCATGTGGACGGAACGCTTTGCTGGAACGTTGAAAGATTATTCGACGAAATTATTGCCGGAATGAAAAAATGCAAAGAAATTGGCAAGATACCGGTAAGCGTTGGTGTCGATACCTGGGGCGTTGACTTTGTGCTGCTGGATAAAGAAGATCATATTGTGGGACAGACAGTTGGTTATCGGGATCATAGAACGGAAGGAATGGATGAAGAAGTATATAAAATCATTTCGGAAGATGATTTATATGCAAGAACTGGGATCCAGAAAGCGATTTATAATACGATTTACCAGCTGATGGCAGTGAAGCAGACACATCCGGAACATTTGGAAAAAGCTGCAGCAATGCTGATGATTCCGGATTATTTCCATTTTAAGCTGTGCGGAAAGAAGGTACAGGAATATTCAGAAGCGACTACTTCGCAGCTGATAAATCCGGCGACAAAAGACTGGGATTATGAGCTGATTGACCGGCTGGGCTTTCCCAGAGAAATTTTCCAGAAGATTTGGATGCCGGGAACTGCCGTTGGAAGCTTAACGGATGAGGTAAAGGAACTGGTAGGATATGACTGCCGGGTTGTATTACCTCCCACGCATGACACAGCTTCGGCGGTAATGGCAATCCCCACCAATGCAGAGGATACCTGTTATATCAGCTCCGGAACATGGTCGCTGATGGGTGTGGAAATGGCAGAAGCGAACTGCTCACCCAAGAGTAAAGAAGCAAACTTCACAAACGAAGGCGGATATGACGGAAAGATTACCTATCTTGCTAACATTATGGGACTTTGGATGATTCAGTCTGTGCGTAATCAGCTGGCTCCGGATATGTCTTATGGAGATTTGTGTGAACAGGCCTCCCGCGAGACCATTCAGACGGTCGTAGATTGTCAGGATGCAAGCTTCCTCTCACCGGATGACATGGTGGAAGCAATCAAAGACTATTGCAGAAAAACAAATCAGGAGGTTCCTGAAACACTGCCTGCATTAGCAAGCGTGATTTATAATTCCCTGGCAAAATGTTATGCAGAAAAACTGGAGGAAATCCAGAAAATCACAGGAGTGAAGTACGATAAGATTAACATTATCGGTGGTGGCTCTAACGCTGCATACCTGAACGAGTTAACTGCAAAATACACGGGCATCAGTGTTCATGCAGGTCCCGGGGAGGCGACAGCCATTGGAAATATTTTGTCCCAAATGCTGGAGGAAGGAATCTTCACTGATTTAAAAGAAGCAAGAAACTGTGTGGCAGACTCCTTTGAGATTAAGATTTACTAAGGGAAGGCATGGTAAAGTCAATGGCAGACCGTAAGACAAAAACAATCTGTTTTACAAATAACAAGGGTGGAAGCGGAAAATCGACCACATGTGCAAACCTGGCGTTTGAACTGGCATCCGCAGGCAGGAAGGTTCTTTTGATTGATGGGGATATGCAGTTAAACCTTTCCCTATCCTTCTTTGATGAAGAACATGTTCTGGATATGGCAGAATGTGAGAAAAACTTATACTATGCCATAAAAGGAAAACAGGATTTAAGCGGATACATTGTACATACGCCCTATGACAACCTGGATCTGATTCCATCCTCTACGCTGATGAGCCAGATAGAATACGAGCTTTTCACAATGATGCAGAGGGAGTATGTGCTGAAAAAATGTCTGCGCAGCATCTACGAAAAAGAAATATATGATTATATATTGATAGATGCACCTCCGACATTGGGAACATGGGTAATCAATATTTTATGCACAGCAGATTATGTGATTGTTCCGGTAGAGGCATCTCCCTGGGGATTATTTGGATTAGCAAATATGTTTGACTTTTTGAACGGAATGTCGGAAATGACAGAAGCAAAAATCATGGGTGTTCTTATCACAAAGGTAGACGAAAGAAAAAATTATTATAAACAGACAAAAGAAATCCTTGGAAGTTATGATAATATCCATGTATTTGAATCCTTCATCCATGTGGATTCTTCTATCGAGTGGGCACAGGACAACTCCGTACCGGTTTCTGTATATAAAAAGAGTACCAGAAGTGCAAGAGAGTTTCAGGAATTAGCAAGGGAGGTCATGGATTATGGCAGTAGGTAAAGGAAGTATGGACAGGGCGTCAAAAACAGCTGCTAAAACAGGGACAAAGCAGACAAAGGGAAAGGAGCCTGCCGTAAAAGAAACAGCAGTAAAGACCAGCTCCGTAGTTACGGGAACATCAGAAGAAGTCATGGAGATGATAGAATACCAGAAATCCAGTCAGGTATTAGACCGTGAGCCGGAGGCGAATGAAATTTTTGGTGTAGGGGAAGCAATGCCGATTTACTTCTTCTAAATCGAATCCAATGAAAAAGGAGCAACGCAAAACAACGGGATGGTTGTGCTGCGCTGCTCCTTTTTCATGTGGCTGATAAGGTCAGGGATAGATAGCTTCATATGATAGGAAAACCCCTTATTGAAGAATGGCTGATAAAGCAGCAATATCCGAATTTAAAACAAGCTGTGGAGGGAAATCCAGTTCCTCCAATAATGGATAAATATACTTCATATTACCAATATTCTTTTTGCCGTGGCTGTCACTGGAGAGAAGCACAGGCAATTCAATTTTTTTGCATATGCGTAGTATTTCCCGGCAGTTCTTCTGGCCATCCACGCGATAAGCATCTGGCATAAGGGAGCCATTATTGATTTCCGGATAGATACCCTTCTTTTTTGCATGCTCCAGTAAATAGCGGAAATCAACGGGAAAACGGGCATCATCAATGTGACCTAAAAAGTGGACATTCGGATGCGTCATGGCATTTATGTAGCTCTGTGTGAGGTCTTTATAATGATACGGTTCTAAGATGGGGGGATGTATACTGATGATGGCATAGTCTAATGTGGATAAAATACTGTCCTCCAAGTCCACATCTCCTGCTGCAGTTATAATATTCAACTCGACACCGTAAAGAATTCTTATTCCAAACCGGCGGCGGCTGGCAAGCTTCAGATTTTGAAAGTAAGAAGCCCTTGCAGAACCTGCTGTGGCGGGTCCGTGTTCCGATATTCCCAAGATAGAAAGACCTGAATGGGCGGCGTATTGAATCATGTCTGTGACAGTATCAGCAGAACCGTGTCCGCTGCTGAGGCTGTGGGTGTGCAAATCAGCATAGACAGGATAGTTGTTATTTAAATAAGAGGATAAAATTCTATCTGACATAAAGCAGCCTCGTTTCACATGGTATAAATAAAAATTGTATGATATAACGAAAAAAGCAAAGAAAACATCAAAATGATTGTCTGACCTGCCGTAAAATTAAAAAAATAAGAAATACACTGTGTTGATTATAACCTAAAAATTGATATTTTCCAATACAGATTTTGAAGAAACAAAGACAAATCAAAGATAAAACAACAAAAACAACGATAAAATGGCTTAAAAACCACATAAAACACAAAAAGATGTAAAAAATAAATGGAAAATATAAAATAAACATGTTGTTTTATGTTGACTTTATTTAGAGATAGTAATATAATCGGAATAGCAGAGAAGATGAAAATCCCATACTGGGGACAGGAGAGGAAGAAGCATGGAAAATAAGCAAAGAATCATACAGGAGCTGGTTCCTGGAAAACAGATTACTTTGGCACATATCATTGCCAATCCGGATCCGATACTATACCAGAAGCTGGGATTGAATCCTGCTGTGGAATATGCAAAGGCTGCAATTGGAGTCCTCACAGTGAGTCCGGCTGAAACGGCTATTATCATGGCTGATATCGGAATGAAATCGGCTGGCGTAGAGCTGGGATTTGTGGACAGGTTTTCAGGCTCGGTCATCGTAACCGGCACAGTGTCTGAGGTCGAGGCGGCGATGCAGGCGATTTTGCAATATGTGGAGAGTACACTGGGGTACACCGTAACGCCTGTGACCCGCACGTAAATAAATATGAAAAAAATTATTTTGATGGGACGCAGCGAAGCTGGGAAAACAACGCTGACACAGGCTCTCAGAGGAGAGAAGATTACATACAAAAAGACACAGTACATCAATCATTACGATGTAATCATTGACACGCCGGGAGAGTATCTGCAGACAGGAAAATTAGGAAGGGCACTGGCACTGTATTCCTACGAAGCGGATGTGGTTGGGCTTCTGGCATCTTCCACAGAGCCCTTTTCTTTATACCCGCCCAATATTACCTGCATGGTAAACCGGGATGTGATAGGAATTGTGACCAAGATTGATGAGGAGGATGCGGACACGGAACTTGCAACCAGGTGGCTGCAGAATGCGGGCTGCAGAAAGATTTTCTATGTCAATTCCAAGACCGGTGAAGGAGTGGCTGATATTCTGGAATATCTCCGGGAACCGGGAGAAATCATGCCTTGGGAAGAACAAGGCAGCTGACTTTGAACTATTATCCTATATTTTATAGGATAATCAAATAAACCAAACAAAAAGGAGAACAAGAAATGGCACTAAACGAATACGAAATCAAAAAAATGATTTGCGATGTAGGTAAAAGAATCTATGATCGCAACATGGTGGCAGCAAACGATGGCAACATTTCTGTAAAGCTTAATGACAATGAGTTCCTGTGTACACCTACAGGCGTTTCCAAAGGCTTTATGACACCGGAGTATATCTGCAAGGTGGATGCGCAGGGTAATGTAATCCAGGCTAACAAAGGATTTAAGCCGTCCTCTGAGATTAAAATGCACATGAGAGTGTACGCAAAGAGACCTGATGTAGGAGCTGTTGTACATGCACATCCTACATTTGCAACAAGCTTTGCAATTGCCGGTATTCCCTTGACCCAGCCCATTATGCCGGAGGCTGTTATCGCATTAGGCTGCGTTCCCATCGCACCTTACGGAACACCTTCCACCATGGAGATTCCCGATGCGGTTGAACCGTACTTAGAGCACTTCGATGCTGTATTATTGGAGAGCCACGGTGCATTAACATGGTCTACAGACCTTATGGCTGCATATATGAAGATGGAATCTGTTGAGTTCTATGCTGAGTTATTATACAAAGCAAAACAGCTTGGTGGACCAAAGGAATTTGACAAAGAACAGATTGCAAAATTATATGAGATTAGAAGAAAGATGGGTCTTCCCGGACGTCATCCGGCAAACCTCTGCCAGAACAAAGGACAAGAGAACTGCCATAATTGTGGTGGCGGATGCAGCTCTTCTGAGAAGAAGGATGACAGCCAGGAACTGGTAGCAGCTATTACAAAGAAAGTATTAGAATCCTTAGGCAAATAACATGAATAAAAACAATCTGGAAACAATCGTTAACAATATTGTCGGCGACGCCATCGTAAAAGAGGTTATGTCTTTAAAACTGGCAGTGAAGTTAATAGAAGCTGTTGAGGAGAAGGCTGCAGAAATGGGACTTGCAGTAGTGACTGCAATCGCAGACGCATCAGGAAGACCGATAGCGGTCCACTGTATGGACGGTGCGTATCATGGAAGCTTTGATGTGGCACTGAATAAGACCTATACCTCCACGGCGTTTCAGATGTCGACGGCAAAATTGTCCAGACTTTGCCAGCCGGGACAGGATTTATATGGATTACAGTTCAGCAATAATGGCAAGGTAATGATTTTAGGAGGCGGAGAACCGTTAATGGTGGGCAAGACCATGATAGGTGCTTTGGGCGTATCGGGGGGAAGTGCCCGGGAGGATACAGACCTGGCAGCTTATGGGGCATCCGCATTGAAGGAGGTAATAAAGTGTCTGTAGATGAACGCATGGTACATGACATCGTACAGAAGGTCATGGCGAATATGCAGATTGCCGGAAGTGTGTCCGGTATGCATGGAGTGTTTAAGGACATGAATGAGGCAATCAATGCTTCTATCGAAGCACAGAAAAAGGTTTGCTGCATGTCCTTGGACCAAAGGGAACAAATCATTTCCAATATTCGCAAGAAAACCCATGAGAATGCTGAAGTATTAGCGAACATGGGTGTGAACGAGACAGGAATGGGTAATGTGGGAGATAAGATTCTCAAACATCACCTCACTGCAGATAAGGTGCCTGGTACAGAAGATATCAGCACAGTGGCATGGTCTGGTGACAGAGGACTCACCCTGGTGGAAATGGGACCCTTTGGAGTAATTGGAGCCATTACACCGGCAACCAATCCGTCCGAGACAGTAATCTGTAACTGTATTGGTATGCTTGCAGGTGGAAATACGGTGGTATTCAACCCACATCCAAACGCAAAGAAAACAACAATCTATACCATTAACATGATTAACGAGGCTTCCCTGGAAGCAGGCGGACCTGACAACATTGCAGTAACCGTCGAGGTTCCAACGCTGGATACAAGCGCAATCATGATGAAGCATCCGGCAATTCACCTGCTGGTGGCAACGGGTGGACCCGGAGTCGTAACAGCAGTGCTTTCCTCCGGTAAGAGAGCAATCGGTGCCGGAGCAGGAAATCCGCCGGTACTGGTAGACGAGACAGCAGACATCAGAAAGGCAGCGCGGGACATCGTCAATGGATGTACCTTTGATAACAACCTTCCCTGTATTGCTGAGAAAGAAATCGTTGCCGTGGATTGTATTGCAGATGAGCTGATGAACTACATGATTTCTGAAAATGGCTGCTATCTGGCAAGCAAAGAAGTTCAGGACAAGCTGGTACAGACAGTACTTACACCAAAGGGAGCATTAAACAGAAAATGTGTTGGCAGAAGCGCACAGGTTCTTCTTTCCATGGTAGGTGTCAATGTAGGACCGGAAATCCGTTGTATCGTATTTGAAGGCGAGAAGGAACATCCATTAATCGCTGAAGAATTAATGATGCCAATCTTAGGCATGGTACGGGTGAAGTCCTTTGAAGAAGGCGTGGAGACAGCAGTTTGGCTGGAGCATGGCAACCGTCATTCGGCACATATCCATTCCAAGAATGTCGACCATATTACCACTTATGCAAAAGCGATTGATACAGCGATTCTTGTAAAGAATGGTCCAAGCTACGCAGCATTAGGATTCGGAGGAGAAGGCTATTGTACATTTACCATCGCTTCCAGAACCGGAGAAGGTCTGACAGCTGCACACAGCTTTACAAAGAGCAGACGGTGTACAATGTCTGACAGCCTCTGCATCAGATAAAAACGAAGGAGAAGAAAATATGGCAGTAAAAGAACAGGATGTTGAATTGATTGTTAGACAGATCCTGGATCAGATGTCTGGAAGCGTTGCAGGTGCATCTTCAACAGCTAAGGCATCCGGAACCGGAATTCCTTCTACCGCACATGTAGCGATGCTTACGGAGTTAGAGAAATTTGAAATCAAAGAATTTCCCATGCCGGAAGTAGGGGATGATGATATCCTTGTTAAAGTAGAAGGCTGTGGTGTCTGTGGTACAGACGCTCACGAATTTAAAAGAGATCCGTTTAGCCTGATTCCGGTTGCCTTAGGACATGAGGGAACTGGTGAGATTGTTAAAATGGGTAAAAATGTCAAGAAAGACTCAGCAGGAAAAGACCTCAGAATTGGTGATAAGGTTGTTACCTGCATGATCTTCAAGGATAATCCGGATATTACCATGTTTGATCTGAACAAACAGAACGTGGGAGGAGCTGATGTATACGGTCTGCTTCCGGATGATGATATCCATTTAAACGGATGGTTCTCTGATTATATTTTGGTGCGTGGTGGATCTACCGTATTTAATGTAAGCGACTTGGATTTGGATTCAAGAATTTTGATCGAGCCCTGCGCTGTATTAGTACATGCAGTTGAAAGAGCAAAAACAACCGGAATTCTTCGTTTCAACAGCCGCGTGGTTGTTCAGGGCTGTGGACCGATTGGCTTAATCTGTATTGCAGTGCTCCGCACGATGGGTATTGAAAACATTACAGCGGTAGATGGCAATCAGGCAAGACTTGACTTTGCGCTGAAGCTGGGTGCTACAAAGACTGTAAACTTTATGAATCATAAAGGAATCGAAGAGCTGACAAAGGCTGTAGAGGATTCCTTTGATGGACACCTGGCAGATTTTGCGTTCCAGTGTACGGGTAATCCAAAGGCTCACGCTAATATTTATAAATTCATCCGCAATGGTGGTGGACTTTGTGAGTTAGGTTTCTTCATCAATGGTGGAGATGCACAGATCAATCCACACTTCGACTTATGCGCTAAGGAAATCACATTAGTAGGCTCCTGGGTATATACCTTAAGAGATTATGCTACTACATTTGATTTCTTAAAGAGAGCAAAAGGAATTGGACTTCCCATGGCAGACTTAATTACTGATAAATATCCATTAGAAGAAATTAACGAAGCATTAAAGAAGAACCTGGAAATGACTGGACTTAAAATTGCGGTTGTCAACAAATAAAGGTATTCGGAAAGGATAGATCATGGAAAATCTGACAACATGTGGCAATCAGGAAGCGGTAGGTTTGTTAGAGGTATTTGGACTTGTATGTGCCTTTCTTGCAGCAGATGCAGGTTGTAAAGCTGCCAATGTACGCCTCCAGGTATTTGACAAGAACAAACCAGCAAATGCAGATGCTTTGCCGGTACCACTTCTGGTCACTATCAAATTCAGAGGCAGTATAGCCGATGTGGAAGAGGCAATGCGTGCTGCAGAAGCAGTGGCAGCAGAACACACAGGTATTGTATCCAAGCATATTATTCCAAGACCTACAGCGGACACAGAAAAAATGTTGACGGTCAGCGCACTTGATAAAAACTAATAAATCATATAACATGACAATAAGTTAAAATTGTAAGGAGGATTATTATAATGGCACAGGAAGCATTAGGAATGGTTGAAACAAGAGGACTTACAGCAGCGATTGAAGCAGCAGATGCAATGACAAAAGCAGCTGAGGTAGCTTTAATTGGAACAGAGAAAATTGGTTCCGGATTAGTAACCGTCATGGTACGTGGAGATGTAGGAGCTGTCAAGGCAGCAGTAGAAGCCGGAACATCAGCAGCAAGCAAGCTTGGCGAATTAGTCGCTACACACGTAATTCCCAGACCTCATAGCGATGTTGAGAAAATTCTTCCCAAATTCAAAGGCTGAGAAAGTGCTGTACGTCAGATGAGAATCTGCCGGACAGATTAAAGGAGAATCAACATGGGTAATGCATACGGATTCATGGAGATTACGGGTGTTGTAGCTGCAACAGATGCGCTCGACATCATGTGTAAAGCGGCGGATGTATCACTGGCAACCTGGGAGCGTAAGCTGGGTGGCAGATTGGTTACATTGGTAATTGAAGGTGAAGTGGAAGCGGTCAGACAGTCGATAGAGGCAGCAAGTGCAAATGCGATTAAGAGACCGGTATCTGTGGGAATACTTCCCAATCCACATCCGGAAATTGTGAAAATGGTGGAATTATCAGCCAGCCGTTTTAAAGGGAAACCGGAATCTTCGTCTGAACCTAAGATGCTTGGGCAGGATCCGCCGGATTTTGTCCCTGAAGATAAATAAAAAAGATAAAACAGGAGGAAATAGTTATGGCATTAGAAGCATTAGGAATGGTTGAAACCAGAGGCTTAGTAGCAGCGATTGAAGCAGCAGATGCAATGTGTAAAGCAGCAAACGTTACTTTGGTAGGAACAGAGAAAATCGGTTCCGGATTAGTAACGGTTATGGTACGTGGAGATGTAGGTGCTGTTAAATCCGCAGTAGAGGCCGGAGCAAGCAGTGCAGGTACCTTAGGCGAATTAGTAGCTACACATGTAATCCCCAGACCTCACAGTGATGTAGAAATGATTTTACCGGCAGTTAAATAAGTGAGAGTTCTTAGTCACACAGTTAGAGGTAACTTTGACTGTGTGACTATTATATAAGGGATGGTGAGAAACTTGAATTCTTATAATAATGTAGAAGAAATAACCAGAATGGTATTACAGGCAATGGAGAGTACCAGTTCAAATAAGCCTGTTGTAAAAGTACCGATAGGAATCTCTGCAAGACACATCCATTTAACTCAGGAAGATGTAGAAAAGTTATTTGGTAAGGGATACCAGCTTACAAAGAAAAAAGAACTCATGGGTGGTCAGTTTGCCTCCAACGAGCAGTGTACGATTGTAGGACTGAAATTAAGAGCGATTGAAAATGTCCGTATCTTAGGTCCTGTTAGAAGCAAATCCCAGGTGGAGATTTCTGCAACGGATGCCCGTACATTAGGAATTAAAGCACCGCTCAGGCAGTCTGGAGATATAGCCGGGTCTGCTCCGATTGCTCTGGTAGGTCCCAAAGGAGTTATCTATCTTGACGAGGGCTGTATCGTAGCGGCAAGACATATTCACATGTCTCCGGCAGATGCAGCGGCAGCAGGATTAAAGGATAATGATTTTGTTTCTGTACGTGTGGGCAACGAGAGAGGTGTAGTTTTAGACCAGGTAAAGATTCGTGTAGACGAATCCTTCACGACGGAGATGCATATTGATACGGATGAAGCAAACGCTTCCCAGGTAAGACAGGACGATTTAGCAACAATTATATTTTAAGAAAGCTCTGACTGCGGTTTTAATGAGGTAGTGACCGGCTTTCAATTCATAAATTCAATGGAGAGTTATTATGATAGTTGGAAAAGTTGTGGGTAGCTTATTTTCTACGAGGAAAAGTGAAAAATTAGTTGGCAACAAGTTTATGATAGTGGAACCGGTTGAAAACATGAGAAATACCTGCAGCAGCCTGGTTGCAATAGATATCATTGGCGCCGGAATAGGAGAATATGTATTGGTAGCGCAGGGCAGTGCAGCCAGAATTGGCTGTGATATGCCAGAATCACCAATAGATGCAGCTATTGTCGGAATCATTGATGAAGGACAGGATTGGAGTAAATAAGTATGCTGGTCGATGAACTGAAAAGTATTGCAAGAAATAATGGCATAGTGGGAGCCGGCGGCGCCGGTTTCCCAGCTTATGCGAAGATGACGGAAAAGGCAGACACAGTCCTTTTAAACTGTGTGGAGTGTGAGCCGTTATTAAAGCTCCACAGACAGCTGCTGGCTACTCACACAAGTGAGATTATCCAGATGCTGGAGGAAGTAAGGGAAAGCTTTGGAGCAAAAGAAGCTATCATTGGAATTAAAAGCGAATATGTAACTACAATCCGGGCAGTAGAGGAAGTGCTGGGGGATTTCCCTAAGGTAAGGCTCTGTCCACTCAGGGCTGCTTATCCCATGGGAGACGAGGTAGTTTTGATTTACGAAGCCACTGGTCGCGTGATAAAACCAGGCGGACTTCCGATAGATGAGAATGTTGTGGTATATAATGTGGAAACGATGTACAACCTGTACAGGGCGGTACACCTGAATATACCGGTAACCAATAAACTGGTATCCATTGTTGGAGAAATTGATCATCCGCTGACCGTGCGTGTGCCCCTTGGAACAACCGTAAAAGAGGCGGTTTCTCTTGCGGGTAAGGCTACGGTAGAGGATCCTGCCTATGTGATGGGTGGACCAATGATGGGATGGCTTGGGACAGAGAATACAGTGATTACCAAGACAACAAATGCGATTATCCTATTGCCAAAAGACCATCACGTTGTTGTAAGGATGAAAAAGAATCTGGAGATTGAAAAGAGACGGGCATCTTCTTCCTGCTGTCAGTGCAGAACCTGTACGGATATGTGCTCGAGACATGCTCTGGGACATCCGATTGAGCCGCATAAAGTAATGAGAGCAGTTGCCAATCATGACCTGAGTGATCTGAGCGTGTTTGTCAATGCGGCATATTGCAGCGGATGCGGAATCTGTGAAAAGTATGCCTGTCCCCAGGGATTGTCACCCAAGTCCATTATCCAGGAATTTAAAAGTGGATTAAGGAGTGCAGGGATTAAAGCGGAAAGGCTGGAGCCCGCACCGGTATCAGAGGATAGAGAGCTGAGAAAGCTGCCGGTTCACAGATTGGAAGCCAGATTAGATTTGACAAGATATAATAAGCCGGCACCATTTGAAGATACGACACCCACTACGAAAAGGGTAAGAATTCCGATGAGCCAGCATATCGGTGCGCCTGCGACACCTATAGTAAGTGTTGGGGAACAGGTGAAAAAGGGACAAATGATCGGCGAACCGAAGGATGGATTAAGCGTTGCGATACATTGCTCCATTGATGGAGTGGTTGAGAAAGCAGACGATAAGGAAGTCGTAGTAAAAGGAAAGTAAGATCCGTAAAAAGAGAGGAAAAGAATTATGGCCAGAGCAATCGGTATGGTAGAATGTACAACGGTATCTACAGGCTTTAAGGCAGCAGATGAAATGGCAAAAGCTGCGGATGTGGAAATTTTACAGGCGGAAGTAACCTGTCCGGGTAAGTTTGTAATCCTGGTAGCGGGTGAGTTAAGTGCGGTACGTGCATCTGTAGATGTGGCAGGTAAATATTCTGATAAAGTCATGGATACGTTTGTATTAGGAAATCCTCATGAATCTATTTTCCCGGCTATTTACGGAACAGCGCAGCCAGAGAAAATAGACGCACTGGGTATCTTAGAGACTTATGATGTGGCAGCACTTATCGTGGCAGCAGATCTGGCAGCGAAAACAGCCATTGTAGATTTAATCGAATTACGGTTGGCAAAAGGAATGTGCGGAAAGAGTTATATGACTCTTACAGGCAGCGTATCTGCTGTACAGGCAGCCATTGAACATGCCAAAGCGGAAGCTGGAGACAGAGGAATGTTCCTGGACAGCTCTGTTATTGCCCGTCCTTCTGATAAGCTTATGAAATACATCATGTAATTCAAAAAAGAGGGTAAGATATGCTTGCAGTGGAAAGACGAAAACAGATTCTTGAACAGGTTTACAAGGACAAGAAGGTAATTGTAAGTGAATTAAGCAGGCAGTTCCAGGTTTCAGAAGAAACCATACGGAGAGATTTAGAAAAGCTGGCGGATGAGGGACATGTAATCAAGAGCTATGGAGGAGCTGTCATTAACGAGATAGGCAGTATTGATCTTCCCTTCAATGTCAGATGGAAATCGAATTCCATCGGGAAGCAGAAGATTGCGGACCTGATCAGTCAGGAGATTCAGGACGGGGAACATATTTTTCTGGATGCTTCCACAACAGCAGTATTTATTGCAAAGAATATTAAGAACAAAAAGAAGCTTACAGTGATTACCAATTCCATTGAGAATTTACTGGAATTATCAGATCTTTCAGAATGGGACATTATCTCTACCGGAGGTATGCTGAAGGGAGACTCCATGTCATTTCTGGGGGTAAAGGCAGCAGACAGCATTGAACAGTATAATGTAGATAAGATTATTTTATCCTGTAAAGGATTTGACATCCAAAAAGGGGTTACAGAAGGCAATGAAGAAACAGGGTGCATTAAACAGAGCATGATTAAGTCCGCGAAGAAAGTGTACCTGACAGTAGATTCGTCAAAGTTTGATTCCGTAGGTTTTTATAATATTTGTCCACTATCCAGAATTGATGTGGTTGTGACCGATAAGAAGCCGGATGAAAGATGGATGCAGGCATTTGGAGAGAATGGGATTCAGTGTATCTATCCGAAAGAAACAGGAGAGACGGATTAGGAACAGGCAGAGAAGGCAGTTTACATAGCAAGAACGAAAGGAATGGAAACGGGATGAGAAATTATGATAGCACACCAATTAAGAAATCAGATCGCATAAAAAGACTTGTGGATCATCTGTATGCAAAAATGCCTGAGATTGAGCCGGCAAGAGCGGAATTGATCACAGAGTCCTTTAAGGCTACGGAGGGTCAACCGGTAGTGATGCGCAAGGCGCGTGCATTTGAGCATATTTTGAGGAATCTTCCAATTATTATCCGTCCGGAGGAACTGATTGTCGGAAGTACAACAATCGCACCCAGAGGATGTCAGACATATCCGGAATTTTCGTATGAGTGGTTAGAGGCGGAATTTGAAACAGTAGCAACAAGAAGTGCTGACCCGTTCTATATTTCAGATGAAACAAAAAAGAGATTATTAGCTGCAGATGCTTACTGGAAAGGAAAAACAACCAGTGAGCTGGCAACTTCCTATATGGCACCTGAGACACTCCGTGCCATGAAACATAATTTCTTTACACCGGGCAACTATTTTTACAATGGTGTAGGACATGTAACCGTTCAGTATGAGACCGTATTGGCGATCGGTCTGAATGGTGTAAAAGAAAAAGTCAGAAAAGAGATGGAGAACTGCCATTTTGGAGATGCGGATTATTCTACCAAGATGTGTTTCTTAGAATCCATCCTGATTTCCTGTGATGCAGTCATCACTTATGCAAACCGTTATGGGAAACTGGCAGAGGAGATGGCGGAAAAAGAGACAGATCCGTCAAGAAGACAGGAGCTTCTGACAATTGCAAGAGTATGTAAAAATGTACCGGAATTCCCTGCGGAAAGCTTCCAGGAAGCATGCCAGTCCTTCTGGTTCATCCAGCAGGTATTACAGATTGAATCCAGTGGTCATTCTATTTCTCCGGGACGTTTTGACCAGTATATGTATCCTTATTATGAGAAGGATTTAAAAGAAGGCAGTCTTACCCGTGAGTACGCCCAGGAGCTGATCGACTGTATCTGGGTAAAATTAAATGATCTGAATAAATGCCGTGATGCCGCAAGTGCAGAAGGTTTTGCAGGATATTCCTTATTCCAGAACCTGATCGTGGGTGGACAGACGGTTCAGGGAAGAGACGCTACCAATGATCTTTCGTTCATGTGCATTACTGCCAGCGAGCATGTATTTTTACCAATGCCATCCTTATCGATCCGAGTATGGCACGGATCATCCAAGGCATTACTGATGCGTGCAGCAGAGCTGACAAGAACCGGTATCGGTTTACCGGCATACTACAATGACGAAGTGATTATTCCGGCATTGATTCACCGTGGAGCAACCATGGACGAGGCAAGGAATTACAACATCATCGGATGTGTAGAACCGCAGGTTCCGGGCAAAACGGATGGATGGCACGATGCAGCGTTCTTCAATATGTGCCGCCCGCTGGAAATGGTATTTTCCAATGGTTATGACAACGGAGAGCCTGCAAGTATCCAGACAGGTAATGTGGAGAGCTTCCAGACCTTTGAGGAATTCATGGAAGCATATAGAAAACAGATGTTATATAACATCGAACTGATGGTAAATGCAGATAATGCGATTGATTATGCACATGCAAAGCTTGCACCGTTACCCTTTGAATCCTGTCTGGTCGATGACTGTATCAAGCGGGGAAAGAGCGCACAGGAGGGTGGAGCGGTTTATAACTTTACCGGTCCGCAGGGCTTTGGTATTGCAAATGTAGCAGACTCTTTATATACCATTAAGAAACTGGTCTTTGAAGAAAAACGCATTACCATGGGTGAATTAAAGAAAGCCCTGGAAATGAATTATGGGAAAGGCTTTGATGCTGTTACAGCCGGGGAAATCGCACTTCAAGTTGCAAGAGGCTTAAAAGAAGCCGGACAGGAAGTAGGACAGGATACAATTGCGAATACCATCAGGCAGGTATTGGCAATGGAATTGCCTGAAGATGTTAAGAAACGTTATGAAACAATCCACGAAATGATTCTTGCACTCCCCAAATACGGCAATGATATTGATGAAGTAGATGATCTTGCCCGTGAGGCAGCATATTTCTATACAAAACCATTAGAGACATTCAGGAACCCAAGAGGCGGAATATATCAGGCAGGTCTTTATCCGGTTTCTGCAAATGTTCCTTTGGGAGCACAGACAGGTGCGACTCCGGACGGAAGACTGGCACACACTCCGGTAGCAGATGGTGTGGGACCTACATCAGGATTTGATATCAGTGGACCTACCGCTTCCTGCAACTCAGTTGCCAAGCTGGATCACCAAATTGCAAGTAACGGAACGCTCTTTAATATGAAGATGCATCCCACAGCTATGGCAGGGGAAAAAGGTCTGGAAAGCTTCATCTCGCTGATTCAGGGATACTTTGATCAGCAGGGTATGCACATGCAATTTAACGTTGTAGACCGTGCGACGCTTTTAGATGCGCAGGCTCATCCCGAAAAATACAGCGGACTGATTGTGCGTGTAGCCGGATATTCAGCATTGTTTACAACCTTATCAAAATCCCTGCAGGATGATATCATTAAGAGAACCGAGCAGGCTGATAATCGATAAGAAGGGAAAGGATGTTATGAAAGAATATTTGAGTACATCCGGCAGGATTTTTGATATACAAAGATATTCCATACATGATGGCCCGGGGATCCGAACCATAGTCTTCTTAAAAGGATGTGCATTAAGATGCAGATGGTGCTGTAATCCGGAATCACAGTCTTTTGAAGTTGAAACAATGATGATCAACGGAAAACCCAAGGTCATGGGTAAAGATGTGACCGTGGCGGAAGTCATGGAAACAGTAGAAAGAGACATGCCCTATTATTTACAGTCCGGCGGAGGAATTACCCTCTCCGGTGGGGAGTGTACCCTGCAGCCAGAATTTTCAGCCGGACTGTTGCAGGCAGCAAAAGACCTGGGAATATCAACAGCCATTGAGAGTATGGCTTATGCGAAATATGAAGTGATTGAAACATTGCTGCCCTATCTGGATGTATATCTGATGGATATTAAGCACACCAACCCTGAAAAGCACAAGGAATACACCGGCCGTGACAATCTTAGAATGTTAGAAAACGCACGCAGGGTAGCCCAGAGTGGCCAGACGGAATTAATCATCCGCGTTCCCGTTATTCCTGGATTTAATGATACGGAAAAGGAATTGCTGGATATAGCAGAATTTGCAGATTCCCTGCCGGGAGTGAGACAGATTCACCTTCTGCCTTATCACAATTTTGGACAGGGTAAATATGAAGGACTGAACAGAGACTATCCAATGGGAGATACGCCCAAACCATCGAATGCCCGGATGAAAGCATTGAAGGAAATCATCCAGAAAAATACATCCTTACACTGCCAGATAGGTGGTTGATGAAAGCAGAAGGAGGTGCCGATTTTCCGGCACCTTCTTCTGCTTTATATTGTAGTAGAATATTGCTAAAAAATTTTTATTTAGTATGAAACTTTTTGCCACCTTCATGGGTCTAATCTTTGAAAAGAAAAAAGGAAGGACAACTTCCGGAAAAGAGGACATCATGAAAAAGAAAATTTTAACAATGGTAATCGTATTATGTGTTGCGATGAGTATGCTGGCGGGCTGTTCATCCAAAAGCCGGCAGAGTAGTGCCGATGCATCGGAATTCACTGGCACGGTGGAGGAAATCAAGGATTTCATGCTGGTAGTCACAGATGCTGATGATACCAGCTATGCCTTTACCTTTGAGAGTAAACCCGATGGTTTGGAGAATGTTGCAGTGGGCGATACCGTTACGGTTACATACACAGGGACAGTTACCGAGGTTGACGGATTCGATGGAGAGATTTTGTCAGTAGAGAAACAATAGCATGATCAGTGGTCTTTGTTGTGTTTGGAATTTATTTTCTGATAAAAAGTAAGGACGAAAATTAAAACACGCGGTTGAAGTCGTCTTTGTGCAGTGTTATGATGATCATAGTAACGTAACCACAAGAGGTGTTTTCATATACTTGGAGGGAACATGGCTATGGATGAACAAAGTGCTGATATTTTAGAACACATTCGTGCCTCTTATTATCATCTTTCGACTGCGGAGAGACGAGTGGCAGATTTTGTGCTTGCCCGGTATGAGCAGGTACAGTTTATGTCTATCACCCAGCTTGCGGAAGAGTGCAAGACTGCGGAAGCCACAGTCTCCCGGTTCTGTCGCCATATGAAACTCAAAGGTTTCAATGCATTTAAAATCGAGCTGGCACGGCGTTCCTCGCCGCCTGCTCCTCTTTTAGAAGATAGAATATCCATGGACGCACTGGAGGGACGGGTAAGGGAATCGGGGAAACTGGTGGTAAATGCCATCGGACAGACCCTTGATCTGATGGATTTTCAGCTCATTACCAGAACCGTGGAACTGATAGAGGAGGCACCAGCCGTGTTGTGTCTGGGGTCTGGTGGTTCTATGATTATGGCATCGGAATGCGCCCATATTTTTTCAACGGTCAGCAATAAGTTCTCTGCCATTTCGGACGCTCACATGCAAATCTCAGCCATTGCTACAATGGCACCGAAAAGTGTGCTGATTCTGTTTTCCTATTCTGGTGCCACCACGGGCAGTTTACAGATGCTAGAGCTAGCAAAGCAACGGGACATCCATACAGTCCTTGTGACCAGATTTCAAAAGTCCCCTGCGGCAAAGCTATCCGATATTGTTTTGCTGTGTGGTTCTGACGAAGGACCTTTCCAGTTTGGTTCTATCCAGGCAAAGGCAGCTGATTTGATGGTAATGGATGCCCTTTTTCAGGAGTACTGCCTACGAAACAGGGAAAGCTGCGAGGAGAGTATCCATGCGATTGCATCGGCTTTGTCTGTGATGCATATCTGATATGATAGAGCAGTGTAAAATTGTGATTACACCTTAAACTTAAAACAGCACTTCTTTACATGTACGCACTCTGCAACGGAAACCTTTACCATGTGGATATCCTCCGGATAAACAATTAAGACATCATCCGGGGTCATGGGAAACCACGCTTGTACCTCGCCACGAAACCCGATGAAATCCTCCTCGGGTTTTTCTATCGTTTGTATCAGGCTGTCCACATTAGATACGCCGATTCGCTCTGTGCCCTCCAAAAGGACATGAACATCGCCATAGGATTTATGTCCCTCCCACTTTGCCTCTTTCTGAGGGATTGTGTCGTAGTCAAAACGGTTGACGAAGGTTTCATCCCCATTAATCTCATTACGCCCCATAGTAAGTTCATTCAAATCACAGGTCAGAATTTTATGGATTGCTGCATCCAGAGCGGGGCTTTGTCCCAGGTATCGGGACAGGTTTTTCTTTTTTGTATAAATCATTTTACTTTCTCCTAATTTTCAGAAAACAATGTGAATATACTATAACGCTTTTGTGCAAGAAAATCAATTTTTGTTTAAAAATATCCACTTTTTTGTGTAAATGCACAAAAATATGAAAACTTTTTTTGTGATTTATACTAATTGAAAATTGCTTTCTAACTCATTAAAATAAAAGATACAAAAGAAGTGCAACGACTCTATGTAAAAAAGGAGGATATGAAATGAAGAAAGCAAAACGGTTCGCCGCACTGTTTTTGGGAGCGGCAATGGTTCTGGGACTGGTGGGCTGTGGTGGAAATGCTACAACCGCTGACAGTACAGCTAACGGTACCACGACACCGACCACAGAGACTTCTGTAGCGACGACTCCGGAATCTGTCAGTGGCGACACCAGGATTCTCTACACCAATGGTGGTCCGGAAGAGTTTTTTGAGACACCCTGGCTGAATCCCGGTACTTACATGTATAACAAGACGTTGTACGCACACATGATCGTGGCAGATAAGAATTTAAACCCGATTCAGGATGATGCCGATGCCCTCGCTACCTATAATTTCAGTGACGACGGTAAGACCCTGACCTTCCAGTTAAAGGATGCCTACTGGCATGATGGCGAGAAGGTTACTCCCGAGGACATCAAGTGGAGCATTGAGTATGTTTCCAAAACTGCCGTCATTAATCCGGTATTTTTGTCCACGTTCAAGGCGATTGAAGGCGCAGTTGCCGAAGATGGCAGCATCAACGAAACCTTCTCCGGTATCGTGATTGATGGCAATACCATTACTATTACGTTCTCCGGAATTGCACCGGATGCTTTGCTTGCCTTTACGCAATTTGCACCGGTTCCCAGGAAATACTTTGAGAATGTGGATCCGCTGAAAGTGCAGCAGGCGGAGTATTTCCAGAAACCTGTAGGTTCTGGTCCGTTCATGGTGGGAGAGGTCAGCATGAACAACTACACCACGCTGGTTCCTTTTGAGAAATATTATAACGGTGTTGCAGACTTTACCATTCAGTTGCTTCCCAGTGCCGGAGACTCTGACCCGAACCTGGTTACCCGTGCCATGGCTGGCAACCTGGACTACGGTTACACCAAAATGGTTGCAGACATTCAGGCTCTGGAGACTGTGCAGAATGTGACATTAAACCCGGTGGATGTCCGTTACACCCGCATGTTTTATCTGAACAAATTCAATAACAAGGATGGCTCTCCCGCCGCTTTGGCTGATGCCCGTGTTCGTCAGGCTCTGCGTTATGCCATCGACATGCAGACTATCTGCGAAACACTTTTTAACGGCGCAGCTGTTCCCGCCGATGTACTGATTCCAGGTGAATCTGACAAGGCATCGGGGCTTAATCGTTATGAGTACAATCCAGAGAAGGCAAAAGAACTTCTGGCAGAGGCGAATTGGGATTCCAACACGGTGATTAAGACGGTCTTTTACTACACGGATCAGGCTACGGTTGATCTGATGACCGCAATTCAGGCTTACCTGGCAGAGGTAGGTGTGAAGATGGAATTCCAGCTGGTAGAGGGCGATTTGGCGACAATCCTGTGGAGTGCCCCTGCCGATCAGACCAATGGTCCCCGCGTGGTGGACTGGGATATGTGCTATGCCGCGAATGCTGCATTGTCCTTGCATGAGTATTATGACCGTTACCATAGTGGCTCCGGCACCAACTCCCACACGCCAAAAGATGACAAACTGGATGCACTTCTGGATGCTACCAATGCATCCCCTGATGCGTCAAAACAGATTGAGGCATTCAAAGAACTGACCAAGTATGAGAATGAGAACATGTTTGTCATGGCTTTGTACTATCAGCCGATTTATGTGATTTCAAGCAACCGTGTTCAGGGTATTCCCACTGATGCAACACCACAGTATTGCACCGACTGGCATATTCAGGATTGGGTTGTAAACTAAAGAGAAATCCTGTCATAAGAAATGACCGGAGCAAATTCTCCGGGAGGATCGGTGCATGCCGGTCCTCCTTTTTCATAACACTCCGCAAAATGCGGTGTTTCAATTTTTTGGGAGAGTGACAACTATGCGAAACACGTTAACCTACATCGTCAGAAAGCTGTTGGCAATGATTCCCATGATTCTTGTCATCACCTTTCTGATTTATCTGGGTCTGGAAATGACACCGGGGGACGCAGTATCCTATCTGATTCCGGCAGACCAGCTGGCGAATATTTCTCCGGAACAGCTGGAAGCACTCCGGGATGCCTACGGTTTGAATGACCCTTTTATTATTCGTTATTTCCGCTGGATCTGGCAGCTGCTCCAGGGAAATTGGGGAACCTCCATTACCAGCGGCGTTCCCATTAAGACGCTTTTGATGCAGATGTTCCCTGCAACACTGGAACTGTCCCTGGCGGCACTTTTGATTTCCACGGTTTTGGGCAGTGTGCTGGGCATTCTCAGCGCCCTAAAGAAAGGCTCCATTGGAGATAATGTGCTGACGGTAGCCGGAATGCTGGGTGTTTCGATTCCGCAGTTTTTCTTTGGCATGATCTGCATTCTTCTCTTTGCGCTGAAGTGGAATATATTCCCGGTGGGAGGCAGGACTGCCCCGGGTGAAACCGGATACCTAGCACATCTTCGACATTTAATTCTGCCTGCATGTGTGCTGGGAATCAGTCTGACGGCGGGGGTTATGCGTTATGCCAGATCCAGCATGTTGGACACCATGAACAAAGATTATATCAAAACGGCACGAGCGAAGGGGCTGCCGGAATGGCGTGTCAATCTGGTTCACGGCTTCCGTGTGGCAATGACCCCTGTAGTGGTTTTGATTGGTTTCCGATTGCCGACATTGATTGGTGGCTCTGTGGTCATTGAAACCATTTTCCAGTGGCCGGGTATTGGAAGTGCCTTTAAGGATGCGGTCATGGGGCAGAACTATCCTCTGGTTATGATGATTGCGCTGTTTTCTGTCCTGGCAGTTCTGGTAGCCAGTTTCCTGGTAGATGTGCTGACTGCGGTGCTTGATCCTCGTGTCAAGTTGGAATAAGGAAGGTATGTGTGCCAAAACGCACACAGAGATGAGGTGAAATATGCCAAACAAAAAAATTTGCAAACGAACCCGGCTGGATCGGAAATTTGATAAGCTTTTGGCTGCGGAAGAGGCAGGAAAACTGGGGCACAGCAAGTTGAGCCGCTCACTGCGGAAAATGCTGGAAAACCGCATGGCAGTAATCGGATTTGTAGTTTTTCTTATTATTGTGATTATGTGTGTGTTTGCGCCCCTGTTTACGCCATACAAGCCGCAGGCTACAGATTTACGCTCCATGACGCAGCCACCCTCCCTCCAACATCTGTTTGGGACAGATAAACTGGGATGTGATGTCTTTACACGCGTACTCTATGGTGGGCGCAAGTCTATCCTGATTGGTCTGGGCTCCGCTTTGGGAGCAGCTGTGATCGGGGTGCTGCTTGGCTGTTATGGAGGCTATAAAGGTGGAACATTTGATAAGATTGTGCTGCGTCTATCCGAGATTTTCATGTCTTTTCCACAGCTGATTCTGGTCATGATGCTTGGCACGATTTTTGGACGGGGTCTTTCCAATCTGATTTTTATTTTTATCCTCACGGGGTGGGGCGGCGTTTACCGTCAGGTACGTGCCAAAATGCTGTCTCTTCGTGAAGAAGAGTATGTGCAGGCGATGCGGGCATTCGGAGTCAACGACCTGATTATCGCTTATAAACACATGCTGCCCAATGCCATAGGACCGGTGGTAGTCAATCTGACATTGTCCACCGCCATGTTTATTCTGGACGAAGCAGCTATGAGTTTTCTGGGGCTGGGAGTTCCGCCGGAAATTGCCACCTGGGGAAATATCCTCAATGCGGCGCAGGAGTTGTATGTGATGCAGAATTATTGGTGGCTTTGGCTGCCAGTGGGCGCAGTCGTATCCCTGTTTGTCATCAGTATCAACCTGATAGGCGATGGGCTGCGGGATTCCACCGATCCAACGCAGCAAGGTTAAGGAGGCACTTACATGGAACAGCAAGCGATTATTACCGTAGAGAATTTGCGGACTTATTTTTACTCAAACAAGCGCTGTAATAAGGTACTCAATGGCATTTCATTTAAACTTTATAAGGGAAAGACCCTATGTGTGGTGGGGGAATCCGGATGTGGTAAAAGCGTGACAGCTTCCTCTGTTATGCAGCTTTTGCCCAAACTTTCCCGTATAGAAAGTGGATCGATTACCTACCACAGTCCGGAGGGAGACATCCGTATTGACCAGTTGGAAAGAAATGGCAAGACGATGCGTAAGCTGCGGGGACATGATTTGGCAATGATTTTCCAGGATCCCATGACAGCACTCAATCCGGTTTATACCATCGGGTTTCAAATTGGGGAAAATCTCAAGTATCATACCCGGATGGACAAAAGGGAGAGAAGGATCAGGACACTGGAACTACTCACGAAGATGGGAATTTCCACACCGGATAAGCGAATCGACCAGTATCCCCATGAATTCTCTGGCGGCATGCGTCAGAGAGCGATGATTGCCATGGCCATGAGCTGCAATCCCAAAGTGCTGATTGCCGACGAACCTACGACGGCATTGGATGTGACTATTCAGGCGCAGATTTTCGAGCTGATGAACAAGCTCAAACAGGATCATGACACTGCCATCATGCTTATTACCCATGATATGGGGGTGGTATCGGAGCTTGCCGATGATGTGGCAGTCATGTACATGGGCAATATTGTGGAACAGGGAACTGCGGTGGAGGTTTTAAAGCACCCGGCGCATCCCTATACATCTGCCCTGCTTAAATCCATTCCTGTTCTGGGACAAGGAAAAAAACAGAAACTGGAGGCTATCCGTGGTGTGACACCGGATCCCTATGATCGCCCCAAAGGCTGTCAGTTTGCCCCCAGGTGTGACTATGCCTGTGAAAAATGTGAGGAAATGCCACCGGAGACCATGGCGGGTGCCGGACATATGGTACGCTGCTGGAATGCACAAAAGGTTTATGGCGCAAAACAAAAGGAGGCATCCCTATGAGCGAAAACAAGCAAACACTGATTGAGCTGAGAGGGGTTAAGACATTTTTCCCGATTCGCTCCGGTCTGATGAATAAGGTTACCGATTATGTCCGGGCAGTGAACGATATTGATCTGGATATTTATAAAGGAGAAACGCTGGGATTGGTAGGAGAGTCCGGCTGTGGAAAGACCACGCTGGGTAAATCCATCATCCAGCTTGTGAAGGCGACGGATGGCACGATCGTATACGACTTTGGCAAAGAAGTGGGCAAGAAAGATTTGCGTCGTCTGGATAAAGAAGGAGAGAAACTGCTCCATCAAAAATTGCAGATCGTTTTTCAGGATCCCTATTCTTCCCTAAATCCTTCTTTTACGATTTTTCAATCGCTGTCAGATCCCCTTCGACAGTTCGGTATCAAGGACAAGAAGGATCAGAGAAAGCTTATCGGGGATATCCTGGAAGCCGTCAATATGCGTCCGGAGTATATGGATCGCTATCCCCATGAATTTTCCGGTGGTCAGCGCCAGCGTATTGGCATTGCCCGTGCGCTGTTAGTAAATCCGGAAATGATTGTATGTGATGAAGCGGTTTCAGCACTGGATGTCTCGATTCAGGCGCAGGTTTTAAATCTGTTGATGCAGTTGAAGGAGGAGCGCCATCTTACCTATATTTTCATTACTCACAATCTTTCTGTGGTGGAGTACATTTCCGACCGGATAGCTGTCATGTATCTGGGGCGTATTGTAGAGTTGTCAAGTACAGAGCAGATTTTTTCACACACGATGCACCCTTATACGGAGGCACTATTGTCTGCTATTCCGATTGTGGATCCGGGCAATAAACACAGCCGGATTGTGCTGGAAGGAGATGTCCCAAACCCGGTACATCCACCCGCCGGATGCCATTTCCATCCCCGTTGCAAAAAATGCATGGAAATCTGCAAACAGGAACAGCCGGAACTGAAAAAACACCTTATTGACGGTGTGGAGCATTTCTGTGCCTGTCATCTTTACGACAGAGAATAAATTACGTGATGGAGTTTGGCTATGCAATTAAAAAAAGAATGCTCCTGTGATGTGCTGGTGCTTGGGTCAGGAATTGCCGGAATCTCGGCTGCTCTTGAAGCAGCCGAAACAGGGAAGAAGGTAGTGCTTTGCTGCAAGGGAAATCTCTTTTCTGGTTCCAGTTTCTATCCGGGGACCTGGGGGCTGGGGCTGATTGGACCGGAGAAGGAAGAGGATCAGGCAGATTTGGAGCAAAGCATCTGTCAGGTTGGCTGTGGAATGGCAGACCCCAAACTGGTTTCAACCTTTGTACAAAATATCCATCCGTCTATTGAGCGGGTGCGGGAGATGGGGGTTCGGTTACGCAGAGCCAGAGAAGGGCAACAAAAAGAATTCATTCCCTGCTTTGATCACAAGCACCGCGATTGGAATGGCATTGAATTTGATTCGGCAAGGAAAGTATTTGCAGGGGAACTGAAACGTCTACAGGTAACAGTTCTGCCCGGATATGAGGCACTGCGGCTGGTCAAAGCAGAGGATGCTGTATGTGGAGCCATACTCTACGGTGGTGGGAGTCTGCATTATATTGCCGGTAAGGCGGTGGTTCTTGCCAGCGGAGGTTACGGAAGCCTGTTCCGTTATCATTTATGCACGGAGGATGTGCTGGGCACCGGTCAATATCTGGCACTGGATGCCGGATGCAGTCTGGTAAACATGGAATTTATGCAGATGATGCCCGGGTATCTTAGCCCGGCTCCCAAAACTATTTTCAATGAGAAGACCTTCCGGTTTACCAGGATGTACAGACCGGATGGTACAGAGCTGTTGTCTGCACAAGAACAAGAGCTTTTAGTGATGCGATCCACACATGGACCTTTTACCAGCCGTCTGGATTCCAAAGCCATTGATATCGCCTTGTTTAAGCAGTTTCAAAGAGATTCCCAGGGTGTCCGGGTTGTCTATCGACGAGAAATGACAGAAAATCCTCCCGAATTTATCCAGGTCTACTTTGACTGGTTAAAGAAGGTCAAGAAGGTTGCGATAACCGATGCGGTCTGGATTGGGATATTTGCACATGCAGCCAATGGTGGGGTGTGGATTCATCCTGATGCGTCCACCGAAGTACCGGGTCTGTTTGCAGCAGGAGAGGTAACCGGTGGCATGCACGGAGCGGACAGAATCGGTGGGCTTTCCACAGCAAATGGTTTGGTCTTTGGCAGGATTGCAGGGCGGTCTGCAGCGGAGTATAAGGGGAATTGGGCACCAGATAAAGTTTCTCTGGATGAGATTAAAATTCAGAAACAAATTTCCATAAAAGACAGAAGTTCTATCTTTGACGGAAAAGAGATTTTGAATGCACTGCAGGATATGATGTTTCGCAATGCCATGGTTCTGCGACATGAAACCGGTTTGAATGAGACTCGTAATTGTATCAGGGTGTGGAAAGAGCAGCTGTGGCAATCAGCCGTTTCATCTGTGGATGCCGGGACTGTGGCACAGTGGTATCGTCTGCTTGCCATGTGTACCACAGCGGAGAGCATTCTGGGAGCGGCAGCCTTGCGGACAGAGAGCAGAGGTTCTCACTATCGGACAGATTTTCCCCAACAGGATGATCATTTTCAGAAAAGAATACGGATTCGCATGGAATCCCAGGAAGTCCATTGCGATTATGAAAAAGAGGAAAAAGCGTGATGACAGCAGAGGAAATCAACGGATTAAAGGACTATCTGGGTGGCACTCCCAAACCGGTGGATTTTGAAATCTTTTGGAAGGAGCGCATGGAGGAGGCCGATGCGGTGCCGCTGGAATATACCATCTGCCAGGCGAAGGAAGTTCCCAGTTTTGCACAGACCCTGTTTCTGGATTTGTGGTTTAAAGGAATGAACGGGGCAGATATTTATGGAAAATTCCTGTGCCCTAAAGCATCGGAACCCGTACCCTTAGTACTGCAATTTCATGGCTATCCGGGAGCTTCCCGCAGCTGGGCAGAGCAGGCAAGTTTTCCTGGCATGGGAATGGCACTTCTTGCCATGGACTGTCCGGGGCAGGGAGGGCTTGGAACGGATGCAGGAGGATTCAATGGAACGACAGTGGCTGGCCATATTGTGGCAGGTCTGGACGGTCCTAAGGAAAATATGTACTATGTAAGGCTACACCAGAATATCCGTATTCTTTGCAGGATTGCAGCACAGCTGGAAGGCATAGACCAACAGAGGGTGTATGTAAACGGTGCGTCACAGGGGGGAGCCTTAGGGCTTGCCTGTGCGGCGCTAAACCCGGAACTGGTAAACCGTGCAGCGATTCTCTATCCATTTTTAAGTGATTTTAAACTGGTGTGGGACTTAGGGGCAGATGAAATTGCCTATGAGGGGATTCGCTATTACTCCCGCTGGTTTGATGCAGACGAACATCAGCAGGAACGGTGGTTTCGGCAGCTGGGTTACATCGATAGCAAGAATTTTGCCACAATGGTAAAGTGCCCGGTACTGTTTGGCACAGGATTGGAGGATATCGTATGTCCACCTAAGACCCAATGTGCTGTGTATAACCAGTTGCGGTGTCCTAAAAAGCGTGTGCTGTTTCCCGGGTTTGGACATGAGGAGATTCAGGAATTTGACGATATGCTGTTGAACTTTTTCTCGGGAAAAGAGGCAGTCTTGTAACAGGAACGATTTCCTATAGGGAAGAATGGAGAGTAGGATGACAATCACGGAGCAGAAAGCGTTTTTGAGTGACTACCAGGGGCTTACCCGGAAACCGCAGAAGTCTTTGGAGGAGTGGGTTCCATTGCTGGATGCCTGCAGTCCGAAGGTAACGGTTACTCCTGTAAAGTTTGGAGCGACCCATGGAGTGTATGAGAAGATACAGTTGGAACAGGATGGAAAGACTTTGACTGCACGCTGCATTCATCCGGCAGACGCACAAAAACATCCTCTGATTCTTATGTACCATGACTTAAATCGCGGGGTACGGGGCTGGCATCATATGACGAGGTTTCTTGCCTTTGGCTATGGCGTTGCAGCGTTGGAATCACAGCCTTTTTTGGGAGACTGGAAAGAGGGACAGGTGGACTTTAGGGAACGGTATTGGGAGGCTTTGCTGTTTGGCAGGACGGTGTTATCGTTTCCATGGGTGTCGAAAGAAGAGACGATTGCTTTCGGGGAAGGGTTTGGAGGTGGACTTGCCCTGTTAGCGGCAGCTTTACTTCCGGGTTCCCTGCGCTGTGTGGCATTAAACCCGTTTCCAGGAGATTTCCGGGGACTTGGAATGGAGGATATGGATGAGCTGGATCTGGTAAACATTGCGCCTTTGTGTCAGGGGGAAGTTCTCATGGGAACATGCCTGATGGATACATACGCACCACCCAAAGGACAGGCAGCTATTTTCAACCATCTACACTGCAAAAAGATGTGGAAACTATATCCCAAATATATGCATGAACGTGTGAATTTCTTTGAAAATGAGATGGTTGCTTTCCTAATAAAATCTGTCTAGTTTTACGCCAGATGGTTTACGAGGTAATAGCATGGTGTTCTCCTTAAATTAACTTTAACAGTTGAACCAATTCGTGGGATTCCTTGTCTTTTGATGTGGATTGGCGAATGTCAAACCTTTTAAATCCATAATTTTTATAGAAGGATAGCAGTTCTTTTTTGTTATCAGTCTCTACAAAAGTAACCATACCACCCGCCTGATATTGCAGAAGTTGTGTCTGCTTGATAGCTGTTTCCAACAGTTGGTTTCCACTTATTTTTTTATTGGCATTGTTTTTGAAATTTTTGCCGAGCTGTGCAATAAGATATGCAGCAATATGAAAGGTCTGTTCGTCTTTGTCTATTTCACTAAAGCGTGAAAGTTTGCGTTTTGTTGTATTGCTAAATGGTTCAGCATTGATGACTAGTGGTTTGATGGTAATGGAAAAATACCCCAATAATTCAGCATCCGTGGCTGACAACACCAAATATGTAACGGTCTGATGTTTTTTGGCAAATGTAATTGCCTGTTCTTTTAAAAATCGTTCAACATCCGGGTTCAGTGGACAGGAAAACTCGGAAAGGAGCTGTTTCAAATGATCCTCTCCGAGTTTGTTGTCCTCTCCTCCGAGGTACTCACGAATGTTCAACACAATGAAATTATTTGCTGTTGTCATCCGTTTTCTTCCTTTTCTCCATAAATTTTAGAATTTCGTCTTTTCCCTGTAAATAAGTAACATTGACTGGAACATGGGGTGTGTTATCATTGGCAGATGCTTCAATCGCATCAGCAAACATTTCCACCTGTTTTTGTCCGGATATAATAAAATTTTTGGTGATACTCGAAGTTGCCATAAAAACACCTCCCTACTGGCATGGCTCATTCCGATATTACATACGTTTCTAAGATTATTCTATTATTAAAACATTTCCATGGCAATTAAAAAATAGTAATGAAATTATAAAATTTTTGATGAAGTGTTTTTTCCACGAACCTATACTTTTTTTCATCCACGGTATAAATTTTAGTATGATTTTTTGCATTTCGGATGTAAACTAAACTTGTGAAACGGTATACGATACCTTTGGTTATTGTGTACTCAGCAGAAAACACCTGCTGTTTTTCTGCGTAGGAAAGTGACTCAAGTGTGAGCAGTAAGAAAGAGCAAATGTATGGATTTATTAAAATTAGTAATTGTGGATGATGAACCTATCTTGTTAAAAGGCCTGATGAATACTTACGAATGGGAGCAAATGGGATTCCAGGTGGTGGGAACTGCCCAGAGCGGTGAACAGGCGTTAAAGGTCATCGGGGAGAAAAGACCGGATGTGGTGCTTACCGACATCCGCATGAAACAAATGACCGGGCTCCAGATGATGGAGGAAGTCCAGAAAACCAAGCGGGACTGCATTTTTATCGTACTCAGTGCCTACCGGGATTTCTCCTACGCGAAACAGGCATGCGACCTGGGCGCCTTTGCCTATCTGCTGAAACCCATCGAGGATGAGCAGCTCCAGGAAACCATGGAAAGCGCCTATAACGCCTGCATGGAAAAAAAGAAAAACACTGAGAAATACAAGAACTGGGAGAGAATCGTCAAAGAGGACTCTGTCAGTTTTCTTGAGGTGGTGGTACAGAAATACCTTCAGGGACAGATTCCCTTTGAAAAAGTCCAGGAAGTGTTTGACACGGTGGGGCAGATTGTGGAGTCTGCGGACCGGTTTATCACCGTGGATGCGGACATTGACATTGCCTATAAAATCACCAATGCCCTGGAATACGAGGCATCCCGTTTTGTCCTGGAAAAATTTCTGGAAGAAGAAATCGGCAGCAGATATTTTTTCTGGCATTTTGCCAATGAAGAGGGATCCTCTATTTTTATTATAAAAACCAAGGATAATGCTACCGTGCGGGAACTGAAGCATCTGCTGGAACAGGCAAAGGAAGAGCAGAAGAGTCCTATCGTGGCATCCATTTCCAAACCCTACAAGGGACTTGGCGGCATCCGTCGAAGTTATGAGGAGGCGGTGAAACTCTTTGAGCTTGCCAGTGTAAACGGTGGCGGAACCTTTACCATCCGGGAAGAACTGGGAGAGCAGGGGGAGAAAAATTACTCCGCAGAGGAGGAACTTCAGATTTTCGGTGCTCTGCGGAAGAATGATGAGGCAGCCTTGAAAGAGGCCTTTGTCCGGTTTATTTATGCCCTCCCGGATGAGGAGGATGTCCAGCGTCAGAAGATGCATGCGATCATGCTTCAGGCAGAGGTTACCATTGAGGACTCCTACGGAATGACCACGGAGCTGAAACGCCAGTTCCAGAACTACTACTCCAATATGCAGAATCTGAATGCCTCCAAGGAGGTGGATGTCTGCTATAAAATTCTTTGCAAAGCCATTGAGATCCGCTGTGAGTATGTATCCAATCACGGGGTAAAGGGAAATAAGGAATATGTGAGCGATGCGGTTGCCTATATTGAGGAGCATCTCCGGGAGGAGGATCTTTCCATCGTGTCCGTGGCGACCCATGTCTACCTCAATCCCGTGTATTTTGGCAGAGTTTTCAAAGAGACATTCCACATGTCTTTTAAGAAATATCTTTTGCAATGCCGTATGGAAAAGGCGAAAAAGCTTCTCCAGGGAAATACGGAGAGCATTGGCAGCATCTGCGACCAGATTGGAATCAGCAACCCCTCCTATTTCGCCCATTTATTTAAGGAATATACCGGAAAGCTTCCCAGTGAATATAAAAAGGAATTTGACGCATGATTAAAAAAGGCTCAGGATTTCAACGGAAATATTTAAGATATACCATTGGCCTGTTGCTGCTGGCGTTACTATTGTCCAGCGTGGGGGTCTGGTTTTATATGCGGAAAAATATGATACGCATCGTAACAGACCAGTATGCATTCCTGAATGAAAAAACGGGAATTGCCTTGGACAACCTTTATCAGGAGTCAGACAAGGTGATGGAGGAATGTATTCTGGACGACACGGTGCAGCAGAGCCTGAAGGCAAAACCTTTGGCGGAGGTGGATAAGAACTCTCTCAGGAAATATTTTGCCTATGTGAATCTGAATTATGTCTCCGAGTACTGTTATGCGGATAATAAACAGAATCTTTATACCCGCTCCTACTCCAAAATATCCTATTCAGACTTTAAGGAAAGCGGACTTGTGGATAAACTGGGGGATTCCTACGCCGATACCCAGTGGTTTGTGACGGAGGACACCCTATTTGGAACCGGAAAAAAAGCTCTTTATATCGGTAGAAAGGTGCATAGTCTGAATTATGCCCATAAACCTGGTTACCTGTTCCTGGAAATGAACGATGGATTTTTAAACAGCCTGAAGGAGGACAATGATTCCTTTAACCGGGAGGTGGCCATAGGGGTCATGGACCAGGACGGTAATATCTGTGCTTCCTGGTATCCCGCGTCTTTCTCCATGGGAGAGTATACGGCGGAGCTTTTAAAGCAGTACAGCAAAGAGGAAAAAAGTGGCGTTGTGGTGCGAAGTAAGAAAGTTCCCAACGGAATGTTGTCTCTGTACAAACAGGAACAGACCGGTTTTTGTGTGTTTACCATTGTGCCGGATCAGGTGTTAAATCAGGGAACGGTGCAGATTGTTTATGTCATAGCCGGTATTTATCTTCTGGTCATATTCATTGCCGTGCTGCTGAGTATTTATTTTTCCGGCAAAATTACCAGGCCGATTAAGGTTATCAACCAGGCGATGACAGAATTTGACGGCAATGATTTTTCCAATGAGGTACATTTAAACTCGAACACGGAGCTGGATCAGATTGGAAACACCTATAATAAGATGCTGATTAACATCAAAAATCTTCTGGATGAAGTCAAAGATCAGCAGAAAGAGCTGCGGGTCAGTGAACTGAACATGCTGATCAACCAGATTAATCCCCACTTCCTTTACAATACGTTGGATACGATTTACATGCTGGCACGGATCAACAAGGAAGAGACCACCATGAAAATGATTCAGGCACTGTCCAAGTATCTGCGCCTTTCCCTGAGCAAGGGAAGTGATATTGTAACGGTGGAGGATGAACTGGAAAATGTAAAAAGCTATCTGCAGATCCAGCAGATCCGGAACGAAAACCTATTCACTTATACCGTGGATTGTGAGGTAGATGCAGAGCATACGTGGATGCTAAAGCTGATTTTGCAGCCTCTTGTGGAAAACTCCATCAAATATGGCTTCTGTGAGATTTATGAGGGCGGAGTGATCCGCATTCATATCTATAAGGAAGACGGGAATCTGGTGCTCACCGTCTTTAATAACGGAAAGCCTATTGAAGAGGAGATGGCGCAGAAAATTAATGGCCTCAATGAAAAACCGATCTCCGAGGCCAAGAAGAGTTTTCCCAATCAGAAGAACGGCTATGGCGTAGTCAATGTACTTACCAGATTACGGTTGAAATACGGTGACGATGTGCGTTATTTATATCAGGCTGAAAGTGACGGAACCCTTTGCAGGATCCGGATTCCGGGAGATGGAGAGAAGCATGAAGAAGAGTAAGAAAAGCAGGGTCAGTGTGATGAGCCTTCTGCTGACAGGACTTCTGCTAGCCGGCTGTGGGCAGGCGGAAGATAAAGACAACACGGAGACTACAAACAGTGTGGTGGAGATTCCCATTATTTTTACGGTGGATCCCTCCTCTGGAAAACGGAACAACCAGGAGCTGGCGGATGCCTTTAATAAAGCCTATGAAGGTAAATATCATCTGGATGTGGAATGGATACTGGAAACGGAAGAAGAGTACCGACAGAATCTGAAACGCATGAATGTGACAGATACACTGCCGGCTATCATTTATGATGTGTGTACCGTTCCCTCCTTTTATCAGATAATGGTGGAGGAAGGACGGCTAACGGATTTGACACCCTATCTGAATGAGGATCCTGAATGGAAAGACAGTATAGAAGCAGCGGTGCTGCAGGGCTGTACCTATGAAGATGGCAAGGTTTATCTGGGTCCCATCAGCACGGCGGCCTTTACCTGTTCCGGTATGTTCTATAATGAAAAGCTGTTTGAAAAAGCCGGGATCAGCAAATTCCCGGAGACCTGGGAGGAGTTTTGGGAATGCTGTGATCTTTTGCAGGAAAAGGGAGTCACACCCCTGGCGCTGCATACGGAAGGAACCGGGTGGGCTCCCATGCTCATTGCCACAGCATCGGTAGGGGAAACAGCGGAAGGTGCGGCATTTATGCGGCAGATGCTTCCTGACAGCTATGATAATGAAACTGGAAGAAAGCTGGCGGAATCTTTACAGAAACTACTTCAATATACCACAGACGATGCTCTGCATGCGGATTTTGATGTGGCATATTCCAACTTCTTTTCTGGAAAGACAGCAATGATCCCCAATGGTTACTGGTTGATTGACCAGATTCCGGAGAACTGGCAGGATCGTGTACGGTTTGCAGCTTTTCCGGAAAAGACCCTGGTGGCTTCCCCGGAAACCTTTGGCTGGGCGGTTGTTTCCACCTATAGTGAGGAAGTAAAAGAAGCAGCCGTGGAATTTTTGAAATTCCGGACCTACTTTAATCAGGAAGAGAAAAAAACATTATTTGCCAACGATATTTCCAACAGTCCACAAGTGCTTTCCGATTACCTTCAGGCATTCACTTCTGCCAGGCTGATTGTTCCTAATTATCAGACAAAGTGGAATTCCATTCTGCAGGAGCAGACCCTGGGAGAGGCATTGCCCATGCTGGTGCAGAAGGAAATCACAATAGAGGGTTTTATACAGATGCTGGATGACAGCGTGAAAGACTATCAGGCAGAGCAGTAATAAAAGAAAAACCGATGTGTATGATGGCTTATACAGCAAGATTGTAACAATCCAAAACAAAATCTTGACATACAAATTCTTGTGAATATGGTACAATAATATAGTTGTTTAATCCAAATCCTGATACAATCTACCGAATAAAAAATATAAATTGTGATTTATATCGGGCAGATTTAACAGAAAGGAAAGGTTCAGAAGATGAAAAGTATCAGAGCAAAACTAACCATATTTTTTTCCTTGATTTGCGTAGGGTGCCTTTTGGTATCCATGTCAGCAGCGGGAGTGATCACCAAGAAAAGCCTGACGCAATCCAACGATGACCTTCACAGTACGCAGGTGGAGTATTATGCGTCAATGATTGATAGCTGGCTGCAGGAAAGCACCCATGATGTGGATGCTGCCTGTACATATCTGGAGGCACAGAAAACGATTGATGATGCTGCTGTCCGGGCAGTCATGGAACAGTTTACGGCAAACAACCCCAACGCTTCTGACATTAATGTGGGTTTTGAAAATAAGGAGTTTATTGATGGAACAGGCTGGTATCCCGACGCAGGATGGGAATGCACTGGCAGACCCTGGTACACGGATGCGATAGCAGCAGGGGGAGAGAAATATTTTGGAAATCCTTATGTGGATGCCGTGACAGGAAATATGATTATCAGTGTATCCAAGTCTTTTAAGACCGCTTCCGGGCTGGAAGGCGTGGTCAATATGGATTTGATGCTTAGTACCCTGTTTGAGATGATGACTGAGATGGTAGATTCCTCTGACGGAGGTTATGGATTTCTTGTCAATGGGGATGGTATTGTCCTTATGCATCCCAACAGTGACTATATGGCTAGTGAAGATGTAGAATATTCCACTGCAGATATTCTGGATGGCGCCTATGAAAAAGCGATGCGTACAGGAGAAGCCATAAAAGACTATGATGGAGCCATGAAATATGTCAAAGTAGGAGTGGTTGCAGCCAATGGCTGGAAAGAGGTTCTGGTCACACCGGTATCCTCTTACAACCGGGCAATTGACAGTCTGGTAAGGATTCTATTCCTTATTACTATAGTTTCTGCGATTGTCGCAGCTGTAATCGTGGTGATTTATACGCAGACCATTTCCAGACCGATTGGTGAGATTCAGAAACAAATTGATCATTTACAAAATCTGAATCTGAGAGATATTGATCTGAAGAATAGCAGAAAGAAAGATGAACTGGGCAGGATGTACCGCGCAGTTCTGAAGCTGCAGAGCATTCTGAGCAACATCATACAACAGATGGATCAGTCTACCACCCAGCTGTCTGGACAGTACCAGGCGGTCAATGAATCGGTTTCCAACCTCATTAGTAATAACAGCGTGGTAAAAAATACCATTGATGAAATTCTTTGTGCAGTATCGGAGGAGGCAGAACAGATTCAGACTGCCAATACCTCGTTAAATGATTTTGCTGATGAGATTGAACGGATTGTAGAGAATACGGAGAACGTGAACAAAAATGCTTCCAGAACCATGGATCACAGCATGTCCGGTATGAAATCCATGGAGGTACTTGCTGATCAGTTCGGCAGGACAAGAAATCTTCAGGATGAAGCATATCAGACCGTTACCAGACTGGAGGAGCGTTCTAAAACAATTGATGATATTTCCAAGACCATCAGCAATATTGCAGAACAGACCTCCTTACTCTCTTTGAATGCAAGTATTGAGGCAGCCAGGGCAGGTGAAGCAGGACGAGGCTTTGCCATTGTTGCTGAGGAAATCGGTAAACTGGCAAATGCTACCAGTGAAGCTACAGCTGATATTACGAAGATTATTACAGAAATCCAGGATGAAATCGAAGCGGTCAGCGGTCAGATGTTCTCCATGAAGGATGAAACCGAGAAATGTATGGAGGCGATGGACACTACCCAGGATGTATTCCGCCAGATCAACGAGGAAATCGGGAAGATAGGGAAAAGCATCCAGTCCCAGGAAGGTGCTGTAGAAATATTGGATAAAAACAAGGCAAAGATTATAGACCAGTTTTCCAGCATTTCTTCAGAGACGGAGGAATTATCTGCATCCAGCCAGGACATTCTGAGTAAGATAGATGACCAGAATCAAGAGATGGACAGTATCCACCTTGCAGTACAGGAACTGAATCAGGTTATTGTACAGCTTGATGATATTATGCATCAGTTTACCGTGTAAATTATGAAGACAGAACAGTAACAAAAATTAAACCTGGTGCGCCAGGTTTAATTTTTTGTATTTTAAGTTAAATATTTGATAATAGTTCCCCGGTATTTCCTGTTACTATGACATCGTAGCAATGAAAACGTGTGAAACACACAAAGAAACGCTAACAACAAAGAAAGAGGGAGTAAACTATGAAAAACGTAAATCGTTGGCTTGCCCTTGGAATGGCAACCATGATGGTAGCTGGAACTCTTGCAGGATGCGGAAACTCCAACACCACAACCACCGGAACAGGCAGTGACAACACTGCTGCAACCGAGGATACTGCAGCAGAAACTACTGCAGCAGAAACTACCGTAGCAGAAACCACTGCAGCAAGTGCAGAAGGCGGTTCTGTATACTACCTGAACTTTAAGCCCGAGCAGGATGAGCAGTGGCAGGCACTGGCTAAATCCTACAGCGAGCAGACCGGTGTGGAAGTAACAGTAGTTACCGCAGCAAGCGGAAACTATGAGACCACTCTGATGAGTGAGATGGGCAAGAGCGGCGCTCCTACCTTATTCCAGGTAAACGGTCCCGTAGGTCTTGCTAACTGGAAAGACTTCTGCTATGATCTGTCTGATTCCGCAATATACGGCGAGCTGACCAGCGAAGGTTACGCTTTAAAAGATGGAGACGCAGTTGCTGGTATCGCTTATGTAATTGAGTCCTATGGTTTAATCTGCAATAAGACCTTACTTGCAGAGGCTGGTTACAGCGTAGATGACATCAAATCCTTTGATGACTTAAAGAAGGTTGCTGAGGACATCACAAGCCGTTCTGACGAGCTTGGCTTCGCAGCATTCACTTCCGCTGGTATGGATGGTTCTTCTGACTGGCGTTTCAAGACCCATTTAGCAAACCTGCCTATCTACTTTGAGTACCAGGAGGATGGCATCAATTCTACAGACGCTATCAAAGGTACCTACCTTGACAACTATCGTAATGTCTGGGATTTATATGTAAACAACAGCACCTGCGCTGGTAAAGACCTGGCTGCAAAGACTGGTGATGATTCCAGAAACGAGTTCTTAAACAAAGAGGCTGTATTCTTCCAGAATGGTTCCTGGGAGTACGCTAACCTGGTTGGCGATGGCAAATTCTCTGATGATGATTTAGCTATGATTCCTATCTACATTGGCGTAGGTGACGAGGCTAATCAGGGTCTTTGCACAGGTACTGAGAACTACTGGTGTGTAAACAAGACCGCAGCTCCTGAAGACATCCAGGCTACTCTGGACTTCCTGTACTGGTGTGTAACTTCTGACGAAGGTACCGCATGTCTGGCTGATGACATGGGATTCGTAATTCCTTTCAAGGGTGCAAAAGAGTCTACAAACCTGTTTGTTAAACAGGATAGACAGTACACCGAAGAAGGTAAAACTCCTGTATCATGGAACTTTACCACAATGCCTTCCGAGGAGTGGAAAAACGGCGTTGGTTCTGCTCTGACTGCTTATGCAGCAGATGAGACTGATGATAACTGGGCAGCAGTTGTAAGCGCATTCGTAGACGGATGGGCGACTGAGTATAAGCTGGCTAATCCTCAGTAGTACAAACGAACTAAACAAACTTGCGCCGAGGGCGTGACATAAAAACGGGCAGGCATGCTCTGCCTGCCCGTTTTTCTTGATTGCATAGTTATGCAATCAAGACGCTCCGCGTGGATGCGCAGCTCGCGGAGAAGAAGTTTATGCTACGCATACCGCTCGTGCGCACAAAGAGTCGGCAAGCGACTCTTTGTTCTGTGATAGGAAATTCCTATCACAGAAAACGCTCCGCGAGGATCGCACTGCGGCGGTTAGGAAGTATGTCGCAGAAGCGACCCGCCGCAGGCGGAGAATCCTGCGAGCAGGATTCTTTTATTTTCTGATAGGTAACTCTTATCAGGCAGGAGAACTCCGTAAACCGGAGTCAATTTAATGGAGGTATTTTATGGAGAAGGCATTAAAGAAAAGCGCACCGATTTTTATTCTTCCCACATTAATTGCATTTACCATCGGATTTATTGTTCCCTTTATACAGGGTCTGTATTTATCTTTCTGTCAGTTTACCACAGTAAGCAATGCAACCTGGGTGGGAATTACAAACTACAAAGCAGCATTTACTGATACGACATTTGGTCATTCCTTTATTTTTACCGTACTGTTTGCAGTCGTATCGATTTTATCCATCAACATTCTGGCTTTCGCACTGGCAGTGCTTCTGACCCAGCAGCTGAAAGGAACCAATATTTTCAGAACCGTATTTTTTATGCCGAACTTAATCGGCGGTATCGTACTCGGTTATATCTGGCAGATTCTGATTAACTGCGTACTGACTATTGTAGAAAAACCTCTGCTGGCGTTGAACTCCTCCGCAGGTTACTGGGGCATGATTATTCTCATGTGCTGGCAGCAGATTGGATATATGATGATTATTTACATTGCAGGTCTGCAGAGTGTGCCGGATTCCCTCACAGAGGCAGCGGAAATCGATGGTGCCACCAGATGGCAGATTCTCCTGAAGGTAAAGATTCCCATGGTTATGTCCTCTATTACCGTTTGTGTATTCCTGACATTGACCAACTCCTTCAAGCTCTTCGACCAGAACCTGGCTCTGACCGGTGGCGAACCAAACCACGCAACAGAAATGATGGCAATGAATATCTATAACACCTTCTACTCCCGTGCAGGAATGCAGTGGAAAGGCTATGGACAGGCGAAAGCAGTCATCTTCTGCGTACTGGTTATCGCAATTTCCATGATTCAGTTGAAGGCAACAAGGTCTAAGGAGGTACAGCAGTAATGAAAAAGAAAACAAAAGTTGGAGATATTATCTGGATCGTTATTCTGACAATCCTCTCCCTGCTCTGGATTTATCCGGCATTCATGATTCTGATTAACTCCTTAAAACAGGAGTCTGCAATCAGCACCGGCACCGTATTTAAGCTTCCCACTGCTGATACGTTTGCAGGACTTTCCAACTATTTGAATGCCATTGAGTCCAAAGGCTTTCTGAGCAGTTTCTGCTACAGTTTATTTATTACGGTTTCCTCCGTGGCAGCAATCTTACTGTTCTGCTCCATGTGTGCATGGTACATTTCCCGTGTGAAGGGTATGTTATCCCAGGCTTTATACTTTTTATTTGCTTTTTCCATGGTGGTACCTTTCCAGATGGTCATGTTTACTCTGTCTCAGACCGCAGACAGATTACATCTGAACACTCCCTGGAATATCTGGGTGATTTATCTCGGTTTCGGTGCAGGACTTGCCGTATTCATGTTCTGCGGCTTTATGAAATCCATTCCCGTGGAAGTGGAAGAGGCCGCGCTGATTGATGGCTGCAGCCCTATTCAGACATTTTTTAAGATTGATGTGCATATGTTGGCACCGACCATGATTTCCGTAGGTATTCTGGAAGCTATGTGGGTATGGAATGACTACCTGCTGCCCACACTAGTATTGGATATCAAAAAATATAAAACCATTCCCATGCTGATCCAGTACTTCCGCGGAAGTTACGGAAAAGTAGAAATGGGTCCCATGATGGCAAGCATTATGTTAACCATTATTCCCATCATTATTGTATACCTGGCAGGACAGAAATATATTATCAAAGGTGTGGCAGCCGGCGCAGTAAAAGGCTAAGCACAAAATAAGGAGAATACCCAAATGGCAATGAACGCGCTATTAGAAAACAAATTAGGCAAAGCAATCAACGAAGCATCCGACAGAGAGATTTATGAGGCACTGCTCATCATCGTGAAGGAGATGGCAGAAGAGAGAACCACAAAGGCTTCCGAAAGTAAAAAGAAGATTTACTACGTGTCGGCAGAGTTTCTCATCGGTAAACTTCTTTCTAATAACATGATTAACCTTGGCATCTATGACGAGGTAAAGACACTGCTGAAAGAAAATGGCAGAAATCTGGCAGCTATTGAAGAAATCGAGCCGGAACCTTCTCTGGGAAATGGCGGTCTGGGCAGACTGGCAGCCTGCTTCCTGGATTCCATGGCAAGCCTTGGCTTACCCGGTGACGGTATTGGTCTCAACTACCATTTGGGACTGTTCAAACAGGAATTTGAAAAAGAACTGCAGAAAGAAACACCTAATCCCTGGATGGAAAAGCAGAACTGGCTCACTCCCACCGGAGTGTCCTATCCTGTTACCTTTGGCAATCTGACCCTCCAGGCCAGGATGTATGACATTGATGTAACCGGCTATGAAAACAGAACCAATAAACTCCATCTCTTTGATGTGGACACCGTAGATGAATCCATCGTCAAGGATGGCATCACCTTTGACAAAACCGACATTGCGAAGAACCTGACCCTGTTCCTCTACCCGGATGATTCTGATGAGGAAGGCAGACAGCTCCGTATTTATCAGCAGTATTTCATGGTAAGCAGCGGTGCGCAGCTGATTCTGGACGAGAGTATGAAGAGAGGCTCCAACCTCCATGACCTCTATGACTATGCTGTTATCCAGATCAACGATACTCATCCTACCATGATTATCCCGGAGCTGATCCGGCTGTTGACAGAGCGTGGCATCTCCCTGGATGAGGCGATTGACATTGTTTCCAAAACCTGTGCGTACACCAATCACACCATTCTGGCAGAGGCTTTGGAGAAATGGCCCATCACCTACTTACAGAAGGTGGTTCCCCAGTTAGTTCCCATCATTGAGATTCTGGACGATAAAGTAAGAAGAAAATACGATGACGAGCGAGTGGTCATCATTGATAAAAACGATGTGGTTCACATGGCACACATTGATATCCATTATGGTTTTTCCGTAAACGGCGTGGCATCCCTTCACACTGAGATTCTGAAGGACACCGAGCTGCATCCTTTTTACGAGATTTACCCGGAGAAATTCAACAACAAGACTAACGGTATCACTTTCCGCAGATGGCTGTTACACTGTGATCCCAGGTTAGCAGCCCTGTTGGATGAAACCATTGGCACCGATTACCGCAAGGATGCCACGAAACTTTCCAAACTCCTTGCTTTCAAGGACGACGAGACATTTAAAAAGCAGCTCCTTAAAGTAAAAATGGAAAACAAACAGGATTTATGTGCGTACCTGAGAGAAACCCAGGGCATTACCTTAAATCCCGAAAGCATTTTCGACACCCAGATTAAGCGTCTCCATGAGTACAAGAGACAGCAGATGAATGCCCTGTATGTCATTCACAAATATCTGGAAATCAAGGCAGGCAAAAAGCCCAGTACACCCATTACCGTCATTTTCGGTGCAAAGGCAGCTCCTGCGTATGTGATTGCAAAAGACATCATTCATCTGATATTATGTTTACAGGAACTGGTAAATAACGACCCGGAGGTAAGTCCTTATCTCGCCGTTGTCATGGTAGAGAACTACAATGTGACAAAGGCAGAAAAGCTGATTCCCGCAACGGATCTTTCCGAGCAGATTTCACTGGCATCCAAGGAGGCAAGTGGTACCGGCAACATGAAGTTTATGTTAAACGGCGCACTGACTCTGGGAACAGAGGATGGCGCAAACGTGGAGATCCACGAACTGGTGGGTGACGACAATATCTTTATTTTCGGTGCATCCAGTGAGGAAGTTATTGGCCATTACGAAAAAGCAGATTATGTGTCCAAAGATATCTATGAGAAAGACCCGGTAGTAAAAGAGGCAGTAGACTTTATTACTTCCGAGGAAATGTTGAAGATTGGCCAGGAAGAAAATCTCACAAGATTACAGAATGAGCTTTTGAACAAAGACTGGTTTATGACTCTTTTGGATTTCCGCGCCTACCTTGCAAAGAAGGAAGAAGCTTACAAGGCATACGAGGACAGAAGCAGCTTTGCAACCAAGATGATCGTGAATATTGCAAAATCCGGATATTTTTCATCCGATAGAACGATTGCAGAATACAACCGGGATATCTGGCACGTATAAGAAAGGTTGGTTATCACTATGAGAGAAAGCGGTATCTTAATGCCCATTTTTTCCCTGCCGTCCAGGTATGGAATTGGGTGCTTCTCCAAAGAAGCTTATGAATTTGTGGATCTGCTGAAAGAGGCAGGACAGAAGAAGTGGCAGATTCTGCCACTGGGGCCCACCGGCTATGGTGATTCACCCTACCAGTCTTTTTCCACTTTTGCAGGAAATCCCTATTTTATCGACCCGGAGACACTGGTGGACGAGGGATTGCTGATGATCCATGAATGCGAGGATAGTATGCCGGCAGAGACGGTGGAGGACAACTCTATTGATTATGAATGGCTGTATCAGCATCGTTTCGAACTGCTGCGTCAGGCGTTCCGGCGGTTTACACCGGATGCCGGCTATGAGAAATTTCTGGCAGACAATGAAGACTGGCTGACAGACTACTGCCTGTACATGGCAATCAAAACCAATCAGGGAAATGTCAGCTACATTGAGTGGAAGGATGAATACAGAAACAGAGAGCCCAAAGCTCTTGCAGAGGCAAAGGAAACCTTTAAGGAGGAAATCGACTTCTATCGTTTCCAGCAGTATGAGTTCCGCAAACAGTGGGACAAGCTGCACGCTTATGCCAACAAGCAGGGCGTGGAGATTATCGGAGATATCCCCATCTATGTAGCCTTTGACAGTGCGGATACCTGGGCAGATCCGAAGCTATTCCAGATTGGAGAGGATAATCTTCCCACCGGAGTGGCAGGATGTCCTCCCGATGCCTTTTCTGCTACCGGCCAGCTGTGGGGGAACCCTTTATTTAACTGGGAGTACCATAAACAGACCGGTTATGCCTGGTGGTTAAAGAGAATTGCCCATTGCTTTTCCTTATATGATGTGGTAAGAATCGACCATTTCCGTGGTTTTGATGAATATTATGCAATTCCCTACGGGGACAAAACCGCAGAGTTCGGTAAATGGATGCCGGGCCCTGGAATGGATTTGTTTGGCACGGTGAAAGAAAAGCTGGGTGATTTGAGAATTATCGCTGAAGATTTAGGATTCCTCACCGATTCTGTGAGACAGCTTCTGGTGGATTCCGGTTATCCGGGCATGAAGGTGCTGCAGTTTGCTTTCGATTCCAGAGAGCCGGGCAACTATCTGCCCCACACCTATCCCCGCAACTGTGTGGTTTACACGGGAACCCATGATAACACCACCACCCGTGGCTGGTATCACGAAATCCGCCCGGATTGCCGTGCTTTTGCCAAAGAGTATATGCATGTGGATGCCTTGGATGAAGACAGCTTATCCTGGAACTTCATCACCCTTGCCATGAGCAGTGTGGCAGATTTATGCGTCATTCCCATGCAGGATTATCTGTGTCTGGATGAGAAGGCGCGTATCAATACGCCCTCTACCCTAGGTGGAAACTGGACATGGAGAATGGATAGAGAGGCATTTACTTCCCAGCTGGCACAGCAGATTCACCGGATGACGGAGATTTACGGAAGATTGTAGTAACGTTAATCGCCCGCTGTGTCGGGATTCCTTCACAATCTGAGGACGCGCTCTCGCTTGATGAAAAACGTAGTGGTACATAAGATGCGAAAATACCGCATCTAAGTACCAATGTTTTCCAACAGTCCCAGATTGCAAATGGAATCCCTCGCGTGGGCGGTTCCACGTTATGGCGGGATATCATATTAGACGAAAAACACCAGTTTTGAGGGTACGGCAACTTTGTGCCTTTCTTTACTGGTGTTTTTCGTTCATTTCCGATGTCGACGACCAGCCTGCGGTCGAGTTATCCGGTTTGCGATGAATGGCTGTAGAAAAACGCCGGCATTTAGGCGCGGTGTTGTCGCGCCTTACGTGCCGTTGCGATTTTTCTCCAAACGAAAGTGTGCCATGAATGCAAACGGATAGCGATGCAGCAGACGTCCGTCAGACAACATTTTGTAAAGGAATTCCGACACAGCCGATTAAATCAAATACCTCAGTTTTCAAGAAACTCCGTGTATATTTCCCCCATCTATGCTATGCTCTTATTAAATCCCTACGAATAAGAAAGCGAGACTCCTAATGAAACGAAAACTACTTTCCGCATTTCTTTTGACTTCCCTGTTGATGATAGGCGGCTGTGGAAAACAGGATAACACAAGAGAATTTGAGGAACAGCCCCAAAGCTATACCGAGATTGCAGAGAAATTAAAGAATTTCGGCATCACCGGAATCACAGACGAACTCATTCAAAACCTGGAATCAGACTACGCCCAATTACCTCCCGATGTGGAATTTGATAAGACAGCTAACCTGCTGACGGCAGTAGGAGTGGGAACCTTCAATGCGGCAACAGGAACATGGACACCGGCAACTAATGGCGTGTATTGCTTTGATATCGAGATTTATAATCTTACCACTATGTACACCGATTTCCTTCTGGGTGTTTCCTCCCTGGACAAAGAGGAACTGGATTTCCAGAACATCACCGAAGATACCAGCCAGGTAAATTGGGAAGAGGGAACGGGAAAAAGGACAGTTTCCTTTACCTGGAATGGAAAAAGCTATTCGCTGGAGGCAGAAATGCACAACGACTGGTTTGACGCAGGCGTTGCCAACGAACTTGGCAAAATCATCAAGGAAAACAGCAAAGACAAACAACTATTTTTTGCAGACGATGGTTACCAGGAATGTATCGTGTTCTACCGTGATAAAGAATGGGCAGACAATTTCCAGAAGGAAACAGGGCTTGTGCTTTCCCCTACGCCATAGTATACTTCCTGTATAAGCAGTTTTTCTATCGTTTCAAAATCATCTTTATCGGACTCGTCGATTCTAATCTTGTTCAAGAAATTCCTGCTTAAATACCCCAACTAATTTAGGCAGGAGAGTGTGAAAGTAAGATTTTCAGCCGTTCCTGCCTCATGGCGCAAAGCCAGAGAAAGGAGCCGCCAATGGCAAAAAGCTACGAAGAACTGCAGTTTACAGATGATTTCATGTTTGGAAAAGTATTGGAGGATAAAGAACTTTGTCGCGATGTCCTGGAATGTCTGCTACAGGAACCAGTGGGAACCCTGCAGGATGTACAAACGGAACATGGTTTTCAATATACCTCCGATGGAAAACCCATTCGACTGGATGTGTACACCAAGGATGACAGGGCAATCTATGATGCAGAGATGCAGAACTTAAATCACAAGAGAGTAAAAACGTTAGCATTACCGAAACGCAGCCGTTTTTATCAGTCCACCATGGATGTTGATTTTCTGCAAAAAGGAAATCCATATCAAGACTTGCCGGAAGGAAAAGTTTTATTTATCTGTACCTTTGACCCTTTTGGACAAAATCTTCCGAAATACACTTTCCAGAATAAATGTGATGAGGATGGAAGTATTTCTCTTTATGATGGAACCTTCAAAATCTTTTGTAACTGTATGGCATCTACAGAAAACTTGCCAGAGTCCTTGCAGGATTTATACGATTATATTTCTAAAGGAAAAGCGAATAGCCCGCTCACCCGAAAAATCGAGGCAGCGGTAGAGAAAGTAAAGTGCAATGAGAAATGGAGGAGTGAGTATATGAAAGAGCTGCTGATATTTGATGATTATAAAAGAGAGGGACAGGAGGAAGGCATTGAACAGGGAATGCAGAAAGCCCGAGAGGATGGAATCCGCATTTTCATCCAGGATAAACTGGATGATGGAATAGACCGGGAAACCATTCTGGCGAAACTCCGGAAATTGTATGCTTTATCCACCGAGGAGGCAGAGAAATATTTGTTGTTATTCACTCCTCATTCCTCATAAATACAATAATTATTCCTTCCACCCTCTTTTACCGAGTAAAGTGCCTCATCTGCCCGGGAGAAGAGGGTTTCTTTTGTCGTAGTGGAATCACCGTGGATATGTCCATAAGTATCATTATGGGTCTTAAAATGGTCAATATCGATAATCGCAATACATAATTTTCCCCGCTTTGCCCTTGCATCCTCCATATCCTTTAACAAAAAGATCAGTTCCTGAATACTTTGCACCAGATCATTGGGGGAGATAAGATTCAGATGCCCGATGAGTTCCCCGATGTGTTCCAGGATCAAATCCCTGCGGTTCATATACCAATACAGATGGCACTTGATGATGAGCATGGAGATACTCGCGGAGGAATTCGCATCTTCGTCTGTAAGCAATGCCTCGCAGCGCTCCAGAAATTTTTCTCCCAGGAAGATGTCCTTCTGATGAATACTGGAAATCAGCAGATTCATGCTGTTTACCAGACACCAGCCATGGTATCGGGAATCCGCCTTACAGGCATCACGTTTCAAAGCCCTTTCCGTCTTCATGCATAGTACCTTTGTATCATAAAAATTTTTTTGTTCTTGTACCACGGCTTTTTATACATGACTATAAAATTTTTGCATGAAAAGCTCAGTCCTTTGTAATCTGTCTTGCCACATACACGCCGCTGGCAGAAGCATGGGACAGGGAGTGGGTCACGCCGCTGCCGTCACCGATGATGTAAAGCCCTTTATGGCAGCTTTCCAGATGCTCATCCAGATCCACCTCCATGTTGTAGAACTTCACCTCCACACCGTACAGCAGAGTATCATCGTTGGCAGTACCGGGAGCGATTTTATCAAGAGCATAAATCATCTCGATGATACCGTCCAGGATTCGTTTGGGCAGAACCAGACTCAGATCACCGGGGGTGGCGGAAAGGGTAGGAGTCACCATGCCCTCCTCGATACGTTTCGTGTTACTCCGGCGTCCACGCACCAGATCGCCGAAACGTTGCACAATGACACCGCCGCCAAGCATATTGGAAAGACGGGCAATGCTCTCGCCGTAGCCGTTACTGTCCTTGAAAGGCTCGGAGAAATGCTTGGAAACCAACAGGGCAAAGTTGGTGTTCTCCGTCTGTTTGTCAGCACCCTCATAGCTGTGTCCGTTTACGGTTACGATACCGTTGGTGTTTTCGTTTACCACGATGCCGTGGGGATTCATACAGAAGGTACGCACCGCATCCTCGAATTTCTCTGTGCGGTACACAATTTTGCTCTCGTAAAGCTCATCCGTCAGATGGGAGAAAATCACAGCGGGCAGCTCCACACGCACACCGATGTCCACCCGGTTGGATTTTGTGTTGATGTCCAAATCCTTACAAATCTGCTCCATCCACTTACTGCCGCTACGGCCTACGGAAATAATACATTTCTCACAGTCGTAGGCGGCGTCCTCGCAGTGGATGCGATAGCCGTCCTCCAATACCTCCACGGTTTTTACCGGGGTATCGAAATGGAAATCCACCCTATCCTTCAACTCTGCGTAGAGATTTTCCAGTACGATAAAGTTGATGTCCGTACCCAGATGGCGTACGGAGGCATCCAGCAGATTTAATTTATTCTGCATACAGATTTTCTTAAAAGAAGTACCGGCGGTGGAGTACAGCTTTGTGCCTTCTCCGCCAAATTTCATGTTGATGTCATCCACATAGCGCATCAGCTCCAGCGCCTGGTTTTTGCCGATATATTCGTACAGTGTGCCGCCGAAGGCGTTGGTGATGTTGTATTTTCCATCGGAAAAAGCACCGGCACCGCCGAAACCGCTCATAATGGAACAACTCTTACAGTTGATACAGCTTTTGATTTTGTCTCCGTCGATGGGACAGTGACGTTTCTCCAGGGCATGACCGGATTCAAACACGGCAATTTTCAGGTCAGCATTGCGCTGCACCAGTTCATAGGCAGAAAAAATTCCACCGGGACCTGCACCGATGATAATCACATCATATTTCATATTTATGTAATTCCTTCCTCTAAAATGGGATTTGGTGTTAGAAATTATCACGAAAGTCTGCTTAATATACCTATTATAGCATGAGTCAAAGCTTCTGTGTACCATAGAATTTGGGTAAAAAGGGCGAATTACCTGAAATTCATATAGATTACCCGAAAAAAAAGTGCTATAATCTTTGTGCATATTATCAGAAGGGAAACAATATACCATGGGACGGATCATTGCAATCGCAAATCAAAAAGGTGGTGTGGGCAAAACCACCACAGCCATTAACCTGTCCGCAGCGCTGGCAGCGCTGGGCAAAAAAGTACTGGTTATCGACACGGACCCGCAGGGAAATACCACCAGCGGCTTCGGTGTGGATAAAAACAATCTGGAAAACACCATTTATGAACTGATCTTAGGGGAATGTTCCATACAGGACTGTATGATCAAAAATGTGGTGGAGGGTGTGAGCATCCTTCCCTCCAATGTGAATCTGGCAGCAGCGGAGATCGAACTGATCGGTGTAGACAGAAAAGATTTCATCTTAAAAAATGAAATTGACTACATTCGTGATTCCTTTGATTTTATTCTGATTGATTGTCCTCCCTCTTTAAATACACTGACTATTAATGCAATGACAGCAGCGAACACGGTTCTTGTGCCGATTCAGTGCGAGTATTACGCTCTGGAGGGACTGAGCCAGCTGATACATACCATCAATCTGATCAAGGAGCGCCTGAATCCGGATCTGGATATTGACGGTGTGGTTTTCACCATGTACGATTCCCGTACCAACCTGTCCACACAGGTGGTGGAAAACGTAAAAAGCCATTTAAATCAACACGTATATGAGACAATGATTCCCAGAAACATCCGCCTGGCGGAAGCACCCAGCTACGGGCAGCCCATCAATCTGTACGATCCGAAATCAGCCGGTGCAGAGAGCTACATGGCGTTGGCAAAGGAAGTCATTGACAGGAAACTGTAGAAAGAGAAGGTAAAGATATGGCGGCAAGAGGATTAGGAAAAGGTTTGGATTCCCTGATTCCTGTAGGACAGGCACCGGTATCTTCAAAGAAAAAACCGGATAAAGATATCAATGCATTGAAGGAAGGGGAAGCGCCGGTTATGGTAAAGATCACCAAGATCGAGCCCAACCGGGAACAGCCCCGTAAAAACTTTGATGAGGATGCTTTGCTGGAGCTGTCAGATTCTATCAAACAGTTTGGACTGCTGCAGCCCATTCTGGTGCAGGATCGCAAGACTTATTATGAAATCATTGCCGGCGAGCGCCGCTGGAGAGCATCCAAACTGGCAGGATTGAAGGAAGTTCCTGTCATCATCCGCAACTATACGGAGCAGGAGATTGTGGAAATCTCCCTGATTGAGAATATCCAGCGTGAGGACTTAAATCCCATTGAGGAAGCCCAGGCATACAAACGGCTCCTCACGGAATTTAACTTAAAGCAGGATGAGGTGGCAGAACGGGTTTCCAAGAGCCGTACTGCGGTGACCAACTCCATGCGGTTGTTAAAGCTCTGCGACGAAGTACAGCAGATGGTCATCAGTGACATGATTTCCACCGGGCATGCCCGTGCAATTTTGTCCGTGGAGGATCCCAGGCAGCAGTACGAACTGGCACAGAAGATTTTTGATGAAAAGCTCAGCGTCCGAGATGTGGAAAAAATGGTGCGCAGCCTGGGCAAACCTGCCAAAGAGAAAAAAGCTGCAGATAAGAGTCTGGATGTAATCTATGAGGACATTCAGGAAAAATTGAAAAATACATTAGGAACAAAGGTTGCAATCAGTTCAAAGGGAGATGGTGCCGGCAGGATCGAGATTGAGTTTTATTCCCATGAGGATCTTGATCGTCTGGTGGACATTTTCAGCGGACGCAGGTAAGCAGCCGTTTTAAGGGAAAGAAGAGGAAATACGGTGACAAGTGGAATTTTCCAAAGAATAGGTCTGGGAGGCTTAGACCTAGGATATGTGTTGATTGGCATGCTGGTGCTTATTCTGGTCTTGCTGGTGATGCTGGTTATCCTGATGGTACAGTTCTCCAATTTGAAAAAACGCTACGCAAAATTCATGAGGGGCAAGGACGGCAAGAGTCTGGAAAAAGACATTGTTTCCCTTTATGAGGACAATCAATTTTTGAAATCATCCGTGGAAAAGGATAAGAAGGATATCCGTGTACTGTTTAAAAACATGGAGTCCGCATTCCAGAAGGTGGGCATTGTGAAATACGATGCCTTTCAGCAGATGGGCGGGAAACTCAGTTTCAGCCTTGCACTGTTAAATGAAAAAAATGACGGATTTATCATCAATTCCGTTCATAGCAGTGACGGTTGTTACTCGTATACCAAAGAGATCAGGGGCGGACAAAGCGAGATTTCTTTAGGAAACGAGGAGAAGGTAGCACTGGAAATCGCTATGGGTGAGGAAGCCTGAACTACGGTGTTAAGGGAAGAAAGTAAGAAATGAAGATTTGTAAGGTAAGCCAGTTAAAGGGAGGAGAGGTTCTTGCCAGAGCAGTACTGACAGAAAGCTATCAGGTACTGTTGGGAGAAGGAACCCGGTTACAACCGGAATATATTAACAAGCTACAGCAGCTGGGAATTGAGGAAGTCTTTGTTGAAACGGAGGATGCAGAAAAAATAGAGATCCTCAGGGAAGAGACAGAAACCCAATTCAAGGAGAAGGTGAGGGAAATTCTCGAGCATCATACCTACAGCCATAATCAGGAGCTGGAACAGCTGGCTGAGACAGCGGATCATCTGATCAGCAGCATTCTGAAAGAAGAGGAAGTCGTTGAACAGGTCTATGACATTCGGGAAAGAAGCTCCGACCTGTATGAGCATTCCATCAGCGTCTGCACGTTGGCAGTTCTTATGGCACTTAAGCTGAAGACGAACCGGGAGATGGTACATGATATCGGTGTTGCCTGCCTGCTCCATGATCTGGGGCTGCGGTATCTCACCATTCAATATGCAAATCAACCCATTGAAGAACTTTCGAAGGATGCACGTAACGAGTTTATGAAGCATCCGGTTTATGCCTATTCTGCCCTGAAAAATGAAAAATGGATCTCAGACGATGTGAAAAACATGATTTTATATCATCACGAGCAGATGGACGGCAGTGGATATCCCCTGCATGCCCGTATGCTCACCCTGGAAAGTCGTGTCTTGAATTTGTGCGAAGCCTTTGATGAGATGATCTGTGGTATCGGATGTAAGCGCCGGAAGGTCTATGAGGCGATTGAGGAATTAAAGAAATACCGGGGCATCCGTTATGATGGAAGGATTCTGGATGCATTTCTGGAGTTCACGGCGGTTTACCCTGCGGGAAGCTTTGTGCTCACTAATGAAGGAGAGACAGCGTTAATTATCTGCCAGAATAAACAAAGTCCGGACCGTCCGGTGCTGCGCATTGTGAAGGACAAAGAGGGAAATTCCCTCACAAAAGAAGTAATCAAGGATTTATTGGTCTTTACCGATGTATTTATTGAAAAGGCCGTGGAAAAATAAAGAAATAAGGAAAAAGAGGTATTAGAAATGATCGATATCAAGTTTTTACGCGAGAATCCTGATGTGGTAAAAGAAAACATCAAGAAGAAATTCCAGGACGAAAAACTTCCCTTAGTTGATGAAGTGATTGCCCTTGACGCTGAGAGCCGCAAGGCAAAACAGGAGGGCGATGACCTGCGCGCAAGCCGTAACAAGATTTCCAAGGAAATCGGCGGACTGATGGCACAGGGCAAAAAAGAAGAGGCAGAGGCAAAGAAAGCAGAGGTTGCAGCCGGAGCGAAAAGACTGGCAGAGCTGGAGGTTCTTGAGGCCGAGCTTCAGGAGAAGATCACCAAAATCATGATGGTCATCCCCAATATTATCGATCCTTCCGTACCTATCGGTAAAGATGACAGCCAGAACGTGGAAATTGAGAAATTCGGTGAACCCGTTGTTCCTAATTTTGAAGTACCCTACCATGCAGATATTCTGGACAGCATCAGCGGTCTGGATAAGGATGCTGCAGGCCGCACCAGTGGAAACGGTTTCTATTATTTAATGGGTGATGCAGCCAGAATTCACTCTGCAATGATCAGTTATGCCAGAGATTTTATGATTGATAAAGGTTTTACCTATTGTATTCCTCCTTTTATGATCCGCAGCAGTGTGGTAAATGGTGTTATGAGTTTTGCAGAGATGGAAGCCATGATGTACAAAATTGAGGGTGAGGATTTATATCTCATCGGTACTTCCGAGCATTCCATGATCGGCAAATTCAAAGGCGAGATTGTGGAGGAAAAGAGTCTTCCCGTCACCATGACCTCCTATTCTCCCTGCTTCCGCAAAGAAGTAGGAAGCCACGGTATCGAAGAACGTGGCGTATACCGTGTACATCAGTTTGAAAAACAGGAGATGGTTGTGTTATGTAAACCTGAGGAATCCATGGACTGGTACAACAAGATGTGGTCTTACACCGTAGAGTTCTTCCGCAGCCTGGACATCCCGGTTCGTACACTGGAATGCTGCAGCGGCGACCTGGCAGACTTAAAAGTAAAATCCTGCGATGTTGAGGCATGGAGCCCCAGACAGCAGAAATATTTCGAGGTTGGTTCCTGCTCCACCCTGGGTGATGCACAGGCAAGACGCCTGGGTATCCGTACCAAGGGCGAGAAGGGTACCTACTTCGTGCATACCTTAAACAACACCGTACTGGCAACCCCCAGAGGACTGATTGCGTTCCTTGAGAACAATGTAAACGAGGATGGCAGCATCCACATCCCGGTGGCACTTCGTCCGTACATGGGCGGCAAGGAGAAAATCCTGCCTACAAAAGCAAAATAACACACATAAAACAATAGAAGAAAGAGGGTGAAATCTTTGCATAAATTCCTGCGTGCGGTTGGATTCAGCAAGCTGTCTGACCGGCGAGAATTACAAAAGCTTGTGACAGACTGTATCATCAATGCTACCACACGCGCTTATACCTCCAATATGGACGAGAGCATGAGTGCGGAATTTTGCAAGGATTTTGCTCCCGGAATGGGAATTGCAGTCTGTGGCGAGTTCGATAAGGATGACCACTTTACCTATGATTACTATTATCCCTACATCCGTGGTCAACAGATCAGCTCTCAGGAGGACATTTCCGTGGAGCGCCATGCTGCCGAGAATTCCTACGCCGGGGTCTGCGATGAATGTAAAGTGGGCGTGTCCCTTATTTTTTATCTGCAAAACAAAATCCCTTATATGAAGGCACAGGTGCAGAACCGCCTGCCCATCCGTGGCACCACGGTCAACCTGTCGGCATTGTCTGTCAGTGGAACGATTATACTTCCTATTGACAAGAGCGAGAAGGATAAAGCCCGGGTGCAGAAGGTTTCCCAGAACCGGAGGACTTTGATTGATGCCGCCCGCCGGGGAAATGAGGACGCCATTGAATCCCTTACCCTGGAGGATATGGACATGTACACCATTATCTCCAAACGGATTCAGAACGAGGATGTGTTCAGTCTGGTAGATACCTATTTCATGCCCTATGGCGTGGAGTGTGACCAGTATTCTGTGCTGGGAGAGATTATGGACTGCCGGACACTCACCAACGAACTCACCGGCGAGCAGATGTATCTGCTGACATTGAACTGTAATGAATTGACATTTGATGTCTGTATCAATATAATAGATTTGTTCGGGGAGCCAAAGGTGGGACGCCGTTTCAAAGGTTCCGTCTGGCTGCAGGGATATATCAACTTCCCCGAATAACCCGGTTTTGTTCCCATAGTTAAATGGATATAACAAGCGCCTCCTAAGGTTCAATCATGGTTGAGACTTATGGAAGTTGAGAAGTGATAAGTCAGAGTTCGATTCCAACAGGGATTGACCTGAATGTCAAAATAAGATACAATGAGAATTCATCATTAAGTGTTGAATTCATAGATATGGCAGCCGGAGCCCAAAAAGCTGAAAAGCCCGAAAATACGGCATTTGTCTCCTTAGTTAAATGGATATAACGGGGTCCTCCTAAGACTCTATTGTAGGTTCGATTCCTATAGGAGACGCTCATTTTTAGCGGTAATGAAGATAGTTTCATTGCCGTTTTTTTCATGCAGAATTGTAATTTCAGTGACAAATTTGTCAGCGAAGCAGGACTTGATTTTGTCAGCGGGGGACGGATGCTTGTCACCGATTCACATTTTTAGGTCTGTCACCTAGAGGGATTAACTACAGTGTAGGATGAGTTTTGGGGTGTAAAATTAGGAAAAGCAGTGAAATAACTGCTTCTAATTTCAAAGGTAAAAAAGTTGCAGACTCGTTTTCTGAATATTTTACGAGGTAGTTAGATAACTGCATAATAGGTACACCAAAGGCGATCAACCGTAAAAAGTTGGTCGCTTTTGTTTTGCCCATTATCAGAAAGGAGAAGTTGCCCATGAGCGAAGAATTGGAAAAGCTGAGACACAAACAGTATGTTGCGGAGCGCAAGCTGACCGCAGCCAAGCACAAGGAGAAGCGATTGCAGAGCGAACTGAAGCGGCTGACCAGAAGCGAGAGAACCCATCGGCTTTGCACTCGTGCCGGAATGTTGGAGACCTTTTTGAAAGAGCCGACCGTCCTGACCGATTCAAGAATCCGGTGGATATGATGTTTGATGAACTAGCAGAACAGAATCCGGATCACTTTGCTGTAAGACAGTATGCCAAGTATAAGCTGGCGGCCGGTGTTGTATGCTCTAAAAGACTTCTTAATCAAGCGGTTGTGAAGAAGGAAAGATGACCTGTGGAAAGAGTATTCCACCGCAGATGTTACCAACAGACATTATCAGGGTGGATTTTCCAAAATTGTGCGAGGAGAGTGTGTTGGAGGAAGGAGTACCAGATGAAGATACAGCTGATTGATTTTGGTGGAAGAAGTCCGGAGAGGGTTCATGCCAATGATGCCGGAGCGGATGTATTCAGCCCCAAGGATGCAGGACCATGCCAGTCCTGATACCGGATTTTACTTTTGAAAACTGGAAGGAGCGTGGTACGGGGGCTTTTGGTTCCACTGGGAGATAAGGAGAACCTCTTCGCAGAGATTCTCCTTGATTTTAAATGGTAGGTTTTGTAGGTCTTACTGTAAGCTGTAAACCGAGATGCTGAAAAATATTAAGCAGTGTTCCGAGATTCGGGGTTGTTTTGCAGGATTCGATCCGTGCTACGGATGATTGTGGAATACCACACATAGCAGCAAGTTCTCTCTGGCTAAGTCCAAGAGAAGTACGCTGTTCCACCATGGCACTTACGATGGAAGAGATATTTTCAACTTCATCAATGTCTTTTCCAATTTCAGGATCAACGGTTCTTACATGTTCCTTATAGTCATTCCAGGTTTTCATAATCATTCAGCCTCCTTTCGGGCAAGGTAATCATCACGTTCGGTCTTTGCTCGTTCAATTTCGCGCTTGGGAGTTTTTTGAGTTTTCTTGCGAAATTGATGTAAAAGCACAAAGGTATCATTTTTGAAATAAAAATATAAAACACGGTTATTGCCTGGGCGAAGCTCCCAGATATCATCAACAAGGTGTTTTGTGATATTTTCATTAACCCGTGTACCATTATCTTCGAGGAGCTGGATGTACAAACTTATTTGCTTGTATTGAATACGGGCATCTTTGTGTGTAGCTGCTTTGACTCGAAGAGATTCAAGAAAATCCCAAAGCTCTGATCTGCCATTGGAATCTTCGTAAAATTCAATGTTGTACATTAGTATATGTTCTCCAAGTGGAAATATTTATTCTATATACATGATAGCATTTGTGCTATCAAAAAGCAAATAAAAAATGAAAGAAGGAAACAAAATTTGAGTGAAAAAAATATAAAAGCTGTTTTATGTGAAGCTTCACATAAAGTAGGTAAGACTGTATCATGTGTAAATTTAGGAATTGGTCTTGCACAGGAAGGTAAGAAAGTTTTGTTGATAGATGGAAATCCACAGGGAAGCCTGACAATCAGCCTTGGATATGAGGAGCCGGATGAAATGGAGTATTCTCTGGCAACGCTCATGATGAATATTGTGAATGATGAAAAACTAAATAAGCAGTTTTGTAACTTCTCTTTGTTTTTGCGCGTATTGGTTAAAAATTTACTCCTTTTATAATAATTTGGAATTTGTTCGTATGCAAAAGAGTGATACTCTAAAAAAAAGAAATAAAGAGGTTGAATGGTGATGGGTTTAAAATCAGAAATTATGGATTACAGTCATTTACTTTTAGGAAAAAGAGTTTTTATCACAACAGGTGCAAGAGGTATAGGGAAAGCCATAGCGGAACTGTTTGCAAAGCACGGTGCTGTTGTTGCTGTAGGTGGAAGAAATAAAGAGCTTTTAAATAATACGATGGCAGAGATAAAAAAATATTCTTCAAAATCTAAAGGGTACTTAGTTGATTTGTCAGAAAATAATCAGGTTAAAGCTGTTTGTGAGAAAATCATTGAAGACTTTAATGGTATAGATATTTTGGTAAATACAGTGGGAATTAATGTCCATAAGCCGATTCATGAATGCGATGATGAGTTTGTATTAAAATTATGGAATACAAATTATATGAGTGCGCTTTTATGTGCACGAAAGTTTATTCCGGGGATGATTGAACGTGGAAATGGAAATATCATTAACATATCATCAATACATGCTGACATGACAATGCCGGGATTTGGTATATATGCAAGTACCAAAGGCGCTATGAATGCTATGGGCAGAGCGATGGCTTTAGATTATGCAGACAATGGTATTCGTGTAAATAATTTATCACCGGGGTTGATATTAAGCGATAATGTTTTGGATGAAGTAAATTCATATAAAGAGGGTTCAGAAAGAGATAATTTTGTAAAGATGCTGAAGTCAATGCAGCCTATGGAACCGGGAAAAATGGAGGATGTTGCAAATACGGCATTATTTTTGGCGAGTGATATGTCAAAATATATAACGGGCCAGACAATTTTAGTTGATGGAGGTGCGAGTATAAAAGCACACTGAAATGGGGAGGAAAGTCAAAAATGCTGGACTTAGATAAAAATAATAGTATATATCAAAAATATGGCATAAGAGAAATGATTAATGCACACGATACATATACGGTTTATGGCGGAAGTCGCATGGATAGTGCATGTATTGATATGATGCATGAGATTTCCAAACATTTTGTGGATATTGCGCAGATGCAAAGACAGTTGGGAAAACATATTGCAGAATTAACAAATAATGAAGCAGCATATATTACAAATGGTGCGGCAGGGGCGCTGTTGATTTCAGCGTGTATATGTCTTGCAGAGGGTGATGAATATTTATATAGAGAACTTCCCGTACTAAAAGGGGAAAAAAGAGAAATTATATTGTTTAAAGCTCAAAGAAATGCTTATGATAAAGCAATAGAGGTTTCCGGTGCTGATATTATTGAGGTGGGGGATGCGGATGAAACTTTGGAATGTGATTTAAAAGGAAAAATTAATGAGCATACAGCCGCAGTATTTTATTTTGTTTCGGATTTATATCAAAGAGGTTCGATGGATTTAAAAGAAGTTATAGAAATCGGACATCAATATAATGTTCCGGTTATTGTGGATGCTGCGGCACAATTACCGCCGGTGGAAAATTTGTGGAAATATACACAAATGGGTGCCGATATGGTTATCTTTAGCGGCGGAAAAACTTTATGCGGACCTCAAGATAGCGGGATTATCGTAGGTAAGAAAAAATACATAGAATGGTGTCAAAAATTTGGGGCGCCGGTTCACGGCATAGCAAGAATCTGCAAGACTTCAAGAGAAGCAATGATAGGACTGACATGGGCAATCGAAGCTTATATGCAGAAAAATTATGATGAGCAGTATGAACAGTGGATGAAAATTAATAAAACAATTGAATTATATGTTGAGGAAGCATCCTTAGTTCGCTGTACAGAAATAAGAAATCGTGGGCCTGTGGGGCAAAGTTACCCGAGATTGTTTATTTATTTAAACGAGACAATAGAGTGTGAGAAAATTGTTTCAGCTATGAATAAAAAAGGGATATATATCGGTATTGATAAAACTGCGAATTCAATTTACATCAGTCCATTAAACTTGAATATGGAAGAAGCAGAGAAAGTCGCAAAAATTTTAAAAAATATTTTAAACATGGAGGAGATTTAAAATGAGTTGTATTGAAAAAAGAATTGAAAATTTAGGAATTGAATTACCAGTGAGAGACAGAAAGGGTAAAGGGGCGGTTTCAGCTGTTTTGGATGGTGATATGTTATATATTTCCGCACATCTTCCTGTAGACGATAAAGGAAATCCTGTATATGCTGGAAAAGTAGGAGATACTGTAAGTGCAGAAGATGCCTATAAAGCTGCACGTTTAGTCGGATTAAATATGTTGTCGACAATTAAAGATTATATCGGTGATTTAGATCGGGTGGATTATTTTGTAAAAATTCTTGGACTTGTAAATAGTGCCGGTGATTTTTCCGGGCAGCCGGCAGTAATCAATGGATTTTCAGATTTAATGGTAGAAGTGTTTGGAAGACGCGGACAACATGCCAGATCTGCAATGGGAGCCTATGCGTTGCCGTTAAATGTACCTGTTGTTGTTGAAGCTATTGTAAAAATAAGAAAATAGTGGGGGCTATAAAATGAGTACAGTCAATAAAATTATTGAAAATAATGTTGAAATAGAGCCGTCTTATGCACCGAAAAAGGGTATTGTGCTTGCAAGAAAAGTAGGTTCATATTTATATATATCGGGACATGGGCCGGAAGATCAGGTTACCGGAAAACCGTTGTATACCGGACGTATTGGTGCTGAACTAAGTGTTGAAGATGGTTATGCAGCCGCAAGAGCATGCGCAGTCATTATTACAGGTGCGGTTAAAGATATTTTAGGTTCGTTGGATCGTGTGGAGAGATTTATTAAGGTTTTTGGCCTTGTGAATTGTGATAACGGATTTTCGGATATAGATAAAGTGATGGATGGATTTTCTGATACAATTATGCAAATATTTGAGGAAAGAGGATATCATACACGAACAGCCATGGGAACCAGAAATTTGCCAAATGGAAACATTCCTGTGGAAATAGAGGCGGTTATAAAAATACGGGAGTAAGCGGTGTGAAAACGTATTATATTGCATCAGGCTACACAATAAAAAAAGATGAGGCGGATGTAGTTTTATTTAATGTAGATAACGGGTGTATAAAAATATTAAATCAATATTTTTTGGGGAATAATCCTTCGTTTGTACAATGGCATAGAAAATTGTTATATGTTTGCTTTGAGAAAGACGATGGCGCAAAAATTAGTGCTTTTTCATTAAATAGCCATACATTGGAGTTAGAGGAAAAAGCAAGTATTGAATTTAACGGATGCGGTGCATGTCATTTTATGATTTTTAATCATCTTATTTATGTAAGTTGTTATTATAGTGGTAATTTATTTGTGATTAGTGAAGATTTATCAGAGGTTATTCAAAAAATAGAGGGAGAGCCTGGAAAATCACATTTTCATTGGAGTGATGTGGATAAAAAGAATGAGTTACTTTTTGTTTCTGATTTGGGAAAAGATGAAATTCTTGTTTTTTCATTGAAGAATAGAAAAAATATAGCACTTTCATATAAAATTAAATGCAGTGAAGGAAGCGGACCACGGCAAGTAAAGGTTATGCTTCCGGGACAACTGCTCGTTGTTAACGAAAATGATAACTTATGGAAATATATAAAATATACGCTGCACGGTATATGTAAAGAAGGCCCTGATATAGTATGTTCAATGAAAACAAGCTCGAATTATCCTTCGGTGGCAGCTATGTATGATGAAAATCTTTTATGTGTTGCAAACAGAGGAAGTCAGACTATTTCTGTATTTAGCGCAAAAACAATGCAATTGGTTTTTGAAGATAAGTGCTATTGTGAGTGGCCGCGGTATATGTATATAGATTCATATAATTATTTTTGGGTTACTGGGCAAAAATCAAATGAAGTTGTTTGTTTGAAGCTGTCCGAGAGTAATCAAAAAATGTTATTTAAGCAGGCTATATTGCTGCAGGGGGCTTCATGTATTGTTGAAATAGAAGGAGAGAAGAAAGAAGTATGGTAAGCTATGATTTGCTTCTGAAAAATGCTTCTATAATTGACTTGACACAAGATATGTCAGGTGAGTATGATATTGGTATTCGCTTAGGAAAAATAGAAGCAGTAAAGAAAAATATTTCAGAAAAACATGCAAAACACGTTGTTGATGTAAGCGGATATATGGTTGTTCCCGGGTTAATTGATATGCATTGCCATATATATCCTAAATTTCCATATCCGGAAGATGGATTGAAAAATATTAATCCTGATGCTCATATGTTTCAAGCGGGCGTTACAACATGTGTTGATGCAGGCAGTTGTGGAATACGTGATTTTGAACAGTTTTACGAGAGTGTAATTCAAACATCGGCAGTGCGGGTATTTTCGTTTATAAATATTGCCGATGGAGGAATGGTAGATTTATCATCAGAGCAGAATATAGAAGAATTTCATGCGGCTAAAGTTGCTGAAATGGCGAAAAAATACAAAGAATGTGTTGTTGGTATTAAGACAGCACATTATTGGGTCGGCAAAGCAGAAGATGAACAGCATCCGATATGGAAATCTATTGACGAAGCATTAAGAGCTGGGCAGCTTGCTAGTATGCCGATCATGGTCGATTTTCAGCCATCATATCCGGAAAGGACCTATGAAAGGCTTTTAAGTAAACTTAGAGTGGGTGATATACATACACATATGTATGCACAGCAATTTCCGGTATTGGATGAAAATGGAAAAGTGAATGAATATTTAAAAGATGCACAAAAAAAAGGCATTATATTTGATTTGGGACATGGTGCGGGAAGCTTTTGGTTTAGAAATGCGGTACCAGCTTTTGAACAGCAGTTTTGTCCAAATACAATTTCAACAGATTTATATTTGGATAATGTGGCAGGACCATCACTAAATTTGCTTCATGTCATGTCAAAATATTTAAACATGGGCATGCCGATTTATGATATTATTGACAGAGTGACAAGACAACCGGCAAAGATTATCGGGCATACAGAGCTAGGAAGCCTAAAAGAAGGAGAATGTGCAGATATTGCAGTGCTTAATATTGTTGATGGACCGTACAATTTTTCGGATTCAGGAAATGCGAAGCTGTGTGGAAATAAGCGTTTCGAGAATATGATGACCATAAGAAACGGTAAAATAGTATATAATCCATATGCTTTAGGACTGGAAGTATGGGAAAAGGCGCCAAAGGAATATTGGGAGGCACCGGGAGTTATTCGTTTTTAAGGCTATTATGGGACATTCGTGATGAATGTCCCTTTTTGAATTGGAGAAAATATTGATGGGATTGATATATAGGATTAAAAGAAAATACAAAGGTATGGGAATTGCAAAAAAAATATTTTTGATGCTTATTTTGGTATCGGTTATTCCGATTGCGACAATTTTTGTAATGACACACCATATTACAACAAAAGAGATTGGAAATCAGATAAACAGTTTAGTTGATGCCAATTTACAACAGGCAGTGAGTAATGTGGATAATTTTTTTAGTGAATATAATAAAATTATTACAAGTGTGTATACAGATGAAGCTTACGTGAAATATTTGAATCCTATCAATGAATGGAATTTAAAGGAATACTACTACGCTAAAAATCAATTGATTCAGAGACTTCAGACAATTGCTTATAATAATCGAAATATTTTGGGGGCAGCTATTGTCGGAAAAAATAGTGAGACGGTATTCTTTGATAAGCTGAGCTATTCGGTAGAAGAAAGCTATTGTTTTGATAATAAAAATATGAGATTTGATTTTTTGTATCAATCAGCTATGGGACAGCGGAAAAATGTTTATGAAAGTAGAATTTTAGAAAATCAAACAAAAGATGTAAAAAAGAATTGCATTTATATTGCACATCAGCTTATTGATTTCAACAATATTAAAAAAGGACCGGTCGGCTGCTTGATATTGTGTATTGATGAAGAAGCTTTAAATGCCTTATACGGTGCCGATGAGCAATATTCAGGAGATACTTTTATGGTTTCTGGCAATGGAAAAGTTATTTCTCATAATAATAAGGCTTTGATTGGTACAACAGTATTCGAAAATACCCAAGGAAATATAGAGACTGTTCAAATAGAGGGATATATAGAAAATTATTTGAACGAAGACAAAAAATCAGATAAACATCATATTGTGAATGTAAAACAAACAAGTATTGAAGATTTTTATATTGTCAATGTTAGAGAAAAAAATAAAATTATGCAAAAGATTATATATATCAATACACTTATTTGTCTGATAGGGATTATTACGGGCATTGTCTGCCTGATTATTACACTGACTTTTTATCGTCAAATTCAAAAGTCAGTGACAAAAATTATTTCAGGGATGGAGTCTGTTAATGAAGATAATTATGATGTACATATTTGTGTTGACGGAGAGGATGAATTTAATTTAATAGCCCGACATTTTAATGATATGGTACTTCAAATAAAAAATTCAAAGCAGCAGAAGGAAAAGGCTCTATTGAGAGAAAAAAATGCGGAAATAAGAGCGTTGGAAGCACAGATTAATCCCCATTTTATATATAATACGCTCGATGCAATAAATTGGGTTGCCATATCTCATGAAGAATATTCGATTAGTAAAATGTTAAATAGTCTGGCGATAATATTAAGGTACAATATTAGCAACAGTAATGAAATTGTTTCCTTGAGAGAAGAAATTACATATCTGAAGAAATATATTTTTCTCCAACAGCAAAGATTTGATTATTCGTTTTTATGTAGAATTGATATGAAAGAAGAATTGTACGATTGTAAGATTCATAAGTTGATGATACAGCCCGTTATAGAAAATTCTATTATTCATGGATTCCCAGGAACAACGGGAAATGATGAAATATTGATTGAAATTAGCAGGGAGAATGAATCGGAACTTTTGATAAAAGTGACGGATAATGGAAATGGAATGAATGAAAATACATTAAAACAATTAAATGAATTTGATATAGAATCTGACAATAAGGGAAAAAGTATCGGTTTAAGAAATGTAATTATGCGGCTGAAGCTTTATTATGGAGAAAAAGGAAACTTGTGTGTTCAGTCAAAAGAAGGAAAGACAGTTGTTTTAATTAAAATGCCATGTGAGTAGGTGATAATATGAGAATTATAATCGTGGAAGATGAACCGGTAATTAGAGAGGGACTTGTATCTGTAATTGAAAAGTTTACAAAGCATGAGGTTGTTTGTAAAACAAAGGATGGCATTGAAGGGATGCGACAAATTAAAAAGTTGCATCCAGATCTTGTCATTGCGGATATTAGAATGCCTAATATGAGTGGCTTGGAGATGATTGAAAGGCTTCGCAATGATGGAGGTGAATTTGCCGTAATTCTTTTAACGGGTTATTCAGATTTTGAATATGCGAGAAAGGCGGTTCAATTAAATGTGACAGAATATTTGCTTAAACCGTTGGAAGTTGAAAGCTTAATTGCTGCATTGGAGAAAGCGGAAAATTCTCTTGAAAAAACAAAAGCTAATAAAGTGACATGTGAACAGCTTGTGTGGAGTATTTTAAATTCTGAAAAAGAGAAGTGCGATATATTTGTAAATCAATTGTCGAATATGCTTCATGTGAATCATAGAGTTGAAAACTCGTTGTTTATGATTCAGTCTGCGAGTATAGATTTGGAAACAAACAGTGAGATAAGAAATACGCTCAATATGCTTATGGATTCTTTTTGTATTCAAAATTATTATGTGATACCACTTATAAAAAATTCGGATATCCTGGTAATGATTTTATATACAGAAAATAACCATCATATGAAGTCAATATTTGAAAATATTATACTTAAAGAATTAAATAAGCAAACACCATGTATTTGTAGTTTTGATACAATACAGGGGTTGGAAAATTTTTCTGAAAAGATAGATGACTTAAGAGAAATGTTGACATATTCGTTGCTTATGGATTTAGGAAAGGTGATTGATAAAACGTCTGTCGGAACATTACGGTTAAAAGACATAGACTATCCGGAAATATTGGAAAAAAATATGAGACGGGAAATACGAAATGGAAACTGGGAAAAAATAGAAAAGCTTGGAGATAAATTTGAAGAAACCGTTATTAATGCAAATATGAATCCAAAATTGATTAAAGAATTTACTTCAAGATTCACAAACATGATTTATGAAAGTGTTAATGAATGGACGGATGATGAACAAATGATTTATCATTTTTTATCCGAAAATATTATGACATGTAAAACAAGAGAAAGTTTGTCTTATCAGTTATGGAAAATGATAGCATATTTGAAAAAATTAGATGATAAAAATGAAACAACAGAGAATGCTTTGATTTTAAGAGTTATAAATTATGTGCGAAACCATTACAATGAAGAAATTACATTAACAGATATGGCTGATATGATAGAAATAACACCGGAATATCTAAGTAGATTATTTAATCAGGAAATGAAAATTAACTTTAATTCTTTTGTGAAAAATTTCAGAATCAGTATGGCGAAACGACTGTTGATGAATACAAATTATCAAATTGCGGAAGTTGCTGAGAAAACAGGATTTCATGATTCCAAGTATTTTAATAAGGTTTTTAAATCAGTTTGCGGTTTGACTCCATCGGAATATAAGAAGGAAATGAAGATATGAAAATAGAGAAGTATTTATATGCACTTTTGGGAATTATTGTCTTGATTTTGGCTTCTGTATGGGTTAGAGAATCTGTCCATGTTGAAAATCAGACGATAAAAAATCCGGAAGAAAAAATAAAGGTTGTCGCAACATATGAGCAGATAAATCAGCAAAAAACGATAAAGAAGCTTATTGAAAAATATAATGAGGAAGCAGAAGTAGAGGCGGAAATTATCTTTATGTCAGAGGAAGAACTAAAAAATGTTATATTTGCCGGGGAGGGTAAGGATGGAAAGTCTAAGGTTGATATGATTATATGTAACAGCGTATTAATTCCCAGTCTTATAGATTTAAATATTTTACAGGATATTTCCGGTTATGTAACAACAGAGGTTAAAGAGCGTTTCTACGATAATATATGGAGTAATAATATGAGTGATGGAAAGTATTATAGTATTCCGTTTACTTCAGATCCGTATGTTTTGTATTACAATTCGTTTTTAATGGATAAATTAAGTTTAAAAATACCCGAAACATGGGGAGATTATGAAAAGAATGTGCAAAAGATTAGTGATTTGGGAAGCTCTTACTTTGGGTTTGCGGCAAAAGAAGCTGAGGATTTAACAATACTTTATTTACATTGGTTGGCGACAACTGGCGCAAGTATTAGAGAGACAAACAGTGACTATGGGATACATGTTCTTGATATGCTTGTTGATATTAAGGAGCGAGGGCTTATATCTCCGAATATTATTAGTTGGAATAAACACGATTTAACAAGAGCTTTTTCGGATGGAAGAGTTTTTATGATGATTAATACTCTAAGCATGACATCTGTTTTAGAAAAAACAGGGCATTTTCCGTATAATATCAAAGAAATTCCATATGATAGGAAAAAGGCTTTTATCTATCATGGCGAGACGCTGTGCATAAGTTCGAAAGAAAAGTATACCGCAACCGTAAAACTTATGGATTTTATGTTGAAAGAGGAAAATTTAGATACGGTTTGCGAAGAATTTCAGACACTTCCAGTGATAAAATCAGGTAAGTATCATGGAACTTTGCTTGAAGATGATTTAAAAGAGCAGATGTTAAATAATGCTGTGTGCTTAAATTCGTTTAGTTCGTGGCCTAGAATATCAGATGCTGTTTGGGATGAGATTTATCATGTTTTGATTAGTGATGAGGATGTTTTGGTTAAAAAAAGTGCCGATAATCTTTCGGATAAAATAAGGACAGCAATTATTGAACAGTAATTAAAAATAGCGAAACGGCTGCAGCCGGCTTCGCTATTTTTTTAGAAAAGATGTTAAGAAAAATAAGATTCTGTATCAAATTTGTACTACTTTTATAAGAAAATAGAATAGGGCTATAATACAAAAGCTGATATGATTGTATTATCAAAAAGGAGGAGAAAGTACAATGAAAAGAATGAAAAGAATGAAAAAATGGATGGCATGCTTTTTAGCAGCATCGATGGCTCTTTCAGCAGCAGCATGCGGTAAGGGTGATGAATCTAAAGAACAGACAGTGAGTGAGTCAAATGATCAAGGAGGGGAGACAGCAGAAAAAACAACAATTACGGTAACCTTCAGAGATGATGGTCAGCTGGAAAAGAATGTATTGTATATGTGGCTTACAGAAGCTTATGAGTCTTATCCTAAAAAGGATGAGGTTGAGCTTAAACTGGCGCCTTTGACGGTTTCTGCCGGTGATTACTTTGCAAAAGTAGCATTGTCTTTACAATCTGAAGATACAGCTCCGGACTTGATTGCAGAGGATACATTCCAACTTGGAACTGATGTGAATGCGGGATTTTTAGAGCCGTTAGATGAATATTTAGCTGATTATGAAGATTGGAATAATGGTTCTTATTATGAAAAATTAAAGGCAGGGTGTACAGCACCAGATGGAAAAGTATATGCGATTCCATATAATACAGATGTAAGAGGTTTGTGGTATAATAAAGAAATTTTTAAAAAGGCAGGTCTTCCGGAAGAATGGCAGCCTAAAACATGGAATGACATTTTAGATGCCTGTAAAGCAATCAAAGAAAATGTTCCTGATGTGGTTCCGTTTTGGTGTAATTCAGGTGTTGCAACAGGAGAAGCAACATCAATGGAAACATATCAGATGTTATATAATGGTACAGGAGAAAAACTTCTTGATGAAAACGGAAAATGGGTTGTTAAGAGTAAAGGAATTTTAGATACACTCGGATTTTTGAGTGATATTTATTCCAATGGATATGGACCATCATTATCAAAGGTTCTTAATGGACAGGCCGGAGTTACAGCATCTCAGGAATATATGCCTCAGGGCAAGCTTGGTATTCTGATTGATGGTAACTGGCTTCCGATGTTTTATAATGAATCAGGTCCGGTTCCTTGGCCGGAATATGTTGATACTTTAGGATTTGCGGCAATGCCTACTCAGAATGGTGATGAACCGGGAACAGTAACTATGTCCGGTGGCTGGGGATGGGCAATTCCTTCAAAGTCTGATGCAAAGGATGCAACATTTGATTTTATTAAGTATATGATGAGCGAGGAAGTTTATACAAAAGCTCTTGTCAGAATGAATTGTATTACAACAAGAACAGATACTGCTGAGAGAAGTGAATATACAGATTTACCATTTATGTCAGAGGCAGCTGATATGCTCAATGGAACAAATTTCAGACCATTAAATGAAAAATATCCTTCTGTTTCGACATGTATCCAGTCAATGGTTGAGTCAGTAGTCTCAGGAACAAAGCCGGAAGAGGCAATGGCTCAATATGCAGTTGATGTAGAGAGAATTGTTGGAAGTGAAAATGTGGTAGAGAAATAATGAGACAGGGGCATTTGTTAGAAAAAAGCAAATGCCCTTATTTATTTAGAGAAGTATGGAGATGAAAGTGTGAACAGTAAAAATAAAATTAAAATATTAATAGGAGATTTGAAAAAATCGGTATTGCTTTTGCCGGCCCTCATTGTATTAATGATATTTTTTGTGACACCTATATTATTAACAATATATTATTCATTTACAAATTTAGCTTTGTCAGGTTCAGGTGTGTTAAATTTTAAGTTTGTTAATTTTGAAAACTATATTAGGGTATTTAAAGACCCTGCAGCGATTGTGAGTATTAATAATACAATTATCTTTTTAGTGGGATGTTTAATAGGGCAAAGTGTGTTGGGATTTATACTTGCATATTTTATGAGAGAAAAAGCTGCATGGTTTAGAAGAATTGTAGGTACGATTGTTTTAGCGGGATGGATTATGCCGGAAATTGTAGTTGCGATGTGCTGCAGTAATTTTTTTAGTGATGGCGGTACTTTAAATAGTATTTTGGAAATTTTTCATATTGAACCGATAGAATGGTTGTATCGATTTTCAATGCTGACAGTTATTTTGGCAAATGTGTGGCATGGAACAGCCTTTTCCATGATGAATTTTCAATCTGCTCTGGATAGTGTGTCTGGTGATATAGAAGAAGCTGCGAGGGTTGATGGTGCTAATAGAAGGCAGTGCTTATTTAGGATTATTATACCATGTATTAAAGATACAATTGCAACAAATACAATGTTAAATACGTTGTCGACATTAGGTTTGTTTGGATTGATTTACGCGATGACAGGCGGAGGCCCGGGAACATCTACGACAACATTACCAATTTATATGTATAAGCAGGCATTTAATAGTTATCAATTAGGCTATGGCACTGCAATTTCAATGATTATATTATTGGTAGGCATTGTTTGCAGCATTGCGTATACAAAACTTTTAAATCCAAAGAAGTAGGAGAGAAGAAAGTATGAAAACAAGGAGAGTAAATACAATTCAATATGCAGTGTTGGTTGTTTTGACGCTTATTTTTCTTTTGCCGCTATTATGGGTGATTGTGGCGTCAGTAAGCCCAAACGCAGGGCAATCACTGCAATGGCCTGAAAGTTTAACTTTTAAAAATTACATTGATATATTAAGCGATAATGCAAATATCCGAGGATTTGCAATCGGTATTTTTATTTCGGTTACCCAGTCGTTTATCGTAGTTATTTTAGCCGGATTGGCAGCATATCCGTTGTCACGACATGAATTATGCTTTAAAAAGGGACTTTTATATGTCATTTTGTTTATGACAGCATTGCCGATGACGGCTGTCATTGTTCCGGTATATCGAATGTTTTTAAATATGAAGCTCTATGATACTATCGGAGGTGTTATTCTGTTTTTGACAGCGTCTTCTTTACCGTATGGTATTTGGCTAATGCATAATTTTATGAAAACAATACCTGTTGAGTTAGAAGAAGCCGCAAGAGTTGACGGGGCAACAACATTTCGGGTTATTCGCAAAATTATTGCACCATTAATGTTTCCGGGAATCTGCGTTGTATTCATCTTTACATTTTCAGGAAGCTGGGGCAACTTTTTTATACCATATATTTTGCTGAATACTTTGGAAAATATGCCTGCTTCCGTAAAATTATATCAATTTTTTGGCAGTCATGGATTGATTATGTACGGACAGCTTGCTGCTTATTCGGTATTGTATTCACTTCCTTCAATATTATTATATATGTTGTCACAAAAATATATGTCTAAAGGATTTAATTTGTCAGGTGCTGCAAAGGGGTAATCACAAATGGAAATGGAATTTATTAAAGAAAGAATTAGCAAATTAATATTGGATTTAAAAGATTTAGTATATGAAGATGAAAAAGAAATCAAACATTATAAGATGCTGAAAACAGATAAAAAAATAGAAAATTTTTCCGAGACAGAAGCAGAAGAATGGGAAGATTTTGATTGTAGGCAGATTTGGGGAGGGCATCGGGAATATTATTTGTTTGAAACGAATGTAGATATTCCTAAAGCGTTTGAAGGAAAAACTGTTGTATATGAAATTACAACAGGAAAAGAAGGAGAATGGGATGCAACGAACCCACAATTTTCCCTATATGTAAATGGCAAAATGCTACAAGGGATGGATGTTAATCATAGAGAGGTTGTTCTTACAGAATGTGCTAAGTATGGCGAAAAATTTAGCATTTTATTAGCTGCATTTACCGGAGACCAAAACTTCAGCCTCCTGCTTAGAAGTAAAATTAAAATATTAAATCGAGAAATTGAAAAATACTACTACGATTGTGAAGTTCCATATCAAGTTATGAGAATGTTGGAAAAAGATTCTCCGGCATATCTAAAGATTATTACTAATTTGAATGAGTCACTCAATTTGTTGGATTTAAGAAGAATATATTCAAGAGAATTTTTTCAGTCACTGAAGAAAGCTCAGGAATATTTAACAGTTAATTTTTATGAAAAAGAATGTGGTTATGAGGAGACAAAGGTTTATTGTGTGGGGCATACACATATTGATGTTGCCTGGCTGTGGACGTTAGCTGTGACAAAAGATAAGGCGGTAAGAAGTTTTTCAACAGTGCTTCAGCTAATGAAAGAATATCCTGAGTATATATTTATGTCCAGTCAGCCGCAATTGTATAAATATGTTAAAGAAAATGCACCGGAGGTATATGCAGAACTCAAAAAAATGGTTCAAGAAGGAAGATGGGAACCTGAAGGTGGTATGTTTTTAGAGGCAGATTGCAATATTGCATCAGGAGAGGCTTTAGTACGTCAGTTTTTAGTTGGACAAAGATTTTTTGAAAATGAATTTGGAAAACGCAGTAAAATTCTTTGGCTTCCGGATGTTTTTGGATATTCTGCAGCACTTCCTCAGATTATGAAAAAAAGCGGCATTGATTACTTTATGACAACAAAAATCAGTTGGAATGAAACAAATAAAATGCCGTATGACACATTTCTTTGGGAAGGTATTGACGGAACGGAGGTTTTGACTCATTTCATTCCTTCAAGGGATTATAAAAGAGCAGCGGTTGAAGGTGGTTTTGAAACAGAATTTTTCACGACATACAATGGAATTTTAAATCCATCTCAAATTAAAGGTGGATGGGAGAGATACAGTCAGAAGTATTTAAACAGTGAGGTTCTTATGTCGTTTGGATATGGTGATGGCGGCGGCGGTCCTACAAAGGAGATGCTGGAAAACTATAAACGTCTTAATAAAGGAATTCCGGGATGTCCTAAAGCTGTAATGAGTACAGCGGGTGATTTTTTTGAACTTTTATCGGAGAAGGTTAAAACCCATAAGTATTTGCCTAAATGGGTCGGTGAGCTTTATTTAGAATATCATCGAGGTACATATACATCTATGGCAAGAAATAAACGTTTTAACAGAAAAGCAGAATTTTTACTGGAAAACAGTGAGTTGTATTCTGTATTAGATGATTTGCTTTTGAACGGACAGTATCCGGAAAAACAGCTTTGTGAAGCGTGGGAAATTGTTCTGAGAAATCAATTTCATGATATTCTTCCGGGATCATCAATTAAAGAAGTTTATGAAGATTCAGATAAAGAATATGCCAATGTCTTTGAGATAGGAAATGAGTGTGTGACAAATGCTTTGAAGCATATTGCCGATAACATTGATGCTGATGAGGGAAATATTGTTGTGTTTAATCCAGGGATTTCTGAGAATGTAAATCAGCTGATAAGTGTAAAGTTTGATAATTTTATAGAAAATCCGATGATTTTTGATGGTGAAAGAACATTGTACGGACAATGCAACGAAAATAACGAACTGATTTTTGTTGATAACGGTTTGCCTGTTAAGGGATATAAGACATATGCCGTTGAAGCGGGAGATTGTAATGCAGAATTAAATCGGATAATCATGACAAAAGATTGCATTGAAAACAGATATTTTTCAATTAAGATAAATTCAAAGGGGCAATTCACAAGTATTTATGATAAGACAAATCAAAGAGAACTACTTAAGAAAAATTCTTTGGGAAATGTTTTGATGACGTATGAGGATCGTCCGCATAATTATGACGCATGGGATATTAATAATTATTATGTTGAAAAATCATGGATGATTGATGATGAGTGTGAAATAACAATAGAAGAGAATGGTCCAGTGAGAGGTGTTATTTCCTTAAAGCATACTTATCTTGACTCAACGATTATACAAAAAGTTATTTTGTATAATGATATTGATAGAATTGATATTCAAAATACAATTGATTGGAAGGAACGTCAAATTTTACTTAAAAATATCTATCCGTTAGATGTGCATACAAATGAAGCGACCTTTGATATTCAGTATGGAAATGTAAAACGTCCGACACATAAGAATACATCATGGGACAGAGCACGCTTTGAAGTGTGTGTACATAAATGGCTAGATGTTGCTGAAAGCGATTACGGTGTAAGTTTTATTAATGACTGCAAATACGGATGTAATGTTGATGGCACAACAGTCGGATTAACGATGCTAAAATCTGCTGTATTTCCAAACCCTGAGGCAGATAGAGAAATTCATCAATTTACATATGCAATTTATCCGCATAAGGGTGAATGGAAAGAGGCTTCAACAGTAGAATATGCGTATGCTTTAAATAATGAAGTATCAACAGTTGTAAAAACAACTGTTGGCGGCACACTGCCAAAACAATATAGAATGTTTAGTGTTTCAGAGAAAAATATTGTTGCGGAAGTTGTAAAGAAAGCAGACAAATCCGGTGATACGGTGATTCGATTATTTGAAGATCAAAATAAGAGAACAAAGGCACATATGACATTTGCACATCCTGTAGAGAAAATTTTCGAATGCAATTTGTTGGAGGAAGAAATTTATGAAATAGCATCTTCCAAGGATGGTTATGACATTGAGTTTCATCCGTATGAAATTAAAACATTAAAAATTAGGTGGAGTAAAAATAGTATTGAGGTGTCTAAATGATTAAGCAGACTTTAAACGGGAAATGGCTATTTAAAGAATTTAACCAAAAACAATGGTATGAGGCTACAGTGCCGGGCACAGTATATACAGATTTGCTTAATAATCATTTGATGGAAAATCCATATTGGAAGGATAACGAGCAAGCAGCCTTAAAGTTAATGGAAAAAGATTATATTTATGTTAAAAATTTTGATATATCCGAGGAAATGATCATGTGTAACAAAATTTTGTTGCATTTTGATGGAATTGATACGGCTGCTGGGATTTTTTTAAATGGTCAAAAATTGGCGCATGTAGATAACATGCATAGAATATGGGAGTTTGACGTAAAGGGTTATTTGAAGCAATCGGAAAATGAACTAAAAATTATTTTAGAATCACCTCTTCGCTATTGTGAGACAGCGTTTGAAAAATGCAAAACGCTAGGATCGGAGGATGCTATTGATGGTTTTGTCCATATGAGAAAAGCACACTGTATGTTTGGATGGGATTGGGGCGCTCATTTACCGGATGCCGGGATCTTTAGAAATGTCAGTTTGATAGGAGTAGCTGAGGGAAGAATAAATGATATTTATATCCGACAAAAGCATTTTTCGGATTATGTCGAATTAAAATTCGAGGTGAATACAGAGGTAAAGGACGGCATTATATCCTCATGGGAGATTGAAATTACAGATCCCGACGGAAGGAAAAAGCAATATACAGACTCAGTAGCATGTATTAACATAGAAAATCCACAGTTGTGGTGGCCGCATGGATACGGGCAGCAAAAGTTGTATACAATTGAAGTGCAGTTAAAGGTTGAGGATGAAGTAGTAGATACATGGAAGAGACGCATTGGTTTAAGAACACTTACGGTATGTACGGAAAAAGACCAGTGGGGAAATGTATTTGCACATGAAGTTAATGGTGTGAAGATTTTTGCGATGGGTGCGGATTATATTCCGGAAGACCATATTTTGGGATTTACTTCGCCTCAAAGGACAAGAAGGTTGATTAAAGACTGTCTTTTTGCCAATTTCAATACAATTAGAGTGTGGGGCGGAGGCTATTATCCGGAAGATTGGTTTTATGATTTATGCGATGAGTATGGAATTATTGTATGGCAGGATTTCATGTTTGCGTGTGCTGTATATGAATTGACACCGGAATTTGAGAAAAATATTACACAAGAGTTTATTGATAATATTAAACGTCTTAGGCATCACGCGTCGTTAGGGTTATGGTGCGGAAATAATGAAATGGAAATGTTCGTTGCACAGAGAAATCGTTGGGTAAAAAAAGAAACAGAAATTAGAGACTATTTATTTATGTATGAGAGGATTATTCCGGAAGTTTTAAGTCAATATGATCCGGAAACATTCTATTGGCCGGCAAGCCCTTCATCAGGCGGTAGTTTTGATGAGCCTAATAGTGCCGATCGGGGAGATGTTCATTTTTGGGATGTATGGCATAAAAACAGTCCATTTACAGAATATCGTAAATATTATTTTAGATATTTATCGGAATTTGGTTTTCAGTCATTCCCGTCTCTGGAAACAATTAAAGAATTTACAGATGAGCCTTCGGATTTCAATCCTTTTTCGTATATCATGGAAAAACACCAGCGTAATTACGGTGCTAATGGAAAAATATTGAACTATATGCAGCAAATGTTTTTATATCCAACAAAATTTGATACATTCATTTATGCATCTCAATTGCTACAGGCGGAAGCAATTAAGTATGGTGTGGAGCATTTTAGGCGTAATCGGGGCAGGTGCATGGGGGCGATTTATTGGCAGCTTAATGATTGTTGGCCAGTGATTTCTTGGTCATCTGTGGATTACTGTGGAAGATATAAAGCACTTCATTATTATGCAAAACGATTTTTTGCACCTATAATGATTAGTTGCGAGGAATCAGGGATGATGTCAAATCATGCAAATATGAATCGTCAGCATTTTGAATTTGAGAAATCCTTTAAGCTAAATGTAACGAATGAGACATTAAATGAGGAGACGGTAACAATTGAGTGGGAAATACGTAATGCAAAAGCAGCGGTATTGGAGAAACATTCATGCAGACTTCAAATTCCGGCGCTTTCATCAAAATGGCTGGAGAAAATTCAGGTTCCTCAAATCAATATCTGGAATGAATATGTTAGCTACCGAGTAATTAAGGACGGTATTGAATTATCTTCAGGAACTGTGATTTTTTCGTATCCTAAATATTTTAAGTATGAGAATCCTAAGCTGGAGTATACTGTGAGCGAGAATAAAATTATTATTCGAGCAGATTCGTATGCAAAGAGCGTATATATAACAAATGCAGATGATACGCTTGTGCTTACGGATAATTATTTTGATATGAATGGCGGAGAAAAAATTGTAGAAATTATAGAAGGAAACACAGAAGACCTTAGAATAAGGAGTGTATATGATATTAGATGATTGTTTGGAAAAAACGCATGAGTCATTAGTAGGAAAAATATATGAGAATGCCGTGATGCCGGTTGTTGTTGCATCGGATGCAGATGAAGCGTTACTTGTGGCTAACGCTATAAATAATGCAGGAATTAAATGTATTGAGATTACATATCGTACATCGGCAGCTACAGAGGCAATAAAATTGATTAAAAAAGAAATTCCGGATATGTGTGTCGGCGCAGGAACGATTCGCTGCATTGCACAGCTGAAAGAAGCTGTGAATGCAGGTGCAGAGTATATTATTACGCCGGGATATAATGAAGCGGTAGTGACATATTGTGTGGAAAATGGGATCTTTATTATTCCTGGATGTATGGATACAGCTTCGATAGAAAAAGCTGTAAGTCAGGGACTGCATATTTTGAAATTTTTTCCTGCAGAGTATATCGGTGGAACGAAAATGCTGAAAGCTTTAATCGGACCATACAGTGATGTTAAATTTATGCCAACGGGCGGCATTAATGAAAAAAATATTGAGTCTTATTTAGGATTAGATAATGTGATTGCCTGTGGCGGAAGCTGGATGGTTTCGGAAAAATTGATTAAAAACAAAGCGTATAATGAAATTGAAAAATTAAGCCGAAAGGCTTTATGCATGTGTAAAGCGGTAAGACTGAGGAAAAAGAAATGAGAAAAAGAAAGACTTTATGCATTGGAGAACCGATAGGGGTGTTTGTTCCTAAGGACTATGAATTGTGCGAAAATTATATGTTAAAAGCAGCAGGGGCGGAACTCAATGTAGCGATAGGTATGTCACGTTTGGGAGAGGATGTAGACTATTTTACTCATTTGGGGAATGACCCTGTTGGAAAACTTGTAAAAAAAACACTGTGTGACAATAAAATTGGTTCAAGTGAAATTGTTATATCAGATAAATTTCAGACAGGTGTGATGATGAAGACGAAGGTGAAGATAGGAGATCCTGAAATTTTTTATTATAGAAATGGTTCTGCGGCATCACACATCAGTAAAAAGGATATACAAAATATAAAATTGCAGCAATATCAGGCTGTGCATATTACAGGGATTTTTCCGGCGCTTTCTCCGGAAACATATGAGGCGTCGGAAGAAATTATAAGATTGGCTAAAGTGTATGGATTACAAGTATCCTTTGATCCAAATATTCGGATTGCTCTTTGGAAAAATGAAGATGAACTTAAGAAAAAAATAAATCATTTAGCTAGTCTAAGTGATATATTTCTGCCGGGAATGCATGAACTGAGTCTCTTGACAGGTATAGACGATATAGAAAAAAATGCTGAATTTTATATAAAATCAGGTGTTAAAAAAGTATTTGTAAAACTTGGTGCATCAGGTGCGTATTATACAAATGGGAAAGAGTGTGGATATGCTCATGGATTTAAGGTAGAAAATATTATTGATACGGTTGGTGCGGGCGATGGGTTTGCGGCTGGTGTACTTACCGCATTAAACCGTGGTTGCAGCCTTGCGGATTCGGCTGTTATAGGAAATGCTATTGGTGCTATGCAGGTACAAAGTGAAGGGGATAATGATAACCTGCCAAATACAGATGTTTTGAATTTGTTTTTAAATAAGAAAGGCTCAAATGTCAGATTGTAAATCATGGGAAAATAGCATATGATTTGAATTATGTAAAGTAAAAGGGGCTGTCGCTTTTGATATGCTCCCTCCTAGGTAGACAAGTGAAATAATAAAAACTTGTCACTTAGGAGGGAGCATATTTTATGTCTAAAAGAAAAGCATCTGTTGAGGATAAGATATATGCTGTAAATCTATATCTGGATGGAAAAGAAAGCCAACGACGAATTGCCGATATGTTTGATGTGAGTCTCGCATCTGTCCAACAATGGATTCGAAACTATGAATCTATGGGAGCAAATGCATTCACATTGAAAGGAAATAAAAAATATTCCAAAGAATTGAGACAACAAGCAGTCTTAGATTATTTAGCAGGATATGGTTCTCAAGATGATATTTGC